>Ga0208764_10000036_pt1 | contig 65755 bp, 71 predicted proteins | sample ETNtaG_18_FD_185762 | JGI IMG/M metagenome (GOLD analysis project Ga0208764, IMG submission 185762) | Marine microbial and viral communities from oxygen minimum zone, Eastern Pacific Ocean - ETNP201302SV91 (SPAdes) (version 2) | ecosystem: Environmental > Aquatic > Marine > Oceanic ... | reverse complement strand
GCTTTTAAAAATTCTGGAAGAACCTGGAAAAAATAATTTTTTCTTTCTTGTTTATAACAATTCTGAATTTTTACTTAATACCATAAAATCACGTTGTATTGAATTAAAAATTAATTTTAAAGATTCTGAAAAAAAAGAAATTATAAGTGAATTGTGCTTGTTGCACATAAAAAATTTTACACAAGATTTTTTTGATAAAGAAATTAATAATTTTTATCTAAGCTCTCCTGGTTTGATTTTCAACTATATGAAACTCAAATGTGAAAATGATGAAATTAAAAACGAAAATAGTAAATATTTGTTATTGGACTACTTTGTTGCAAAATATTTAAAATCAAAAGAAATTCATTTATTAAAAATCATTTATCTGTTATTGGAAAATATTTTTTATACAAAAATTAAGGATAATAAATCTAATATAAAGCTTTATGTTGATAGAAAAAATACTTTTAAAAAATTAAATTTAATGAATAGTTTAAATTTAGATGAAAAAAATATTTTTCAAGAAATAAAAGGAATAATTGCAAATGTCTAAAAATTTTTATATTACAACACCAATTTACTATCCATCGGGAAGTCCACACATGGGGCATGCTTATTCAAGTATATTAACTGATGTAATGGCCAGATATAAAAGAATCGACGGGTATAAAGTTCATTTTTTGACTGGCACAGATGAGCACGGCTTAAAAATTCAAAAAGCAGCTGAAAAAAACAAAACTTTACCCAAAGAATTTTGTGATAAAATTTCCAAAACTTTTAGAGATTTAACCTCTATTTTGAATTTATCAAACGACGATTTTATAAGAACAACTGAAAACAGACATATAAAAGGTGTTCAAAACATTTGGGATGAGCTTGTTAAATCAGGAGATATTTATTTATCAAAATATAAAGGATGGTACTCTGTTTCTGACGAAGCTTATTATTCAGAAGAAGAAGTAACAAATAAAGATAAAAAAAAATATTCCATAATTTCCGGGTCAGAAGTTGAGTGGGTTGAAGAAGATTCGTATTTTTTTAAATTGTCCAAATGGCAGCAACCATTACTTGATCTATATAATAAAAATAAAAATTTTATTTTGCCCGAAAGCAGAAGAAATGAAGTTATAAATTTTGTTAAATCAGGTTTGAAAGATTTGTCTGTTAGCAGAACATCTTTCAGCTGGGGAATTAAAGTTCCAGAGAATGACAAGCATGTTATTTATGTTTGGCTTGACGCTCTAACAAATTATTTAACTGCTTTAAACTATCCAAACAAACAAGATGTATTATATAAAGATTTTTGGCCAGCTTCTTTACATGTAATTGGAAAAGATATTTTAAGATTTCATGCAGTTTATTGGCCAGCTTTTCTGCTAGCTGCTAAAATAGAAGTGCCTAAAAGAATTTTTGGACATGGATGGATTCTTGCTGGGAAGGAAAAAATGTCCAAATCCAAAGGAAATATTTTAAATCCTTTAGAAATAATAAAAAGCTATGGACTTGATGAATTAAGGTACTATCTAATGAAAGAAGTTTCTCACGGAAATGACGGCTCAGTATCTATTGAAAGTCTAGAAAAATGTATCAATGCAGATTTAGCAAATAATTATGGAAATTTATGTCAAAGACTCTTTGTTTTTATTAAAAACAATTGTGAAGAAAAAATTCCACAATACGATATTTTTAAGCCTGAAGATCAAAAACTTTTAGATTCCTTTTCAAAAATATTGCCCGAACTAAGAAAATTTATGGATGATCAAGATATAAATAATTATTTAAAGATGACTGTTGAAAGACTGTTCGATGTAAATAAATATGTTAATGATAATCAACCGTGGGCTTTAAAAAAAACTGACACTAAAAGGATGAATACAATTTTATATACTTCTCTAGAATCCTTGAGAAAAATTTCTATATTACTATTTCCTGTTATACCAAAGTCATCAGAAAATGTTTTAAACACTTTAGCAATTTCTAAAAATGATATAAATATCAAAAACTATTCTATTGATAAACACTTAAAACCTAGTACAAAATTAAAAGAATTTAAAATTTTATTCAAAAAATATAGTTAGTTTCATGATTATAGATTCACATTGCCATCTAGACTATCCATCTCTGTACGAAAATTTAGATTTGGTTATTGATAGAGCGAGAAAAAAAAACGTTTTAAAATTTTTAACGATTTCAACAAAACCTGAAAGTATAGAAAAAATTTCATTAATCTGTAAAAACTATAAATCTGTTAAAGGTACAGCGGGAATCCATCCGCATGAAAGTGAAAAATACAATAACATAAATGCAGATTATTTATTCAACTTGGTAAAAAAAAACCAAAACATAATAGGAATTGGAGAAACTGGTCTTGATTTTTATTACAATCATAGTGACAAAAATTCTCAAATTACTTTATTCAAAGAACACATTAAAGCAGCCTTAAAACTGGATATACCTCTGATAGTTCACACAAGGAACGCTGAAAAAGAAACATATGAAATTTTAAAAAATGAAACTAAAAATACAAAAGCTAAAATTTTAATTCATTGTTTCACTGGATCCTATGAATTTGCCAAAAAGCTTTTGGATATTAATTGCTATATTTCTTTCAGCGGAATCATAACGTTCGACAATTCTAAAGAATTAGCAAATACCGCTAGCAAAATTCCTTTAGAAAAAATTTTAATCGAAACAGATTCTCCTTTTTTGGCCCCACATCCATTTAGAGGAAAAAGCAATGAACCTTCATATATTGAGTACACTGCTATGAAATTGGCAGAATTAAAAAAATCCAATCTAGAAAGTATAAATAGCATTACGAGTAGTAACTTTAATAAATTGTTCTCAATTTAATGAAAAAAACTAAAATAAAAATATTAGGCTGTGGCAGTTCTTTGGGAGTTCCTAGATCTGATGGTTTTTGGGGAAAATGCAAAAAAAATAAAAAAAATTTCAGAACTAGATGTTCTTTGTATATTGAAAAAAGAAAAAATAAAATACTCATCGACGCTTCTCCGGACTTAAGATTCCAGTTTCTTAAAAATAATATCACTGATTTAAATAATGTTTTAATAACCCACCAGCATGCTGACGCTACAGCAGGCGTTCCTGAGTTAAGATCTTTTTATTTTAAATATGGAAGAAAAAAATTAAAGATATTTGGCAATAATAAAACTATTAATTATTTGCATAAAACTTACAAATATTGTTTTCAAAAAAGCTTGGGATATAGCCCTACATTGGTTTCTAAAAAAATTAAGAACAAAATAACCTTGGGTAAATCAAAATCAGAAAAAATAACAATCAAATCTATTCAGGTTCAGCATGGTTTAATCAAATCCTCAGCTTTTATTTTTGAAAAATTTGCTTATTTAAGCGATTGTAGTAAACTATCAAAAAACAACATGCTTCATTTAAAAAACTTAGATTATCTTGTAATAGATTGCTTCAGAATCACAAAACACCCCACTCATTTTTGTTTGAATGAAGCATTGGACGCAATAAAAAAACTGAAGCCGTCAAAGGCGATTTTAACTAATTTGCATCACGAATTAGATTATGATTTCTTATTGAAGATTCTGCCAAGAAATGTAAAACCTGCTTATGATGGTATGAAAATTTATTTATGAAAAAAATTTCAATATTGTTGCCTTATAAAGAAAATTTTTCCCCAAGATATGCTGGTGCCGTATCGTTACTAGTCAATGACACAAACACATTAAGTAAATTTAAAAAAGAAATTACTGTTTTTGGATCTACCGAATATAAAGAAAAATTTCATGGAAATTATAAAAATATTAATTTTAGAAAGTTTTTTTTTGAAAGTTCAAATATAAAATATACTGAGAAATTTTTAGAATATTATAATAAATATAATTATGATTTAATTGAAATTCATAATAGGCCAGCAGTTTTTAATCACATTGCTAAAAAAAAAGATGATACAAAAATAGTATTATATTTTCACAATGATCCATTGTCTCTTAGAGGGTCTATCTCGGTAAAGCAAAGAAATTATATTTTTAAAAGAGCGGCATATTTAGTTTTTGTCAGTGAGTGGACCAAAAATCGATTTTTTACAAACACAACACTTAACATAAATGACCCTAAAATAAGCGTAATCTATCCAAGTATTAACAAAAAAAAATTTAACAAAAAAAAGAAAAAAATAATACTCTTCGTTGGAAAGCTAAATTATGCAAAAGGGTATGACATTTTTTGTGATGCGATTGTTAGAATCCTTGAAAAGTATCCTAGTTGGAAATCATATGTTATAGGTGATGAGCCTCGTGCCAAAATTAATGTAGATCATCCAAGATTATTAAAACTTGGATTTTTGCAACATAAAAAAATACTTGAATATTACAATGAAGCAAGTATTGCAGTTGGTTGCTCCAAATGGCAGGAGCCTATGGGCAGAATCGGATTCGAAGCCAGTAGCAGAGGTTGTGCAACTATAGTAAGCAATAGAGGTGGTTTACCAGAGACCATAACCAACGGGATTGTTTTGAATAACGTTGATACCGAATCTGTGTTTAGTGCAATAGATAGCTTTATTAAAAAACCAAATTATAGAAAAAAAATATCCAAACTTGCTTATGATAATTTTAAAAACGACTTAAATTTAACAGTAAAAAAAATTGACACTATAAGAGACAATTGTCTAAGTGGATCAAATCTCAACGGTTCTTTAAATTTAAAAAATAGAATAATTAAAAAAAATAAAAAACTAAGAATACTTCATATTACAAACTTTTCTGAAAGACATGACGGAAGATTATTTTTTGTGTCTATTGGTCAAAAATTATCTTCTGGCTTTGTTAAACTGGGACATAGTGTGCTTAATTTTAGTGATCGTGATTTAGTAAAAACATCCAGATTTTATAACTTAAATTCCAGAGCTCTGCTTAATAAAAAACTTATAAACACTGTGCAAAATTATAATCCAGATCTCATAATACTAGGCCATGCAGATTTAATATATAAAGATACCCTGGAAAAAATTAAAATTTTTAATAAAAATATCGTAATTTCACAGTGGTTTGAAGATCCATTAATTAAAAATGGTCCAGATTATGAAAAAAATAGAGATAAAGTCGTAGAAAAACTTGCTTTTATTGATCACACATTTGTAACTACTAATCCAGATGTGCTTGATTTTAAAGGCAAAAACAACTCTTTTCACTTCTTTCCAATACCAGTTGACACATCTGTTGAAAGATTAAAAGCATTCGAAAATCCAAAACCAATTTATGATGTTTTCTTTGCGATGAGTCACGGAGTTAATAGAGGAGTTCTTAAACTTGGCAAACTAGACGGAAGAGAAGATTTCATTAATGATTTAATATCAAAAAACCCAGGGTTAAAATTTGATATTTATGGCCTCAATGGTAGACAGCCTATATGGGCAGAAAATTTTTTTAACACTATTTACAAATCAAAAATGGCTCTCAATTTAAGTAGAGGTGCGCCAAAAAAATACTATTCGAGTAATCGTATCGCTTCTCTTTTGGGCAATGGTTTATTAACTTTTATTGATAGAAAAACTAAATTTGGTGATTTTTTCAACAATAATGAAATTATATTATATGATAATATTAACGATCTCTCAGAAAAGCTTGATCGTTATGCTGTTGATGATAAACAACGAATTAAAATAGCAAAAAAAGGATGGCTTAAGTACCATAAACATTTTAACTCTCAAGAAATTGCAAATTATATGATTGATAGATCATTTAATTTTAATAACAAAAAAGTTATTTGGGAAAAGTAATAGCTTTTATCTAAATTAATTATGAAAAAAAATGTAATTGTAATTACCGGTGGCGCGGGTTTTGTTGGAACAAATTTAATTATACTTTTGCTTAAGAAAACTAAATATAAAATAATAAGTATTGACAATTATTCTTCGGGTTCAAGAAAAAATCATATTAAAAATAAAAGAGTTTCATATATTAGAGCTGATACTAAAAATATAAATCATATATTAAAAAATTCAAAGAGGATAAATTCTATTTTTCATTTTGGTGAGTTTGCAAGAATATATCAAAGTTTTTTAAATATGAGTGAATGTATAAATTCTAACTCGATAGGCACTAATGCTATTTTTAATTATTGTCTTAGAAACAATATAAAGCTTATATATTCAGCAACTTCTGCTTCATTGGGAAATAAAGGAAATGATAAAAATTTATCACCATATGCATTTACTAAAGCAAAGAATCTTGAACTTTTAGAAAATTTAAAAAAATGGTTCAATTTTAAATATGAGGTAATTTATTTTTATAATGTTTATGGACCTCACCAAATATACAAAGGCAGAATGGCAACAGTGGTAGGAATATTTGAAAATTATTTTAAAAACAAAAAACCACTACCAGTTGTTAGGCCAGGCACACAAACTAGAAGATTTACTCATATACATGACACGGTTAACATTTGTTATATGGCGTGGCGTAAAAATTTATGCAGACATTATAGTATTGCTCATAAAAAAAGCTATTCTTTAATAAAAGTTGCAAAAATGTTCGGATCAAAAATCAAATATTTGCCTAAACGACCTGGCGAAAGATATGCTTCGGCATTAACAAATATGAATCTATCCAACAAGGTATATAAGTATTTTGGTCAAATAGATTTAAAAAATTATATAAAAAATATTGTAAATAAAAATTAATTTGTATAATTTTTTATTTTTTACTTATAATCAACAATAAAAAATAACCAACTACAGCTGACAAAAAGGACCCAGCCAAAACTCCTATTTTTACACCATCAAGATCATTTGGATATTCGACGAAAGCCAAATTTCCCACAAATAAACTCATAGTAAATCCTATTCCAGTCAAAATTCCTACAGCATAAAGTTTAATCCAATTTGAATTTGTGGGCATTTCTGCTAATCCCGTTTTTATTGATAAAAAAGAAAATAAAAATACACCTATTTGTTTTCCAAAAAACAATCCACATAAAATTCCTAAAGGCACTGGATTCAACAATGAATTAAAAGATGCTCCTTCTAAAACAACTCCTGCATTTGCTAGTGCAAAAAGCGGCATGACACCATATGCTACGTAAGGTGAGAGAGAATGTTCTAATTTTAACAACAACGAATAATCTTCTCCTTGCTTTTTGTGGGGGATGACTGTTGCCAAAAGAACTCCAGAAATTGTTGAGTGTATTCCTGAGCCATGTGTAAAAAACCATAGGAAAATTCCAATAAAAAGATAAGGCATAAATTTCTTAATACCGAATTTATTAAGAACTAATAAAAAAATAAAAGACAACAACATTAATAATAAATATGTGTATTGAAGTTCTGTGGAATAGAAGACTGCTATTATAACTATTGCACCGAGGTCATCTATTATTGCTAGTGCCATTAAAAAAACTTTTAAAGACACGGGAACTCTTGAGCCCAGCAATGACAGAACGCCGATTGAAAAAGCTATGTCTGTTGCTGAAGGTATTGCCCATCCTTTAAGAGTATACCCTGTCTCAAAATTTATAATTATATAAATCAAAGCTGGCACAGCCATTCCTCCAACAGCTCCTATAATAGGTAACAACGCCTGTTTTGGTTTTGAAAGTTCTCCTTTAATAAATTCTCTTTTAATTTCTAAGGTAACGACAAAGAAAAAAATGGCCATCAATACATCGTTAATCCAATGGAGAACACTTAAATCCAAACCAAGATTTTTTGTACCAAGCAGAATATGAAAATTTAATGTATTGAAATAATAGTCACTTAAACCTGTGTTGCTTAAAATAAGAGCAATCACGGCGGCTATAAGGAGAACCAAACCGCTTGCGGCCTCCAATTTAAAAAACCATTTGAAAGGAGCTGTAATATAATTGATCATTTTTATTTTATTAACATTATACTTAATTAAAAAAAAGCAATCTTTACTTTATTAAATAATATAAAATATAAAGAATGTCTTATTATGCTTATATTTTGATCGGAAAATCAAAAAAAAGGATCAAAACTTATGTGGGATGGACTAATAATCTACAAAAAAGGTTAAATAAGCACAACGCAGGAAAGGGAGCCAAATCAACTAGAGGCTACAAATGGAAAATAATATATTATAAAAAACATAAAAAAAAAGAAGATGCTATGAAAAATGAATATTATTTAAAAAAGATAAGTCCATTAAGAAAAAAATTGAAGTTAAAATTCATCAAATGAAAATCGTTTTTATTGATAATAGCGAAATAGAATATAACTCTAGAGACAGGTATAATAGCAAGTTAAGAGGAGGGGAGGCGGTGCTAATCAATATGGCCGAAAGTCTCGCCAATCTCAATCATGAAACATGTATAATTAACAATTGTCCAAAAGATGAAAAAATTAATAATGTAAATTGGATTAATATAAAAAAAATTAGGAAAGAAAAAATAAAAATAGATTGTGATGCAGTTATTGCAAATGCTGACGCAAACAATCTAAGTCTTGCTTTAAGTAAAAAAAAATTCGTACTTTCGCATAGTATTCAGCGATTTGAGAAATTCATAAGAAAAGGGCAGCTGCTACCATTTATGATTCACAAACCAAAAATCATTGTATTGGGAAAATATCACTATACTAACAGATCAAGAATAATTTCTATTTTTGGAAAAGAGATGCTTGGACACGCAACTGACAAAATGTTTATGAGTGAAACTTTATTAGATTTTGTGCCCAGTACCCAAGTAATTTTTAGTTCAAGACCTGACAGAAATCTAGATTTGCTCTTAAACGTTTGGAATGAAAAAATTTCTAACAAATGTCCAAATGTTAAATTATTAATAAACCCACCCTATACACTTAAAGAAAAAGATAAAAATATTGCAGTCCGAAGGTTAAGTAATCAGAAAGATTTATTGAATGATTTGAAAATATCAAGAGCAATGCTGATTCCTGGTCATAAAGCTGAATTATTTTGTTTAGCAGCGGAAGAGGCTAATCAAATGTGCGTTCCAATAGTAACATATGGTATTGGATGCTTGTACGAAAGAGTAGTAGATAAAGTTACAGGTTTCATAGCAAAAAATGATGGTGAGTTTGCCAAATATTCATTGGACCTAATAAATGATGATAGTATATGGAAAGAAATGAGAAACAACTTATTAAAAAACAGAGGTAAACGAACCTGGAATATTGTTATTCAAGAGCTATTAGAGATTATAAATAAATAATGAAATTGGTGTTCAAAAATATAGCTAGAATAGGTCGTTTTTTTATTAATCTGTTGCCTTTAAATTATAAATTATATCATAAATTTCAAAATAAATACCAAGTAACAAACACGTTTGTTGTGCTCGAAACTTTAAATAAAAAAGGTTTTGTCCCAGATATTATCGTAGATGTTGGATGTGGATATGGAGAGTGGTTTTTAAAAGCAAATAAAATTTTTAATAATTCAAAATTCTACTTATTTGATGCTGATAAAACCAATGAAGAAAAATTAAGTAAACTCAAAACAAAATTTAAAAATATTAATTACAAAATTTGTTTACTATCAAATGAACGTAAACAACAAAAATTTTATCGAATGGGCTATGGATCTTCTGTTTATGAAGAAAAAAGTGATTACTCTAGAGAAATTGATAATTTAACCTCTTCAACTTTAAATGATGAGTTGGACATAAATTTAATTAAAAAATCTAAAAATATGATCAAACTTGATGTGCAAGGTGCTGAGATGGACATTCTCCAAGGTTTGCAAAATAACCTGTCTTTATTCGAGGTAGTTATCTTGGAAGCGTCTTTAAGAGAGCATAATCTAGGCTCTCCATTGTTTCATGAGGTGTGTGATTTTATGAAACAAAAAAATTATATAATTTATGATTTTTGTGACTTAAAAAGATTGGGAGATGAAAAATCAACTTTAGTTCAACTTGACTGTGTTTTTGTTAAAAAAAATTCTTTTTTGCTGAATCAAAAATTGCGTTAGATTTTTATTTTATTAAGTGCGTTATTTTTAAATAAGTTAGCTTCTTGTATATATCTTCTTACCATTTGAGTCGTTTTATGACCCGTCATAGCCATAATATTACGTTCCTCAGCTCCAGATTCAGCTGTTGATGTGGCAAATCCTGATCTTAAACTATGACCGCCATACTTATTTGAGTCCAAACCTGATAATGAAGCGTATTTCTTGATAATTAATGCAACACTTTTATCAGAAATATCAAATATTTTTCCAGATTTGATTTCAGAATTATTGATCCATTTTTTCAAACTAGTAACCGGACAAAATAATTTATTATCGAAGTAGGGGATGGCTTTTATCATTCCTTCGCCCGATTGATCAGTTTTTGATCTTTTTATAAAAATTTTTACTCCTTCATTTACAAATTCTACGTCATCATATTCAATATTAACTAATTCTGATCTTCTAAAACCGCCAGAAAATCCGATTAGTATAAGAGTTCTATCTCTAATTTTTTTATTTTCTGATTGTTTAGCTTCATCTATAGCATTAATTATCATTCTTAAATCATTGATTAATAAAGGTTTTTTGGATTTTTGAATGCTACCTTTCGCCCTTTTAATTCCATGCAAATTTTCCATAATTAAAGGATGTTTTGTGTCTAGATAGTAACCTTTCATCTTATGCATTACGCTTATCGAAGCTATTCTGCGCTTTAAAGTGCTAAATTTTGAGTTAGTCGACAGGTGAGTTAAGTATAGCGAAAGTATTTTGTGGTCTGTGGGCATAAAACTTAAACCATTCTTTACACAAAAAGCGGAAAAATCCTTAAAATCAGCTTGATAAGCTCTTAGAGTATTAGCGGCCTTAGAATTTTTTAAGTTTTTTAAAGTTTCTAACTCAAGGCTTTTTAGGTCTGTTATCAACTCATTCATAATATTTTCCGATAACCATTAATTATCGGAATAAATATATTAAGTGAATCTAGATGTCAATAGCTTAAAATCTTCTCATGACAATTAAAGTATCTAACTTTTTTATTAAGAAAAATTACCTTAATATAGATAGTATAATTGTTTATGGTTATTAAAATGCTTAAAGGAACTAAATTTCAGATAAAGGTATGGAAGTATCTTAAAACTATACCAAAAGGCAAAGTAAAGACCTATAAACAGGTCGCTATAGGCATTAATAGCCCTAAATCAGCTCGTGCGGTGGCTAATGCGTGCGCCAGGAACCCTTATGCCCCTAAAGTGCCCTGTCACAGGGTCATTAGATCAGATGGAAGTCTCGGAGGTTTCTCTGCTCCTGGAGGGGTTAAAGCCAAAAAAAGGCTCCTAAAAAGAGAAGGTTTTAGCCTATAAAGACCTTTAAAATAAGGCTTTTTTGATCATTTAAGGTCATTTTTGCTGTATTGCTGCAATTCACCCTTTGGTTGTATTGCGCAGGAGAGAATCGCAAAAAATACCCCTTCTATGGCCGTTTAATCGCTATATTCCTATATTGCATCCCTTACCAATATTGAGATTTTGAGCCACTTTTTTCTCTTAAAAAACCATTATTTTCAAGCTATTTTACCCTACTTCCAAAATGAAAAAATGCCTTAGCTTAAATAGCCCTCTATTTTACTGGTTTTTTAATACCTTAATATATAAACACTTATAATATAATAAATTACTTTAAGTATTTAATAAAAACTATTATTTTCAATGATTTATAATCATAAGTTAAAGTAAAACATTAGATATATAAATAGCTTATAAATTGGTATTACGCTCTCTAATGAAAATATATAAACCGGAACTAACAATTATGGAGAAACCTACCCAAGTCCAAATATCCGGGAAGTCCATAAAGAAGTAATATCCCAAAATTACGTTCGTGATTATTTCGAAATAACCAAATGGAGCTAGTTTGGATGCATCAGCATATTTAAGAGATAGTATTAAAAACAAATGACCAATGCATGCAAACACGCCCATCAAAGCCAATAAAGACCATTGATTAAAAGAAGGGTTGGTCCAAACAATAGGGACAATAAGTGAGCCGCATACGGCCCCTACTACACCCGTTAATAATAAAGTTAATAAAGGATTGTCTGAAGCGTGTAATTTACGAGTTATAATAAGATAGACTCCATAAAACACGCCCGTTCCTAGGGCTGCTACACTTGCCAAATTAAAATCTATAAAACCAGGTCGAATTACAATTAAACTTCCTACAAAACCAACTAGTACCGCAGACCATCTTCTAAATCCTACTTGCTCACCTAGAAGAAAGGGAGACAAAGCTGTGGTAACCAGAGGAGCTATAAACGCCAAGATCAAGGCTTTTGCCATTGAAATTATGGAAATAGAGTAAAAAAATAACACATTAGCAAAAAATAAAGTTAAGCCTCTTAAAATTTGTAATTTAGGTTGAGTGCTCCAAGCCAAGTTTTTTCTGGAGAAAAAAAACATAAAAAACAAGGCAAATAGAACAGTAAAAAAATATCTTGCCCATGTGATTTGAAAAAATGACAAATCAGAACTTAAATATTTGGCAATGGTATCCATAAATGGGAGTATAGCCCACGCCAACAAATTGTAATAAATAGCTTTCACAATTAGCTAAAGTATTTCAAAGAAATAAATACTACAACTATTAAAGTAAAAAATGATAAAAAAGTAGACAAAGCAACAGTGCTAGCAATATTCGTGGATATTTTTTTAGAAGAATAAATTTCGCTAACTAAAAAAGTAAGTACCGCAGATGGCATTGAAGCTTGAATAAACATTACACCCGCCTCAACGCCTGTGAGGTTAAAAAATTTAACAAAACCTAAGCCAACTATAGGTCCTATTATAACTCGAATAAAAGAATAAATAAGTGTTTCTTTAACTGCAAAAACTTTAAGTTTAGACAAAGCAATACCTAGAGACATTAAAACTAAAAAAATTGTTGAATAGCCAATCAAAAAAGTTGCGTTTTCTAAGAATTTAGGTGCTGGAATTTTAAAATAAACAAACACCAGTGAAACTAATAAAGCATATACTGGAATACATTTTAATAAAGGTTTTAAAGAAAATTTTTTACTTGCTAATAAAATATTAACACTAAAGTGAAAAACTAATATCATAGATGTTATTGCTGTAGCTATAGCTAGACCCATTTTTCCATAAGCAAACAAACATAGGGGCATGCCCATATTTCCAGTATTTGGCAAAATTAACGGAGGTAATAATCTATAGATATCCTTTTTCAATATTTTAAGAATTATTAGTCCTATAATCGAAAAAATTAAAACATAAAGAGTAATGTAATATGAAAATCGTAAAAAAAGTTCAATGCTTACATTTGTGGTGGTCAATGAATAAAAAATAATAGATGGTAAACCAAAATTTCCTGCAAAAGTAGTAATGAATTTAGTGTTAAATTTAGGGTCTTTTTTGCCATACCAGTACCCTATTCCTATGGTTAAAAAAACAGGAAATAATACATCAAAAAGTTTTATAACTAATTCCAACTATAGCACCTTAAAGTTATTTAGTTCTGCCATAAATATCTGCAGAAAAAGACTCGCCTCTTAATTTTTTTTCAAAGTGCATCAATCTTTTCCATACGGAAATTAGCTCAACTATAGTGGTCCATTGATTAACTAAAAACTGAAATGATTGCTCTACCCTGCTAAATGCTCTAACAATTTGCTGCATTAACCCCAAGGTTAAAACGCCCGCTACTATGGTTGGGCCCATTGCTATGTAAGGAACTAAAACTCCAAATTGTAAATAACTCCATTTTCCAACATCAAAATAAGCATAATGAAAAAATAACCTGAAGTAATTTTTTCTTACTGCGGCAAAAAATTTTTTCACAGATACGGGATCGGCTCTATTTGGGTCATCTTCTCCATAAACAAGTTCTTTTCTATATCTGGCTTCCACAACTTGGTTGTTGTATTCAAGACCTGGTAATTTAATTCCTAATACAGCTAATCCAACAGTTCCTAGTGCAGCAAAAATTATAGCAACATAAACCAAACCATGATTCACTTCACCAAAGTAAGGAAGGGCGGTAATATTTTTTGACAAATCCCATAATAAAGGAAGAAAAGCAACTAGAGTTAAAATTGATCTCATAAAATTAACTCCTAATGTTTCCATTATTCTAGAAAAAATTCTTGTGTCTTCTTGCACGCGTTGAGCAGCGCCTTCTACAACTCTCAATTTTTGCCAATTCGCATGACTCATGTAATAGTCGTTCATAGATGTACGCCATCTAAAAATATAATGTTTAATATAAAAATCTAAAACCACAGCAATAAAAACATACAACCCTGCTATTTTTCCAAATGTTGCTAATTGTAAAAAATATTCTTGAAGAGTTATAGACTGAGGTTCTGATAATGCTTTTTGAATCATATCATAAAAAGATCCAAACCATTCATTTATATCAACATCCAGTTGAACTTTATACCAAGTGGTGAATAGTATAAGAATAGTGCCTAATAAACTCCACTGAAACCATTTTCTATCAAAAAAAAATTTAAACATAAGTTATTTTAGAAAATTATCTGCGTACGATTTTTTAATAAAAGTTCTTTTTTTTGTTTCTACAACTTTATATTTAACATTATTTTTTTTTGCATAAGCGATTGCTAATTCTTTAGTAGAAAATTTCATTCTTACTTCGGATATAGTATCTTTGGATGAAATCCAGCCTGTTAGAGGATTTATTTCTTTGTTCATAGACTCAAATTCTAATATCCAACTTTTGGTATTTCGCATACCTGACTGCATAGCTGTTTTTGAAGGTTTGTAGATCTTGGCTTTGTTCATTTTTTAAATTTTATATATATTAAACTGTCTATCATAATCATTTAATTTTAAGTAGGGTTTATTTAAGCTGAAAGGCTCTAATTCAATATTAATATACCTGTGATGACCAAAAGCTTTTAAATCAATATTGTTTTGAACGGGAAAAGTATTGGTTCCAAAAAATTTAGTGTTACTTTTTTTAATTTTTTCTATAACTTTTTTTATTTCATCATTTTTAATATGAATAAAAAAATCTCTTACAATAATTAAATCATAATTTTCTGGAAGTTCTTCTGTTATTACATCTTTGCAAATAAATTTTATTTTTTCATTTGAGTATTTTTGATTATTATTAGAAACGATTTCATCAACTATTTCGACCCCACAATAATTTTGAATATTTGAATTATTTTTTATGACAAATTTCATCCAATTAAAATCTCCGCAAGCTAAATCTAAAATTGATTTTATTTCATTTTCTTTTGTAAACAGTGTTAAATCTTTAATAATTTTTTCACATACATTTAAATCAGAACCAAGTCCGCTCACGGATTCATTTTCTCTAGTTTTTTTATAGTCACGCCAATGAAAGGACTTATAAATAGAATTAAATACTATTTTTCTTTTTTTACTTTTGGGTATAAAAAAATATTTTTGAAATATTAAAGAAAAATAAAATTTTCTTAGCCAATAATGATAATTAAAGTATCTATAAAAATTTTTAGCCATTTTTTAGTATAAATAAATATGGTCGGGGCGGTTGGATTTGAACCAACGACTTCCTGGTCCCAAACCAGGCGGTCTACCAGGCTGACCTACGCCCCGTAATTAAATCAACAAAACTTACTGGCGGTCCCACGGGGATTCGAACCCCGATTAGTTGATTGAAAACCAACTGTCCTAACCCTTAGACGATGGGACCATAAACAAATTCAATCTTTAATAACAGAAATATCATCTATTATAAACTCTATATTCCTTTTGCCTTTCCAGTTGTTGCTGCTCATTTTTCCTAGAATATTAATCATTTTGTGAGATTTTTTATTTAAATAACCCTCTAGATTTGTTCCTATCGCGTTAAATGATATTCCATTAATAGTTTTTCCATTCCTATCGCATAAAATTACTTTTAGATGTTTTTCTCCAACAATTTGACTATTTACTATTTTAACATTTTCAACAATAAATTTTGGTTCATTATTTCCAGATCCAAATGGCGCTAATGCATCAACTTTATCAAAAAAATCTTTATTTAACGCAGAAGCGGAAATAATTGAATCGGCATAAATATTTCTATTTGTTGTATTTGATAAACCAGATTTTTCAAACTTGGAAAACAAAAATTCTTTAAAATCATTTATCTTTGACTTCTGAATTGAAAAACCGCCCGCCATTTTATGCCCTCCCCCTTTTAATAGAATTTTTGATTGTACGGCAGCAAGTATGGACGTGCCAATGTCAAAACCATAAACTGATCTGGCAGAACCTTTTCCTAACCCGACATTATTTAAAGATATTAAAAATGCGGGTTTGTTGTATTTTTCTTTAATTCTAGAAGCAATTATTCCTATTACTCCCTCATGCCAATTTAGTCCTGATAAAACATAAATAGGATCCTCGATATTTTTTTTTACCTCTTCAATAACTTTATTTAAAAGCTCTTTTTCAATTAACTTGCGCTCTTCATTGTATAGATTTAATTCATTTGCTAATCTATATGATGTTTGTGCATCATCGGTTGTCAAAAGTTTTGCGCCATGAGATGACTTGCCGACTCTACCTCCAGCATTAATTCTTGGTCCAAAAACATATCCTAAATGATAAGCTGTTGGAGCTTCTTCATGATTAGAAATGTCATACAAAGTTTTTAATCCTAGATTTTTTCTTTTTTTTAAAATTTTTAAACCTTGATAAACCAAAGCACGATTAAGTTTTATCAGAGGCACAACATCACAAACTGTGCCTAGGCTAACCAAATCAAGAAAATTTATAATATCCGGTTCCTTAATTGTGTTTTGGTTAAACCAATTTTTTTTTCTTAAAAAACTATTTAAAGATACCAAAAACATCAACGTAACACCTGCTGCAGATAAATAATTCAAACTAGATTTGTCATCAAGTCTATTTGGATTAACTACAGCACAGGCATCGGGTAAACGAATTTCTGCTTGGTGATGATCTAAAACAACAACATCAGTGTTTTCATTTTGTGAATATTTTATAGCTTCAAAGGCCACTGTTCCACAATCCACTGTGATAATAATATTTGATTTTAAAGAAATTAATTTTTTAAAACTGCTTATGGTAGGTCCATAACCATCTTTTTTTCTGTCTGGAATATAAAAAACTGACTTAACTTTAATACTAGAAAAATATTTTATAAGTAGAGCTGTTGCCGATGCTCCGTCTACATCATAATCCCCAAAAACACCTATGGTTTTTTTTTCAATGATCGCTTGATATACTCTTTCAACAGCTTTTTTCATATCAGATATAATGTTTGGATCGGGCATCAAATTTTTTAAAGTTGGTTTTAAAAAATCTTTTACTTCTTCGCTCTTTATGTTTCGAATTGCCAGCAATCTGGATTGTATTTCGTCTAAAGAATGATCTTGTGCTAATTTTTCTGCTTGATTTAAATCAAATTGTTTAAGTTTCCAATTTCTGTTTGTAACAGAAGTATAAATCATTTTTTTGTTGTGCGTTTAACGATTTTATTAATTTTGCTGGATTTATGTAAAACAAAAGTTTCTGATTCAAAACTATCACCTTTTTCATAAACTCCTTTAACCATATCTCCATCAGTAATTCCTGTGGCACAAAAAATCACATCTCCTTTCACCATATCTTTAATATTGTATTTTCTGCTCAAATCTTTTATTCCCATTTTTTTCACTCTAATTTTTTCTTCATCATTTTGAAAAAAAAGCTTTGTTTGCATTTGACAATTTAAACAAGCCAAAGCAGATGCTGACAAAACTCCTTCAGGTCCTCCTCCAATGCCTAAATAAATATCCACGGATGACTTGGGATCTGCTACCGCTATTACTCCAGAAACATCACCATCGTTTATAAATTTAATTTTTACCTTCAATAAATTTAAAGATTCTACTATTTTATCGTGCCTTGGCCTTTTCAGCACACAAGCTGTCAATTTATCTGGTGAAGTATTTTTTGCATCCGCAAGTAGTTTTATATTTTTTGTGACATCGTTGTCTAAGTCAACAAGACCTTCTGGTAAATTTGATCCAATTGCAATTTTTTCCATATACATATCCGGCGCATTAAGCAAATTACCCTTGTTACTTACTGACAATACTGAAATCGCATTAGGTAAATTTTTTGCTGCAAAATTCGTACCTTCTAAAGGGTCGACTGCAATATCAAACTCTTCCTTGCTATGTTTGTTTCCAACAATTTCATCAATGTACAGCATGGGAGCTTCGTCCATCTCTCCTTCTCCAATTACTATTTTTCCTTTCATATTAATTTTATTTAATTCTTTTCTCATTTCATCTACGGCTGCTTGATCGGCAGCTATTTTATCATTTTTTCCTCTAAACAATGAAGCTCCATAAGCGGCTCTTTCAGTGGCAGAAACAAAATAATTGACAAACTTTTTATCAATACTCATTTAAACTTTTTCAATTCTAATAAAGGTAGGTTTTTTTATAACAAATTTATTTTTCGTTAAATTTTTAATTAAATTTTTAAAGTTTTTTTCTTTATTTTCATGAGTAATTATCGCAATTGATGCGATTTTTGTTTTTTTATCAGGAACTTGTATTAAATTCTTAATTGAAATTTTGTTTTTAGAAAATATTTTAGTAATTGAAGAAAGCACCCCAGGTTGATCTTTCACATTAATTCTTAAGTATGAAGAAAGATCACGACTCAAAATGTCAAATGTACCAATTTTTTTTCTATTTAAATAAGAAACACCAAATGGATATTTGGTGCTACCTCTTAAAACAGAGCACAAATCTGAAATCAAAGAAGAGGTTGTGGGACCAGGTCCAGCGCCTTCACCTTGTAATATGGATCTTCCAATTGGAAAACCATCAATTACTATTGCGTTTAAAACGCCATTTATGTTCGCTATACGTGAATCTTTTGATACCAAACATGGATGAACTCTTTCGAGCAGTTTATTTTTTTTTATTTCGGATATGGCAAGAAGTTTAATTTTATAACCCAAAGCTTTTGAATGTTTTATGTCTACTAAATTAATATGCTGTATTCCTTCTACTAATATTTTTTTTTTAGATATATTTTTATTATAAGCTATTGATGATAAAATTTTAATTTTCGCAGCAGCATCGCTCCCGTTCAAATCTGCAACTGGATTGCTTTCTGCAAAACCTAATTTTTTAGCTTTTTCCAGTACTTCAACAAAGGTTTTTTTGTTTTCTTCCATTGATGATAAAATATAGTTAGTTGTTCCATTAAGAATTCCATAAATTTTATTTATTTTGTTTGAAATCAATCCATCTTTTAAAGATCTTATTATTGGAACGCCTCCTGCGACGGCTGCTTCATATTCTAAATTAACTTTATTTTTTTCAGCAATTATTGCCAATTCATCGCCATATTTTGATATCAAAGATTTGTTTGCTGTAACAACATGTTTTTTGTTTCTTAAAGCGGCAAAAACTAGTTTTTTTGCAATCCCTGATGATCCGCCAACAAGCTCTACAACCACATCGACATCATGAGACAAAACCTTTAAAGGATTTTTTTTCCAAATAAATTTTTTTTTGTTAAAAGCTCTTTTTTTCAAGTAATTTTTTGCTGAAATATACTTAATAACTGGAATTCTTCCTGTTTTTTTTGCAATATTATTTCGATTTTTCAAAACTGTTTTAACAAAATAACTTCCTATGTTTCCTAATCCAACAACAGCGATGTTAATTTTTTTCATAATTATTCGGGAAATTTATTTATGTCAGGATATCCCCTGCTCTCACCATCTTGATAAATAGCTTCTACGATTTTATCAAAATCATCTAAACTTTGTACCACCTTAACATTATTAATATTTTTTGAGTTAATTTTTTTCTCATTTTTTTCAACAATTTTGCTTTTTTTGGCCTTTTTTACAGAATAAACTTTGTTGACTTTTGTTTTTTTAGACTTTTTCTTGTCTTTTTTTAAAACCACCTCTTCTTTTTCTTTCTTTTTTTTTAAAATTTTTAATTCTTTTTTGCTGTTAATTTTAACATACTCAATAACTAAATTTTCTTCAAAATATTGATCTCTTTCTTTTTTGTTTTTGCAAATATACTCTCCGCATAAATAAACGATTTTTTCATTTCCAAAACAGGAAAAAAGGGAAAAAAAAAATAAAAAATAAAGATATTTCATTTTAAACCAATAGATTCATTGAAATTAAAAGCTATATTCATATTTTGAACTGCTTGGCCAGATCCGCCTTTTATTAAATTGTCGATGCAACTGATTATTATAGCTTTATTTTTTGACCTGTCGGCACAAACTGTTATATCGCAAAAATTAGTATTCATAACATCCCCGGTACCTATTGGAACATTAAATTTTTTTATCCTAATAAACTTATTATTTTTATGGGTTTGTTTTAAAAAATTATAAATTTTTTTAGCCGTTATTTTTGGAGATAGTTGAACATATATGGTGGATAAAATTCCCCTAAACATTGGCATTAGATGTGGCGTAAATTGAACGTTGATTTTTGTTTTAGATACTAATGATAATTCTTGATCAATCTCAGCCATATGACGGTGTGATCCTACTCCATATGCAGACACTGAATCGTATAAATTTTTGAATTTAAATTTTTTCTTTAAATTTTTTCCTGCTCCAGAATAACCAGATTTTGAGTCTATTAAAATGTTGTTCGGTTTTATAAGTTTGCTTTTTATTATAGGAATTAATGGCAGTTGTATTGATGTGGGATAGCAGCCAGGACAAGATATTATTTTATGTGTTTTAATATGATTTCTTTTAAACTCTGATATTGCATAAACAGCTTTTTTTTGCAAATTTTTGCATTTATGATTTATCTTGTACCATTTTCTGTAAACCACGGGATCAGATAATCTAAAATCGGCCGAAAGATCTATTAGTAATTTTTTTTTATTAATTTTTTTTGCAATTTTTTGAGCTTCTCCATTAGGAAGGGCCGTGAAAATTACATCTACGTTATTCCAGTTAATCTCTTTTATGTTGGAAAGTTTTGGAAGCTTTCTACCGCCAATTCTTTGATCAAATTTTTTTATATTTTTTCCAACAAAATTTTTAGATAAAAGATATCTAATTTTAACCTTTGGATGATTCTTCAGTATATTAATTAACTCTAAACCTATATAGCCAGTGGCTCCAGCTATAGCAACATTTATAGATTCTCTCATTGGATTAAACATATCAGCAATTGTTGAAAAGATAAATTTATTTGGAAATTATCTCTTAGAAAATTGATAACTTCTACGAGCTTTCCTGTGTCCGTATTTTTTTCTTTCCACGGCTCTAGAATCTCTCGTGGTGAATTTTTCTTTTTTAAGTGCGCTTTTTAAACTAGGATCGTCTACGACTAAAGCTCTTGAAATCCCATGAATAATAGCATCTGCTTGCCCAGACAATCCCCCGCCCTTAACCAAACATCTAATATCATACGAGGTGTCTCTTTTAACGTGGTTAAGTGGACTCACAACAACCATTTGATGCCTTGGTCTTTTAAAATATTCGTTCATCTTTTTTCCATTTACAAAAATATTACCAGAGCCTTTCACTATCCATACACGAGCTACAGATTTTTTTCTTCTGCCCGTTGCATACTTTCCATCTTTGAAACTTATCGATATCTTTTCTTTTTTTGGAACAATTTGAGTTTGTAGATTGGATTCGTTCATAAATTAGTTAATAGAAATTTGATTTTTTTTATTTAGAGTTTTGAAGTTAATAATAATTGGATTTTGAATTTTATGAGGATGCTCTGGACCTTTGTACATTTTTAATTTAGTAAGTTGCTTTTTAGATAAAGGGCCCTTTGACAACATTCGTTTGACAGCAAGTTTTAAAATATCTTCTGGTTTTTTCTCTTTAATTTTTTGTGGTGTTGTAATTTTTATTCCGCCCGGATGTCCAGTGTGACGATAATACTTTTTGTTAAAAAATTTTTTTCCTGTAAATTTTATTTTATCTACATTGGTAACAATTACAAAATCTCCATTATCCATGCTTGGGGTGTATGTTGTTTTCAATTTTCCTCTTAGTACCTTAGAAATATACACTGCCAATCTGCCAACAACTAAATTCTCAGCATCAATTAATAGCCAATTTTGTTTGATATCCTTTTTTTTGATAAATGTTGTCATAATAACTCGCGCATAAGTACTTACATTTTCTAATAAAGTCAAATTTTATTGAGATATAATGATCTTTACAACGTCTCTTTTTACGTAGATAATTTAATAGAAGTATAAAAATTGAGGGGTAAACAATGTCAAAAACTATAAAAAATCCGGAAACCATTGCGTTACATGGAGGTGAATATAGGAGCGACCCAGCAACCACTGCTGTAGCTGTCCCTATATATCGAACAACATCATACCAATTTAAAAATACCGATACGGCCGCAAACCTTTTTGCGCTTAAAGAATTTGGAAATATTTATACACGTATAATGAATCCAACTAATGATGTGCTAGAAAAAAGAGTAGCTGCATTAGAGGGAGGTCTTGCTTGTGTTACAGTAGGCTCAGGTCAAGCAGCATCCACTTTTGCTATAGCAAATGTATGTCAATCTGGAGATAATTTTATTAGTTCCACAGATCTTTATGGTGGAACTGTAAATTTATTTACTCATACATTAAAAAAATTAGGAATAGAAGTTAGGTACGCAGATCCATCGGATCCAAAAAATTTCGAAAAACTAATTGATGATAAAACAAGATGTATTTATGCAGAAACATTGCCAAATCCTTATCTAAGAGTTTTTCCAATTAAGGAAGTTTCTGATATTGGACGTAAACATAATGTTCCATTGATCATGGATAACACGGCAGCACCAATAATATGTAAACCTATAGAACATGGTGCCGCTGTTGTAATACATTCTTTAACTAAGTTCATCGGAGGACATGGTACAGTTATAGGAGGATGTTTAGTTGATGGAGGAAATTTTGATTGGACTGCAGATCCAAAAAGACAACCATTATTTAATGAGCCTGATCCAAGTTATGGTGGTGCAGTATGGGGCAAAGTAGTTCCTGAACTTACTGGAGCTAACGTAGCCTATGCTGTGCGTGCTAGAGTAGTTTTGCTTAGAGATTTAGGTTCTGCTTTAGCGCCTGATAATGCTTTTGGAATTATTCAAGGTTTAGAAACTGTACCTGTAAGAATGAAACAACATTGTTCAAACGCTGAAAAAGCAGTTGCATTTTTACAAAAACATAAAAACGTTGAACGAGTAATTTATCCTACTTTGCATGAAGGAAATATTGGAGCAAGAGCAAAAAAATATTTCAAAGGTGGCAATGGAGCTTTGGTTGGTATTGAAGTCAAAGGTGGAGTTGAAGCCGGTAAAAAATTTATTGAATCTTTAAAAATGTTTTACCACGTAGCAAATATAGGTGATGCAAGAAGTTTGGCAATTCACCCTGCTACAACAACACATAGTCAGCTAACTGAAAAAGAGTTATTGGCCGCTGGTGTAACTCCTGGATATGTAAGATTGTCCATAGGTATTGAACATCCGGATGATATTATTGCTGATCTTGATCAAGCATTAAAATCCTCTGGAGGAAAAAAATAAAAGCTGTTAGTTAATTTTCGGAACTTTGAAAAACTAAAATTAACGTACTGCTAACTAGTATTATAGATCCAATCTGGTGCATTGAAGCAAGAAGAATTTCTGCACCAGAAAGTATGGTTAACACTCCAAGAAAAATTTGAAAAATTACAAAAGAAAAAATTATCATTGAAATTTTTCTTAAATAAACAAGGTTTTTATTTTTAAATATTAATATTGCAATTAACATAAATATAAAAAAAATAATGTATGCTGTAATTCTATGTGTAAATTGTAATAAAGAAGGATTTTCCAATAGCGAAAATTTAAACAGGTCTTTATACAAAGAATCGTCTGGAAAAAAACTTCCATTCATAAGCGGCCAAGTATTATATATTGTTCCAGCATCTAAGCCTGAAACTAAAGCTCCCAAAGAAATCTGAAAAATAATAAGTAAAAAAAACAATTTTATTATAAGAGAAATAAATTTATCTACATTAATTTTTTTTATTTTTTTTGTTAATTTTAAATAATTCCAAAAAAGAAAAGTAAATATAACAAAAGCAAGCGTTAGGTGAGCTGATAATCTATAATGGCTAACGTCAGTTCGTTCAGACAATCCACTTTTTACCATATACCATCCGACAACTCCCTGCAGAACAATAAGAAAAAGTATTAAATAATAGTTAAAAATATATTTTTTATTTAAACATCTTAAAAAAGAAAAGATAACCAATGGTATAAAATAAAATAGACCTATTACCTTTCCCAACAATCTATGCGCATATTCCCAAAAAAAAATAACCTTGAATTGATCGAGAGTCATATTAAAGTTAATCAATTGAAATTCTGGTATTTTTTTGTACAATTCAAAATAATTTATCCAATCAGCTTGCGTTAATGGAGGTAAAATGCCTGAAAACAAATCCCATCTTGTTATTGATAAACCAGAATCGGTTAACCTGGTTAATCCGCCAACAATTATAATTAATGCAACTAACACTGTTGTAATTAACAACCAATAAGAAATTAATAAATTTAAATTTTTAATATTTTCTTTCATTCAAAGACAATATATACATTTATTAATATATTTTTTAATATGTATAAATGTCACCAATTAAATTAAAAAAACTTACCCGCTTAAGGAAAAAACTTGATTATGTTGATGACAAGTTGCTCAAATTGCTAATAAAAAGAACAAATTTGGTCAAACAAGTCATGCATCTAAAAAAATACAAAAACCAAATAGTTGATAAAAAACGAATTGCTCAAATTTTAAAAAGAATTAAAAAAAAATCACTCAAACATAAGCTAGATCCTAGCATATCTAAAAGGGTATGGAAAAATATGATTTGGAGTTATATAGAATTTGAAAGAAAAAACTTCAAAAAATAATTATTTGCTATGCGGAGGAAGTTTTTTTTCAACAAAAATTTCGTGTTTTCTTGTTGCTGGATTATACTTTTTAATTTTTAATTTTATCTTAGCCTTATCACCACCTGTGGGTTTTTTTGTATAATAAAAGAAAGGGCTGTCTTGTTTACTTTCTGGTACAAGTCTTACTTTAATTGAGCTTTTTTTTGCCATTTTTTATATTTCTTAAATCAGTTATCAAATTTTTTAAATTTTTAATTCTTTCTTTAATATTTCCTTTAAAAGCTTCACTATCTACATCAAAAGCTGCGTTAACGTCAAGATTTGTTTTATCTTTATCAAGCAACATTTTGGCTCCTTTAATTGTCATTCCATAATCCTTAAGAAGTTTTTTGATTTTCTTTATTATTTCAAAATCATTTTCAGAATAATATCTTCTCTTGCCAGTTCTAACCGAGGGTTTAATTTGTTTAAATTGACTCTCCCAAAAACGTATTGTGTGTGTTTGTGGTTTTCCTGTTTTCTCATCAATTAAATTAAGTTTTTTTGCTAATTGTCCAATTGTAATATAATCAGAATTTTTATTCTTCATTTTTTTTATTCACTTCATTAATTAAATGATCTGAGGGTTTAAATTTTATAACTTTTCTTTCCGAAATATTTTTTAATTCTTTGGTTTTGGGATTTCTTCCAATTCTTTTTTTTTTATGTTTTTTTTGAAAAGTTCCAAATTTTGCAATTTTTAACTGATCATTTTTGTTCACAAATTCTTTGGCTACATCGAAAAAATCTTGTGTAATTTTTTTACACATTAGTTTTGAAAAACCTAAATTTTTATGGATATCAGTCTCAAGATCTACTCTGGTAACATTTTTTTTCTTCATTCAGAACTATCTTCAAAATTTTTCTTTATTTTGTTTAGCAACTCGCCTTTTACAATTTTATTACACATGTTAATCGAATATGCAAATCCTAAGGAGTCTGTTGAACCATGACTCTTAACAACGGGTCCGTTTAAACCAAGAAAAATAGCACCATTATATTTTCTTGGATCAAATTTTTTTTTAAATTTTTTAAAAATATTTAATACAAAAACACTTGATAGTTTTGTAATAAAATTTTTTGTTAGAGAATCTTTTAAATAATTAGATATAAAAGTCGCTGTTCCTTCTGCTGTTTTTAATGCAATATTACCTGTCCATCCGTCTGTTACTATTACATTTGCCTCACCTTTCATAATTTTGTTTCCTTCTATAAAACCAGAAAAGTTATAATTAACATTAGGTTTTTCCTTTAAAATTGTATAAGCTTTTTTTAAATTTTCATTACCTTTAATTTCTTCCGTTCCTATATTCAATAACGCAACATTAATAACATCTTGGGGAAATAAAGATTTTCTTAAAGCGGCACCCATATTACAAAAATTTACTAACGTTTTGTCAGAACATTCTAAGTTTGCGCCTAAATCTAAAACTATATTGGTACCATTTTTGTGAGGCCATAATCCAGCTAGGGCAGGTTTGTCAATATTTTGAATTGTATCCAAAATCATTTTTGAGGTAACTAATAGTGCGCCAGTATTTCCGGCCGACAATGATATGTCTGCTTCCATTTTTTTTTGTGATTCTATACATTGCCACATGCTAGTAGAATTTCCTTTTTTGGCTCCCGATAGTGGACTTTCATCATCCTCTACTTTTTCGGAACAATGATAAATTTCAATATTTTTAAAAATATTTTTTTCATTATCTAAATAATTCGTTATAATTTTCTTATCTCCAAATAATAGGAATTTTAAATTTGAATTTTTTGCTAATGCAATTTTAATTCCATCTATGATTTTTTTGGGAGAATTATCACCACCCATTGCATCAACTGCAATAGTAACTTTTTCTCGCATAAGATTTTACTCCTTGGGTTCGAAAACCTGTCTTCCTTTGTAATAACCGGTTTTAAGATCAACATGATGCGATAAGCGATACTCGCCAGATTTCTTATCTTCAATTATATTAATCTTTTTAAGTCTGTGATGAGACCTTCTTTTATCTCTTCTAGATTTAGATGTTTTTCGCTTAGGGACAGCCATAATATTTAAAAATAATTAAATTTTATATCACCTTTTTTGATACTTTCCAAAGTTAATTTTGAACTGAAATCATTAAACACGTTAAAAAATTTAGCCAATTTTTCAGAACATTTCTTCTTTTCATTTTTATTTGAGTAAAAACTTGAAGATAAAAAGTTAATAAACTCATTGTGTTTTGTTTTTTCATACTTTTCACATTCTAACAAAATATTATAAAAACTCTTTGTTAGAATCTTCATTTTTTTATTAACATATACATCACCAAAACCAAGCTCTCTAGTGTTTAACTCGATATGATTAAATATACTGTCAAATATATCTTGTGAAATTTTTTTTGAATTTGGGAGTTTTTTTAATCTAATCAACAAAAAAGAGGTAAAAAAAAATATAAGAAATATGCGAGCTGTAAAACTATCCTCTATATTGTAATGAATATATAGTTCTTTTTTTCTTACTAATTCTAGTAAATTATTGTATAAAATTTTAAAATCAACATGAGAACTATTTTTAAACATATTTCTAATATTCTATTATTACTTATAATAATTTTTCTAACAAATTGTCAAAGAAATCAAGTTCTTAAATCACATGGAGTTTCTTTTTTAGATAAAAGACAAGATTCTTTGGTAGTAAATAAAATGAATAAAAATGATGTTCGTTCATTGCTAGGAGCCCCTTCCACAGTGGGTGTTTTTGATGACACTGTGTGGATCTACATTGAAAGAACAAAAACTAGAGGTAAATTGCTAAATTTAGGAAAAAACGTCACATTAAAAAATAATGTTCTTGTTTTGAAATTCAACAACAGAGGTCTCCTCTACGAAAAAAAATTCTATGAAAAAAAAGACATACAAAAAATTGATTTCTCAAAGGAAAAAGAGCAAGGATTAAGTAAAGAAAGTAGTTTTATAACAAGTTTTTTATCTAGTGTTAGACAAAAAATGTATAAACGTAAGTAAAAAATTTAAATTAGTGCGCTATAGTTGCCAACAAAAGCAAAGCAACAATATTTGTAATTTTTATCATTGGGTTAACTGCTGGACCAGCAGTATCTTTATATGGATCTCCCACTGTATCGCCGGTCACAGCAGCTTTGTGAGCTTCAGACCCTTTTCCTCCATACTTTCCGTCTTCGATAAATTTTTTTGCGTTATCCCATGCCCCGCCACCTGCTGTCATAGAAATAGCCACGAATAATCCAGTTATAATTACTCCAAGTAACATCGCTCCAACTGAAGAGAGAGCGGCTTCGATTCCAGCAACATACAAAATAATAAAATATAAAACTATTGGTGAAAGAACTGGCAGCAAAGATGGTATTATCATTTCTTTAATTGCTGCTTTGGTAAGTAAATCAACCAGTTTACCGTAGTCAGGTTTTCTCTTTCTTTTCATAATTCCTGGAATTTTCTTAAACTGTCTTCTTACTTCAATAACAACAGCTCCGCCTGCTCTACCAACTGCTTGCATCGACATTGATCCGAAAAGATAAGGCAACATTCCTCCAATTAACAAACCAACAACGACATATGGATTTGATAAATCAAAATTTACAGATACATTTGCTAACTTTGATTCACTAATTGATGAAAAAAATTTTATATCTTCAGTATAGGCAGCAAATAAAACTAAAGCTCCCAAACCAGCTGATCCAATTGCATAACCTTTTGTTACAGCTTTTGTTGTGTTTCCAACAGCATCAAGTGCATCTGTAGTTTTTCTTACACTTTTTGGTAAATTCGACATTTGTGCTATTCCGCCAGCATTGTCAGTTACGGGACCATACGCATCTAATGCAACAACCATTCCTGTTAAAGCTAACATTGTGGTAACTGCAATGGCTATACCAAATAAACCCGCTATGCCATTCGTCAACAATATTCCAGTAACAATTATTATTGCTGGCAACGCTGTTGCTTCTAAAGAGACTGCCAAACCTTGAATAACGTTTGTTCCATGTCCGGTTATAGAAGATTTTGCTACGCTCATCACAGGTCTAAATTTTGTTCCTGTATAATATTCCGTAACCCAAATTAGTAATCCTGTAATTGCCAATCCTATTGCTCCACAAAAATATAAACTCAACCCGGTAAAACTTGCGTTAGAAGATTTATAAATAGTATCTATTCCTATAATTTTATCAGTAACAGGATAAAGTATTATGAGTGAAAGAATTGCTGTAGCTATAAACCCTTTATACAAGGCTCCCATTATATTTTTGCTTTTTCCCAATTTTACAAAAAAAGTTCCAATTATAGAAGTAATTATACAACTACCTCCAATTGCCAAAGGGTAAATTGTCATACTAAAATCATTCGTAAAAAAAATTGAAGCTAAAACCATTGTTGCCACGATTGTCACCGCATAGGTTTCAAATAAATCAGCTGCCATTCCCGCACAATCTCCAACATTATCTCCAACATTATCTGCTATTACGGCTGGATTGCGAGGATCGTCCTCTGGTATTCCTGCTTCAACTTTGCCAACTAAATCAGCTCCTACGTCAGCACCTTTTGTAAAAATTCCTCCGCCTAATCTTGCAAAAATAGATATAAGAGAAGCCCCAAAACCAAGTCCAACAAGAGCATTTATAATTTCTCTTTCATCAACATTTAATTTTACAAGTAATAAATAATAAATAGCTATTGATAAAAGAGCTAGACCGGCAACTAACATTCCTGTGACAGCTCCCGATTTAAAACCAATAGCAAGTCCTGCGGACAATCCTTTTCTTGATGCCTCTGCTGTTCTAACATTAGCCTGAACTGAAACTAGCATTCCAACATATCCTGCAACGGCCGATAAAAATGCTCCAATAAAATATCCGAGTCCAACCCAGACACCCAAAAAATAAGTTACAATTATCAAAACAAATAAACCAACAATGGCGATTGTTTTGTATTGTCTGTTCAAATAGGCCTTAGCGCCAATTTGAATTGCGCTAGCAATTTCTTGCATCTTGGAATTTCCAGGACTTGCCGATAATATTTGTTTGCCTGCTATGTAACCATACAAGATTGCAACAAATCCCGACAAAATAATTAAAAAAAGTGAATTCATCAATTAATTAATATTCAATTACAATTAAAAAAACGCAAATTGCCAAAAAAAAAGAAAAAAGGCAACAAAAATCTTCTCAAAAATTGTGTGTATATCCCATTTTTTTCTCACTAAAATCTATTACTTTTCCATGATTTTTAGTTTTTAATTTTTTATCTCTGGTTATTAAGCCAATTCTGGTGACTCTAACCTTTGAAATTTTAGAATATTTAAGAATTTTCTCTCTATTATTTTTTTTACCTGTAAAGAGTATTTGATAATCGTCTCCGTTAGAAATTATATTTTTCAAATTCAAATTTTTATTTTTAATCAATTTTTTCAGTTGTTTAGATAAAGGTATTTTTTCTATATCTACAAATGCTCCTTTTTTAGAATAATTCAACAAATGATGTAAATCCTGAAAAATTCCATCTGATATATCTATGGAACTATTACAAAATTTATATAAAAATTTACTAAATTCAAGAGGCAATTCGGGATTGGTATAACTTTTTATAAAGTGTTTTTTGTCTTTGATAAAAAATATTTTTTTTTTTAACAATCGAAGACCTATATAAGAGTCTCCTATATTTCCTGTAACATAAATATCATCTAACGTTTTCGCTCCACTTCTTAAGATGGGTTTGTGTTGTAATTCTCCCATAAATACAAAAGTAATTGACATAATTTTTGAAGTTGTTAAATCGCCTCCAGACAAAAGAACATTGAATTTTCTCTGTTCTGAAGAAAGTATTTTTTTTAATTCAAAAAAATGTTTTTTCTTAAATTTTCCTTTGGGCAGTGATAAAGAAAAAAAATATTTTGTAGGTTTTATACCTTTTGCATAAAGATCTGATATAGAACTTCTAAATATTTTTTTTAAATATAGTTTTGGATTATTGGAAAATAAAAAATGTTTTTTTTCAACATATGTGTCAACGGAAATAGCAATATTTTTTTTTAAATCAAAATAAACATCATCCGTTAGATTCATGGCTCCATAATTATCTTTGGACAAAGGTCGAAGATATGTTTTGATAATATTAAACTCTTTCATTTTTTTCTTGTCTTAATTTTTTTGATAATCTATCAAGAACGGCATTCAAAAACCTTTTTTTTCCATCATCAATTAATACGTTAGCGACATTTAAATATTCGTTTATTATAATTTTGTTTGAAGTATCCGGTCGAAACATAATTTCATAAATTGAAGCTTCAATAATAATTCTAAGAGTTAAATCTTTTAAAATTCTGCTCTCTTCTTTTAGTTCTGAAGATATGATTTTGCTAATATATTCTTTTCTTTCTATTGTGCCACTAACTACATCTTTGATAAATTTTTTATATCTATGCTTTGGAAATTTTATTTCAGAATCTTGGTTAATATATTTTCCATACAACTTTTGAATAACAATAATTCTTGGATTATTTTCAATATTCTTGTCTGACATTATTTTATTTTTAAAACTTCTAAAACCGCAAGAGATGCCTCGGCCCCCTTATTGAGTCTAGCCAGAGCCTGTTCTTTATTTAAACATGTGATTATTGCATTACCCACAGGTTTTTTGTGTAAAATAGAAAGCTGCATTATTCCATCAGTTATAGATTTTGAGATAAAATCAAAATTTGGAGTCTCTCCCTTTATTATGCATCCAATCGCAATAACTCCATCATATTTTTTAATAATTTTTGATATGGCAACAGGTATTTCAAAAGCTCCCGGAACTGATATTGAATCAAATTTTTTTATTTTCAGAACATTTAATTTAGCAACTGCATTTTTATATATTCCATCTGTAATTTTTTCATTATACTTAGATGAAACTATGCATATTTTTAAAGTCATTTTATTATTTCCTGTTTGACTACTTTTATACCATATCCTTTTAAGGCGATAATTCGTTTTTTTGATCTTGATACCAATATCATATTCTTTATTTTTAGCTCCTTAATTATTTGCGCACCAACTCCATATTGTCTCAATATCCCACTATTATTTTCCATAGAAGATGAATCTGCACCACTCCCCTTCACAACAATTAGTGCAAAATTATTAAATTTTGTTAAATAGTTTAATGAATTGTTAAATGTATTTTTTTTAAAATTTGTAATATTTTTTAAAATATTTGTTGAAATAACTCTGACTCTAACTGATCTATTTTTAAAAAATTTTCCTTTTGTAATGGCATAATGTTCTGAAGAATCCAATTTGTTTATAAACACTTTTAAATCAAATTTTCCAAATTTTTTTATATTAATAATTTTATTTGAAATATTTTTTACAAATTTTTCATTTTTTAACCTGTAAGATATTAAATCTTCTATTTTAGCAATTTTTAATTTATGAATTTTTGCAAATGGGATTAGATCTTTGTACCTGGCCATCGTTCCATCTTCATTCATCACTTCACAAATTACTGCACTTGGATTTAATCTAGCAAGTTTTGATATATCAACGGACGCTTCGGTATGTCCAGCTCGCTCCAACACTCCACCTTTTTTTGCTACTAAAGGAAAGACGTGACCTGGTGAAACAATATCTTTTTTACTGGAACTTTGTCTAATAGCAACTTTAATTGTTTTGGCTCTATCATGAGCAGATATTCCGGTTGAAATTCCTTTTTTCGATTCTATGGACACAGTAAAAGCAGTTTGTGTTCTTGATTTATTAACCAAAGACATTAAGGGCAAATTTAATTTTTTTACTTTCTGTGATGTTAGAGCCAAACATATTAAGCCGCGACCATGCTTAGCCATAAAGTTAATTTTTTTTGGATTAACTTTTGATGCGGGAATTACTAAATCTCCTTCATTTTCACGATCCTTATTATCCACCAGTATGAACATTTTTCCTTTTCTGGCATCATTTATTATTTCATTAATTGATGATGTTTTTTTCATTTTTAATTATTTTTAATATATTTTAATAAAATATCGAATTCTATATTTACTAAATCTTTTTCTCGTAATTTAATCAAATTTGTCAGTTTTAAACTATGAGGAATAACAGCTACTTGAAAAATATTTTTTTTTACTTTTGCTATTGTTAGAGAAACGCCGTTAACGGCTATGGATCCTTTATTAATTAAATATTTTTTAAATTTTTTTTCAAGAGAAAAATCAATGCACCAGGCTTTTCCGGAAAATGTAATTTTTTTTACACGAGCCATAGTATCAATATGTCCTTGAATAAAATGACCTGAAATTCTATCTCCAAATTTAATTGGTTTTTCTAAATTAACAACGTCGTTTATTTTGAGTATAGATAAATTGCTTCTTTTGATTGTTTCTTTCGATACATAAAAAGAAAGATTATTACTTTTATATTTTATTAAAGTTAAACAAACTCCAGAGCAACAAATTGAAGAGCCTATTTCTTTTTTGGGATTAATGTTAATTTTAGAATCAATAGTCAAAATAAGACCTGAGCTAGAAACACGTTTTTTTTTAACTTTTCCCGTATTAAAAATGATTCCGTTGAACATTTATTTTATCTTTAAAGTATAAAATTTATCTCCAGCTAAATAAACATTATTTAAATTTTTCTTTGAAAATAAGTTTATTTTTTTAATGAAGTTAACTTTTTTCATTCCTTTTGAACCTAGCTTATTTTGTGACTGAAAAATATGCAAATCATTTATTAAGTTATTTTTAATAAATGAACAAGTTAACTTTTGACCAGCTTCAAGAAAAATTCTTGTGTAACCAATATTTTGCATTTTGTATAAAATTTCTCTCAAATTAAAAAAATTATCTTTGTCTAAAGATGCATAAATTAATTTGATTTTTTTGTCTTTTAATTTTTTAATTTTATTTTTTGAAATCTGATTATAAAATAAATAAGTTTTGTATTTATGTGCGCTTTTGACTATTTTGGAATTCATAGAAATTTCTAAATTTTTATCTAAAATAAACCTTGAAGGAGAATATTTTTCAAGATCTTTTATTCTACAATTTAATAGTGGATTATCATCATTAACTGTTTTAATTGAAGTAAGTATACTGTCATGCGTTGCTCTCAATATATGAACTCTTCCTCTGGACATTTCGTTTGTAATCCATGCTTTTTTTTTGTTTTTGGTAAAAAAATCTTTTGAAACTGCTAATTTGCAACTCACAAATGGAACTTTTTTTTCCTTAAAATTTTTGTAGTATTTATAAAAAATTTTTGAATAATTATAATTTTTTAATATCTGAGTTTTTATTTTATTTTTTTGAAGTATTTTTTTGCATTTATTTCTAGAACGAAAATCGTAATCTAAAATTGGATAAACAACATTTTCTGGTGAAATTTTAGCAATTTTTCTTGAGCATGGACCGGTTTTCCCATAGTGAGAACAAGGTTCCAACGAAACATAAACTGAAGATGTTATATATTTTTTTTTATTTCCTTTTTTTAATGCATTTGCTTCTGCATGTGGTCTCCCTTTATGGCCAGTATGACCAGAAGATATTACACACCCGTTCTTAACTATAACGCACCCTACGGCAGGATTTGTTCCTGTATTTCCAATAATTCTGTTGGCGTGCAAAAATGCAAGATTCATGAAAAAATGATCTTTGTTAGATTTATTTTCTAGTTTTTTTTGATTTGTAATCATTGCTAACTAAAATATAAAGATGTTGAATAATTTGAATTAAAATTAATTCTTAGATTTTCTGTCTAATTCTTCAATATATTCTCCAAACTCTCCTACCTCTTTAAAGTTTGAATATACCGAAGCAAATCTAATGTAACCAATTTTATCTAGTTCCTTTAAAGCGTCCATTACTCGTTTGCCAATCACACTAGATTGAATTTCGGATTGACCCATTTCCTCAACTTCTCTCGATATTTTTGAAACAACTTTTTCAATAGTGTCGTGATCTACAGGTCTTTTTTTTAAAGCTGTGAAAAAAGATTTAGCTAGTTTTTCTCTATCAAATGTAACTTTTCGACCATTTTTTTTAATAACTGTTAACTCTCTAAATTGAACTCTTTCAAAAGTTGTAAATCTCATTCCTCCATTACAAGTGCAAAGACGTCTTCTTCTAATAGCAGTCCCATCTTCCGTAGGTCTAGAGTCAATAACCGATGTGTCTTTTTCTCTGCAAAATGGACAAAGCATAAATTAATCCTTATTCAAATGGTTATATATTGGAAAATTGGAGCAAAGATCAAGCACTTCTTTTTTTACTTCATTTTCAGTTTTGCTATTATCTTCTGAATTTTTAGACAATCCAATAATAACTTTGGTTATTAAATTTCCTACTTTTTTGAATTCGTTTAAACCGAATCCTCTTGTTGTTGCTGCTTGTGTTCCAAGTCTTATGCCGGAAGTTATGGTTGGTTTTTCTGTGTCAAAAGGTATGCCGTTCTTATTGCAAGTTATATTGGCTCTACATAAGCTAGTCTCGGCAGCTTTTCCTGTAACCTTAAAAGTTCTTAAATCAACCAACATTAAATGTGTGTCAGTACCTCCAGAAAAAATTTTGAATCCGTTATTTTTTAATGTTTCAGATAAAATTTTTGCGTTTGCAAGAACGGATTTTATATATTCTTTATAGCTAGGCTTTAAGGCTTCTTGAAAAGCCACTGCTTTTGCTGCAATAACATGCATTAATGGTCCTCCTTGATAACCAGGAAAAACAGCAGAATTTATTTTTTTAATTAAATCTTCTTTATTTGTTAAAATTATACCTCCTCTTCCGCCTCTTAAAACTTTATGAGTGGTTGATGTAACAACATCAGCATATTTTATTGGATTAGGATATCCTTTTCCGGCAACAAGACCTGAAAAATGAGCCATGTCTACCATTAAATAAGATTTTACTTTATCAGCAATTTCTCTAAATTTTTTAAAATCTATTGTTCTTGAATATGCACTACCACCCGCAATTATTAATTTTGGTTTTTTTTCAATTGCTATGGTTTCAATTTGTTTGTAATCGATTAATCCTGTTTCTTTGTCCACTTCATAGTGAAAAGAATTAAACCATTTGCCTGATAATGCTACTTTTGCACCATGGGTTAAATGTCCACCTGAATTTAAACTCATCCCAAGTATTGTGTCTCCAGGACTTAGTAACGCTAGATATACCGCTCCATTAGCTTGTGCTCCAGAGTGCGGTTGAACATTTGCGAATTTACAATCAAAAAGTTTTTTTACTCTTTCTATTGCAAGGTTTTCAGCTATGTCAACAAAATCACAACCTCCGTAATATCTTTTTGAAGAATATCCTTCGGCATATTTGTTGGTCATGATAGAGCCTTGGGCTTCCAACACTGCTCTAGAAACAATGTTTTCGGATGCAATCAATTCTATATGTTGTTGTTGCCTCTCTAACTCAAGTTTTACAGAATTGTATAACTCGGGATCAGATTTTGACAAAGCATTCTCAAAAAAATTTTCATATTCACTAGATGTATATTTATTTAATTTAGTCATTGTGATTATATTTTTTTTACTCTTCTATTATGTCTTCCGCCTTCAAAATTTGTTTTCAAAAATACATCAACGCACTTTAAAGCTGTGGTTTTTTTAATTAACCTTGCGCCAATAGTCATTACATTAGCATTATTATGTTTTCTACTCAATATTGTAGATTTTGCATTATAGCATTGGGCAGCCCTGATATATTTGTGTTTGTTGGCACTCATGGCCATTCCGGTTCCAGACCCACAAACTAAAATTCCAAAATAAGGTTTCTTTTTTAGCTTTTTTGAAAGTAAATGAGCATAGTCAGGATAATCAACAGAATTACTGTTTTGAGGACCAAGATCTGTAACTTTTTTACTTTTTTTAATTAAAAAATTTTTGATCACTTCTTTTAAATCATAACCGGCATGATCGGAGGCTATAAAAACTCTTTTTGTTATATATTTTTTAGTCACAATATGTATTTTAACTAAATATATATAGTTTCTAAATATTTTTTACAATATTTTGATTTATATTTAGGGCTTAATGAAATTTATAATCGGTTAAACAAGCCACCAGATGGACTCTGTTTTCTTCTCCACCATTAAAAGCATTATGATACTTAAGATTGTTTGTTATATAAGCTGAACCATCGGCAGGAAGATGTTGAGCAACATTCTCTATAACCATAATACACCCAGGGTTTGTTATAATAGGAATATGCAATCTTGGCTCAGGATCTCTATGCCAACTTAAAGTTGATCTTGGTTCTTTCAATAATATTCTAACTCGACCCAACTTGAATCTTTTTGAAAGCACATCGTAAACTTCTTTAAAATATGTGTCTTCTAAATCTTTTACAAATTCTGTATAGTCTTTTTCATTAATCGCTTTTGCTCTAATAGCTTCTTTTCCAGAGCTGTCAGGTTTTGTCCAATAAACTCCTTTAACATTTTCTCCTTTTATAGAACTTGGGTCACCAGGAATTTGGTTTAAAGATATTCCTGCTATGTATTTTGTTCCAGCAGCGTCGTCGTATTCTTTTCTGGAAAGAACTGTCTTTAGCGCTTCCTTAAGTTTTTCTATATCAAATTTTAAATCTTTTACCCTTTGAAAATCTCTAAGTTGATCCATGTATTTATATTATTACATTTGGAGAAAAAATAATAGGTTGGATTTGTCGCAATAGTATTATTTAATCCTATAATATAAACTTTAAATTGAAATGAGAACGGTTATCAAATGAAAATTATTGGAGCATACCCCAACGTAAGATTAAGAAGAAACAGAAAGAAAGATTGGTCAAGAAGACTGGTTCAAGAAAATAACCTCTCTTCAAACGATTTGATTTGGCCTATTTTTATTACAGATGGAAAAAATATTAAAGAACCAATCAAATCAATGCCGGGTGTCTACAGATACTCGTTAGATAAAATTGAAAAATTGGTGGAAAACGCGATTCGCAAAAAAATACCTATGATTTCTATATTTCCTCACATCAAAAATTCAAAAAAAAATTTGAAAGGCACAGAAGCGTTAAACAAAAACAACTTGGTTTGCAAAGCATTGAGACTGATTAAAAAAAATTATAAAGAAATAGGTTTAATGTGTGATGTTGCTCTTGACCCATATACAAGTCATGGTCATGACGGGATTTTAAAGAATAATTATGTGGACAATGACGAAACAATAAAAATCTTAATCAAACAATCTCTTTTGCAGGCTGAAATGGGCTGCGATGTTATTGCTCCATCCGATATGATGGATGGTAGAATAGGAGAAATAAGAAAAGCTTTAGATAAAAACGGTTATAATTTAGTTCAAATATTATCCTACGCTGTGAAATATGCCTCTAGTTTTTATGGACCATTTAGAGATGCTGTAGGTTCAAAGAAAAAATTAAAAGGAAACAAAAAAAATTATCAAATGGATTTTAGCAATTCCAAAGAAGCTTTTAGAGAAGTTGCGTTAGATATTGCTGAGGGTGCAGACTTTGTTATGGTCAAACCAGGAATGCCTTATCTTGATGTAATAAAATCAATAAAAGATGAATTCAAAATTCCAGTTTTTGCCTATCAAGTTTCTGGTGAGTACAACATTATTAGGCGAGGAATTGATGAAGGTATTCTTAATGAAAATAGCATTATTGAAAGTTTAATGAGTTTTAAACGAGCTGGTGCAAGCGCTATTGTAACTTACTTTGCTGACCAGATAGCCAATAAGTTGTAATAATAAACATTTATTTTTTGTAGTAATTTTCTAAACAATTTCTTTCAAATGAAAAATCGATCTTGTTTGGTGTAAAAAAGTAAGAAAATAATAAATTTTTGTTATAATCAAGGGCGAAAAAAATATTCGATTTGGACATTTCTTTATTTTGATCAAAAATTTCATTTTTTATATTGACTTCGAAACCAAGTTCTTTGATTAACATTCTTTCCCAATTAATATAGTCAGCTATCCAATATTTTTTTTTCAAATTTTTAAATAATTCTTCAGAATTTTTGTAAATTTCATAATTTTTTTCATTTTCTGGCAGCAAAGTAAGCAAAAAATAACAAGCAGATTGTATACAAAGTAAAATATTTTTGTTGTCAAAATGAATTGCGGAATTAACATCAATAATTTCAGTAGTAAAATAACCTATTTTTTCAACATTTTTGGATTTGTAAATTAACTTTAGTTTGTTTCCAACTTGCAAATAGTTTTTGACCTTTCTTGAGGTTCCTCCATAAATAATCCCACTAGTTTTTCCATGATTTTTTGTAAAAAACTGAGCAATAATAGAATTTTCAGAAAAATTTCTTTTTTTTAATAAAAAACCAACATCTTCCCAAATCATATAATTTTTAATCCATATTTTTCAATGTTTTGTCAGCTGCTTTTTGTTCTGCATCTTGTTTTGAAAGTCCAATACCATAATATTTTTTTGAATTTTCTAATTTTACTGAAATTTTAAAAACTGGCTGATGACCTGGTCCAGTTTTGTTTTCAAGTTTATAAATTGGCAGCTTTTTATATTTTTTAAGAGAATATTCTTGCAACTTAGTTTTGGAATCCACGATTGTTATATTTGATTCTAGTAAATGATTCTTCCAAAGTTTTAAAATTAGCTCTTCCGTAACATCATAACCATGCTCGAGAAATATTGCTCCAATTAAAGCTTCACATGCGTTACTTGCGATATTTTTATTAACTGTTTGAATGCTTTTGTAAGATTTCCCCAAAAATAAAAAGTTTTGTAATTTGATTTTTTTCGAAATTTCATAAAAAGTTTTTTTATTTACTAATTTTGAAAAACGTTTATCTAAAATTCCTTCCGATTCATTTGGATACAAATTATAAAGTTTTCTAGATAAAATTAAACCTACAACTCTATCTCCAAGAAATTCCAGTCTTTCATTATTATTAACAGAATAGCTTTTGTGTGTAAGTGATTTTATTAAAATATTTTTGTTCTTAAATCTGATCCCTAATATTTTTTCCAATGTTAAAATATTTTTCATCTAATTTTCTTTAAAAAACGATCATATCTTATTGAATGCTTCCATTTAAAAATATTAAAAAAACTACCTTTGCTATTGTCGTTAGAAAAAAACAAAATTCTGGCTTTGCCTACAAGATTAATATCATTTACATATCCGACGCTAGACAAAAATCTACTATCTTTGGAACAATCTCTGTTATCTCCCATAAAAAAATAATGCTGTTCAGGAACAACATATTGATTTGTGTTCATAATTGATCCATCTTTTTTATATGCGGCTATATACTCAACTCCATTAGGCATTTTTTCTTTAAAAACATCAACGTCTAAAATTTCATTTCCACAACTAATTTTAAAATTTTTTTTAATCTTAGTTTTAATTATTTCGGAATCATTTATAAACAAATTTCCATTTATTATTTGTATTCTATCTCCAGGCAAGCCTATAAGTCTTTTTATATAATCAGTGCGATTGTCATAAGGAGTTTTGAATACAATAACATCGCCTCTTTTTGGTGTACGTTTAAAAATTTTCTCTTTTATTAATGGAATGCTAAATGGAAAAGAATGTTTGCTATAACCATATGAATATTTTGTGACAAATAACCTGTCGCCGATTAATAAATTGGGCTCCATAGACGCGGATGGAATATAAAATGGCTGAAATAAAAAAGTTCTTATAATTAATGCTATAATTAGAGCAAAAACTATTGTTTTAATATTATCAATTATTTTATCTTTAATCATTTTTATTTATTATCACTGTGGCTACAGCCCAAGGTTTATCATCAGACAAGGAAAGATGTGTTGAATATTTTTTATTTTTGAAAATTCTATTAATTATTTTTTTAGACCTCAAAGACATTTTGATAATGGGTTTTCCTTTTTTATTATTTATAATTTCAACATCTTTGTGCAACAATCCATTGGAAAAACCAGTGCCTAAAGCTTTTACAAATGCTTCTTTAGCAGCAAATCTTTTTGCATAGCATGGTGTGGGATTTCTTTTTGAATCACAGTGGGAAATTTCTTTTTTTGTAAAAATTTTTTTTTTAAATTCTATCTTGTTTTTTTTTAGTATTTTTTCTATCCTAGAGATATTAATTATATCTGCGCCAATTCCGTAAATGCTCATTATATTAAAATCCTTCTAATATTTTTTATTGCTTTTTTTATTCCCAAAAATATTGACTCGGAAATTATAAAATGCCCTATATTAACTTCTGATAAATATTTATTATTTTTAAACAATCTTAAAGAATTGTAGGTTATTCCATGTCCCACGTGCATTTCTAAACCGTTCTGAAACCCATATTTCAAAACACTCGATATTCTATTTAACTCTTTGGAATATTTTTTTTTATTCTCCACCAAATTGCAAAGTTTTCCTGTGTGTATTTCAACGCAATCTACTTCCAGCTCTGCTGCTGCGGATATAGATTTTTTATTTGGCTCTAAAAATAAACTGACTCTAATATTTTTGTCTTTTAATTTATTTATTATTTTTTTCAATATAAAAAAATATTTAACAACATTTAATCCCCCTTCGGTTGTTAGTTCTTGTCTTTTTTCTGGAACTATGCATACATAATCAGGCTTGTGCTTTAAAGCAATGTGAAGCATGCTGGGTGTTGGTGCCATCTCTAGATTTACAGGTATTTTTAATCTATTCTTAATTTGAATTAAATCACGTTCTCTTATATGTCTTCTGTCTTCTCGAATATGTATAGTAATTGAATCTGCTTTTGCTTGCTGAGCCAATATTGCTGCTCTTAAAGGACTTGGGTAGATAGTTCCTCTAGCATTTCTAATGGTTGCTACATGATCTATATTAACTCCCAGTTTTATTTTTGAATTCATTTATTAAGATTGCTACTTCCAGGCTTTTCGGCAGGTAAATTTTTTAAATGCTTGGGCAAATTATCTTTATGAAAAGTTTTAATGTCTATTTTAATTTGAGAAATAATTTTTTCTTTGATCAAACATTCTGCGTTACTTCTATCGATTATACAAGCGAATCCTACTAATTGAGATTTATTTTTTGAAATTATTTTTGCACATTCTAAGCTTGATTTTCCTGTTGTGATTACATCTTCTACTATTAAAACTTTTAAATTCGGCGGTATTGAAAATCCTCTTCTTAAAATAAAATTTCCCTCTACTCTTTCAGCAAAAATTGTTTCTGTTTTAAGTAATTTTCCAATTTCATAACCAATAACAATACCTCCCATAGCAGGTGCTAAAATTAAATCTATTTTTTTTTTAGTATCCTTAATTTTTTCAGCAAGTGATTTACAAATTTTTTGAGCTTTATTTGGATGACTTAATAATTTTGCACACTGAATGTATTGTTCGCTATGTAGACCTGATGACAGTACAAAATGGCCTTCCATTAATGTGTCAGTTTCTTTTAAAATTTTTAAAGATTCTTTGTAAGATAGCATTCTTTTTTTTATGTCTAATAATTTTAAATTGCAAATCTTTTTGCTTAAATTCACCAATTAAACTTGTAAATTCTTTTAAACTCCCAACCTGTATATCAAAAATAAACTCGAGATAATCTTTTTTTTTACCCACCATTTCAACTTTAATTATATTTGCATTATTTTTACCAAAAAGTGTTGAAACTTCACCTAAAGTTCCTGGTATATGAGGTAAAGCAATCCAAACGCTAGAGTTATAGCTTTTTTCTTTTTTATTTTTTAATGTTTTGCCTTGCCAATGTCTTTTGATTGATGCTCTAGCCTTTCCTGTTTTTGCTATTGAAAGCCAATGCAAAGAAGGTGATATATTTGTAGATGTAACTATTTCAACCATATCTCCATTGTTTAATTTGCTTTGCATGGGAGAATCTTTTCCGTTTATTTTGCATTCTATAGCTGCATCTCCGACTTGTGTATGAACCGCATAAGCAAAATCTATTGATGTTGCGTCCTTGGGTAGTTTAATAACAGCGCCTTTGGGGGTAAAACAAAAAACGTTATCATTGAACATTTGAAGTTTTGTATATTCATAAAAATGTTCTGGGTTATCACCTTTTTCAATGATTTCTACTAAATCACGAAGCCATGAATATTCTTTTAAAGTACTACTTTTTAATTTTTCAGAAGATTTATAGCTCCAATGAGAAGCGATTCCTCTTTCTGCGTATTCGTGCATTCCTTCAGTTCTAATTTGAATTTCTACTCTCTGATTTTTTGGTCCAATAATGGAAGTATGCAAAGACTTGTAGTTATTAATTTTGGGAGTAGAAATATAATCCTTGATTCTGCCTGGTACACAGGACCATTGATTGTGAAAAATACCTAAAGATTTATAACAATCATCAACATTATTAACTATAACTCTAAACCCAATAATATCAGTCATTTGCTCCAGAGAGATTCTTTTTGTTTGAATTTTTTTCCATATTGAAAAAGGCGTTTTTTCTCTTCCAGTAATTCTGGCTTTAATATTCTTATCTTTTAAAATATTAATAAAGTTGTCAGCTATTTCTTTAAAAGTATCTTCTCTATTTTTTTTTATAAGCTCCAGTCTATTTGTAATTAGGCTTCTTGCTTTAGAATTTAGTATTTTGAAAGATAAATCTTCAAGTTCATCACGAATTCTATTCATGCCCATTCTGTCAGCTAGAGGAGCATATATTTCCATAGTCTCTTTGGATATTCTGATTCTTTTGCTTTCATTGGTAACTGATTGTAAAGTTCTCATGTTGTGTAATCTGTCTGCCAGTTTCACTAGAAGAACTCTTATATCTTTCGAAGTTGCAAGTATTAATTTTCTAAAATTTTCTGCTCTTGAGTTTTCTTTTGCCTTGTCTTCAAGTGCAGAGATTTTTGTAACTCCATCAACTAGGTCCGCAACCTCTAATCCAAATTCTCGTTTTACAGATTCATATGTTGCTTTTGTATCTTCGATGGTGTCATGCAACAATCCAGTGACTATCGTTGCACTATCTAATTTTAATTCTGTCAAAATATCCGCAACAGCAACTGGGTGTATTATGTAAGGTTCTCCGGCATCTCTTTTTTGATTCTTGTGAGCATTCAAAGCAAAAGTATAAGCTTTTTCAATAGTATTTTTGTTATAAAATTTATTATAGGATTTTACCTTATTAATTAACTCTTGCTGATTAATCATAACACTACTTATATCAACTTTAATCTATTTTGATAATAGACTTCTTTTCCTCCTCGTTCAATAAACTAATAAAATGATCAATTTTTTTTAAATATATGGGATGTATCCAATGAGGAATGATTTCTTTTAAAGGCATTAAAACAAAACTTCTTTTTGTCATCATAACATGAGGCACGTTCAGATTAAAATTATCATCCACGATATTAATATTTTCACCGTTATAATCTATTAAATCAATATCACAAGTTCTTGGTTCGTTTTTAATTTTTCTAATTCTTTCAAGTTTTTTTTCAACACCAAGAGCTGCTTTTAAAACTTCTTGTGGCTTTAATATAGTTTTTGCAAAAATTACAATATTAATAAATTTAGGTTTTGTTTTGTCTGGATATGAAGGTGTTTCGTAAAAACTAGATTTTTTTTGAACTTTAATTTTATTTGAATTTAAAAGTGAAACTGCTTTTTTTATATTATAAAATCTATCGCCTTTGCTTGAATTTAGATTAGAGCCAATTGATAAAACGAGATGTTTTTCAACTTGTTTTTCTAAAATATCTTGATTTTTCTCTATTCCAGTCACGCGTTTTTTTTATATTTCTTTTGTCGTAAAATTTTTTTCCTTTTGCAACCGCAATTTCTACTTTAATTTTTCCTTTTTTTAAATAAAGTTTGGTTGGAATAATAGTATATCCTTCTCTATTTACTCTGCCAATTAATTTGTTTATTTCTTTTTTGTTTAACAAAAGTTTTCGTCTATCTGTTGGATTATGATTGGAATAACTTGACTCTTTGTAAGGCGAAATATGGGAATTGATTAAAAAAAATTCACCTCTATTATCCACTGCATAGGCGTCGGAAATGTTGACCTTTCCGTCTCTTATAGATTTAACTTCCGAACCTCTAAGAACAATTCCTGCTTCAAATTTTTCTATAAAAAAAAAATTAAAACCAGCTTTTCTGTTATTACAAATTATTTTTATTCCAGAATTAACTTTTTGATTCATTAAGAAATCAAACCAGCAAACTTCATTGATTTACGAATTTCATTTTTTGTTGATTCGGTTATTTTTACAAGAGGCAAACGCACATCTTCTTTTGTTAAATTTAACAAACTCGCAGCATATTTAACTGGGCTTGGATTGCTTTCTATAAATAATGATTTGTGTAGTGGCATTAACTTTTCATTTATTGATTTTGCTTTTGCAATAAGATTATCATTGTTTTTGCTTAACGAAGCTTCTTGAAACTCAGAACATAATTTGGTTGCGACATTAGCAGAAACTGATATGCAGCCTGATCCTCCTCGTTGATTAAATTCTAATGCAGTTCCATCTTCTCCAGATAATTGGGTAAAATCTTTTCCCATTTTTTTTAACTGTAAATCAACTCTATTTAAATCGGCCGTAGCATCCTTAACTCCAATTATATTTTTTAATTCAAAAAGTCTTGCCATGGTATCAACGCTCATGTCTACAACTGATCTTGATGGTATATTGTAAATTATTATAGGTATACCGCATTTGTCATTAATGGCTTTGTAATGTTGGTACAAACCTTCTTGGGTTGGTTTGTTGTAGTAAGGGGTTACAACAAGGGCTGCATTTGATCCGACCTTTTCAGCATACATGGTCATGTTTACAGCTTCTTCAGTAGAGTTTGATCCTGTGCCAGCTATAACTGGAATTTTTCCTTTTGATTCTTTTACGCAAAGCTCTATCACTCTTTTATGCTCTTTGTCAGTTAATGTAGGACATTCTCCAGTTGTGCCCGCCGGAACTATGCCGTGAGTACCATTAGATAAATGGTGATGTATCAAGGAAATGTAGCTATCTTCGTCAAGCTTACTATCCTTAAATGGTGTTATTAACGCAACGATTGAACCTTTAAACATAAATAATTATAACATAGTTTAGAAAATTTATTCATCATAATAAATATGAAAATTACAAAATATATAACTGGTTTTTTTATAATTATTACCCTCTTTTCAGCTGGCTTTGCGCATGCCAAAGAAAATATACTTCCTAAATCTCGTCCTTCGGATCTAAAAAAAATTGAAAAAAAATCAATTAAAAAAGAAATATTATTGCCTAAGAAAAAACCAGGTCAAAAAAAATCCGTTGAAAAAAAAGAAATTGTAAAAACAACTGATGTGACTACAGAAATTATCATACTTCCACAAAAAAAGCCTTTAATATTTAAAATTCCAAAGACTAAAAAATCTCAAGTTGTAAAATCAAAAGTTTTTTCAAAAAATGATTTTAAATTGGCTAAAAAATCTTTTGAAGCAATCAAGAAAAAAAAATGGCAAACTGCCATAAAATTATCAAGCAAAGCAAAAGATAAAGATCTTCATAACCTTGTTCTTTGGATGTACTTAAAACAAAGCGGTAACCAAGCAACTTTTTTTGATTATGCCGGTTTCATCAATGCAAATCCTGATTTTCCAAGAATTGAAAGATTAAGATATTTAGCCGAACATAAAATTAATCTAAAAAATATAACGGCCTCAAGATTAATAAAATGGTTTGGTAGCAGAGAGCCTCACAGCGGTTATGGAAAATTAATGTTAGGTGAAAGTTTAATTTCAACTGGTCAAAATGCAGAAGGTATAAATCTAATAAAAGAAGGATGGGTTTCTGCAAAACTTTCTAGAGCTGATATGAAATATCTAAGAAAAAAATATAAAAAATATTTAAATAAAGAAGATTATATAAAGAGAGCTGATTATCTTGCTTGGGAAAATAAACACTGGGATTTAAAAAGAATGTTGCGATATTTGCCTAAAGATTATCAGGCATTATATACAGCTAGACAGCTACTTATGAGCAAATCATACGGTGTTGATGATGCGATAGCCAAAGTTCCATCTCATTTAAAAAATGAAATTGGATTGAAATATGATCGTCTAAAATGGAGAAGAAAAAGAGGAAGAACGGAATCGTCTATCGAGATATTGCAAAATATACCTAGAGATCCTAAAAAATTAGTGAGACCTGAGAAATGGTGGAAGGAAAGAGCCATCATAACTAGATCTTTAATTTATAAAAATAAATATCCACTTGCCTACAAAATAAGCAGCAGCCATTCTATGTTCGAAGGTCCTGAATATGCAGAAGCAGAATGGTTGTCTGGATGGTTGGCTTTAGCTTTTTTAGAAGATCCTGGTCTTGCTTTACAACACTTTCAAAATTTTTTTAATAACGTTGGTTATCCTATTAGTCTATCTCGAGGAGCATATTGGATTGCTAGAACATATGAAAAGCTTAAAAATGAAAAATTAGCTAGAAAATGGTATAAAGAAGCTTCTAAGTATAAAACAACCTACTATGGACAACTTGCTTTTATAAAAATCTATCCTGATGATTTTTTTGCTTTAGAAGAAAGTAGTATAAAAATTAAACAAGAATATGAAAAAAAATTTAATAAAAATCGATTAGTTAAATTAGCTATTTTGCTAAAAGAACTAGATAAAATTAAATATGCAAAGGATATCATTAAACATCTCGCTAAAGATAACGTGGAAGATGGAAGTGAAATTATAGCAGGAAAATTTGCTGCTTCTTTGGGTAAATATGATTTTGCAATTCAAATAGCAAAACAAGCTTCATACGAAAAACGTTTTTTAAATGAAATAAATTATCCAATTATAAATACCCCTGAATATGTAAACAACAAAAGAATGGCAAATCAAGAATTGGTTTTGGCGGTGATTAGACAAGAAAGTGAATTTGATCCTAAGGCACATAGTTACGCTGGCGCTAGAGGAATGATGCAACTTATGACTTATACCGCAAAGCTTGTTGCAAAACAGTCAAAACTCCCTTACAGCAAAAGTAAATTAAAAAGTGATCCAAATTATAATATTCAATTGGGTTCATACTACTTAAGTGGTTTGTTGGAAGAATATGAAGGTTCTTATCCTTTTGCTTTAGCCGCATATAACGCTGGGCCAAAAAGAGTAAGATACTGGAGAAAAATAAATGGTGATCCAAGAAAAAGACAAATTGATTATGTTAATTGGATAGAATTAATTAAATTTAAAGAAACTAGAAATTATGTTCAGCGCGTTTTGGAAAATGTAAATGTCTACAAGTTTATGATTTCAAAAAATCCTATAAAAATTCACAACTTTTTTGAAGACAAGCCTCACTATTAATGGCGGAGAGGGAGGGATTCGAACCCTCGGTACGGTGTTACCCGTACGGCGGTTTAGCAAACCACTGGTTTAAACCACTCACCCACCTCTCCGTGATATAAATGATTTATATACATTATATTGAATATTCAACTATATTGCAGTATTTTTTAAACAAATATGAAGAATAAATATTCAATATTTTCATTAATAAAAAACTCCTTTAGCTATCATGAAAACTGGCAGAAAGCATGGAGAGATCCTGAGCCCAAAAAAAAGTATGATGTTATTATTGTGGGTGGCGGAGGACACGGCTTAGCAACTGCTTTTTATTTAGCAAAAGAACATAATTTGAAAAATATTGCTGTTATTGAAAAAGGATGGATTGGTGGTGGAAATACGGGAAGAAACACTACCATAATAAGATCTAACTATTTGTGGGATGCAAGCGCAGGTTTGTATGATCATGCTCTTAAAATTTGGGAAAATTTATCTCAAGAATTAAATTATAATATCATGTTTAGCCAGAGAGGTGTTATGAACTTAGCTCATAATCAACATGATGTAAGAGAATTAAAAAGAAGAACTCATGCTAATAGACTTAACGGTATAGATTGTGAATGGTTAGATGTAGAACAAATAAAAAAATTCTGTCCAATTATTAATTGTTCTCCTAATATCCGTTACCCGGTTATGGGTAGCACTTTACAAAGAAGAGCTGGTACAGCAAGACATGATGCGGTTGCTTGGGGTTACGCCAGAGGAGCGGATGCTATGGGAGTTGATATTATTCAAAATTGTGAAGTAAAAGGAATCAAAAGAAAAGAAGATGGTGTTGAAGGAATTGAAACATCAAAAGGTTTTATTAAAACTTCAAAAATTGGTGTTGTTGCAGCTGGACACTCAAGTGTAATTGCAAGCATGGCTGGCATGAAACTTCCTCTTGAAAGTAAACCTTTACAAGCTTTAGTTTCAGAACCAATTAAACCAATAATAGATACAGTGGTTATGTCAAATGCTGTACATGCTTATGTAAGTCAATCTGATAAAGGTGAATTAGTTATAGGCGCTGGAACTGATTCATATATTTCTTACACTCAAAAAGGAACGCATGAAATTATTGAGGGTACGCTTGCTGCAATTTTAGAACTTTATCCTATTTTTAGTAGACTTAGAATGTTGAGGCAATGGGGTGGAGTTGTAGATATTTGTCCGGACGCAAGTCCTATAATAAGCAAAACTTCAATTAAGGGACTTTATTTTAACTGCGGTTGGGGAACAGGAGGTTTTAAAGCCACTCCTGGATCTGGGCATTTATTTGCACACACAATAGCTAAGGATGAACCTCATGCTTTAAATGCTTCCTTTAACATAAATAGATTTGTTAGCGGAGATCTGGTAGATGAACATGGGGCAGCGGCAGTAGCTCATTAATATGTTTATTATTAAATGTCCATATTGTGGAGAAAGAGATCATAGTGAATTTAGCTATGGGGGAGAAGCACATATTACAAGACCTAAGCAACCAACAGAGCTTAATGATGATCGATGGGCGGAGTACCTTTTTATGAGAAAAAATATAAAAGGCCTTCATTATGAAAGGTGGAATCATGCTCATGGTTGCAGAAGATGGTTCAACATGGCTCGTGATACATCTAACGATAAAATACATTCGGTTTATAAAATTGGAGAAAATCCACCTAAATAATTATGTCAAACAATTATAGATTATCCTCTGGTGGAGAAATTAATCGCACAGAAAGAATCTCTTTTAAATTTAATGGAAAAACTTTCTTTGGATACAAAGGTGATACACTAGCTTCTGCTTTAATAGCTAATGGTATTCATTTAGTTGGCAGAAGTTTTAAATACCATAGACCTAGAGGAATTCTGGGTTCTGGAGCAGAAGAACCGAATGCTTTGGTTCAAATTATAAAAGATAAAGCAAAAACTGATCCAAATATGAGAGCAACTCAAATTGAAATATTTGAAGGTCTTCAGGCAAAAAGTCAAAATTGCTGGCCCAGTGTTAAATTTGATATAGGTGAAATAAATAATTTATTCTCTCCTATCCTTCCGGCGGGATTTTATTACAAAACATTTATGTGGCCTTCTAGTCTTTGGGAAAAATATGAATACTTTATAAGAAAATCTGCTGGTCTAGGCAAATCTCCAACTGAAAGAGATCCTGATATTTATGATCATACATATTATCATTGCGATATATTAATAATTGGCGGTGGTCCCGCAGGAATAACTTCGACATTAATTGCTGCTAAATCTGGAAAAAAAATATTATTTGTTGATGAAAAACCCCAGCTAGGGGGTGATTTATTATCATCTTCAGTTAATTATATTAAAATTAACGATTTATCTCCAATTGAGTGGATTAAAGAAAAGCACAACGAATTATCAAATTTGAAAAATGTTAAAATTCTTAATAGGACTTCAGTATCTGCTTATCATAATTACAATTATTTAATTATGATGCAAAACTTAACTGATCATCTTTCTGAGAAAGAAAAAAAAGACAAAGTAAGGCAACGTCTATGGAAAGTCAGGGCTAAAAAAGTAATTTTAGCAACTGGTTCAATTGAAAGACCTTTAATATTTGATGGAAATGATCGACCGGGCATAATGTTGTCATCTGCAATAAAAAAATATGTCAATTTTTATAGTGTTAAATGTGGAAATAAAATTATTATTTTCACTAATAATGACTCTGGTTATGAAACTGCAATAGATTTGCATAATAAAGGCTCAAAGGTTGAGGCTATTGTAGATATTAGAGAAAATTCAACGGGAGATCTGCCAAAAAAATGTAGCGATGTTGGTATTAAAATTTATTGGAAACATACCATTGTTTCTACAAACGGTCACAAAAAAGTAAAAAATATTTTTATAATGAAGCTTTCTAATGATACTAGCGATGTGATAGGAAAAAAAATAAAATTAAATTGTGACGCGGTAGGAATGTCTGGAGGCTGGACTCCCGTTGTGCATTTGTTTACTCAATCTGGAGGTAAATTAGATTTTAACAATGAAAACTTTTGTTTTTATCCCAAAAAAGAATCTCAAAATCAAATTTCTATAGGTTCGTGTAATGGCACATTTGCAGTAGCTGATATAATTAATGAAAGTATTAATAAAACTAAAGAATATCTTAACTTAAAAAGCGAATGCAATATTAAAGTTAATGAATCAAAAAAAGATGCTCTTGAAAATATATGGTTGCTCCCCTCAAATAAAAAATTAGGAAAAACAAAATCGTTTGTTGATTTTCAAAACGATGTAACCGCTAAAGATATTAAGTTGGCTCTAAGTGAAGGTTATAAATCAATAGAACATGTTAAAAGGTATACGACTACTGGTATGGCTACTGATCAAGGAAAAATTGCAAATATGCATGCTTTGGGAATTGTAGCTGAAACAACTAAAACAAAAATGGGAGCTTTAGGCACAACAACTTTCAGACCTCCTTACACTCCACTAACATTTGGTGCCATTGTTGGAAGAAATGTTAAAGATTTTTTTGATACAACAAGAAGAACTCCCGTTCACAAATGGCATCAAAATAATAATGCTAAATTTGAAAATGTAGGACAATGGAAAAGAGCTTGGTATTATCCTATTAATAACGAAAACATGTTTGATGCTGTTCAAAGAGAATCTAAAGCTGCCAGATCTAATGCGGGAATTCTTGACGCCTCAACATTAGGTAAAATTGATATTCAAGGAAGTGATGCTTCAGAATTTTTAAATCGTGTTTACACGAACGCATGGAGTAAATTGCAAATTGGAAAATGTAGATACGGATTAATGCTTAATGATGATGGAATGGTATACGATGACGGTGTTACCACAAGATTAGGTGAAAATCATTACGTTATGACTACTACAACTGGTGGGGCTGCTACAGTAATGGGAAAACTTGAAGATTTTTTACAAACTGAATGGCCTGAATTAAAAGTTTATTTAACTTCAGTTACTGACCACTTTGCAACAGTAAGTGTTTGTGGCCCGCATAGTAAAAAGATATTAGAAAAAGTTACTGAAAATATTGATTACTCTGATCAAAATTTTCCTCATATGAGTTTCCGAGAAGGCTTTATAGATAAAATTAAATGTCGAGTTATGAGAATAAGTTTTACGGGCGAATTAAGTTACGAAATAAATGTACAAGCTAACTACGGTCTATCCGTGTGGGAAAAATGTATGAACGCAGGAAAGGAGCACGGAATAACTCCTTATGGAACTGAAGCAATGCATTTATTACGTGCCGAGAAAGGTTTTATAATTGTTGGACAAGAGACTGATGGAACAGTTACTCCAGTTGATCTTCAAATGGATTGGATAGTTAGTAAGAAAAAATATGATTTTATTGGAAAAAGATCCTTATACAGATCCGATACTATGAGAGAAGATAGAAAGCATTATGTTGGATTATTGACCAAAAATCCTAATGAAGTTTTAGAAGAAGGGGCTCAAATAGTTTCTGAAGTAAAAAACAGTCCCCCTATGACAATGATTGGACATGTAACATCAAGTTATTTTAGTCCAAATTTAAAAAAATCTATTGCATTAGCTGTTGTAAAGAATGGGAAGAAATTAAAAGGACAAAAACTTTATGTGCCAATGAAAAATAAAACTATTGAAGTTACTGTGTCAGATCCAATTTTTTTAGATAAAGAAGGAAATAGATTAAATGCTTAATTTTAATACACCAGTTGCAGAAAAACATTCTATTAATAATTTTTCTATGGTTGAAAAAACTCCAATTGAAAAAATCAATTTGCGTGGAAATATTGAAAATAAAGATTTTGTAAGTAAAGTTGGAAAAATATTGGGAATTATATTGCCAAAAGAAGCTTGTTATACTTCGACAAAGGAAAAAATTACGTCTTTATGGCTAGGTCCTAACGAATGGTTAATTGTTTCAAATGAAAAAACGCCAATAGAGATGAATTCAAGCGAGCTAGAAAATATATTATACAATAATATTTCTAAAACTAATTTAGGATCAGTTACAAATGTAACAGATCAATTTACAATATTTAATCTTTCCGGTGCTAATGTTTTCAAAACTCTTTCTAAAAGTTGCTCTTTTAATTTTGAATCAGACAGTTTTACGAATAACAAAGTAATTCAAACAATTTTAAATCATATAGATGTTACTATTCATAAAAAAAATGAAAATAACGTTGATTTGTACGTAAGACGTTCATTCGCCAAACATTTGTGGGATTGGCTAAAAGATTCAGCTAGTTTGGTGTAAATTTTTTCTTATATAAGTAGTTACATAAATAAATAAACATATAACATACAACCAATTAAAAAAGCAGTAACTCCAAAAGAAAGTATTGTATCCTCCGTCAAAATATTGGGCTACCAATATTGTTGGTATTGGTAAAATCACATTTCTGATTATGTTTAAATACATTGAGTAAGAAGATTTTTTAATTGCCATAAAAAAACCATTGCTTATAAAAAATATTGGGTATGCTGGAAAAATTAATGCCGATATCTTTAAATATGATGAGCCATAGCTAATTACTTCTTTATTGTCAGAAAAAATAGAAACTATTTTATCAGCAGAAATAAATATAATTAATCCGGATATTATCATGATTGAAAAACCATATATCACTGCTTTGAAATATGATTCTTTTACTCTTAAATAATTCTTTGACCCAAAATTTTGTCCAATAATTGATATAATAGCAGTATTTAAACCTAATACGGGAAGCAAAAGGATTTGTTCAAAACGTGCCGCAGATCCATATCCTGCTGTAGCAAATTCTCCAAAAACTCCAATGAAAGATAAAATAATAAAATTACCCACTGATATCAATAATAACGCTGCGGAAATTGGCGCAGATTGAAAAAATAAATTAGTGAGTATTTTTGAATTGAAATTAAAATCTTTCGGGGAAATATCTTTTATTCTTGCTGATTTTGATGCTTTAATAAAAACAATCACCAGTCCAATAAATTGAGCAACAATAGTAGCTATTCCTATTCCTGATACTCCAAAAGCAGGCACGGGACCAAAACCGAATATAAATAATGGATTTAATAATATGTTTAAGAAAAAACTTAAAATAAGAACATTTCTATAAGTTTTGGTATCTCCATCTGCATGTAAAAGTGAATTTAAAGCTACTAACATAATAAAAACAATTGAACCTGCAAAAACAATATTTGTATATGCAAGTCCTAATTGAACTACTTCGGTTTCCGAACCTATTAATTCAAATAAATAAGGTGCAAAAAACAAACCTACGGCAGTAATAAAAATTGATACTATGATTGCGTAGATAATTGTCTGTGCAAAATATCCGTGTATTTTAGATTTATTGTTTTCACCAATCGAATTTGCAATTAAAGACGTGCCACCAACAGTTACACCAACGCATGCTGCAATAATTATAAAATAAATTGGAAATGATTTTGCTAAAGCTGATAAAGCTTCTGGTGAAATGGTGCCGGCAAAAAAAGTATCAACAATATTAAAAAGTGTTTGAAAAAGTGTACCTATACTAGCTGGTAAAGCTATTTTTTTAATTAACCCCGGGATAGGATCTTTTAATAAATTCATTTTTAAAATTCTTTTTGGAATATGTGCTTGTTTCCAAGTTTTTTAGCAAGATTTATTTGTTTTTGTCTCATTCTAAATCTTTCTTTTTGCGAAGGTTTTAAGTAGTCGTGACAATTTGAACATGATACTCCCTCTTCATATTTTTTTGATTTCTTATCTTTTGAAGAAATTGGTTTTCTACACCCACTGCACATTGAAAAAGAACCGGGCATTAAACCATGTTTAATTGATACTCTGTTATCAAAAACATAACATTCACCTTTCCATAAACTTTCTTCTTTTTTTATTTTTTTTAAATAATTTAAAATTCCACCTTTTAATTGAAAAACATTTTTAAATCCTTTTTTTTCGAGAAAGGCGCTTGCCTTCTCACATCTTATTCCGCCAGTGCAAAACATTGCTATTGTTTTGTTTTTTTTCAAGTTTTTTAAATAACTTGGAAATTCACGAAAATTATCAACGTTTGGATTTATTGATCTCTTAAATGTTCCAACTTCGTATTCAAATGGCTTCCTAGTATCTAATAAAAAAGTATTTTTATCTCTTATTAGCTTATTCCATTTAGCGGGATCTATATGATTTTTAGATTTTCTCTTATATATTTTTATTCCCATAGGAACAACTTCTTTTTTGATTTTTACTTTTCCCCTATGAAAAGGTTGATATCTACATTTAGAATAATTTATACTATCAAAGTTACTAAACGTAAAAGTTTTTTTTATTTTATTTATTGCTTCATCTAAATTTCTCTTCTTAGCTGATATTGTTCCGTTAATTCCTTCTTTTGAAATAATTATAGAACCTCTAATACTTCTATTAATAAAAAAAGCTTGGATAGCTTTTTTATTTTTTTTCATATTTGATATTTTTTTAAACTTATAAAATCCTGAAATAAAATACATTACAACTTTCTACAAACTGCAAGACCATCACCAACTGGAATGATTAAATTTTCTGTTCTTTTATCTTTGTTTATGTAAAAATTAAACTCTCTGATAATTGTGGTTAATTTGTCTTGATTTTTGATATCAGCAACTTCTCCATGCCACAAAACATTATCAACTATGATCAAACCATTTTTTTCAATTAAATTTAACGATTGATTATAGTAATTTTTATAATTCTCTTTATCTGCGTCAATAAAAACAAGATCAAATTTCTGTTTTTTTTCTTTTAAATTACTTATGCTTTCAAGAGCCGGGCCAATGATTGTCTTAATTTTTTTTTCTTGTTTTGCTTTTTTGAAAAAATTCGATGTAATTTTATCTCTTTCTGCATTTTTATCTAAAGTAACCAACATTCCATCGCTAGGCAGAGATAAAGACATGGCTAGAGTGCTTAAACCTGTAAAAGTGCCTATCTCTAAAATTTTTTTAACATTAGCGATCTTAACAATTAAATGTAAAAAATGGCATTGAGATACAGAAATTTGCATTTTTTTGATGTCACCTAAACTATAATTGTATGAAATTATCTCTTTTTGAACAGAGGTAAGTTCAAGTGAATGATTATTAATATAATTTTCAATTTCCTTTGTAATTGCAAGATTTGATCCCATTTTATTTAGTGAAGTTTTTTTTTAAGAATTTCATTTACTAGTTTCGGATTAGCTTTTCCCTTAGATACTTTCATTATTTCTCCAACAAAATAACCAAAAAGTTTTTCTTTACCAGATTTATATTGTTCTACTTTATCTTGATTTTTTGAGATTACGGTAACAATTATTTTTTCTAACTCTTTAGGATCGCTTTGCTGTAATAAACCTTCTTTTTCAACTATTTGTGTTGGATCATTATCCCCTGACTGCATTTTTTCAAAAACATCCTTTGCAATCTTTCCTGAAATTTTACCTGAAGTAATCATTTTAATTAATGAAGATAAATTTTTTGCACTTACGGGTGATTGATTAATTGTGAGATTTTTTTTATTTAAAACAGCAAACAACTCTACCGTAATCCAATTAGTTGCCAATTTTTTATCACAATCTTTAATTACTTCTTCGTAGTAATCTGAAATTTCTTTTTCGGAAACTAGTATATTTGCTTCATAAGAAGATAAATTATGTTCTTTTATAAATCTTTCTTTTTTTTGATCGGGCAATTCTGGTAGTTCTTTTTTTAATTTATCAATTAAGCTCTTTTCCAGATTGAGAGGTAATAAATCTGGATCCGGAAAGTATCTGTAGTCATGAGCATCTTCTTTAGAGCGCATGGATCTAGTAGAATTTTTCTTTGTATCAAATAATCTTGTTTCTTGATCTATAATTTTTCCAGACTCTAATAGCTGTACCTGTCTATTAGCTTCATATTCAATAGCCATTTCCATAAATTTAATTGAATTAACATTTTTAATTTCACATCTGGTGCCAAACTTTTTGTCACCAACTTTTCTTACTGAAACATTGACGTCTGCTCTCAAAGATCCTTCTTGCATATTTCCATCGCAAGTACCCAGATAACGCATAATTGATCTTAACTTTTTTATATAAAAACTTACTTCTTCGGGTGATCTTAAATCTGGCTTGCTAACAATTTCCATTAATGCTACTCCCGATCGGTTAAGATCTACGAAAGAGTTTTCTGGATCCATATCATGTATACTTTTTCCTGCATCCTGTTCTAAATGAAGACGTTCAATTCTGATTTTTTTTGTACCATATGGCATATCAAGAATGAGCTCACCCTCACCCACAATAGGGTTTTTATATTGTGAAATTTGATAACCTTGCGGTAAGTCTGCGTAAAAATAGTTTTTTCGATCAAAAACTGAGTTTAAATTTATTTTTGCTTTCAAACCTAATCCAGTTTTAATGCTTTGTTCTACACAAAACTGATTAATTACTGGAAGCATACCAGGAAATCCTGAGTCAACTAAACTAACCTGCGTATTCGGCTCGCTTCCGAATTTTGTTGAAGATGAAGAAAAAAGCTTAGATTGTGATGAAATTTGAGCATGAACTTCCAAGCCTATGATTATTTCCCATTTACTTTTTTCTCCACTTATAAAATAATCAAATTTTTTATTTGTCATTAACTCCACCAAACCTTATAATTTTTCTTGAAATTGGCTCTTTTTTCTATAGCTAAAGATATATTTAATATTGTTTGTTCATCAAATGGTTTGCCAATGAGTTGCAATCCTAATGGTAAATTGTTTTTATCATAACCTGCTGGAACAGAAATTGCAGGCAAACCTGATAAATTTACTGGAACTGTAAAAATATCATTTAAATACATTGAAACAGGATCATCAGACTTATCTCCTATTTTAAATGCCGAGCTAGGAGTTGATGGTGTCAATATTGCATCTACATCATTAAATGCTTTATCAAAATCATTTTTAATTAATTGTCTTACTTTTTGCGCTTTTAAGTAGTATGCATCATAATATCCAGATGATAACACATATGTCCCAATTAAAATTCTTCTTTTTACTTCATTCCCAAAACCTTCTGATCTAGTATTCTCATACATCTCAATTAAATTTTTTCCTTTAGCTCTGTGACCGTATTTTACTCCATCATATCTAGCTAAATTTGAAGATGCTTCTGCTGGAGCGACTATATAATAAGCTGGTAGCGCATACATTGTATGCTCCAATGAAATATTTTTTATTATTGCTCCTCCATCTTTTAAATATTCTATACCCTTTTTCCAAAGATCGTCGATCTCACTAGGCATTTTATCTACTCTATACTCTTTAGGGATTCCTATTTTTAAACCTTTTATATTTTCGGTTAAATTTGATAAATAATTATCAACTTTTTTATTTACTGAAGTAGAATCTTTGGGATCGTATCCTGACATAGCCTGCAATAGTAAAGCGCTATCCTCTACATTATTAGTCATTGGGCCTGCTTGGTCTAATGATGAGGCAAATGCAACTATTCCCCATCTTGAACATCTTCCATATGTAGGTTTTAATCCAACAGTGCCGGTGAAAGAAGCTGGTTGTCTAATGGATCCACCAGTATCAGTTCCGATAGTTGCAGGCGTAAGTCCAGCAGCCAAAGCAGAAGCTGAACCTCCTGATGATCCTCCTGGGACTAATTTTTCACCATAAGGATTTTTTACATTTCCAAAAAAACTTGTTTCGTTTGACGATCCCATTGCAAATTCATCACAATTTAATTTTCCTAATAAGAAAGCTCCTTGAGACCATAAATTTTTAGTTACTGTTGATTCGTAAGTTGGGATAAAGTTATGTAATATTTTACTTCCTGCTGTCGTCTTTACATTTTTTGTGCAAAATAAATCTTTTACAGCTAATGGGACTCCAGATAATAGGCCGTTAAAATCTTTTTTTTCATCAAAATTTTTTGCTGACTTTAAAGCTTGTTCAAAACATTCTGTAATATAGGTATTTAATTTCTTCGATTTTTTTGATTTTGTAATAAAAGAATTAGTAGCTTCCTCAGAGGTAAATTCTCTTTTTTTAATACCAGCTACTATCTTTGTTAAAGTTAATTCAGAAATATTTGACATGTTATTCGATGACCTTAGGTACAACAAAAAACTCTTCATTTTTCTCAGGTGAGTTTTTTAATATTTGATCTCTTATCATTCCATCTTTAACTTCATCCCTTCTCGATTTTAAAGACGCGCTAATTATAGATGTCAAAGGGTTGGTTTTATCTGTATTTAATTTGTTTAACTTTTCAATAAATTTTAATATAGATGTTAGATCTTTAGCTAAATTTTCTATCTTTTTATCTTCTAGAGATATTCTAGCTAACTTTGATATATGTTTTACTGTATCTTTATCTATTGACATTTGCTGTTATTGGTAAATAAGTGTTAAAAATAACATTTAAGATGAAAACATACAATATACTCAGTATACAGGAATTTAAAACAATTATAGGTAATAATTCTAGGTTGTTAGGAATTGATCCTGGAAAAACTAATGTTGGAATTGCTATATGTGATGAAAATAAAAAAGTAGCAACTCCACTAAAAATAATCAAAAAAAAGAATTTTCTAAACTTAGCGGATGAAATCAATAAATTGATCAATGAGTACCATATAAAAGGCGTTGTAATTGGAAACCCCATTAATATGGATGGCTCTACTGGAAAGTCTTCAAAATCTGTATTGGAATTTGCAAAAAACCTATCAAAAAATGTTAATGTTCCCATGGTTTTATGGGATGAGAGACTTTCAAGTGAAGGGGCGTTCAAAATAACGAGTATTTTAGGCGATAACGTCACAAATAGAGTCAAAAAACTAGACAAAAATGCGGCCGCTTTTATTCTTCAAGGAGCTATAGATTATCTGAATTTAAATTAAAAAACTTGCATAATATACCACAAGGGGTTATAGAGTTCATTTTAATGGCTGTAATTAAAAAACTTAAAGCTATTAAAATAAAACAAAATCACCTACTGGGTATTCAAGATCTCTCTTTTTCTGAAATTTCCGATATACTTAAACAAGCCAAAACCTTTATTGCTCTAAACAAAGGTAGTGCAAAAAAACTTGATACGCTCAGAGGAAAAACTCAAATCAATTTATTTTTTGAACCATCAACAAGAACACAAAGTTCTTTCGAACTTGCGGGCAAAAGACTTGGTGCAGACGTAATGTCAATGAATGTCGTTAATTCTGCTATCAAAAAGGGAGAAACTTTAATTGACACTGCAATGACATTAAATGCAATGCATCCTGACATCATTGTAATTAGACACCACGATTCTGGAGCTCCAAATTTGTTATCTCAAAAAGTTAATTGTGCAGTAATTAATGCTGGTGATGGTGCTCGCGAACACCCAACTCAAGCTCTCTTGGATGCATTAACAATAATCAATCGTAAAGGAAAAGTTGAAGGATTAAAAATTGCAATTTGTGGAGATATTTTGCACTCAAGAGTCGCTAGATCAAACATCTATTTGATGAATATGTTGGGTGCAGAAATTAACATAATTGCCCCATCAACTTTAATGCCTCATTCTATTGAGCGTCTTGGAGTAAAAAAATTTAATAACATGAAAAAAGGATTAGAAGGATGTGATATTGTTATGATGTTAAGATTGCAAAATGAAAGAATGCAAGGATCTTTTTTGCCTTCTGCCAGAGAATATTATGAATACTTTGGGTTAACTCCTGATAAATTAAAATTTGCAAAAAAAGATGCTTTAATAATGCACCCGGGCCCTATGAATAGAGGAGTCGAAATAGATACAAATTTAGCTGACGATATAAACAGAAGTCTAATAAAGGAGCAAGTCGAACTTGGTGTTGCGGTAAGAATGGCTTGTTTAAAAATTTTTTGTAAAAAAATATAATGAAAGAAAAATATTTAATAAACGCAAAAATTATAGATCCAAAAAATCAAATAAATGAAGTTGGTGGTTTAATTATAGATTCAAATGGTCTTATCAAAGCTGTTGGAAAAAAAGTTACGAATGGAAATTTGCCTGCTGCAGCAACTAAAATAGATTTAAAAAATAAAATTTTAATACCCGGTATAGTTGATATGAAAGTTTTCGTAGGAGAGCCAGGATATGAGTATAAAGAAAATTTTAAAACTTTAAGTAGTGCAGCTTTATCAGGTGGAGTTACCTCTGTTCTTTCAATGCCAAATACATTGCCTGTAATCGATAATGTCTCAATGGTAGATTTTTTGAAACGAAGAGGCAGAGATAAAGCTTCAATCAATATATTTCCAACAGCAACTTTAACTAAAAATATTGAAGGTAAACAAATGACAGAATTTGGTTTGCTTAAAAGAAAAGGAATTGTAGCTTTTACTGATGGTTTAAAAGCTGTTCAAAACCCAAGAATGATGTCAAGAATAATGAGTTTTGCAAATCAATCCGATTCTTTAATAATACAACATGCAGAGGACAATGTTTTGTCTGAAGGTGGTTGCATAAACGAAGGCGAAATATCAACAAGACTTGGTTTAAAAAGCATTCCCGCCCTTGCAGAAAAAATTATTGTTCAAAGAGATCTTTCTATGTTGGAAGAATTTCCTTGCAGGTATCATATATCTCAAATTTCATCTTTAAAAACTATTTCTGTAATCAAAAGAGCAAAGGAGGAAGGTTTAAAATTTTCTACAGGAGTCTCAATAAATAATTTATCTTTAAATGAAAATGATATTGGAGATTTTAAAACTTTTTTAAAACTATCGCCACCTTTACGCACAGAAAATGACAGATTGGAGTTAGTAAATGCTATTAATAAAAACTTAATAGACGTAATAGTATCTGACCATAAACCAGAAGACGAAGAATCAAAAAGATTACCCTTTGCTCAAGCTGCTAGTGGGGCTTCTGGAATAGAAACATTGTTGTCATTAGCTCTAGAACTAGCTCATAACGGTAGTGTTAAATTAGAAAAAATTATTTCCGCAATTACATGCAACCCTTCTAAAATTCTAGGAATTAAAAAGGGTAGCCTGGATGTTGGTTCTGACGCTGACTTGTGTGTTTTTGATATGAACAAATTTTGGTCAGTTGAAAAAAACAAACTCAAATCAAAATCAAAAAATACTCCTATTGAAGGAAGAAAATTACAAGGAAAAGTTGCCCTAACATTTGTAAAAGGCGAACTGGTTTATAAAAATAATTAAAAAATGAACATTTTTTTAATTTCTCTCATATCATATTTCCTAGGTTCAATTCCTTTTGGTTTGATTTTAACAAAAATCTTTATAGGAAAAGATGTAAGAAAAATAGGATCTGGAAATATTGGAGCAACAAATGTTTTGAGAACTGGAAATAAATACTTAGCAGCAATAACTCTTGCTCTTGATGTTTTAAAAGGATACACGGCTATAATTATTACAAAACAATATTTTCCAGAATTAATTATTTTTTCATCACTGTTAGTTTTTTTAGGACATTTGTTTCCAGTGTGGTTAAAATTTAAAGGTGGAAAAGGAGTTGCCACATACTTAGGAATATTGTTTGCTTTATCTTTGCAGTTAAGTTTGTTATTTATTTTTACATGGATTGTAGTTTCTTTAATATTTAAGTACTCCTCAGTTTCATCCATGTTTTCATCACTCACAGTTTTTGTTGTTTCTTTAATTAAAGAGACCGCGTTACCTTTGTTAAATATGATAACAATTGAACAGACAAAAAATATAAATCTATCTAATGGAGTGTCGATTATTTTATTTATCTTTTTTATTTTAATCGTATTTTCTCACAGAAAAAATATTTCTAACCTTAAAAACAAAACTGAACAAAAAATAAGAATCTAGATAACAAGCCATTTTTTTCATATTTTAAAACCTTAAATTGACAAAACAAATTATTTTTGACACTAAAGTCCTAAAGGACATTAAATGAATCTAGTAATTGTGGAAAGTCCAGCTAAAGCTAAAACAATCAACAAATATCTTGGAAAAAATTACAAAGTTTTGGCAAGCTATGGGCATATACGAGATCTTCCATCCAAAAATGGATCTGTTGATCCTGAAAATAATTTTCAAATGTTATGGGAAATTGATTCATTTTCAAAAAAATATCTAAAAGATATTACTGAAGCTGCAAAAAATTCTTCTAAAATTATACTAGCAACAGACCCTGATAGAGAAGGTGAAGCTATAGCTTGGCATGTTAAAGAAGTTTTAAATGAAAAAAAACTTTTGAAAGATAAACCTGTTGAGAGGGTTGTTTTTAATGAAATTACAAAAAAAGCAGTTACTCATGGAATTGATAACCCGAGACAAATTGAACCTCTCTTAGTAGACGCTTACATGGCTAGAAGAGCATTAGATTATTTAGTTGGATTTAATATTTCACCAATTTTATGGACCAAACTACCTGGATCAAAATCTGCTGGGCGTGTTCAGTCTGTTGCTTTAAAATTAATTACTGAAAGAGAACATGAAATTGAATTGTTTAAGCCCGAGGAGTTTTGGACTTTAAAAGCAAGTTTTAATGATAGCAACAATAATCTAATAACATCAAATATTTCTCAACTAGAAGGAAAAAAAATTGAAAAATTTTCTTTTAAAAATAAAGAATCTGTCAATGAGGCTATTGAGAAAATAAAAAAAATGAAATTTAATATTTCTGACATATCATCAAAAGTTGTAAGCAGAAATCCTTCTGGTCCATTTACTACCTCTACACTACAACAAGTTTCTTCAGGAAGATTAGGCTTTGGGGCATCTAGAACAATGCAAATTGCACAAAAGCTATATCAAGGCATTGAGATTGAAGGAGAAACTGTTGGGCTGATCACATACATGAGGACTGATGGAACAAATATATCTGCTGAAGCTGTATCAAATTTTAGAAATTTTATTAAAAATGAATATGGAAATGAATATCTTCCTAAAGATCCGTTAAATTATTCTGGAAAAAAAGCAAAAAACGCTCAAGAAGCTCATGAAGCAATAAGACCTACAGATATCGATCAATCTCCTGATAAAGTAAAAAAATATTTAAGTCCTGATCAACACAAAGTTTATAATCTAATTTGGAGCAGAGCTCTTTCCTCTCAAATGCAGTCAGCACAATTTGACAGAAATACAATAACAGTCACTTCCGAAAATAAGGAAACTGTGCTTAAAACAAGTGGATCAGTAATTAAATTTGATGGTTATTTAAAAATTTATAAGGATCCTAAAAAAGAAGATGGTGAAAGCATATTGCCTCAAATGTCAAAAGGACCAGTTAATATTGAGAAACTTATCGATGAACAACATTTTACACAGCCACCACCTAGATATTCGGAAGCTAGTTTAGTAAAGAAACTTGAAGAATTAGGCATTGGAAGACCTTCTACATATGCAAGCATTATTTCAGTTATTTCTACTAGGGGCTATGTTGAAACATTAAATAAGAGATTTCACCCGACTGATAGAGGAAAATTAATAACGGCCTTTTTAGAAAAATTATTTTCTAAATATGTAGATTACAATTTTACTGCTGGTTTAGAAAACCAATTAGACGACATCACTTCAGGAAAAGAAGGTTGGATCAAAGTACTTGAGATGTTTTGGAAAGACTTTAATCAAAACGTCGCTAAAGTTAAAGAAAAAAGAACTAGAGAAGTTTTGGATTTATTAAATGATAGTCTTGGAAGTTTAGTTTTTGAGAGAGATTCTGATGGAAATATTGATAGAAAGTGCAAGCTTTGCGCGACTGGATTGTTAAGCTTAAAAAATAGTTTCCGTGGCGGTGCATTTATTGGCTGCTCTAATTATCCTGAATGTAAATTTACTAGGCCTTTATCAAAAGCTAAAGCTGCGCAACAAGCGCAATTGGCCGAACCAAAATTAATAGGTAAACACGAAAATGGCAATGATATGTTTTTAAAAGTGGGAAGATTTGGTCCATACATTCAATACGAAATAGTACCCGAAATTGCTCATGAAGAAACTAAAAAATCTAAAAAAAGTAAAGCCAAAAAAAAAGAAAATAATAATCTTAAAAATGTTTCTATACCGAAAGGCATCTCCATTGAATCAGTAGATCTAGATAAAGCAAAATTTTTATGTTCATTACCCAAAAGTCTTGGGATTAATCCAGAAAATCAAAAAGAAATTTTTTTAAATTCTGGAAGATTTGGTCCTTATTTAAAATGTGAAAACAAATCAGCTCGTTTAGATAATGTTGAAGAAATATTTTCTATTGGTTTAAATAGAGCTATTGCATTGATAGCTGAAGCGAAACCAGGAAGAATGTCATCTTCTATGATCAAAGATCTAGGAGAACATCCTGAGGATAAAAAACCAGTAAGAATTATGAAAGGACAATATGGACCTTACATTAAGTATAAATCTTTAAATGCAACAATACCTGAAGAAAAAGATCCAATAGAAATCACTATGGACGATGCTTTAATACTGATTGAAAAAAGAAAAGAATATGATAAAAATAAAAAATCAAGAAAAAAATAAATCTTGATGAAATATGAAATTTGCCTCAATATTTTTGTTTATTTTTTTTAGCTCTAATTTTGCTATTGCAAATGTTCAAGATTGTGAAAAAATTGAGAATGAACTTAAAAAAAAAAGTTGCTTAATAGATAATAAAGCTGAAAAATTAAAAAAAAAAATTAAAAAAAAAA
>Ga0208764_10000034_pt1 | contig 67049 bp, 88 predicted proteins | sample ETNtaG_18_FD_185762 | JGI IMG/M metagenome (GOLD analysis project Ga0208764, IMG submission 185762) | Marine microbial and viral communities from oxygen minimum zone, Eastern Pacific Ocean - ETNP201302SV91 (SPAdes) (version 2) | ecosystem: Environmental > Aquatic > Marine > Oceanic ... | reverse complement strand
TTTTTGGAATTGCAGATAAGCAGGTACACATTGGTCCTGTCTTGATGAGTAGATTAGGAATTCCAGATAAACCATCATTAACTATTGAATCAGCTTGTGGAAGTGGTTCTGTATCATTTAGAGAAGCCTATGCAAATATCGCAGCAGGATTTTATGATTGTTTAATTGCAACTGGTGTTGAAAAAGTAACTCACACTGGAACTGAATGGACAACTACATACTTTGCATATTGTTCAGATTTCTTTTATGAAGGTCAAGCTGGTGCATCATTTCCAGGATTGTTTGCATCAATGGCAAGAGCTTACTTGACAGAGTTTGATGCAACTGAAGAAGACTTTGCAGCAGTTGCAGTAAAAAATCATGATAACGGTGTACTTAATCCAAAAGCCCATATGCAGAAAAAAATTACAGTTGACGATGTAATGAACTCCGCAGTAGTTGCTAGTCCTCTAAAACTTTATGATTGCTGTCCATTTTCTGATGGTGCAAGTTCTGTAATTTTATGTTCTGAAAAATTTGCAAAAGCACACGGTGGTGATTACATTGAAGTAACTGGATCTGGCAGAGGTGGTTCACCTGCTGCATTACAAGGACGAGAACAAATGACAACTATCCCAAGTACAAAGATTGCATCAGAAGCTGCATACAAGATGGCAGGTATTACTGCAAAAGATATAGACTTTGCAGAAGTACATGATTGTTTTACAATTGCAGAAGTTGTTGACACTGAAGATTTAGGTTTCTTTGATAAAGGACAAGGTATACAAGCTATTCGTGAAGGTAGAACAAAATTAAATTCTGATATATCAATTAACCCATCAGGTGGTCTTAAATCAAAAGGACATCCAATTGGTGCAACTGGAATTGGACAAGTAGTTGAAGTATATGATCAATTAACTGGTCAAGCTGGTGCAAGAACTGTTAAAGATGCTAAAGTTGGTTTAACTCATAATTTTGGTGCAACTGGTGCAAGTTGTGCTGTTCACGTATTCCAGAGTGTGTAAAATGTCTGTTGAAGAACAAGTTAGAGAAAATGCTAAACAAGGTAAATTATTAACTCACAAGTGTACAAAGTGTGGTTTTCTTCACTTGTCTACAGCTTACTACTGCCTAAAATGCGGTAGTGAAGGATTTGAGGATGTTTTATTGGAGGGAACAGGCACAGTTGCTACATACACAATCATTACAGTCGCTCCTGCAGGCTTTGAGAAATATACGCCATATGCTTTTGTGGTGATGAATTTGGATAATTCTGATTTGAGAATATCTGGATTTATGGCAGATATTGCAACTCCTGCAGATTTACCAGTTGGTATAAGAGCCAAAATTACCGGTTTTGATGAACGCGGAATTATTGTTGAAAAACAGTAAAAAAATTTATTTGAATTATTAAAAAAAATCATAATAGATTTTTAATACTTTTGAAAATCTCATTATTTTATGTCTGTAGAAATAACTTGTGGAAAATGTGGTGAAAAGATCACTAACATGAAAATGTTAAAATCATTAAAAGATGTCTTGAATCCTACTAATGGTAAATGTCCATCTTGTGGACAAAAACTTTCTACATCTGAATTTTCACTTGATGTTGAAGAAAAATGATCTTAACATGATCATTTTTATTAATATTTTATAAAATTTTTTATTTTTTTATTATATTTTAAAAATTTATTTCAGTCATAAGTCTTATTTACTCCATAACTTAGATCTAGTCATGACAATGAATGAAGAAGAATTAGAAATGGATATGGATTTAGATTCTGATGATGACAATGATCTAGATGCTGATTTAGATTCTGATATCGACGACGACTCTGATCCAAAACGTGGTGGAATTCTACAATCTACATCCAAACGTGTTAGAATGATCTTCTCTGTTATGGCTAGTCCTAATAGAATTGATATTCTTCGAATTTTAAATTCAAAAGGACCATTGACCTATTCTGAACTTAAATCACTAGCAGGATTTAAATCTAAAAAAGAAAGTGGTAAATTTGCATATCACTTAAGAAAATTACTTAGACAATCACTTGTCGCACTTAACAAATCTGAAAGACGTTATACTATTACTAATCTTGGAAAACTTGTTTTAAGTTTAGCCAGACAAATTGAAGAAAGATCAATTATTGAAAGTGGTAAAATGTATGTTAGAACATCCGGCGAATCTATTGAAGAATTCAATTCTCATAAAATAATTCAATCATTAGTTCGTGAGGGCAGTTTACCCCTAGAATTAGCCCAAAAAATTACTGAAGAAGTTGAAAATAGAATTTACAAGTATCAAACTACCTATCTTACAGGCGCAGTTATTAGAGATATGGTAAATTCAGTTCTTTTAGAGCATGGTCATGAAGAATATCGAAATAAACTTGCACGACTAGGTATGCCTGTTTATGATGTTCAAGAAATGGTTTCTAATCTAGATGATGTTGATAATGGTGCTGAAGGTATTTTGTTTAATGCAGGACAAAGAATATTTGCTGAACATCTACTAACCAATGTTTTACCAAAAGATGTAGCTGATTCTCATTTATCTGGAGACTTACATATTTCAAATCCTGGAGTTTGGTCTATGATTCCTGATACCATATTTGTTAATGTTAAAGAATTAGTTGATGATGGAATTGATCTTGGTGGCAAATATCTTGATGTATCAAGAATTACTCCATCAAAACAACTTGATGAAATTACGAGTTCTTTATCTATAATTATTTCACTTCTTTCAAAAGAAGCTTCACAAGAGGTTGTACTTGATGGATTGGTTACATTATTTAATAAACATTCAAAGTCTCTTTCAGAACTTGAACAAAAATTAACTAATGCATTTGCAACTGCTTCTACTACTACTAAATATAATAAAATTAGTACAAATATCTCAATTAGATTACAATTAGGAACTGATACAAAAATAATTAATTCTATTATTAATGCCTACAAAAATTATCTAACTATAACACCAATACCAAAAATTGGTTTGATAATTGATAATGAAAAAGGAAAGATAACTGATGTTTCACAATCAATATCTGAAATATTATTACTAGGTGGAAAAGTAATGATTGCTAAAGGTCAAATATCTAGTAACGGTGTTACAAGTGGATCTACAAAATCTACTACTCCCCTTGCAATTACTTTACAATCTGTTTCAATAAATCTTCCAAGATTGGCATTTGAATCAAACAAGGATGAAACTTACTTTAGAGCAAGATTAGCATTATTGATGAAGCCAGCATTAGATTCAATGGCATTAAGGAAGAAAGAAATTTCAGATTTGACTAGAAGAGGATTAAACCCGATATTGGCTAAAAATACTCAATATATGCAAAAAAGCTCAGTTTCACTAGTTATCAATTTAGTGGGTCTTAAGGAATCTGTCTTTAACATATTAGGATTCAAGGATAACAAAGATGGTCGTGCTGTTCTTCATAAAGTAATTCAAACTGCCGTTGATGTTGGAGCTAAAAAAGGCAAAGAATTAGGCGATAATGTGACTATTTGTATGACTGATACAGAGGGGTCAACTCGTTTTGCAACATTAGATGGTGAAAAATATGGTAAAAACTCTAGTCTTAATTCCATGGAAAGTGATTTCTATTCTCAGGGTACTGTAATCAATTCTTCAGAAATTCATGATTACACTAACAAGACTGAAGTTATCTCTGAATCTAATAAACTCTCAAAATTACTTAATGGTGGATTACTAATTACATTGGATATTGATAAGGATCTTAAAGTTGATGAAATTAAAAAATCCATTGAAAAGACTACCGAACTAGTACCATCATTTAAACTTGTTAGACAAACTTCCATCTGCGGTGAATGTGGATTTAAAGATCAACCATTTGAAGACAAATGCCCAAAATGTAAATCTCCATACATCGTCTAGTTTTTTAAATTCTATCTAGTAGATTATAATTTAATGCGATCATCGTGATCAGAATATACATCATGCTTTCATAATTATTAAAATATTTGTTTTGGTATGTTGATTAGTACGATACTCGTATTAAATATTTCTTAATTTAATGCACTCCAACACACATAGTACCGTTATCAAATTGGTTTGACTAAAATTAAAAATTTATTCCATTGAAAGTTTATAGATACTACTATTCATACTAACGTGGAGACATTATTATGGATAATTCACAAATAGAAAATACGATCAATGAGATCCGTAAACGTAATGGTACAGTCACGACTTTCGATTTAGATAAAATTTCAAATGCTATATTTCAGGCATTAGCAGCTACCTCTAAAGCCGACCGTGGTGTTGCAGATAATTTAGCAGGAGAAGTGCTTGACAAACTTGTTGAACAAGGATTTACTAGTGCTAAAGCACCTACAGTAGAAGATATTCAAGATATTGTAGAATCAACTTTAATTGATAGTGGTAATAGTGATATCGCCAAATCTTACATAGTCTACAGACATGAAAGACGAAAACTAAGAGATGAGAAAATGAGAGTTTTGAATCTAAAAGCTCTTGATCCAGTTTCTAAGAAGTTTGATCTTAATTGTCTGAGAGTTTTAGCCTCAAGATACCTATTTAGAAATTCAAAAAGTGAGATAATTGAAACTCCAACTCAAATGTTTGAGCGAGTTGCAATTCTAGTTGGAATTGGAGACATGTTATATGATTCTCAAGTATTTGACAAATCTGCAAATACTACACAGGATATTGATGAAGCTAAATCATATCTTGAAAAATTAGATGCTTTTGATTATAAATTCAAAGTCGGAGATTATTTCTTCAATAAGTGGCATTTTAGAGCTCTAATTAATCACTATGTAACACTCGCAAATAAAGGTCAAATGAAAGTAAGTTTTAAAGATCTTTTAACATTATTGGCAGCCAAAAAACTTGAAGTCTATTCTGATAGAATTACTGAGTACTTTGAAATGATGACTGCACAAAACTTTTTACCAAATTCACCAACAATGATGAATGCTGGTGGAAGATTAGGACAACTCTCCGCATGTTTTGTTCTTGGAATGAATGATGGCATGGAAGAGATTATGAAATCTACTTCTGATGCTGCATTAATTTTCAAGTCTGGTGGTGGAGTTGGAATTAATTATTCTGATCTTCGTGAAGAAGGTGACATTGTAGCATCTACATCTGGTGTTGCATCTGGTCCAGTATCTTTTATGAACATAATCAATACTGTCACTGAAGTTGTTAAACAAGGTGGAAAAAGACGTGGTGCAAACATGGGAATTATTGAAGCATGGCATCCTGATGTTGAAAAATTCATTACAAATAAAACAGAACCTGGTATTTTAGAAAATTTTAACGTTAGTGTTGGTATTTGGGAAGATTTTTGGAATTCACTTGTAAATACTGAAGATGGAAATTATGTTTTACGTAGCCCACGTGATAAAAAACCCGTTAAAGAAATTAATGCACATCAATTAATTGATTTAATTGCATTGTCTGCATGGAAAAGTGCAGAACCTGGTTTGATTTTCTTTGATCAAATTAACAAGTACAATGTATTTGCTAAAGCAAGACAAGCTCCATTACGAGCTACAAACCCATGTGGTGAACAAAGTCTTTACCCATACGAATCATGCAATTTAGGATCAATTAACTTGGTTAACTATGCGCAAAAACAAGCAGACGGTTCATATGAATTTGATTGGCAAGGATATGAAGAAATTATTAGAAAAACAACAAGATTTTTGGATAATATCATTGATGTAAACAATTACCCAGTTCCAGAAATCAGTGTAGCCTCAAAAGAATCCCGAAGAATTGGACTTGGAGTTATGGGAGTAGCTGATCTATTATACAAACTCAAAATCCCATACAATTCCAGAGAAGGATATGAACTGCAATCAAAACTATCTGAAGCACTAACATATTATTCAATGGAAGAAAGTGTAGCACTTTCTAATTCTCGTGGTGAATTTCCACTTTGTTCAAAGACAGAATACCCTGAAGGTAAAATTCCAGTATCTGGATATTATGAGAAATCAAAATCCTCTCATTCATTTGAATGGGGACCATTAATTGAAAAAATCAAAAAGCATGGAATTCGAAATGTATTAACTACTACTGTAGCTCCAACTGGTACACTTTCTATGATTGCAGATTGTTCAAACGGAATGGAACCCGCATTTGCTCTAGTATTTGAAAAAAGAGTAACTGTTGGAAGATTCTTTTACACAAATAAAATTCTTGAAGAAGCTCTTAGAGATGAAGATCTTTACAATGATGAAATTCTTGAAAAGATTGCAGACAATTATGGTTCATTAAAAGGACTTGAAGAGATTCCACAATGGATGCAAGATGTCTTTGTAACTGCAATGGATATTCACTGGGCTGATCATTTAATGGCACAAAGTGTATGGCAAAATTGGATTGGAAATGCAATTGCAAAAACAATTAACATGCCATATGATGTAACTGTTGAAGATGTGAAGTCTTCATACTTGTTAGCACATGAACTTGGACTAAAAGGAATGACTGTATACCGTGATGGTTCTAGACATAAACAAGTTCTTCACATGACAAGTGATAATGCAGCAAAAACATTTGAAGTAACACCAACTGAATACATGTTGTCTTATATCCATGAAAATATTACAAACAAATACATCAAAACACAAGTTGGTGCATCCCTCGCATTAAAAATTCATGATGAAGAAATTAAGATTGAAACTCCAAAACAAGAAGAAGTTTCAGAGGATCGTCTATGTCCAACATGTAAAAATAATCTTGTATTTGTAGAGGGCTGTAGTATCTGCATTGAATGTGGATACAGCGGTTGTACTTCTGGATAAATAACATAATCACAACTTTTTTACTTTCTTTTATTTTCTAATTTTTATGGATAAAAAAATTATAGGCATAATTATTCCTATTTTTGTAGTTACGATAGTAGCTTTAATGTTCATTTCTTCATCTTCAGAAAATACAACTCAAACAAATAATGAAAAGATTGGATTGGTAATTAATTCACCTTCTTCATCTATATCATTACAACAATTTGATCAAATTTTTACAGATGCTTCTTCTTCTGGAATTGGTAGAAGTAATGTCTATTTGTTTTGGAATGTGATTGAACCTGTAGAAGGAAAATTTGATTGGTCTCAATCTGATATTATTATGGGATTAAATGAGAAAAATGATCTCAAAGTTACTCTTTATTTTTCCATAATTAATGGAGAGACTTTAGGACCATTCCCTAAATGGATTGGAAAACCAACTCTTAATGGAATAAACGAGAATGAACTTGTAAATACATTAGATGCTATTCTTTCAAGATATCATATAGTCGACTCTGTAATTATTGCTGGTGAAACAGAATCACAATTTCGATATAATGAAAATTTTATTCCAGTTTATCAGGAATTATTTTTTAATGTATATGATAGAATAAAACAAAAACATCCTGACATTCAAATTGGAAATTCATTTGCATTACATCAAGTAATTAATAAAAATCTAAAACATATTGTAACTGATTTGGCACTTGGAGATTTTGTTGCATTCTCCTATACTCCAACTGATAGTTTAAATGAAATTAATAAAACTCCTGAAGAAGCTATAATTGAATTAAATCAAATATTTGAAATTATACCAAATAAGAAAATTGGATTTTTTGAAATAAGTTGGAGTACTTCTAATTTTGTTAATGGTAATTATATTTCTCAACAAGATTTTATAGAAAAATTATTTAATTTTTATGGTCAAAATGAGTCAGAAATTGAATTTTTAACTTGGTATAGGTATATTGATCAGGAAATAGACACTTGTGTTGTCAAAAATCAGAATATTGGTGATCAAACAATAACTGTGGGTGGAGGCTCCAGTTTTGGTACAAGTGAGCATGTAATTGAAAGATTAAATCAGTATAATTGTAATGCTGGAATTGTTACTATTGATCAAAATTTGAAATCTGGATGGAATGAATTTGAAACTCAAATCCAAATGTTAAATTAAAATGATTTCTTTAATTATTTCTGAATCTGCATTAGAACTAATCCCTTTTGAATTACAAGATCATCCATCAGTTATTTCACATGCCAGAAAATTAGGAAAACATTCTTCAGAAATCTTATTGGATAACTCTTGGCATTTTGCAGCTATGAAAGGAATAAAAAATGAAATTAAACGTGGACGTCCTGATCTTGTTCATTTTTCAATACTTGAAGCTACAACAATTCCATTATATCTTCAAAATAAATTAAATCTCTTTGTACATACTATTGATGATAAAGTAATACATTTTGGGAAAAATGTTCATCTTCCAAAATCTTATCATAGGTTTGAAGGTGTGATTGAAAAATTATATCAAGAAAAAAAAATTATATCAAACAATGAATTATTACTTGAGCTTAAAGATCAAACATTTTTAGAACTAATATCTGAAATTAATCCATCTAAAATTATTGGTTTTTCTACTGAAGGTCAATTAAGTTCATATGAAAAAATCGCAGCACAAATTTCAGATAACTCTTGTATTGTACTTGGAGGATTTCAAAAGGGACATTTTTCTGACTCCATTCAAAATAAAATTACTGATCTATACTCTGTTGGAGATGAATCATTTGAAGGCCATGTTGTTGCATCTAGAATCCTATATGAATACGAAAAAACCATTTTTATGTAGGAAATTTCTTTTTCTTTTTATCGCAGTCATAGTATAGCCTGGTTAGTATTCGGGGTTTCCAACCCTGTGACGCGGGTCCGAATCCCGCTGACTGCATTTTACTCATTATGATCAGAACTAATTTTTAGCTGTATTTTTAAAAATTATTGTGAAGCCCATAGTTTACAAAATTGCAATGGAGCGAATGCAAATTCTTATTGATAATGCAATCACTAACGCAAGAACAGACCCAGAATTATCTCAACGTCAAGCTTCAATTGCTCGCAGAATAAGTACTAAGTATAAAATTCGAATGCCTTACCATCTTCGGATGGTTTTTTGCAAAAAATGTAAATCATTTATTGCTCCTGGCATTAATTCAAGAATTCGTTTGGGACGTGCATCAGTTAAATCGATCCGTATTTCTTGTAATTTATGTGGGCATACTTATCGTAAAATTATATCTTGATAATTTACAATTGTATTTTAATAAGTTCAAAATCATAAAATTATGATTCCAAAATTCCTTTTGTTAATTTTTGTGATACTTTTCGTATTTATGATTTCTCCTGCATATGCACAACATCATTCTGGTTCTCTTGCACCACCAATTGATCTTGATGGATTAAAAGTTGCAGTAAGTACAAATCTTTTTCCTGAAAATTTTAGTTATGGTGATGCTAAAACTGCAAATTTATCAATCAGATTTTTTGATACTGAAACAAATGTAAATATTCCAAGTGTTACATATCGTGTTCAAATTTTTCAAGAAAATAATCTAGTTGCAAATGAATATTTCTATGATGAAGATGGTGAATTGGATCTAACAATTAAGCCTACAATTGGATGTCAAGAAAAAGAACTTTGGAAATGTACAGTATACAACGGTGAAAAACATGCTATTGCTGGAGGATATTATGCACGAGGTGATTCCCTACCTACAATTCAAGGTCCAATTTTTGATAAAAGTGGAAAATATTCAGTTCAAGTTTCTATTGTAGGTGCAACAAATCCTAAAACTTTGACAACACAAGATTTACTCTTTGAAACTTTCTTACATCTTCCTGATAATCAAATATTTGAAATTAAAACTGCTTCTGCTCAAGAATTTCCAATATCTGTAAAATCTCATAATGATAAAATTTCTAATTTTATTTATGATGACGAATTAGAAAAAATTTCATATGAAATACCCTTTAGTTGGAATGAACATAATCATGATTTAAATATTAATCAAATAATTTCATTTGAAAAAGATTTCTCTTCAATCAAACAAGGATATAATTTAGTTGCATCCATTAATGGAATAAAAATTGATAATGAGTTTATAAAATTTAATATTTCCAATCCAAACAAAAATCTTGTCAATATTGATATTCCTCATCAACAACTTTTGCTAATGAAAAATGAATTATTTTCATCATCTAAAAATGATGTTATAAAATTAGAAATTTTATCTGGTGAAAAAATAAGTCTAAATGAAATTAATTTTTCTTTTGATAATGAGTTTATTGGAAATATTTCTTGGGATTCTAAATTAAATTCTGGAAAAAAAATACCATTTACATTTTCTTTCTTTGATGAAAATAATTTACCTGTAAAGGATATGTTGTTTGTTTATGGTGTTACAGATTCATCTGGAAAAGAAATATGGTCAAATCTTGGAATTGGTCAAAAATATCTTGGTATTTTAGCCCCATATGGAATTTATCAAGAATCAATTTTTATTCCAAATGATGGAGAATATGAATTTAAATTAATTTTAACTGGTAAAAACTCTAATAATTTTGAAAATTTTTTAGTATCTACATCTAATTTTCAAATAAACCATAAATCAATTTTAAAAGATGAAAAAATGAATATTATTCCAACATGGATAAAAAATAATGCTGAATGGTGGGCAGCTGGTGCAATAGATGATGAATCTTTTATTCAAGGAATTCAATTTCTAGTTAAAGAAAATATTTTAAAAATTCCTCCAACCTCACAAGGAACTAATTCTGGTTCTGAAATTCCAACATGGATAAAAAATAATGCTGAATGGTGGGCAGCTGGTGCAATAGATGATGAATCTTTTATTCAAGGAATTCAATTTTTAATCAAAGAAGGAATTTTAAAAATTCAATAATTAACTGTGAATTAAATTATTCTTTATCTTCTGAATCTTTTTCTGTTTGATTGCGCCATCTATTTTTCCCTCCTTCCCCATATTGACGCCAATTTTTTTGCATTGGGTATAGTATATCATAACTATCTAAAAAAAACAACTATACGATCTTTTTTCAAAAAATGAATCTCTGCCTAAATATCTAGAAGAATTTTTGTCACTGGTCTCAATGATTTATAAGACGATTATCAATTTTTGCACTTTATGGCAAAAGTCTATGATGTACCAGCAGATGTTTTAATTGAAAGATTAGCAAATATTCTCAAAAATGAAGATATTCCTGCCCCTTCTTGGACTCCATTTGTCAAAACCGGAGCACATGCAGACAAACCTCCACAAAATAGTGAATGGTGGCATACTAGATGTGCCTCAATAATGAGAAAAATTTACTTTAATGGTCCAATTGGTGTTAATGAATTAAAGAAAGACTATGGTGGTGGTAAACCATCTGGATATGGTGCTGCTCATCATAGAGATGCAAGTGGTGCAATTGTTCGTAATGCAATTCATGGATTAGAAAAACTTGGATATTTAGAAAAAATTGAGAAGAAAGGTAGAGTTGTTTCTAAAAATGGAATGCAAAAATTAGATAGACTTGCAACAGAAATTCTTAATGAGTTAATTTTAGAAAAACCTGAATTGAAAATTTACCGTTAGATAAAAATGAGTTTTCCTGAACCAAATGATCTACCACAAGATCATAATCCTAACCATGAACAAGCAGCACAAAAAGAACAAATTCTAAAACAAATCCTTACTCCTGAAGCCCGAATGAGATTAAACAATATCAAAATGGTTAAACCTGAATTATCCGATCTTGTTGAACAATACCTAATTGGAATGGCAACACAAGGGAAAATGCCAGGACAAATTAATGACGATCAATTAAAGCAAATTCTCTTATCTACACAACAACCAAAACGTGATTTTAAGATAAATCGTGTATAAGCCTGATAAAATATAATTAGGGGTAAATTGGTTCGAAATTATGAAAGCAGTTGTTTACCGTGAATATGCACCTGATGACGATTATGCAAAAATCCTCAAGGTTGAAGATATTGATTCACCAAAACCAAAACCAGATGAGGTAGTTTTTACAAATAAGGCATCTGCTCTAAACTATAATGATATTTGGGGAATGAGAGGGGTTCCAATTCCAGTCCCTGTTCCACATGTTTCAGGTTCTGATGTTGCAGGAGATGTTATTGCAGTTGGCGAAGATGTTCAAGGTTTCAAAGTTGGTGATAGAGTTGTTTCTCATTCTAATTTAGCATGCAGAGTTTGTAGTGCTTGTACAAGTGGAAGAGAATTTGATTGTATCAAAAGACAAGTTTGGGGCTTTCAAACTGGTCCATTATGGGGTGCATATAGTGAAGAATGTCATCTACCAGAAGTTAATGTTTCAAAAATTCCAGAAGGAGTTTCTTATGAAGATGCAGCAGCTGCATCCATGACAATTTTAACCTCATGGCACATGTTAGTCGGTAGAGCTAAAATTACTCCAGGTCAAACTGTACTTATCATGGGTGGTGGTTCTGGTGTTGGAAGTTTTGCAATTCAAATCGCCAAATTATACAACTGTGATGTAATTGCAACTGCTAGTCCTGATAAATTAGAAAAATGTAAAGAATTAGGTGCTGATTATGCAGTAGATCATAGAAAAGATGATTGGCACAAAGAAGTTCGTGGTATAACTAAAGAAATTGCAAAAAAGAAAGGTGAAGCACCAGGAATTGATCTATCATTTGATCATATTGGTCAAACTCATTTCAACAAGCAACTGACATTGCTCAAATATGGTGCAACTTTAGTTTCATGTGGTGCAACAACAGGTTATGACGCACAAATAGATCTGAGACATATATTCTTCAAAGGAATTAATGTCCTAGGTTCAACACAAGGAACAAAAGCTGAACTTGACCAAGGTCTATACTGGATGGGTCAAGGCAAAATTAAAGCTGCAGTTGATTCAGTCTATACATTTGAACAAGCAGCAGAGGCTCACAAAAAAATGTTAGATGGTAAGTTCTTTGGCAAAATATTAATGAAGCCTGAAGGCGCTTAGTCATTTAATGACTCAGCTCTTTCGTAGTCTTATTTTTGTACCCGGAAATAATCCCAGATTTCTTGAAAAGGCAAAGAAGATTCAAGCTGATATTGTTTGTTTTGATTTAGAAGATTCTGTTCCAGATAATGAAAAAACTAGTGCAAGAAAATTAATCAAAACTGCATTAAAATCTCGTTCAGAATATTCTTCTTCTATTTTTGTTAGAACTAATTCTCCATTATCTGGGAAAATTTCATTAGATCTTAAAGAAATTGTACAAAAAGGAATTGATGGAATAGTAATTCCTAAAGTAAATAATATTACAGAATTAAAAAAAATCCAAAAAATTCTTTCGGGTTTAGAAAAATCTAAAAAATTAAAACCAATTCAAATTATTCCATCCATTGAATCAGCTGAAGGTGTGGTTAATTCCTACTTTATAGCATCATTTGGAAAACGTGTTACTGCTATTGTATTTGGAATTTTTGATTTACTAAATGATCTTGGTGTTGAATACACAAAAGATTCTCCAGGTGGAAAATATTCTCGATATAAAATCCCTGTTGATGCAGCAGCAGCAGGTATAGCTGCTATTGATGGTATCTGGCAAGATCTAAATGATTTGAAGGGATTGCAAAAAGATTGTAATTTTGGAAAAAGTTTAGGATATGCAGGTAAAAGTGTAATACATCCAGATCAAATTTCTATGGTTCATAAATCATTTTATCCCAATAAAACTGAAATTTCATGGGCACAAAAAGTTTGTAATGTATATCTAAAATCAACAAAAAAAGGTAAAGGTGCTACAACAGTTGATGGAAAAATGATAGATGAAGTACATTACAAACAAGCAAAAGCACTGCTAGATATTGTAAAATAATAAAATGATTGACCTTCTTGATCCAACAAATGTAATCACTCGAATGTTTAATGGTGAAAATTATGATCAGTTATACAACTACTGTAAAGATTTACTCAAAAAGGATCCATCTGACATGCTTGCCTTACAAAATATTTCATTATCGCTCATATATCTAAAAAATTATGAAGAGACACTTGTATACTGTGATAAAGTTCTTGAAATAAAACCATCTGATACATATGCGTTAAAAAACAAAATTTTTGCTCTTGAAAATTTGAAACAATATAATGATGTTTTAAAATTATGTGAAAAACTTCTATTAATTGATCCTAAAGATACTTGGGCTCTAAACACTATGGGCATATCTCTTAATGAATTAGATCGCCATAAAGATGCAATTCGATATTATGATACCACACTTGTAATTGATCCTAATGATGTAACTGCATTAATGAATAAGGCCATTTCCCTTAGCCATTTTGGAAATTATCAAGATGCAATTAATTATTATGATTTAGCTCAACGAATAGATTCTAACCTAAGAGAAATACCGCTAGCTAAATCAAAATTATTTGAAAAATTGGACATGACTGATGAGGCATTTTTAGCTGCACAAGGAGTACTGAATAAAGATATGGCAAAAATCAAATCTGATGCTAAAGAAAACAAATGTTCTATTTTCCATCAATTCTGTGATGATGAATTTCAAAACTCAGATTCAAAATAATTTCATTTTTAATAATTATCTAAATCAATTTATACAAAGACTTTGTATCTGTTTTTGATGTTTACAGGTATTGTTGAAGGAGTTGGAATAGTAAATAAAATTTCTAAAATTACTAAAAACCGAAGTGCAATTGAAATGACTATTGATTTGGGTAAACAAGGAAAGGGATTAAAAATTGGGCAAAGTGTTGCACTTAATGGTGTATGTCTTACTGCGACTAAATTATCTAAATCTAAATGTATTTTTGAAATGATTGAAGAGACTACAAAAAAAACTGATCTTGGTAATCTAAAAGTTGGTGGAGTAGTAAATATTGAACGAAGTTTAAAGGCAGGTGATAGATTAGAGGGTCATTTTGTTTTAGGTCATGTAGATGGAGTAGGAGTAATAAAAAAAATTCTAAAAAAACCTAAAGAAGTCCAAGTTTATTTTGAAGTTCCTAAAAATTTAGCAAAATATGTTGTAAAGAAAGGATCAATTGCAATTGATGGAATTAGTTTAACTGTTGTTGACATAAAAAAAACATTGGCATCTGTTTCATTAATTCCTCATACTATTGAAATTACAAATTTTCATACTAAGAAAATAGGAGATAAGGTTAATATTGAAACTGATATTCTTGGTAAGTATATTTTAAAACAAGGCTAACTATCTACTACTATAGTGGTAATTACCAATTTTTTAGTAAACTATATACCTAGATTGAAATAATTTTTGTATATGTCACTTGAAACTGGGCTTGAATCTCTTAAACGTGGTGAGTTTGTATTATTATTTGATTCAGCAGGACGTGAAAATGAAATTGATATGGTTGTAGCCGCAGAATTTATTACTCCTGAACATGTTGCACGAATGCGTCAAAATGCAGGTGGATTACTTTGTATTGCACTAGAACATAATTTTGCGCAATCTCTTGAATTACAATACATGCATGAAATTCTTTCTAGTTCGTCAATTTCAAATAAAGAAATGATAATGGGTTTGGCTCCATATGGTGATTATCCAACATTTTCATTATCTGTAAATCATTATCAAACATATACTGGAATTACTGATAAAGATAGAGCATTAACAATTATGGAAATGGCAAATATCTTTAAAGTTGAAAATAAACAGAAAAAATTTGTATCTTCATTTAAAACTCCTGGACATGTGCCTTTATTGATTGCATCAAAAGGATTATTGGCATCACGTCAAGGACATACTGAAATGTCTGTTTACTTAACTCAAATTGCAGATTTAACTCCTGTAACAGCTATCTGTGAAATGATGGATGCTGAAACATATTCTGCATTATCCGTTGACAAGGCAGAGAAATTTGGAAAACAAAATGGAATTCCATTAATTGATGGAAAAGAACTTTTGGAATATGCTAAGGTGAATTGATTTTGAATATAGCTATTGTAGTTTCAGAATTCAATGAAGAGATAACATCCCGTATGTTGGAGGTTGCTAAGGAAAAGGCTAATTCTATGCAATTAGTAATTTCTCATGTCTGCATGGTTCCTGGAGCATATGATATGCCTATAGTTGTAGATAGATTACTACAAAATCAAAATATTGATGGAGTTGCTACTTTGGGTGCTATAATTAAAGGACAAACCAAACATGATGAAGTGATATCTCATGCAACCGCCCAATCTCTTACTAATTTGTCCTTAAAATATCAAAAACCTGTATCTTTAGGAATATCTGGGCCTGGAATGCAAGAAAGACATGCTTATGCTAGAATAAGACCTGTTGCAGAGCGAGCTGTTGAGGCACTTGTTAAAATTTCTAAAGAATTGGGAAAAATTCAAAATTGATTCAGCTCAGTATCTTAAAAATTACTGAATATGGGCCTTGGACTTTAACATTAGGTAGTGATAGAGAACATGAATTACAAATACTTCAGGCATCACTTTACAAACAAATACAACAATTATTTTCTGCAAAAAATTGTTTAGTATTTTTAAATAAATCTGATGAATTTTTTGTAGTTTCAAATGGTCTTACTTTGGATGATCATATAGAAATTCAAAAATCACTCAAAGAATTATTTAAAGTTAGTTTAACAATTTCAATCGGTTTTGGAAATACACCATTTGAAGCTAATTTAAAAGCATATGATGGTAAACAAAATAATATAATTTTAAATCAAGAACATAATATTTTTGGATTTATTGATAGTACCTTAGAATTTAATGTCTCAATTATGCATTTAGATGTTGATGATTTAAAATCAAAAAGAAAAGATAACTCTCCATATGAAATTTCATTAAAAGTTTTTGAGCTTTATTCAAAAATTGCAAAATATTTTATTGAAAAAAATTCACTTACCTTTTTTCTTGGTGGTGATAATTATATGGTAGTTGCAAGTAATGATGCAAAAAATTCGATCCAAAATTTTATTGATATGATTAAAAATAATGATAAGATTACATTGAATTGTGGAATTGGAAATGCACAAACGAGTAGGGATGCCGTAAAATTAGCCACAAAATCTCTTGATACTATACGTGAAATTAGAGATTCAGGAAAACAAAAACCTGATGTCTATGAATTATAATGTTATTAAAAAATATCAGTGCTTTATTGGGTGAAGAATTAGACTTTGTTTCAAATGTAGATATTCAAATTAAAAATGAAAAGTTTCAAAAAATTCATTCTAATATTAAATCTAATTCAAAAAAAGACACTGTTGATTGTGAAGGATTATTATTAATTCCTGGATTCATAAACTCACATACACATATTGCTGATTCAATTGGGAAAGATATTACATTAAACAGTACAGTTAATCAAAAAATTCATCCCATGTTTGGGATTAAATCTAAAATATTAAAAAATACATCTAATGAAAATCTCTCTACATTTATGAGAAATACTTGTAAATCTATGATTCAAAAAGGAATCACAACATTTGTTGATTTTAGGGAAGGAGGATTAGATGGCGCAGTTTTACTCAAAAAAGTATCTGATGATGTTGCAATTCGTTCAATTATTTTAGGAAGACTTGATTTTCATCAGAATTCCTCTGAAATTAAAAAAAATAACCCTCTTCCAAAAGAAAAACTCCTTGAACTTCCTTCTTTAGTCAAAACATGTGATGGAATTGGTATTAGTGGTGCAAATGAGCATAGTACCTCGGTATTAACTTCATATTCTAAAACAAAAAAACTACGAGCAATCCATTCTTCTGAAACCCTAGAAAGTGTACGAAAATCTAAACAAATAACTGGTAAATCTGAAACATTACGAGCATTATCTCTAAATCCTGATTTTTTGATTCATATGACTCATGCCTCAAAAAGTGATTTAGAAGTAACATCTAAAAAAACTAGAGGAATTGTAATTTGTCCTAGAGCAAATTCTTCACTATCTGAGGGTATACCGGATATAGAAAAAATGCAAAATGCTGGATGTCTTTTAGCATTAGGCACTGATAATGTAATGATTAATTCTCCAGACATGTTCCGTGAAATGGATTTTCTTTGGAAAGTAACAATGGGAATTAAAAAAAAGAGAATAAATCCAAAAGAAATTCTTAAAATGGCTACAGTAAATGCAGGAAAAATTTTAAAAAAAGATATTGGAATTATTCAAACAAAAAAAATAGCTGACTGCATATTTCTTGATAAACATGCATTGGATTTAGAACCAATGCATAATCCATATGCATCAATTGTACATAGAGCATCTGAATCAACAATTAAAGCAGTAATGATTGGAGGAAAGATTGTACATGGAAAAATCTAACATGCATATTATTTTGAGTGCCGCAATTTCTATTGATGGCAAAATTTCTACAAGACAAAATGATTCTAAATTATCTTCTAAACAGGATAAAATTAGATTACATAAATTAAGATCAAAAGTAGATGCAATTCTTATAGGAAAAAATACTTTAGTTCAGGATGATCCTTTACTTACAGTACGTTACACTAGAGGAAAAAATCCGATAAGAATAATTTTAGATTCTAAAGGTACAATATCAATTAATTCTAAAATTATTAAAACAAGTAATGAGATTCCAACTATAATAGCTGTTTCAAAAAAAATTAGTAAAATAAATTTATTAAAATTAAAAAAATTACCTATTGAAATAATTATTGCAGGAGAAAATTCGGTTAATCTAAAATTATTAATGAAAAAACTTTCTAGTAAAAAAATTAAAACTATTTTAGTTGAAGGTGGTGGAACTGTAAATTGGGAATTTATTAAAAATAATCTTTTTGATGAATTAATTGTTACTTTATCTCCTTTTCTGATTGGAGGAACTGATTCTATCTCTTTTGTTGAAGGAAAAGGTTTTGCAAAAATCTCAAATTCCCCTCATTTAAAATTAAAATCAACTAAGAGGCTCAAAAATTATCTTATACTAAATTACATCAAAGTGTAAGTTCTTATACTTTATCTAAAATAAAATTACAAGAAATTGGCAATAAAAAAGAAAACTAAAACAAAAAAGAAGGCTGCAACAAAAAAGAAAGTTGCACCTAAAAAGAAGGCTGCAACAAAAAAGAAAGTTGCACCTAAAAAGAAGGCTAAATCAAAAGCAAAGAAACCAGCATTTGGGGGATATGCCATTAATTTTGCAGGTCGTCAAGAGACTGTAGAACAAGTATTTGGAAAGAAACCAATAGCTCCTAGTGAGATGACCAAAAAAATCTGGGTATTTGTTAAATCAAATAGCCTATCTAATCGTTAAATCCATTGTTAACGAACACTCGTTAACTAATTTCTATCTTTTAATTATTTTCATTAATAAGATATAGATATTGGATTTTATTTTTTGTAATTATGTCCACTACATCACTTCGACGTGATCACGAATTGATTGAAAAAGTAATCAAAGCCATGCAATCTACAATTCAATTATTAAATGATAAAAAACAAATCCCTGAATTTATTTTACTTCCAGTAATTGATTTCTCAAAAAATTTTACTGATGTATGTCATCATACTAAAGAAGAAAAATCATTATTTCCAGCATTAGAACAAGCTGGAATGCCTACTAACATGGGACCTATTGCTATGATGTTGATGGATCATCAACGATCACGAGAAATTGGAAAAGAAATGGAAAAATCTGCAAAAGATTATCTCTCATTAGGAAATTCTGAAAAATTAATTGCTGATATGCAACTTTACGTTGATCATATCACAGAACATTTGTGGAAAGAAAATAATAAATTATTCATGATGGCTGAAGCAAGATTACAACATGTTTCTAAAAAAGTTGATGAAGAACTTTCTGTAATAGAAAAGTCCCAATTAAATGAATTGGGAAAATCTAGACAACATTATGAAGAATTAGCAGAAAACTTAACACATGATGTTTCTAATCAAGGAAATTAATTTTGACTAGTATATTTGGTGAAGTCATTAAGGTTAGAAAATTTACCAATGGTGATATAGAAATTGATTTTCACCATGAGGAGCAAATCACTGAATATAGATATTCTGCTGATCCTTCTAGATTAGGTAATTTCCCAAAAGATTTAGCTGAAACATTGGCTTCAACTTTAGATACCTCTATTTGTATTGAGATTTTTTTCCAAGATGATGGAATTCCTAGTCATATAGAATTAGAACAATGTGAAGATGATGAAGATGAAGATGAAGATGAAGGAACAGAATCATTCTAGAGAAAATGAGATGAATCTAAAAATTTACCGTTAAACAAAAATTTTCATGGAATTTGTTTTAGTTATTTTTTAATTACTCAAAAAGTTTGTTGCATATCTTTTTTGATTTCATCAATTTTTTTTGAATATGCTTTTCTAGATTTTTCATTCTTTTTTATATTTAATACATCTTGACATGATGGACATTTGAACATTCCATCAAGTGCTTCTTCAAATGTAACTCTTGGACAGTCTTCATTACCGCAGTGATAAAAGTCAGAAGCATTTTCATAATCAAATCTTTGTTGTAATCTTTCTTGAATTTTCTTTTTTTGATTTTCAATAAAATGTTCTACTTCTTCTCTTCGAGTTCTCCATCTATAGACAAACCAACCTTTTCTTTCATCTTTAACTCTGATACCTGTAATCAAAGATTTTCCAAAAAGATCATACAATACTTTTCTTACCATGTTAATTCTAAGACCTGTGGAACTAGCAATCTCTTCATCAGTTGCATCTTCTGCTTTTAGTAATGATCTTGCTACTTTGAGATATTCATCTCCACCAATCATTGATGCAATTCTAACAAAAGGATCTTCGTATTTGTCTACCAACTCTAATCACTCCTAAGTTTCTACTATTAATCCCTTGTCTCATTTACTTCGACATTTTTGCCATTTTTTGTGGGTATAATCTTTCTTTTGGCATCTGGAAAGATTTTTTCAAATTGTTCTCCATTTTGAATTCTATCTAATAGTATGGCTAATGCACTGATCTCTGAGTGAGGCTGGTTTCCTACTCCTACGTTATAATCAGCTAATTCATAAATTTCTCTTGGAACTTTCTCTGCTCCTACTACAACTAGTATTTTTTCTTCTGTACGTAATTGTTCTTGAACATCATTAATTTTTTCACCATACATTGATAGGTGTATTATTTTAAAGCCATCTTTTTTTTTATTTTTCACAATTGATTTCCAATTGTCAATAAATTCAACAATAAAATTTCCACCCCATGTGTTATTGATTTTTTCTAATGTTTCTTTAATTTCTGGATTCACTTCTGTCATGAATATTTTTTCTGCTCCAAAAGATCTTGATACTAATGCAACATGAGTTGTAACTCTATCGTCTCTTACAACACGTTGTCCTATTCTAACAACTTCAATTACCAAATCTTTTTGTAACCCCTTCTCGTTCATTTTTTTTATATTTATATGGATTTTGATTTATTATGATATTTTCAATTATTTTTTTTAATTCTTGTATGTTTTCACCTGTTTTTGAAGATACTGAAACAACTTTTTCATTTTCAGTTAAGTTTAGCAATTCCATTTTATAATCAATTTGATCTTTTTTCATTAAATCTGATTTATTTAGTGTAAAAATTATTTTTTCTTTTTTAACTCCTAATTCATCTAATGTTCTCATACAACTTGCAAACTTTTTTCTTAACTCTAATTGTGAATCACTAATATCAATTACTAAAATAATAATATCTGTATAAGTTAATTCTTCTAATGTTGATTTGAACGCATCTATCATGTATGCTGGTAATTTACTAATGAATCCAACTGTATCTGCAATTAAAGCTGGTTCTTGATTAATTATAATTCTTCTAGTAGTGGTAGATAGTGTTGTAAACAGTTCTTTACTTTCATTTTTTGTTTCACCTGTAGTTTTGTTAAATAATGTTGTTTTTCCTGCAGATGTATATCCTGCTAATGAAATTGTTGTAAATCCCATTCTTTTTCTACCTTGTCTGTGAAGTTCCCTTTGTTTTCCAGCTTTCATAAGTTTCTTTTTTACTGTCTGCATTCTATGTTTGATATCATTATAGTAGACATCAACTTCAAATTGTCCTATTCCCATAAATCCTGGTTGTTCTCCTATATTTGCAAGACGAACTTTTTCTTTAGCTCTAACCATCTCATATCTTAACTGTGCTAATTTTACTTGTAATTTTGATTCTGCACTAGATGCTCTACTTTCAAAAATTTCAAGAATTAATCCTTCTCTGTCTAAAACTTCTCTTTGTAATTCAGTTGCTAAATTATAATTTTGACTGGGTTTTAGAATCTCATCATATACTATAACATCTGGTCTAATTTTATTTGCAATTTCTTGTAGTTGTTCTAGTGCACCACCACTAATTCCGTATTTTGGTTTTTGTAGATAATTTTGTTGAATTATATGAACTACTTCGTATCCTGCAGCTTCACATAATCCTTTTGCCTCATTTACAGCATCTTCTTTGTCATATGTAATCAGAATTGCTTTGTCCATTTTGATAGTTTATTCCGTTTTTTTCAATGTTTTCTCTATATTCATATTTAACACAATTTCTGCAATATCACTAGCATATTCAGAAATTCTTCTTATATTTTCGGCTAATCTTCTCACTCTGTATATCTCTTCATCATCTTTTAGTGATTTTGATGCATCTCTAACTTTCTTTTCATATTTACTAATTCCTTCTATTTTTTTGATAGTTTTTTCAGCCTGATAATAGTCTTCTTTGAAGAGGGCTAAACATGATTCATCTAATACAGTTAATGAAAAATTATTCATTTCTTGAAGTTTTGTAAAAATTTCTTTCTTAATTGATTTTTTAAATTCTAAAAGATCCTTTGCAATAAAGGCTGCATGATCTCCTGTTCTCTCAATATTTTTTACAACTAATCTATATCCTAAACAATTTCTGGCGTTACTAAATCCCATTTCTTTTAAAACATGTTCATTTTGTATTGCAATTTTTAATTGACGAATAATATAAAATCCAAATCTATCCACTTCGTCATCTGTGTTGATTACCTCTTGTGCTAAATCTAAATTATTTTCTTTAACTGCTAAAAGTGCATCATTTAACATTGATTTTGCTAAGTGTATCATTCGTTTGAATGCCCCATCAACTGATAATTCTAACAAATTTACTAAAACTTGAACTGTAATACCATTACTTGAATCTGAAATAATTTCAGAACCCATTAGCATTCTCTTAACTGCTTCTTTTGTAGTGTTTCTTTGAATTGGGTTTAATCTTCCAGTTTTTGATTTTAAGTTAATTGTTTTAAATCCTAAAAAATAAAGTGAAATTAATTTTCTAACTATTGCATCTGGTTTTTCATCTTCAGCAATTTCAATTGTAGCATCTTCTTTTTTTTGTACACGAGATTCAAATTTTGGTGGATACAATTCTAAAGTAGATGATCCTTTTCGAACCATTCTTACTTGATCACCTTGTTTAAGTCCTAATTCATTAATCCATTGTTTTGGTAGTGAAACTATGTATGATGATTTACCTGTAAACTGTATTTTTCTTGTTTCCCCTTGTTCTTCCATAATCTAATGATAAAAAAACTATCTATATAGTTATTTATTCTTGCTATAGTTTAACATTCAACTAATATTCACAATATTTTTTATGATGTCATGGAACATTTTGTAAAACTTCAACATTCCTTGGATGCATTGTTTGGTAGTGGGTCTTCAAAATATTTACCAAAAAATATTGATATAATTTTATCACGAAAAACTGGTAGAATTAGAACAGTTTCTCATAATGGAAAATTATTTTGTACTTTGAGAATTGATGGTAGCTTGGCAATTAGTATTCATTTTGCTCAAATTTTATTGCAAAGTAAAACATTTCGAGACAATTGCATTGAAATTAACAAAGATGCAGCTCCTTTTGTTCAGGAAGGTAGATCTGTATTTTGTAAACATGTTATTTGGTGTGGAAAAAATGTACGTGTTGCAGCTGATACTCCAATATTATTTGAAAATCGGGTAATTGCCGTTGGTCGGGCTATTTTATCATCTGAGATGATTTCTGATTTTAAGAGAGGTGTAGCCATTAAAGTTAGAGATAGTTTAAAAAGTCGTAAGGAGGAGTTAGTGGTATGATGCGAGGAGGCAATCGCGAAATGCGAAGAATGATGGATAAGATGGGCCTTGATATGAATGAACTACAAAATGTTCAAGAAGTTATCATTAAAACTGATAAAAAGGAAATTATTATTTCAAAACCTTCTGTTACTGAAATGAAAGCTAAAGATAGTTCTATTTTTACAGTTACTGCCGATAGTTATGAAGAAGCAGAATTGGCAGTTCAAATTTTTTCAGATGAAGATATTCAATTAGTTAGTCAACAAGCTGGCGTTGATGAGGAAAAGGCAAAGAGTGCTTTAGAAGAAGCCAAAGGCGATCTAGCCAGAGCAATTTTACTATTAACAACTGGTTAAAATCTACATTTTATGCCTAAAATACCTCTAAAAATGAATGATTTAATAAATGGAATTTATGGATTTTAGGTATAATGACAAAAGTTGCAGAATCTAAAGTTACTGAAGTAATCAAAACTTTGAATGTTTTAGAGGGTGATCTTGACTCTTTAACTGGTAAAGTTGTAGATATGAAAAAACAACTAAACGTTAAGACTTTGAGTGAGATTGATACATTATTAGAAAAAACTCGTGAAATGGCTACTAAAGAAGCTGAAGTAATAATTAATGCAGCAAAAGAAAAAGCAACTTCTGAATCTGCAAAAATTGCTCAAGAGGGTGATTCTAAATTGGCTGAAATTGAATCAAACACAGATGCCAATTTTGATGATATGGTAAAACATGTTGTTTCTACAATTTTGAAAGCATAATTTTTAAAATTAATTTTATCTTAAACTGTATTAATTACTCTAAATTCTAGGGTTAAATCCGTATACTCACAGAGTTAGTACTTACCACAAGTCCAGCAATAAGAGATGAAACCGATAAAAGAATCAATTTGATTTTTTTCCTTTAGTATATTTTACATCCAGGCAGAATAACCGCCATCAAGGGTTACTGCATAGAATCCTTCTTTATTTAATTCATCAGCTGCAATATTACCTCTATACCCCGTACCACAGTAGGTACAAATTTTTTTGTCTTTCATGTCATCAATTTGTTTTTTCTTTGCATTTCGAATACATAATCCTAAAGGCATATGAATTGAATCTTCAATAATACCTCCTTCTAATTCATCTAATTCACGAACATCAATAATCACAAAATCATTTTTTTGAGACATCAATTCTTTTGTAGTAATTTTATCTACCATGAAATATCTAATTCATACAGTAATTTATCTTTGAAGTTAGAACTATTTTGATTATTAAAATCAAAATCAAATCTCAAATTTTTATATCTTATCCGGAAAATAATGAAATTTTTACTTAATCAAGTATATGCTATGTATTATAATTACAAAAAACATCATTTTAGACTCATCTATACATATTTATTATACCTTTTTCGGTTTTTTTTGCAATTTCTAATTTTATTGTGAAATTATTTGAAATTATTATATGTTTTTCTTTAATTTTTTATAATTTATATCGATCCATCCTTATATACTTAAAATTTCTATATAAAACTACTAAAATGACGTGTAAAGGAATTTGTGTTAGATATAAGGCTCAAAAACCAGTAGGCACAGGAAGATATGCCTCTGGACAAAGAAGATGTCAAATTTGTGAAATATTCATCAAATGGGAAGGACTTTGGTGTCCTTGCTGCGGATATAGATTAAGAACTAAACCACGTAATTTGAAATACAAAGCAAAATTACGTGCAAGAGTACGTGCAAGAGTCGAAGCTGATTCAATTGAAGCTGAAGCAAAAACTATTTCTGATATGGAAAAAGAACTTGCAGCTGAAGCAGCAAAAGCAAAAACCAAAGCAAAAACCAAAGCAAAAGCTAAAACAACAAAAGCTAAAACAACAAAAGCTAAAACAACAAAAGCTAAAACAACAAAATCAAAGGAAAAAACACTCTGTCAATATTGTGAAAAACCATATGTGTTCATTGATACACATGAAACAAAGTGTAAAAAAAAACCACAAAATGACATAGTATCCTCAGAAAGTGAATCAATAGCAATAAAAGCATAAGATATGTTCAAGAGTCATTGAACTCTCCAAGTGGATTTTTCCATAAAATGGTTAATTTGGAGAATCGTATTTTTTCTTTAAAAATTCAAAAATTTGCAAATGGATATTTTGTTTCTGTTACTGAAGGTAATGACAAAATTGGTTCAATGATCGTTTCTTTAGCAACTGGACCAACCCCTATTACAACAACTATAATTCCTTCAAGAAGTGAATCATTGTTTTTGCGATTAATTGCTGAAAGAATTAGTACTCGAATGAAAGGTATTGCTTTAGTTTCTACTTATATTCAAAAAGAATTAGAAACTAGTACCACAAAAGCATTAATGTCTGAAATAATGGAAATGATTGAAAATGAGTGATTTAAGAGAATATATTTCTCAAGTTAAAAAAATTAAGGAACTTAAAACGATTAAAACTAAAGTTTCCACAAAATATGAAATTGCTGGTATTACCGCAAAAGTTGATCAGTCATATGCTGTATTATTTGAGAATATTAAAGAAAGTGATTTTAGACTAGTTTCTAATTTAGTAGGAACTCGTAAAAGATTTGCTTTGGCAGTTGGGGGAACTGAAAATAATATTCATCAAAAAGTTATATCTGCTATTAAAAATGCAAAAATGCCAAAAATTATTTCAACTGGTAAATTTATGGAAAACAAGTCAAAAAACATCAATTCTATGCCTATTGTTACTCATTTTGAAAAGGAATCTGGTCCATTTATTACCTCTTCAGTAGTTTATGCTAAAAATCCTGAAACTGGAAAACAAAATTCATCTTTTCATAGAATGATGCCCATTGATAAAACTCATCTTTCTATTAGAATGGTAGAAGGTCGTCATTTACACCGATGTTTTATTGATGCAAAAGAACATGGTGAAGATCTAAAAATTGCAATTACTGTAGGCGTTCATCCTGCAATCTCTATTGCTGGTGCTTATCAATTTGATTGGGGTAAAGATGAAATCGATATTGCAAATTCTCTTTTGGGTGGAAAATTAACTTTAGCTAAACTTCCCTTTTCTGGATTGAATGTTCCATCTGGTGCTGAAATTGTAATGGAAGGGAAAATTCTTCGTGATAAAGTCCATCCAGAATGGATGGTTGAAATGCTTCAAACATATGATCATAAAAGATCTCAACCAATTTTTGAAATTGAAAACTTGTATTTTAGAAATAATCCTATTTTCCATGATGTTTTATCTGGTTATGGTGAACATAGATTATTGATGGGAATGCCTATTGAATCTAAATTAAACGGAGAATTGAAAAAGGCTTTTTCTCAAGTTAAGCAAGTCTCTATGACAAATGGTGGTTCTAATTGGTTACATGCTGTTGTTCAAATAAAAAAGAAAACTGAATCCGATGCTAAAAAAATTATTAAAAAAACATTTGAATCTCATCGTTCCTTAAAACAAGTCACCGTAGTTGATGAAGATATTGATCCAAATAATGCCGAATCTGTTGAATATGCTATGGCAACTAGATTTCAAGCAGATAAGGATCTAGTAATTATCAAAAATGTAAGAGGTTCTAGTCTTGATCCTTCAAGTGATCAAAAAAAATTACAAACTGCTAAAATGGGAATTGATGCAACACGCTCAACTTCTAAACGTCCAGAAGGATTTGAGATGGCAAAAATCCCTAAAATTGATAACATTAAACTAGAAAAATATTTCAAATAATCATAATTAACTGATCAAATTAAATTAGATGATTTTATAGATAATTTAGAGATAAAAAATGTCATCAGAAAATTCCAATATACCTGAAAAAAATCCATCTGAATCACATGCTGAAGTAATTGTCCGAATGTTTCCTACAGATGCAAATCCAGCTGGAAATGTGTTTGGTGGTGAAATTTTAAAAAATATTGATATGGTTGCAGGTATAGTTGCTCAACGTCATTCTCAATCTAATGCAGTTACAGTATCTTTAGACAGTGTAAATTTTTTGAAACCTGTTTTTGTTGGAAATGTTCTTTTTTTAAATGCTAGAATTAACTATGTTCATAATTCTTCAATGGAAATTGAAGTTAAAGTAGAAGCTGAAGATATTGTAACTGGAATTCGTACTATTACTGCAACTGCTTTTGTAACATTTGTTGCTCTTGGTCAAAATGGTAAACCAATTCCTGTTCCTCATTTAGCTCTTAAAACAGATGAGGATCGTGTAAAATTTGAAGAAGGTAAATCTCGAATGGAAATAAGATTAAAAAATCGTCAAAAATAGATATTTGATTTTCATAGATCCACTTAAGAATAATGCTAGTATTCAATAGTTAATGTCTACAGATTCAAAAAATAATGAATGGGATTCATTATGGGGGGAATATTCTAAATCTCTTGAAAATTGGAAATCTATTTTTGAACAAATCCAAAATGCCAGTAATGACATGCAAACTAAATTCAATCAAGTTTGGGAAAAAGCAAGTGCAGAGTCTAGTCCTGAAACAATTAAAGATTTTACTGAAAATTGGCAAAAATCAATGACTAATGCAGGAATGAAATCATTCAAAGATTTTACTGAAAATTGGCAAAAATCAATGACTGATGCAAATGCTTCTGTTTTCAAAGATTTTACTGAAAATTGGCAAAAGGCTCTAAGTTCTTCTGGTTTGGAACAAATGAATGCCTATGGTGAAATGATGAAAAAGTTTGCTGAAACTTGGAATTCAATGTGGCCAAAATCTCAATAATTCTTTAATTTTATTTCCAACTCGTTAATTCTTTAATTTTATCTCTTGATTCATCAATTAATCGTTTGATTACAGGTGTGTAAATTTGACATAGATACATAATTTCAACATCTTTATCTTTTTCTAAATTTACAAATGCAGATGAAATGATTTTCTTGTTAGTTACTTTAGGTTCATCTTTTTCCTTCCTTTTTGCATTAATTGTTTCTAAAAATATTGGAGTTTGTATTTTTATTTCAATATCTAATTGTTCCTTTGAGATAATTTTCCCATTTCTTAAATCAATTTTAATTTCTTGATTAAAATCATTTTTGTATCTCTCTATTGCTCTTATCATAATCTTAATTTTAGGCAAAGATTCATTTTCATTTTTGAATTGACAAATTTTATTCATAGAATTTGGATATGGATTTTCATGCTCTTTTTTATATTTTATTGAAAACCATTCAGAAAATTTTAATGCATTTACATCTTTTTTCATATTTGCTATTTCATGAAATTCTTTTTGAGAAATTTTTCCTTTAATGAATAATCCAAAATCTATATTTGCTTCCTCAAAAATCCCATTAATTATATTATTAATTGAATTAATGTATTTACTAAAAAAATAATTTACATAAAATGGATCAGGATCATATTGTTTAATTTGCTTTGAGTATATTCCACAGTTTTTAATTTCTTCTTCAATATTCATTGATTTTTGCCAGATTTTAAATTTGTATATTTTGATTGTGATTTTAACTCAATAGATAATTTATTAAAAATCTCATTTACACTTACATCTACCAAGTTAATTGTTGCATTTTCTTTAACAATTTGTTTTTCAAATTTTTCTTTAATTGCAAATGAGACTGATGACCAATGTAAAATTCCCTTTAATTGCTCCTCAACAGTTACATTTGTAGTTGGGAGACTGGCTGATGCAAAAACAATTCCATTTGTCCATTGCATAGTTGGAATCCCTCCACCAGATGACCTTGTACTAAATGCTATTTGTTTTACCCAATCATCAAATTTGTATTCAATAATTTCGTGAATAATTAATTTTTTCCATGGTTCAATTGTAATATCCATCAATAATATTCAAATTAATCCAATTATAATCTTATTTTTTTAATTTTCTAAATTTCTTTAATTTCAGTAATGGTTCCTAAAACTGAATCCATCTTTACTATGGCCTTTTTTTCTTCCCATCCAAGTGCAACATACCAATCTCCTGCATCATCATGATATTTTGTTTCTAATGTTTTGAGTTCTTTTGGTTTTTTGTCATATTTTTTAGCAATACCTGATATTGCCAATGCAATTGCATCTTTTTCCTTTTCTAATCTTCTCTTCATTAATCCTATTCCTGGATTCATGTTTAGTTCATAGCGTTTCATCTAATATAGTTAATTCTTAAAATTACGCATAATGTTTATTTTTATTAATTAGAATCATTACAATATTTCAAATAGTCCATTTCTAACGTAACAACACAATGAAATTAATTCAAATATTTTCAAATTCTTTACTCTTAAAATCTACTACGCTTGTTTCACTTGTATCAATTTTAGCAGTAATTGGTTCTATCGTAATTGTTTCTGCTGGATTTTGGGATGCTATTTCTCATATTCTTAAAGAACCTGAGTTCTTTTGGAGTCCTTCTCACATTGTGGTTTACACTGGAGTGTTTATGACAACTTTTGCAGCAGGTATGGGATGTTTATTATTACTTAGAAAATCAGTTCATGGATCTTTAAAAACTGGAATTAAACTTGTTATTGCAGGCTCTATTATTCAAATAATTTCTGGATTTGGTGATTCTTTATCACATGATCTTTTTGGAATTGATGGATTAATTTCTTGGTCTCATCAACCCCTTGAATTTGGTTTAGTTCTTGCATCATTGGGAGCAGTTTTAATTATAAAAAATAGAGAACATACAAAATTAAAATTATTCCTCCCTTTCTCAATTATTGCATTTTTATTTTTTGCAACTTGGTTAATTTTTAATTTAATTTTAATTTTTGGTCATACTATACAGTGTATTCAAATCTATGAAATATTTTCATCTGGTTGTTCTATATTGTAATTTTTTATTTTTAGATAAGAAGTTAACATAATTATCAAAGAACCTACTAGTATCATAAGTCCGGGGGCTATCATTTTTTGTGAATTTGTATCCCCAAATTCTATTTGTAAATTAACTGAATTTTTTGAAATATTTGATACCTTTATTGTATATGTGCCATCTTTATCAAAATCAAAATATGCAACTGAAAATTTAGTATTGATTTTTTGTTCTTGTATCACATTCAAATTTTTATCTAAAATTTGAACAAATACATTTTCATTGGAAAAATCCGGCATGTATATTTTATAATATCCAATACCCATTCCTGAAAATTCTAATTTTGATTCAATGGAATTTGATTTTTTTAGTAATGTTGAATTATGATTTTTTTCTGTTTCATTAAATATACCTGAAATCCAAATCATTCCGATAACTACCAATACTAGTCCAATTTTGAATGATGATATCCTCATTTTATTATCTGGCAAATTATTTGATTAATAAAACAATCCAGTCTAAACACGCTACATTATGCGTGTAATTCATACAATTCGTTACGTAATTGATGTATTTGGCAATTGATCGAGGCTATTTTTTGATATCCCATTTTCCAGTATCTTCATTTTTTTCTAGTTCAGGATAGAAATTCTTCTTCTTTTTACCATATTCCCCATCCCACTCATCCCAACCAACATAGTGTTCCATGTAACCACAATTATCACATGTAGGTTGTGGACGTTCGTATTGAGTATGAGATCCACCTACATTTGATGAATCAACCCAACGCATAATTCCTTTACATTTTGGACAAGGTCGTTCTTCTGGGTGTATTGTTGTGATATGTTCTATGAATTCTTCATGATCTTCAAATGGTCTTTCACAAGCAGGACATTTTTCTTTCTTCTTTCCAAGTAATCCCATATCATAAACTCACAAATCTAATTCAGATATAATTTTTATGCTTATTTTTCAACGATTATTTCTGATTCCAATGTTCTTGTACTTTAACAATATTTTCTTCAACAAATTTTATTCCCTCTTTTTTTAATATGATTGATGGATTGCTATTTCGGACAAACCAACTTTCACTTGAATCAATAGTAATCAAATCCATATCTTCTAATTCGTTAATGTGTTTTCGAAATTTTCCAATGCTAATCTTGTCACAATTTTTAAAAATACTACTGTATTTTTTTACTCCATTTTTAATGGAAGCAAGAATCACATAATCAATAACATCTAACTTATCAAATTTCAATAGTATTTTCAATTATACATGATATTTATGAAATTATTATGATTTTAAAAAAGATTCAATTTTTGGAGCACATAAGATGGAACTATGTGCTGCAGAATCAGTTCCAATACCATAACTAATTGTAGAATCGCCTACAAAAAATAAACCATCAATTCCAGGAATTTCATGAGGCATTTTAGATTTCCATACTTTTCCAGGCTCTTTAACTACAGACTCTACTAATTTCCAAGCCATAGGACGCTCCCACAACAATGATGAATCGAATTTTGGATAAATGGAAGATATTTCTTGCTTCATTTTGCTAACAATTTCTTTAATTTTTTCAGAATCCTCAGTTTCAGAAGGAAGTACAGGAGTTCCAGCAATAATCAAATGCTCTCCACGAGGGGAAACAGACGGAGTTATGTTAGATATGAAAAAGATTCCTTTAGTCACATAATCATTACCTACAGGAAAAACAACTTGGCGAGTATCAATTTGAGAATTTAGAGCAAAATGTACTTCAACTACAGAAGTTGTTTTATTTAATTTATCAATTTTTTGAACAAATTTTTTATCAATTACATCTTTGTCAAATAATTGATTTAATGCAGTGTATGCAGGATAAGATATTACAACTGAATTTGTTTGAATAAATTTTTCAGAATTAGAAGAATCAATTACAACAACTCCAGTTACTTTGGAATTTTCAACAATTACTTTTTTTACAGATTGCCTTGTTTGGATATTTCCATTTTTTTCTAAAATAAAATCACCGAGAACTCTACATATGGAATCATATCCCCCATCATCAGGATATGCAAATTCACTAGTTCCACCTTTAAAGGGATTAGCTCTAATTATAGTTCTAGCAAACTCACCTAATGATATATGATCCGCAGTGTCAGCAAAGGCCAACATACATACTGCTTCAAAAAAAGCATTTGTGTCAGAATCTAAATTACTAGTAATTTTTGTTAAAGGAACTTCATCCCATAATTCTGTTTTTTCAATTGAAGAAAATGCCAAAGGAAGTAATAATTTAAGAAGTCTAACTCGGCTTTTGAACGGAATCAATGATAGTTTAAGTAAATCCATCATCCCTTTAGGATAAATATGAAATTCAGTATTTGCATAAAATGCAATATCATCAACTTTTGCAAGTTTTAATCTAGATTCAATTCCCAAGTTTTTTAAAATTGTGAAAATAGCAGATTTTTTGTAAAATGGCATTATATGAAAACCATTATCCAAAATGTGGTTTTTGTATTCCATAGAAGCAGTTCTTCCACCTAATTTTCCAGATTTTTCTAAAACCAACACTTTGTGACCAGTATTTGCCAAAATTGCACCAGTGGTTAAACCACCAACACCTGCACCAATAATCACAGTAGGAAGTGACATGAATAATTTTTCTGATTTTTATATTTAACAAGAGCCAACTTCATTTCATAGTGCTAACTAAGAAGATTAAATTGATTTTGAATAACTTTCAGCACACATAATAAATTCAGACATTACAGAACTCATTCTTTTCAAGATTAAAATTTTGAGAAAAGGAATTAACTTTAGAATACCATTTAGTTTTAAATTCACGACAATGGAAATATCAGTTCCATTAGAATTTGAATCATAAGTTTCAATAAATGATGTCCCCTTAGCAGGACCACTTAAAATGAATACTTTATGCATGTTGGGTTTTACAATAATATGCTTAGTTTTAATTTCAATGTTTTTACCAAAAAAATCTATAGATTCCAAAACAATTATTTCATTTAATGAATTACTAATTATCTTCAAAGATTTAAAATATTTAGGCATTATTTTATGAAAATTTTCAATATCTGTACTAATTTGAAATATTATATCACGTTTAAGATTACTTTTTTGAATAAGATTATGAGTACTCATGAGCCAACATTTTTCTTAAGTTAATCCCATAAATTTGATTTTAAAAAAGGGCTTTTCTTGTAAGATATGGAATATTAGGGCGTAGTGTCTTTTTTTTAGAATAGATATGGGTTTAATGATCAACTGTGAATGTGAAAAATGTAATTGTAATAGGGAATTTGAGACAATAGACGGCGAGGATTTACTTAATTTGATACAACATGGTCGACTAACTGAAGAAAAAGCAACATATCTCAAATCTAGAGTTGGTAGCAAATTATGCAAGTCTTGTTTTATAGATGAACACGCTTGATAATGTGTTGGAAACTATCGACTATCTAATACTATTAGTACTATTGAAATCCCCTATTTTGATAGTGATATTCTTCAAATGGAATAAGATTAAGGCCAAATTTTCAACTCTTATTCATTAAGAAAAAAGAGGCATACTTGTTTTTTGAGCTCTTTGAGCTAGTCTAATGATATGAGCTTAGATTCGCTTGATAAAATAATCTAAAGGGCTCGGAGGGCTTCGATCCCTCGACCTAGCGGTTCGAAGCCGCTCGCACTATCCAGGCTGTGCAACGAGTCCAAACAATTAAGAATTTAACCAGCCTAAATGTCTGTCTAGGTACTTTGAAAGTTTCAAAAAAAGTTGTGGGAGTTGAATATGCAATTAGAGATATTGTTTTAGCTGCACGTAAAGTTGAACAAACAGGTATGAAAGTTGATTATCTCAATATTGGTGATCCTGTACAATTTGGTTTTCAACCTCCTGATAATGTAAAGCAAGCTTTGATTAATTCTATTAACAAAGGTGAAAATTATTATTCTACATCTGAAGGTCTTTTAGAATTAAGAGAGGAAATTGCAAAAAAAGAAAATGCTAAAGGACTTTCAATTACTGCTGATGATGTTTTAATTACAAATGGTGTTTCTGAAGGACTTGATATGGTAATCTCTTCAATTGTGGAAGAAGGTGATGAAGTACTTTTACCTGGACCTTATTATCCTCCATATGCTTCGTATGTAAGATTACACGGAGGACTTCCTGTAGAATTTTCAGTTGACTTGAATAATTCTACACCTGATATTGATGATATTAAATCCAAAATTACTTCTAAAACTGTTGCAATCTGTTTGATTAGCCCAAATAATCCAACTGGTGTTGTATTTAATGAAAATGCACTCAAAGAATTAGTAGATATTGCTAATGAACATAATCTCTACATTATTTGTGATGAAATTTATGATCAAATAATTTTTGATGATAAATTTGTAGGAATTGGAAAAGTTACAGGTGATTCTCCTGTAATTGTTTTAAATGGATTTTCTAAAGTTCATTTAATGTCAGGCTGGAGAATTGGTTATATTGCATTTAATCGCTCACCTAAACTTGAAGCATTACGTGAACATCTTCCTAAACTTGCAAGAGTAAGAATTGCAACTAGTCTTCCAGTGCAACACGCAGCTTTAGAATCGCTTCGGGGACCTCAAAATTATATCAATGATTTTGTTTCAGAAATGAAAAAACATCGAGATTTAGTTGTAAAACGTCTTAATGAAATGCCTGGACTGTCTTGTTCTAACCCTAAAGGTGCATTTTATGCATTTCCAAAAATTGAAGATAATAGATTTGGTAGCGATAAAGAATTTGTTACAAAATTATTAGAATCAAAAGGAGTACTAACTGTTCATGGTTCTGGATTTGGGGAACAATATGGCAGTGGACATTTCAGACTTGTTTATCTTCCAAGTCTAGAAATCTTAGATTCTGCAATGAATAAAATTGAAGAGTTTGTTAGTTAGTAATTCCATTTTAAATATTTTTGTGGAATTATTTCTATAATACAATCAGTATCTTCAAGTAATTCTTTTGCTGATTTATTTTCTAATGTTTTAAAATATTTTAAAAGTATTTTTTTTGCAATTATTTTTACTTTGGGTATTTCTAAAATAATATTGGCAATTCCTTGTCCCATCACTCCATAAATATCTGGAGCATTTATTCCTACATCAACACAAAATGATACACGATTATTTTTTTGAATATTTTTAATTTTTTGATTTCTAGTATTTGTTCCTATGTGGATTTTTTTCCCACTATATCTATACCATACAGGCGTAATATGAGGAAAATCATTTTTATCTATAGTAGACAATCGTAAAATTTTTTGTGTTTTTAGAAATTCATCTCTTTTGTTCATGTTTTCTAAATCCTAGTACTATCATAAAAATCCCAAATGTTAGCATTCCCATTGATATTTTTTCGTTTGTAATGTCCATATTAAATAAAAAATCTTCTACAAATTCTGGACCCCATATCAATAATTGTTGAATTAAAACTATTGCTGCCATTACACAAAACATCAAACCAATTGCTGTATACCAATTTCTACCCCTTCTTTGATATTCATGACTCATGATTAATGAAAAAACAGACTTAGATGATTTTAATGCCTGGATTTTTTATTTTATTTCTAATCATTGCATTAAGCAACAATGGTGTAGACATTTCTGCAAGATATGATAACTCTATTGGTCCTAAGTAAATTGATCTTAATCCTTTGATTTCATCAATTAAACTATTTACAACTTGAACTGATTCATTATCATCTCCACAAACAAATATGTCATAATTTAATTCTAGTGTAGGATTAACTAATTTTTTTTCAGAAATTACATGAAATGCTGATACCAATTTTGATTTATCTTTCATGTGATTTGATACAAGTTTGTATGAAAATGGTTTGTTATCTTTAATTGAAACACATTCAAAACCAACATCTGTTTTTGTCATTGGTACAATTGGAGATACCACAACACAAGTATCTTTAATTTCAGATAAAATTCCAGAACACACTGAATCAATATTTTCATATGGAATTGATAAAATTAAGACATCACTATCTTTTGCAACTGAAACATTATCATTTCCAGAGATTGTACCTTTAATTTCTCCAAAAGATTCTTTTGCAATATTTGTATATTCTACTGCTGATTCTGATGCTCTTGCAGCATCTCTTGAACCAATTATAATATCATGATTTTGTGACCATCTTAATGCAAAACCTTTTCCCATACCTCCTGTTCCACCAATAATTCCAACTTTCATAATTTACAGCCTGACAATGTTATTATTATCTCTATTTGAATTGCGATCATATGGGTCAAATAATTTTCCTTAGACATGGTCAAGCAAAAAATAATACTGATAGGGTTTTAGCTGGTAGAACTCCGGGTGTTCCATTAACTGATATAGGAATTAATCAAGCAGAACAAACTGGTAAATTACTTGAAGATATGAATATTTCAGCAATTTATTCAAGTCCTATTCAAAGAGCAAAACATACTGCTGAAATTGTTGGAAAACATAATTCTATTGATGTAACTATTGATGATCGTTTAATTGAACTTGATATGGGTAAATTTACTGGTGTTCCCTATGATGAGATTTTTACTAGTCATGGTAACGTCTTTATGAAATTCTATAATGGTGAATTGGAAATTGCTCATAATGGTGTAGAAACTTTTGCTGATGTGAAAAAGAGAGTTTTAGGAATAGTTGATCATGTGACTAAGAAGCATCCAGATGAAAATGTTGTTTTAGTCACTCATATGGATCCAATCAAAGCAATGCTTTCAACAATAGTTGATTTATCTCCAACCAATCTCTTTGAATTAATAATTGCTAATGCATCACTTAATGTTTTTAAAGAAAAAGATCGTAAATTTTCTCTTTCTGGAATTAATGTAATGCATCCTTCCAGATTCGATCAGAATTGGTAGATAGTAATCTTGAAAACCCTTATAAAGAATTTGAAGTCGAAATCAAATAATCGCTAATGAAGTTCATATTTGGATTTTTACTGATAATGGCAGTTTTAGTAGCACTTCCAGCTGTAGACTTTGCATTTGCAGCAGGTGATGAGCCTGGTGAATATCTTGATCGTAGAGTTGTTATTTGGAATTTATTTTATAAGATGATGACTGTTGCATTTATTGTTGGTGCAGTAGTTTCTGGTACTATTGTTTGGCAATGTTGGAGATTTAGAGAATCTCATCCAAAAGCAAAACCAACTAGTTATGAAGGAACTGATTGGTAGATATGTCTGGACACTCTAATTGGCCTGAATGGATTTACGTTGCTGTAGTTATTGCATTAATGTGTTGGGTTGGTGCAGAAGCATGGGAAACTGAAAGACTAATTGAACATGTCCCTGCAGATGCTAAAACAATTATTGTAACAGGTCAGCAGTGGTTCTGGACTTTTGAACATGAAGATGGAACAAAAGAAATTGGTGAACTACATGTTGAAGTTGGAAAGGCTTACAAATTTGAAGTAGTATCAACAGATGTAAATCATTCTTTTAATATTCACGACTATGTTGTTTTAATGGATGCAATTCCTGGTAGAGTTAACACTGTATGGTTTGCACCAGATAAAGTTGGTGAACATGATATTCAATGTAGAGAATATTGTGGATTAATTCACTATAACATGAGAGGAACACTTTATGTTACGGAGCCATCACATTGACAATCTTGACAACGCTTTTATCCGAAATTATTTTCGAGGAGATTAACTAATGACTTTAGAATTACAAAAACCACGTCCTATTTGGCAAATAATGTTTTCAACCCATCACACTGATGTTGGATTACTATACCTGATCAGTTCTCTTACGTTCTTATTCTTAGGTGGTTCACTAGCACTTGGAATTAGAGCTGAATTATTCTTACCAGGATCTCAAATCATTGCAGATTCAATGACGTTTAATAGAATTTTTACTGTTCACGGAACAACATTAATTTTCTTATTCATTATTCCATTTGCATCAGCTGTTGGTAACTACTACGTTCCAATTATGGTTAGATACAAGGATATGGCATATCCAAAACTTAATGCAATTGCATTTTGGATGATTCCTCCAGCAGGTGTACTAATTTGGTTAGGATTTGCAGACTTTACATGGTATGCAACACCGCCATATTCTATTATCAGTGCTCCAGGACCTGCAGCAGATATGTGGATCTTTGGATTAAAGATTTTAGGTGTATCTTCAGTATTGGGTGCTCTAAACTTTGTTGTTACAATTCTAAAATGTAAACACCCCGACATGTCAATTGGACAAATTCCGTTGCTTGCATGGTCTTTCTTATCTTCTTCATTAATCATTATAGTTGCAATCCCAACATTTGCTGCAGCATTGTTAATGCTGTTAACTGATAGACTTGGTGTAAGTGGATTTTTCAATCCAGCAATGGGTGGTGACCCAATTGCATATGCACATTTGTTTTGGTTTACATTCCATCCTGAAGTCTATGTATTAGTAATTCCAGCAATTGGAATGATGTATGAAATTATTCCAAGATTTTCAAGAAAACCAATTTACAGTTACAATTCTGGAGTCTTTGCATTTGTTATGTTATCTATTGTCGGTTTCTCATCATGGGCACATCACATGTACGCAACTGGAATGTCATTTACTGAAAAAACAGTCTTTATGGTTGGAACTTTAGCTGCTGTTCCAGCATCTGCAATGCACGTTTTCAACTTTGTTGCAACAATGTGGAATGCTAGAATTAAATTTTCAACACCAATGATGTGGGCTGTTGGAGGAATTGCATTATTCTTCTCTGCAGGTGCAGGTGGTGTAGTTAACAGTGCAATGCCATTAGACTTTACAACACACGATACCTATTGGGTAGTTGGACACTTCCATCTCTTTGTAATGGGTACTATTGCATTTGGTTCCATTGGTTATCTCTACTACATGTTCCCATATGTTACAGGTAGAATGTACAATGAAACATTAGGTAAGATTCACTTTGTAATGTCGTTTGTTGGAACTGTCCTAGTGTTCTTTACACAACACATACTTGGTTTGTATGGAATGCCAAGAAGAATTTACGATTATCCCCCAATACCAGAATGGATTGCAATGAATCAAATAGCTACTATTGGTGCAATGATTATTGGTATCAGTATGGCAATATTCTTAGCAAACATGATTTACAGTTCTGGAAAAGGCAAACCTGCAGATACAGATGATCCATTTAGTCTTGGAGGCAAATATTACTATCCATATGAGGCAAAGACCCCATCACATTAGGAGATAAATGAAATGAGTCAAAATAATTCCCAAAATGTTTACAGAACAACATCCTCTAGAGTTGGAAAGATGTTAGCTATAATGTTGGGTATTTGTCTTGTTGGTGGAGTAATATTTTTTGGAATGTGGGATTATTGGATTTCACAACCAGCACCAGTTGTTGCAATGATGGCAGGAGAAAAAACTCATGCAGGACCTGCAGAAGCAACTGGAATTACAATTACACAAGATCTTCAATTTCTTGAATCAGCAGACTTTAGGTCTTTGACATTTAATGCACTGATAGATGAACCCGGAGCCAACCCAACAATTGAAATGAGTGTTGGTGACAAAGTTGTCTTTAATGTTGTAAATGATGGAATGTCCTTCCATGCATTTGGTGTTACAAAAGACACTGAAGGCTTTGCTGGAATCATCCCTGGCAGTGAAGTTGCAGCCCCAACAAACCCACTAAAACCTGGTGAGTCTGGTACATCTGAATTCATTGCAGGTGAAGAAGGAACTTACTACTACATTTGTACAGTTCCTGGACATAGAGATCAAGGAATGGTTGGAGAAATTATTGTATCTGGTTCTAGTGGACCAGCAGTTGCAGCACCACCAACTGGTGTATCTCATGAATTTGAATTTGATTTTATAGAATCTGCAGACTTTAGAACTTTAGCATTTAATGCATTACCTGGAGAAGAAGGCAATAATCCTGATGTTGTTGTAAATTCTGGTGATGAAGTAACTATTACTACAAACAATGTTGGAATGTCTTTCCATGCATTTGGTGTGGTCTCAAATGCTGATGACTTTAACAGCGTTGTTTTTGATTCAGCAATTGCAGCTGCAACAAACCCATTAAAACCTGGCGAATCTGGTAGTACAACCTTTACTGCTGGTGCACCTGGAACTTACTACTACATTTGTACAGTTCCTGGACATGCATTACAAGGAATGGTCGGAAACTTTATCGTAGAATAATTTTGGCAATTCAATATCTTGCATTATCCACTCTGATAGTTTTGTATTCATTGATGTTTATTGGTGGATATATTTCTGCAGCTGGATTAGGATTAACTTGTCCTGAATGGCCCCAGTGTCCAAATGGTGTGATGCCTTCAGCTGAATATTTTGTTGAATGGACTCACAGATTAGTTGCAGCAACTGTTGGAGTTTTAGTGATTTCTACAATGGTAGCTAGTATTGTTCATAAAAATTCAGATTTGAAAATTAAGATTACAAGTTCCATAGCAACTGCATTAGTAATTACACAAATTACTTTAGGTGCTTTGGTAATTGATTTAAAATTACACGCAGTTTTAGTATCCATTCATTTAGGTATTGGAATATTCTTGTTTTCAATGGTATTGCTAACTACTTTGTTTGCATTCCGTATAGCAAAAATGCCATTAAAGGCTAAGATTTAGATTTTTTAAAAAACCTTGGTAGGTAAATGTATCCAATAATGACTGCAAATGTTAATGCCCCAATTGTAATTGCAACAATAAAAATTATTCCAAATGGACTTTGAGTTCCCATGTTAAAGGTATAGGTTAGTGTCCCTTCTGTTCCCTCCATATCATACAAGTCAATTAAGACAATATGGTTTCCTTGGTTTTTCCAAATATAATCAATATCCCAATGTCCTGTTTTGATTGTTGTTGGTGGAATTGCATTAACTTGTTGATCGTTATAGAAAACTCTAATTCCCATTGTAAAACTACTAACTTCTTCAAAGTCTGCATCAGTTACTCTGACTAACAATTGTGATGGTTCATCAATTTGAGGAAATTCAGGTGTTGTGGCTACTTGTACTCTGTACCCTCCATAGAATTCTTCTGCAGAATTAAACAGTGAATGAGCATATGCTGTATTGACTGCTGAAACCGACGAAAATAATATTATGAAAATTAATAACGTTGATCGCACTTTATTCATTATATTATAATCATTTGTCGATTAATATATTGTAAATCAATTTCTCTCAAAAAAATCTTCACAACCTTTAAATCCTTATTGCCAAGAAACTCAAATGTTGACCCTCGTTAGAAAATCAATTGATATTAAAACACCTGTTGACAACGTCTTCACGTATTTTGCAAGACCAGAACATGTTTCTGATCAAATCAAAAATGACACAGTTGGAATGACTGTAGTTCCAATGGATATTAAAGAAGGAATGGGTGTTGGTACAACTTTTAGAATTATTGGTGATTTTAGCGGTAAACGTTTAGAGTGGGATTGTGAAACAACTGAATTTGTCAGAAATGAGAAAATTGTTGCTAAACAAATTGAAGGTCCATTCAAGAGATGGGAAATCACAAATGAATTTGAATCATTAGGTGATAATCTCACAAGAATAACCATGTCTGTAGATTATGAAATGCCATTTGGTCCACTAGGAGCAATTTTAGATAAAGCAAAATTTGCAAAATCTGCTGATAAGGGAATGGAAACTGCACTTTACAATGTTCGAGGACTACTAGAAGGAAATGGTTCAATTCCAGTATACATTACACTAGATGCATACCAAAAACTTCTTGCAGAAAAGAAAAAGATGAACAATGTCCCAGTTTCAACTGCACTTACAGCAATTTTAGAAAAGTACAGTGAAATAGAAGCTAAAGCACAAAACTAAATTTTCATTTATTTTAAAATCTTAAGATTAATAACAACTCTAGACTTTTTTATTTTGTTGGGTTTATGGCGCAGCCAGGTAGCGCACCGGACTCTTAATCCGGTTGTCGAGGGTCCGAATCCCTCTAGACCCGCTTTTAATTATATAATTTTTAAAATCAAGAATAATAATTATAATTTTTTTAATAAAGTAAATCTTGTCTGATCTTGTCCATAATCTTCATGCAAATCTACATCACTAACAAATTTGATTTTGTAATCTAACCATTTTTCCCCCATATTCCGAAATTTATGATTTTCATCAATTTGTTTTTCTGTTTCTTCATATTTTTCACAATGCATTATCCATTTTTTTGACACTCTAAACATTTCTGCAATTCCTTTTTCTAAGATATCATCATCTAAATAATTCATTAATCCGTGTGTAAATACAAAATCTATTGAAGAATCTTCAAATGGTAATTTTGTAATATCTCCATTTTGAAAATTCCCATTTGGTAATTTTTTCTTTGCAATATCCAACGCATGTTCGTTTAGATCAATTCCATGTACTTGAAATGGTTCTACAAATAATCTTAAGTCTATTCCTGTCCCACAACCTATTTCTAGAATACTCTGAGTTCCTGGTAAGGAACTAGCTAAATCTTTGATATATTTTGAAAATTCTTCATGATACCTTGATTCATTTTCATCTGCATACTTGTTCCAAAATTCTTTATCATATTGCATATCGTTTTCCATTTTGAGCTATATTTGTTATTATTTCTCTTTCCTAGTGCTGACATTTACATGGAATTAATTTTGTATCAAAAGTGCAGTCATGCGGCCCATCAGATTTACCCTGTGTTGGAATATTTTTCATACAATCTTCATGACGTCCTTTTCTACAAAACCAACAAATTTCCGGTGTATCTCCAGTTGCACACAAATCCATGATTTTTAATATTTTTTATGGGTAAAAAAGTTCTTTGAAATTAAATAAATGTCAACCATGGTAAGAATCTCTCATCTTTACCCATTACTACATCTGTAAATGATTTTTGTAATGCTTTAGTTACACTTCCCATTTTACCTGTTCCAATTTTGACTTTATCAATTTGTGTAACTGATTTTACTTCTGCAGCAGTACCTGTCATAAAAATTTCATCTGCATTATAGAGATCATCTCTTTCTAAATCTCGTTCAATCACAAATCCGCTATTCTCTTCAATGATTTGTATGATGCTGTCTCTTGTTATTCCTTCTAATCCTCCTGCTGAAAGCGGTGGTGTTTGAATTATGTCATCTTTAATGATGAATATGTTTTCAGCACTACCTTCTGCAACTTTTCCTTGAGAATTTAACATAATTGCTTCATCATATCCATTATCTAATGCTTCCATTCTTGCTAAAGCTGCATTTGCATAATTTGATGCTGCCTTTGCTTGCATTGGTTGAGATCTTGAATCAATTTTCATCCAACTAGAAACTTTACATTTTGCTCCAGAAAATTTACCAGCTTTTGATTCTCCCATCTTCCACTCCCAACATGAAATTGACATATCTACTTTGTTTGTAGTAGGAGTTAATCCCATTGTTCCATAACCATAATATGCCAATGGTCTAATGTAAGCTTCTTTGAGTCCACTAACTTTAACAGTTTTTAAAATTGCATCTGAAATTTCCTTTTTTGTAAATTGCATTTTCATTGAATATAATTTTGCAGATTTGAATAATCTGTCTACATGTTCTGGCAATCTGAACACTGCAGAACCATTTGGAGTATCATAGCATCTAATTCCTTCAAAAATTGATGTTGAATAATGTAATGCATGGGTCAATACATGAACTTTAGCATCTTTGAATGGTACTAATTTTCCATTCATCCATATTTTACCCGTTTCTTTCATAACAAACGAAAAAAATCCTCGTAATTTAAAGAATTATTTTTAATAATATTTGTTGTATTTGGAAAATACATATCAGATTAATTACGTAATATAGTATGGAATGGACTTTAGGATTAATTGGGATAATTTTTTTAATTATAGGCTTAGTTGGTCAAGCATTTCAAATGCGTAAAATTCGTTTGACAAATTATCCAGATGGCGAATTAGCCTCACCAAATATTTTCATGAATAAGAGTAATTTCAAGTGGTATGCAGTAATTGGAATTGGTATTGCTTGTTGGTATGCAGCTGAACGTATCTGATCTATATAGATTAGGATTATATATGAAAAATTTCTATTAAATATAGCGTGTTTTGGGTAACGCCGGACTAAATCTAGATAACGAGTCCAAGAATAAACCCTTCATGGCGTTTACTGGTGAAAACCTGTAACGCCATAACTTTAATTAAATAAAATTAATTTCTGAAATTTCTTGATGTACTGCTTTGATAGCTTTTCTTATATTTTCTTCTGCATCTTCAACAACAATAATTATTCGTGATGTTTCTTCTTGTGCATCCATATTCAAAATATTTAATCCAGATTCTCCAATCTTTGCACTAGTTCTTGATGCAACTTGTTGTACTCTCCACATTTCATCTCCAATTAATGTAATTACACCTCTGTTGTATGTAATTGTTGCAAGTGAATCAAATCCCAATAGATATTTTTCATTTCTTTTAACATAGTCTCCATCTAAAAACAATATTCTGGATAATTCAACACCATCTTTTGTAAATGGTGATAAAATTATAAATTCACTATAACGTTTGTCTTTTTCTAAGGATGTCAATAATTTTTGAATAGAATTTGTTTCAACTCTAAATATTGCACAATTTTCTTTTCCTGTAACTATTTTTATAGGATGGCCTTTTTGTTCATCTAATTCTCTTTTTATTATAGTAATTTTTTCTGGATTTTTTATATTTGTAATTTTGATTGGCATATCTACTCCATGCTCTACAATTTCTTTTATTGCAATTGGATCTAAAATTTTCATACCAAACATTCCAGCAAGTCTTGCTTCATTGTATGATAATTGAATTACTTCTTTTAATCCAGATTCTACAATTTTTGGATCAGCTGATACTACAGAACTGTCTTTTTCAAAATCTATACTAGTTTCATATTTTTTATGAAATAATATGCCTAGATCTGCTGCAGTTCTATCTGAACCTCCCCGTTCATATGTTGTAGTTGTGTCATCTACTGTTTTTCCTATAAATCCACCAATTGTAACCACTTCATTATTTTCAACTAACTTTGAAATTTTTCCCATTCTCTCATTTGATTCTGTTCTCAAAAAATTTGTAGATTCTATATTGTTGTCTGTAATTATTGGCCAGTCATCAAATTCTACAGCATCTGTTTTAATTTGATTACTTCTTAGAATATGATTCATGACATGAGACATCAATATTTCCCCTGAAAATGCTAATGCTCTTGATCGTGTTTCATCTGCAAATTCATTATTTTCAAATGCATCATCCAGTGCTTTTTGTGCTTTTTTTAGATGTATATCAATAACATTTTCACAATTTTTTTTATTATCATCATTAACCATTTGAAGAATTTTTTGGTATGCTATTTTTACAATATCTAGCGATGGTTTAATTCCATTTTCTGCATTTTTTCCTTGTTCTAGTACAATATCTGTCAATGAACGTTTTTTTTCATTATGCAAGGTTAGTGGTGCTGAAAAGACAGTAATTACTTTGGAATCTTTTTTTAAATTATTAATTCTCTCAATTATTTGTGGTATCAATATTCCATCTGGACCTATTGCACTTCCTCCAAATTTTGCAATTATCAAGTTAGTCATAGTACTGTGTTAAAACCAAATTGCCATCTATTAACTATTTGATCTCTCTTTGATCATTTTTTTAATAATCTCTGATGCTAATTTTGCACCGGAAGTGTTTATTTTGTTTCTTTTTTGTTCTAATTTTTCTGAAATTAATGTTTCAAGCCTATTGATATCTTCAAAAACAAATCCTTCAGTTTTTGCGTTATCTTCTTGTTCAAAATGACCTTTAATTGGAATAAATATTCCAGGTGTACCATACGCTTTAGCCTCATCTATTGTTGATTTACCTGCTAAAGAAATTATCAAATCTGATGCAAAAATTAATTCATGTAAATTATCTACAAATCCTAAATTTCTTACATTTGAAAATTTTTTATTAATTGCTGGACCTGATACTACAACAATTTCAATATCTTGATTAATTTTTAAAATTGACTCGATAGATTTCTCAATTAAAAATAATCCTGCATCTGTACCTCCAATTGAAATAATTATAGTTATTTTGTTAAATGAAAATTTTTTCCTTAATTCTTCTCTTGAAAAATTTATTTCTCTAACTATTGGACCTACTCTTTTGATATTATCTTGGTCATGTCCTTCTTCTGGAATTATTACTACATCACAATTTTTTATAATATTCATCATTGATTTGTTCATTTTTCTTTCAATAAGTGATGCAATTCCTTTTGTGAATTTTGTTTCTAAAACATCTGTAATCAATATATTTGGAATTTTTAAATTTTGTGCAACAGTTAATGACGCAAAATCTTCATCACTAATTATTAAATCTGAATTATTAATTTTAATAATTTTTTCTGATATCTTTTTACAGTTTTTATAATATTGAAAATAATTCCATAACCATTTTGTTTGATTATTTAACATTCCATTCTCTACAATAAATGATGGTGGATTGTAGATGTCATTTACCTTATACTCTAATTTTTTTAAAATTTTAGCAGCTCCACTACCTGTAACAAAATTAATTGAAATATCTTTCAAATTATTCACTATTGCAATATCTCGAGTAACATGGCCTAATCCAATTGGACTAGAAAAAAAATCACAAACATTCATAGTTTTTATTATTTTTAATCAAATTTCTATATTTTTCCTTGTCTCAAAGTTTAAATGGATTTCAACGAGGTAGGTTTCAGTGGGCTCATAGTCTAGCTCGGTTATGACGTCGCCCTTACACGGCGAAGATCCGGTGTTCAAATCACCGTGGGCCCATTTATCCTATTTTACAACAACTTTTACTTTGTAATCCTCTAGCAATCCAATAAATTGAAAATATCAATACCCCAACTGAAATAAATTTTAATTCTAATCCTTGCATTGGAAATAACGATAATCCTCCAACAGCTCCTAAAATTACGGCTAATGGAGCAGTACATGCTGGACAACCTGGTGTAAATGCTGCAAAGACTCCACCAAATATTGCTGAAGAATTTGTTTTTACTGAATCAACTTTAACTGAATTCATTTTTTTCATTTGACTCATTTTGTATGCCATCATTGCAAAATTAATACCAGCTAAAGTTGAAATTATTATTGTCAATCCAATTGATGTCAAAATATAATGTGGTGCTAATTCTACTGCTACATTAAAGTGAGTTGGTAACATTGACATTGTCAAAAAATAATAAATTATTCCTAACCCTATTCCACTAATTATTCCAATTCTAGCATATTTTTTCATTGTTAAAATATTTGAAATTAATTGAATTTTGGTTTGCATTTAATTTAATTTAAAATCTATCATATTTTAAGCATTTTTTAATACCAAAAGATTCTTAGTCTTTAATTTTTAATTATGAATATGACTGAATTTTCATCTACTGAAAAAACAATTTTAGTCCAATATGGAATTCAAAAATATGAAAATGAGGAAATTGTTTTTGAAAAATTAAAAACGATAATGAGTGAAAAAGATATTCAAAGAAATATTGATACCCTAATTGCAACTCAGATAGTAAGACGAATAGGACCTGAGGTTCTTCAAAACAATGAAAGCCATACTGAATTACCTGATTTGCCTGAAAATCTGAAATCTGTAATCGAAACTTTATAATTTAAAATCCTCTGATGCCTTGAGGACGCACAATTTCTGGATGGTCTTTCATCCATTCTACTTTCTCTAACATTTCTTGTTTATCTTGTGGGAATGTACCTTTTACAGTATATGCATTTGAACCATGATTTACTCTAAATACAATTTCTTCTTTAGTATCAATTTGATTAACCAACTCATAAAGTTCTTCTAATCCCTCATCATCGTTTATCTTAACAAATTCACCTTCATATTTATCGATAAATTCCTGTTTAATTCCATTTTCTAGATAAAGTGTTAGTGCACCAACATAATGTGGTGAACATGCACTAATCACTTCTGCTGTACCTTTAATGTGATCTTTTGAATATTTTTTCCCACCTAATCCTAAAATTACCATACATGACATAATGTAACCTGCTTCCTTTGCTTTGTTGACTGATTTGATGATTGTTTTTGCAACAGCACCTTTTGTTACTTTTTTCAAAACAATATCTGAACCACTTTCAATTCCTAGATAAAACATATCTAATCCTGCATCATTCATTTTCTTTAATTCCTCTGGTGTTTTTTTTAAAATATTCATAGGCATTGCATAACATGAAATTCTTTCAATATTTGCAAATTTTTCTCTAATGTATTTTAAAATTTTTATCATATATTCAGAATCAAGATTTAATGCATCACCATCTGCAAGAAATACTCTTCTTGTATCTGGTACATAATTTGCCATCATATCAATTTCAGCTTTTACATCATCCCATGATCTTTCAGAATATTCTTTTGATCTATACATATCACAAAATGAGCATTCATTAAATGAACAACCTAGTGTAACTTGAAAAATTAATGATCTAGCCTCTGATGGTGGTCTATACAATGGAGCATCATAATTTAACATCATATCTTAGTTCATTTCGTTTTGTTTGATTATCTTTTTTATAGTTTCTATTGTGATTATAGGCAGTATAAAATTGAAAATTAGTGTTTATGTTGATGGTTCTGGCGGTCCAAATGGTGGATTTGGATTCTTTGTGAAAGAAACTGGAGAATCATTTTATGAAAAAAAATCTGAAATAACAAATAATCAGGCTGAATATATGGCAATAATTTCAGCATTAAAAAAATTTGTTGACACTGATAATGAAATTACTATTTACAGTGATTCAAAAAATACTGTAAATCAATTAAATCATGAATTTGCCATTAATAATGAAAAACTTCGTGATCTAGCCAGAGAATCTTGGGTACTTATTGCAAAATTTTCTAATCTACTCATTGTTTGGATTCCTAGAAAAGAAAATCTTGCAGGTAAGATGTTAGGGAGTTAAAATCATAGATCAGAAATTTCTATGAATAACTTTATTATACAAAATCTTAAATTCATTTTATCATGGCAGAATCTGTCTTTCTATCCCCAAAATCTATTGCAGTAATTGGAGCATCTGATAAAACTGGAAGTGTTGGTGCTACAATTACATCAAATATTATGAATGGTTTTACAGGAGTTGTTTATCCAATTAGTCCTTCAAGAGAAACAGTTTTTTCTAAAAAGGCATACAAAACTGTTTTAGATGTTCCTAAATCAATTGATCTTGCAGTTATTGTAATTAAAAATACTCTAGTTGCACCAGTTTTAGAAGAATGTGGAAAGAAAAAAATTAAAGGAGTCATTATCATTACTGCAGGTTTCAAAGAGGTAGATGAAGAAGGTGCAAAACGTGAACAAGAAATTAAAGATATAGCTAAAAAATACAAAATCCAAATTATTGGACCAAATTGTCTTGGTGTCATGAATCTTGATCCAAAAACAATGATGAATTCTACATTTCTTAAAATTACTCCAAAGTCTGGAAAAATTGCACTTGTATCACAAAGTGGTGCAATTTGTGCTGCATTAGTTGAAGATGCTAGTGCACAAGGAATTGGTTTTTCAGCAGTTGTTAGTCTTGGAAATAAAGCTGCAATGAGTGAAGTAGATGTTCTAAAAATTCTTGCAAATCACAAACAAACTGAAGTTATTGTAATGTATCTTGAGGATATGGGAGATGGTCAAGAATTCCTTAAAGTTTGTAAAAATATTACTAAAAAACTCAAAAAACCTGTACTTGTTCTTAAATCTGGGCGTAGTCCTGAAGGTGCAAAAGCTGCAATGTCTCATACTGGTGCATTAATGGGTTCTGATGAAATCTATGATGCATTACTAAAACAATCTGGTGCAATTAGAGTTGATACTATGGAAGAATTATTTGATTATGCAACAGCATTTTCTAAACAACCATTACCCTTAGCAGGTGATCTTGTAATTGTTTCAAATGCAGGTGGACCTGCAATAATTTCAACTGATGCATGTTCAAAAATGAATATCAAAATGGCAGATATTACTAGTGTTAGAAAAAAAATTGATGCAGTAATTCCACCTTGGGGAAGTTCTCGAAATCCTGTTGATATTGTAGGTGATGCTGATTTTAATAGATTCAATAATGTTTTAGATAGAGTTCTTGCACATCCAAAAGTTGGTTCAGTAATTTCAATGTGTACTCCTTCTGGAACATTAGATTATGATAAACTTGCAGAAATTATTGTTAGTATGTCAAAAAAATACAAAAAAACAATGCTTGCTAGTTTAATGGGATTAGATGAAGGAATTACTAATAGAGAAATTTTAGCGAAAGGTAATGTTCCATATTATACATATGCTGAAGGTGCAATCAGAACTCTTGCAGCAATGATTAGATTTAGAAATTGGGTTAAATCATCAAATGGTAAAATTACTAAATTCAAAGTAAATAAAGTAAAAGCACAGAAAATTTTTGATAAAGTTAAAAATGAAAAAAGACCCAATCTCTTAGAAGAAGAAGGTCAAGAAGTTCTCAAAGCATATGGTTTACCACTTCCTAAAAGTGCACTTGCTACAAATGAAGCAGAAGCTGTAAAAACTGCAAAGAAAATTGGCTATCCTGTTGTAATGAAAATTGCATCACCTCAGATTATTCATAAATCTGATGCTGGTGGTGTTAAAGTAAATCTAACTAATGATGTTGAAGTAAAGGTTGCATTCAAAACCATTATGAGAAATGCCAAAAATTATGATAAAAAAGCCGAGATAAAGGGAGTTTTGATTGTAGAGATGGTAAAAGGAGGTAAAGAATTAATCATTGGTTCTAAACTAGAGCCTGGATTTGGTCCAGTAATCATGTTAGGAATGGGTGGAATATACGTAGAAGTTCTAAAGGATGTCACATTCAAACTTGCACCTGTAACTGATAAAGAATCTGATGATATGATAGCCTCAATTAAAACACAAAAACTTCTTCAAGGTGTTAGAGGAGAAAAACCATCTGATATTGCAAAACTATCTGAATGTATTCAGAGATTATCTCAATTAGTTACTGACTTTAAAGAGATCAAAGAATTAGACATGAATCCTGTACTTGTGATGGAAAAAGGAAAGGGTTGTAAAATTTTAGATGTTAGAATTGGTCTATAACAATATTTTATTCGTAAAATTTTCATTCTTGGAATTTAGACTATTTATAGAACTTAGACCTGATTGATCCATGGCTAATGTGTTAAAAACAATTAGATCTGGTGATGATTACATTGAAAGTCTTAGAAATAGAAATCTCAAAGTATATCTTTTTGGAGAATTAGTTAAAGAACCTGTAGATCATCCAATTATTAGACCTTCAATTAATGCAGTTGCTGAAACTTATGATCTTGCAGTACGTGAAGAAGCTCTTGCTTCAGCTGATTCATCCATTACTGGATTGAAAGTTAATAGATTTTTACACATTGCAGAAAGTGCAGAAGATTTAGTTTTACAAAATAAAATGCAAAGAAAACTTGGACAAAATACTGGTACATGTTTCCAAAGATGTGTTGGAATGGATGCTATGAATTCTTTACATTCAACTACATTTGAAATTGATGAAAAACATGGAACCGATTATCATAAGCGCTTTTTAGAATTTGTAAAAATGGTTCAACAAGAAAATCTTGTAATCGGAGGTGCAATGACTGATCCAAAGGGTGATCGAAGTAAAGGTCCATCTGAACAAGATGATCCTGATTTATTCACACGAATTGTTGACAGTGATGAAAAAGGAGTCTATGTTTCTGGCGCTAAAGCACACCAAACTGGTTGCATAAATTCTCATTGGATAATTTTGATGCCAACTATTAGATTAACTGAAAATGACAAAGATTGGGCAATTGTGGGTGCAATTCCGGCAGATGTTGAAGGACTTACTTACATTTACGGTAGACAATCTTGTGATACTCGAGCAATGGAAGAAGGTGATATTGATTCTGGTAATGCAAAGTTTGGTGGACAAGAAGCTTTGATGATTTTAGATAGAGTGTTTATTCCATGGGATAAAGTATTCATGAATGGAGAATTTGAATTTGCATCAATGTTAGTTGAGCGATTTACTTGTTATCATAGACGTAGTTATGTATGTAAAACTGGATTAGGTGATGTCTTAATTGGTGCAGCTGCAACAATTGCAGATTATAATGGAGTTCCAAAAGTTTCTCACATTAAAGATAAAATTATTGAGATGACTCATCTTAATGAAACAATTTTTGCAGCTGGCATTGCATCTTCACATCAAGGACAGAAAATGAAATCTGGTGTTTATCTAAATGATGACATGCTTGCACAAGTTTGTAAACATAATGTTACTAGATTTCCATATGAAATTAGTAGATTAGCACAAGACATTGCAGGTGGATTAATGGTTACATTGCCATCTGAACAAGACTTTAGACATCCAGAAGCTGGTCCAATGTTAAAAAAATATCTTGCTGGAAGAAAAGGTGTAGATGTAGAAAATAGAATGAGAATTTTAAGATTAATAGAAAATATGACCCTTGGTAGAAATGCAGTTGGATATCTTACAGAATCTATGCATGGAGCAGGTTCACCACAGGCACAAAGAATTCAGATTCAAAGACAAATGCAAGTAGGTTACAAGAAGAATTTAGCAAAGAATTTAGCTGGAATTACAAACCTAATGAACCATCTGATTATTTCAAACGAGTTTTCAAAACAAAAGATTCTGTTCTTTAATTCTAGTTTTTAATTATCTGATTTTTCTTTATCATCTGATTTTTCTTTATCATCTGATTTTTCTTTATCATCTGATTTTTCTTTATCATCTGATTTTTCTTTATCATCTTGATTTTTCTCTTTAGTAATTTCTGATTTTTTTATATCCTCAGAATATTCTGAATCTGATTCTATTTTTCCAATATCTGATAATTCTTCTAATGTTTCTTTACTAACTATGTCTTCTACATCTTTTTTCTTACCTGCAAATTGTTTAATTATCATAATTCCAATTACAACTGCAATAATGATGTAATTCATTGGAGGTTTCAAAATTTGTGTAATGTAACCTACTTGTGGAATTATGTATGCAACTTTTCCAATATATTCTTCTTCTGTAATTGGATAATCTGTTCCTCTAATCCATGTTGGATTTGCATCGCCTTGTGTTCTAACTGTTTTTGGGTCTTCATCAAGTATCGCTTGAACTCTATGAACAATCACTCTATTATGATCTGATGGTCTATCAAACACAATAATATCTCCTACTTGAACTTCTTCGAATGGTTCATGTCCTTGAATAATTATAATGTCATAAACTTCTAAAACTGGAATCATACTTCCACTTGCAACAACATAAAATGGATTTTGTGTTCCAAATGCCGCTTGCAATCCAATCCAAATTATTAGAATTGCTACTGCAACAATCACAATGTCTTTGATTACGCCTTTTGAAATCGATATTTTAGTCAATTATATTATTTCCTTAGTGATATTCATTAAATTTGTTAATAACTAAATTTTTGTTCCACATTCTTCACAGAATTTTGAACCATCTTTGTTGATAAATCCACATTCAGAACATTTTCCTGGCTGAGTAGCGGCAGTTTCTTCAGGTTTTCCTAGTAAAACTACTTCTCCAACTTTTTTGATGCTAGTCCAAGGAATACTTCCTTCTGTTTCATCATTTTTAGTAATAACTAAAACCATTGATTGTGTATTAGCATCAATACCAACTTGTTTTGCAATACCAACTTTGTTTGCATTTTCATCTATCACTGTTCTTCCTTCAATTGAACTTACAGATGCGGTAGAACCAGGTTGTGTAACTTCTACTGTAGGTTCTGTTGTAACTTCTACTGTAGGTTCTGTTGTAGTATTAACATCTAATGGTTTTGCACTTCCAACTTCGCCTTCTTCATTTGGTTTTTTGAATTCTCTATATTCTGCAATTGAAGCATTACATGCTTTACAAATATACTGACCTCGTTCAGCAAGAACTAAATTTTCTGCAACTTCTTCATTTGGATTTTCAAATTCTATTTTTGGTGGACCTTCAAATTCTTTTTCACATGTATTGCAAAAATGTTTAGTAATTTTATCATCATCTAATCTTCCAATTGGTGCCAAAAATAAATCAGGACCGCCTAAATTTCCTTTCATTTGCTGCTCATCTGTAACTGTGGCCATAACATAGCCACCAGAACCTCTTAATTTTTTTAATCTAAGCTCTGAACTCATAAATCAGTTTTATCAAAACGTCATTTAAGTATATATGAAATTTAATCTTGTATCAGAAAATAAAGATTTAGAATGTGGTGAACATTTTTAGGTATGATAAATAAATTAAAAACAGAATGGGAATTACTCAAATTTCAGATGCAAAGTCTTGGGAAATAGATGTCATAAATTCTGACATTCCTGTATTTGTAGACTTTTGGGCCGAATGGTGTGGTCCATGCAGAATGGTAGGTCCAGTAGTTGAAGAACTGGCAAATGACTATGATGGCAAAGTAAAATTTGTTAAGGTTAATGTTGATGAGGCTAATGAATTGGCTTCAAAATACAATGTATTTAGTATTCCAACCTTAATCCTCCTAAACAAAGGTGAAATAGTTAGCCAGCAAGTAGGTGCAGCTTCTAAAGAATCATACCAAAGTATGATTGATAGAGCACTTGCATAGATTACTAAAACACGTTTTTTCTTATTTTTTCATCCTAAAGTAATTAATATTCCAAAAATTGAGTGAGATTATGTCATTTGGTGAAGTAGATACACTTGGAATGCTTTTTGACAAACTACAAAGTTTGTTTGATGAATCTCAAGGATACTATGAATCATTTTTAGATACTAACAACATGTACAAAAAAGGTCAACTTAGTGATAAAGAATTTTTTCAAAAATTAGGTGATTATACTGTTGCATATTCTGCATTAGAATTTCTAGCTATCAAAGTAATATTCGAATTAAAAAAATCTGTAGATTCTGGTGGTGGAAATACACAATCTCCTGGTCTAATGCCAGGAATGGGTCAACCTGGAATGATGGCAGGAGGAATGGGTCAACCGCCAAGATCTGGCACTGCAGAAAATCCTGTAGGAGGAGGTCCACCAGGAATTGTATCTGCACAAGAAGCATTTGGGAATGTTGGAACTTTACCATCAGCTGATCCAGCTTTAATGCCAAGACAAACTGCTCCACAAAATCCAAATGGATGTTCTTCATGTGGTGCTGAATTAAGACCCAATTCAAAATTCTGCACAAAGTGTGGAGCTAGAGCATAAAATTAAAAATATAATTTTTTTTATTCTTGTGTAGTACCACATTCAGGACAAAACTTTGCTGTCATTGAAAGAGTAGTACCACATTCAGAACAGAATTTTCCATCTGTTTTTACTTCATTGTAAGCATTTCCAACATTTGCTGAACTTTTTACTGCTCCTGATGGAACATATGTATCATCATCAATTAAGACTGGTTCAAAGTCCTGTTCTATCAAATATGTCATCATTCTTGGAATTCCTTTTCCATCATTTTTTGGATCTGGAACTGAATCTCCCATCCAAAATGCAAATCTCATTAAAGTTAATTCAGGAGTCGAGAATGCTAGGGTGTGTTTTGACATATAATCTTGTGCTGCTTTTTTACCGTCAAAAACTTCCATGATGACGGTATTTTTTATTTATGTATAATAGTTTCTGGCAAAATGGACCGGGAGGGAATCGAACCCTCGATCATCTTCGTTGCGAACGAAGCATTATACCCCTAAACCACCGGCCCTCAAATTATCTGGAATAAATTGGGTTTTTATTCATTTTCTAAGCAGATTTGTTTTTATTCTAATCCTCTTTCTAACTTAATTTTTTTAATAACATCTTTGACTAATTCTTCGTCTTTTACAACTAATTCTTGCAATTTTTTCTTATATTCTTCATCACCCCATTTTTCTTGATTAAACATTTCTTTCACTAATTTTACAATTTCAGATTTATTTCTTTGATGGTCTCGTTTTGCTATCTCTGCGCCTTCCATGGTTTTTCTTTTAAAATAATCAACTTAAGCGTATTCCTTAACGCATAATAAACTCCATAGCGTAAAATTTTCTGATGACGTATGATACTGTAATTGTTGATTCACACGTAATACTTCCTACTGGAATGATTGACAAAAATATTGTAATTGATGAAGGAAAAATTGTAGGACTAACAAATGATATTCCTGCATGTGATCATAAGATTAATGGAAATGGATTAATTTCAATTCCTGGTGCAATTGATACGCATGTCCATTATGGGGTTTATTCACCCATTAACGAAGCTGCAAAAACTGAATCTCATGCTGCAGCAATAGGTGGAGTTACAACTATGATGCGAATGCTTCGATTAGAAAATAAATTTTCAAATTCTTTACAATCACAACTTACAACTTCATCAGAATATCATTATGTAGATTATGCAATACATGCTTCTATTTTTACACAACAACAAATTGATGAAATGAATTTTTGTATTGATAAGGGAATTACATCTTTTAAAATTTACATGAATCTTGGTGGTGAAGTTGGTCATGTATACATGGATATGCCTCCAAATTCTTCTAGCCTTGTAGCATCTAAAGTAAATGTTACAGATGAACTTGTTGAAAAAATTGTTAAAAATGCAGCAGAACTTGGATGTCCTGTACTTGTACATGCTGAAGATTATGAATCATGTGGATGTGGAATTAAAAAGGCAAAAGAAAAAAATCAAGATGGATTATCTGCATGGTCTTCGAGTCGTTCTCCTGAATTTGAAGCTAAAGCAATTAAAACAATATGTAAGTTTGGACGAAATTATGATTGTGTAATTTATTTTGTCCACATTGGTTCAGAACGTGCACTATTACAAATTCAAGAAGAAAAAAAACTTGGAACTAAAATTTTTGTAGAAACATGTCCTCATTATCTTACATTATCTTATGAAAAACAAAATGGTTATCTTGCTAAAGTTATGCCTCCAATACGAACTGAAAATGATCAAAAAGCAGTTTGGAATGCTTTATCTAATAACCAAATTGATACAATAGGAACCGATCATGTTGCTAATCAGCTTAAATTGAAACTAGATGGTGATGATGTTTGGGGTGCATTAGCTGGTTTTCCTGGAATTGGTACTTCATTACCGCTATTACTTAATGATGGAGTAAATCAAAATAGAATTACACTTGAACAGTTTGTGAAATTTACTAGTTACAATGCTGCTCAAATTTTTGGTATGTATCCACAAAAAGGAACCCTAGCAAAAAATTCTGATGCTGATGTGACTATGATCGATTTGAAAAAAGAGAAGAAAGTTACTTCTGAATTATTTGGAGGGTTTTCTGATTATATTGTATATGAAGGACGAAATTTGAAAGGTTGGCCTGTTAAGACTATAGTGAGAGGAGAATTAGTTGCTGATAATTTTGAGGTAATTGGAAAACTTGGTCATGGTAAACATGTGGCAAGAACTGTAATTATTAAATAATTTCAAATTTGCCATTTGTTTTGGCTTTGTAAATTATATCTGGTTTTCTTAGAAAAATACCTGATTCTAAAACTCCTGCTGTTTGTTTGATTTTTTGTGTTAATGCTTTAGGATTTTTAATTGTTCCAAAATTACAATCTAAAATTATATTTCCATTTTCTGTAAAAAATGTATATCCTCTATCTAAGGAGCGTATTTTAGATTCACCCCCCAATTTTTTAATAGAATTGATTACTGAATTTCTTGCTAATGGATGAATTTCTACTGGTACCGTTCTTGTAAAATTTTTAACAAATTTTGTTTTATCTGCCATTACAACTACTTTTTTTGCAAGACTGAACAAAATATTTTCTCGTAGTAGTGCGCCTCCTCCTCCTTTAATTACATATTTTTGTGAGTTAATTTGATCTGCCCCATCAAAGACAATATCAATATGATTAACTTGATCTGCTTCTACTAATTGTATTCCAGCTTTTTCTGCAACTAATTTAATTTGTAATGATGTTGGAATACCTTTGATATTGTAATTTTTTAATTTAATTAATTTTGCAAGTGATTTGACTAACATAGTTGCAGCTCTACCACTACCTAATCCAATTATTTGATTATTTTTTATTATTTTTAATGCATCATTTGATAATGCCTCCATAGCACCATCATAAGACAATTATTCTACCTCTGCTTGATCAAGTTTTGATAATACTCTCATAATATCCCCCTTGATTTTATCTAAATCATCAGTATCATCATCAAAATCATTATCAATTGTTGATACTTTTTGTTCTTGTTCTGGTTCTGGAAGTGCTTTGTGTTCTGTTATTTTTGCTACTTCTTTGTTTAAATCTGGTTTATTTTCAAAAGTTGGTTTTGGTGTAATTGATTGAATAATTTCTACTTTATCTTCTACTTTAGGTTTAGGTTGAGTTATTTCTTTTACAATTTCTTCTTTTGGTTTAATTAATTCAGTTTGAATTATTTTTGGTTGTGGTACTGGTTTTACAATTTCTTTCTTTTCAAATAATGGGAATTTTGGTTCTGTTCTTGAAATATTTGTTAATGTAGTTAATTCAAATGATTGTCTTGATTTTGTTGGAGGTATTGCAATTGGATCTATTTTTGTTTCCTTTGGTTTTTCAAAATTAAATGTACCTTTGATTGATTTTGAAATTTCTTGTTTGATTTCTTCCTTCTCTTGTTTTATTTCAGGTGTTTGAATTTTTGAATTTGACATTTTTGATGATAATTCATATAATCTATCATCAAGTTTTGTTAATTTTTGATCCATTAAACTAATCAAGCCATCTCCAACTGGACCCAAATCTGGATGGTTACTTGCTTGTTCAAGCTTTTCTAGTTTAGCTAAAATAATTCCTAATTGATGTTGATATTTTAGTAATAGTTTATCTTTTTGAATTTTAGAAAATTCATTTTCAGCTTGATATAATCTTGAAATTGTTTTTGTAAGAATATCTTTTTCAATTTTTAAAGAATTAATTTGACTTTTGATATGTGAACTAGCACCTAGACTCAATAATTGATTTTTGTCTCTTGGCATTTTTCTTACAGCAGCTGCTGTTGCAACTCCTGCAATTGAACTAAGAATTAAGACAATTTCTTGCATCTATGTATACCATTTAATCCAAGAATACTTTCTTCGTTTAGCCTCTGGGAATCCACAACTTGCGCATTGGTGATGACGCTTGTGAAGCGAATTTTTACCACATCTTCTACATCTAATGTGAACTTTCTTTTTTGTAAATCCACCCATAGAAGTTGTGCCCTTTACCATTCCAAATCACCTAATTGTTTGGTGGTGGAGGAGATATCATTACGACATTGTCTCCTCTAACTACAATGGAACCAAGGCTTTTTGTCTCGCCTTCAGTAGGAATTTCTTCTGAAGAATCGAGTAGCAGATTCATGTGTTGGTCAAAACCTAAGAGATTACCTCTAATTGTCTTGCTTCCTTTGAGTTTTATTAATACAACTTGATTAATACTCTCATCCAATACTTTTACTGCCATATCAACGGACATCTATATCACTCATTGACCTCCATATCAAGGGATTATATTAAAATATCATTGTGCATCTATGGTATATCTTCAGTAAGGTAAGTTTGACACTTTTTTGACAAGTTTACTATAATTTTATTTAAAATCTTAACTCCCTCTTTTTTTGTTGCTTTTGTAGGATCCCCCCAAATTCCATTTTTTGTAGCTTTTGGAAATGATTTATTAGCTAATTTTCCAATTTTAGCAATTTCTTGTTTTGTCATTTTATCTGTAATCAATCCTTTTTTAGCTAATTTCATTTTAACATTTTTTGAAATTGCTAACATTAGAGATGTTTCTACAAATCCTGCATGATCAAAGTCTCTATCCATAAAATGCCAATAAGATAATGGGAAAACATTAACTTTATTTTTCAATTTATTTTTAATTTTTATATCAATATTTTTGATTGATTTTAAATTTCCATGATGTCCATTAATGATGAAAATTGTTTTGATATTATTTTCTAATAATGATGTACACAAATCTATTAGAATTGTACGTAATGTTGATTCTCTTATACTGAGATTAAAAAATGGTGCATGCTCAAATGAAATTCCATATGTGATGGTTGGAAGAAGAAAATATCCTTTTTTATCCGCTAATTTTTTTGCTACTTCTGATACAATATCTGAATCAGTTGAAATTGGTAAATGTGGGCCATGCTGCTCAATTGAACCAATTGGAATGACTGCAATTTTTTTCTTATTTTTAATTAATTTTCTAAGTATTGGATCAAATTGATTTTTAATATCTGTCATTTAATTCACTTTGATTTTATGTGAACTTTTCTCCAACGAACTTCTAATTTATTTTCTAGATGCATTTTAGTTGCTTTGAGTAATGTATTAGCTTCAAGTTTTTGTCCCTTTGTTTTTATTTTTTCTAATGTATCATTTGGATTAACTTTGAAAGAATCTTGGAAAATAATTGGACCTTGATCTAAATTCTCTGTTACATAATGTGATGTCACACCAACAATTTTTGTACCTCTTTCGTGAGCTTGAGCATATGCTGATGCACCAGGAAAAGCAGGTAATAATGATGGATGAATGTTAATTATTCTATTTGGATATCTCCAAACAAAATTAGGACTGAGTATTCTCATATATCTTGCAAGTGAAATCAAATCAATATTGTATTTTTTACAAACCTGAATTATTTTTTCTTCTGCCTTTGCTTGATTTTTTTCATTTATTATGATGAATGGGATATTTGCTTTTTTTGCTATTGGTTCTAATGATTTTTCAGTACCAACTATTACTGAAATTTTTCCTTTGAGTGATTTTCTATTTGCAATAAATGTTTGAAGACAAAGTGGTTCTTTTGTAACAAATACTGCAATATTTTTTTCTAAGTTAGTTTCATGATGTGTATTTACATCCATTTTTTCTTTTTTTGCTAGATTCTGAATTTCAATATCAAATTTTTTTACATTTAGTTTTTTAGAAAATGATACCTCAAGATACATTCCAAAAAGATTTTTGATTACATTTTGATTTACTTTTTCAATATTACCACCTTTCGAAAAAGCAAAATTAGTAAATGTGGCTACAATGCCCTCTCTATCTTTACCCACAACTGTAATTCCAACTACCGTTTTTTTCATGACTTTGTATGTTGAGGTTTTTCTCATTATTAATCATTCACAGAAACTTAATGGTGCGGGAGGTGGGATTCGAACCCACGAACTCCTAAGAGATAGGGTCCTAAGCCCTACGCCTTTGACCAGGCTGGGCGACTCCCGCAACGACCTAGCCATTAAACACAAATTTATCTATTATTGAATAATACCATGGCAAAATTTTTTGGAACTAACGGTATTCGGGGGGTATTTTCTGAAGATTTTACATTAGAATTTGTTCATGATATGACTTTGGCTCTTGGAACTTATTTTGAAAAAGGGCCTATCTTGATTGGTTATGATGGCAGGGAATCCAGTCCAATAATTTGTAAAATTATTACTTCAACTCTTAACTCCATTGGTATTGATTGTAAAATAGCTGGACTTGTTCCAACTCCATGTCTTGAATATGCAGTAAAGTCTCTTGATTATTCTGGTGGAATAATGATTACTGCTTCACATAATCCGCCACAATACAATGGAATAAAACCTGCTGCAAAAGATGGAGTTGAAATTTCTCGTGAGGATGAATTAATTATTGAAGATATTTATCTTAACAAAAGTTGGATCACAAATCCTGAAAAATGGGGTATTACCGGAGAAGAAACTAGAACAATTGAAACATATCTTGATGGGATTACATCTCATATTAATTCTAAACTTATAGAATCAAAATCTTTCAAAGTTGTTTTAGATTTGGGAAATGGTGCACAAGCTGTTACTGCACCTAACTTTTGTAAAAAAATAAATTGTGAAACAATTCTTGTTAATGAAACAATAGATGGAATGTTTCCAGGACGCGGTTCTGAACCAACACCACAAAATCTTTCAGTTCTTTCAAAATCTGTAATAGACAATAAAGCTAATTTTGGAATTGCATTTGATGGAGATGGTGATCGAAGTATTTTTTGTGATAATCTTGGAAATATTTTAACTGGTGATAAATCTGCACTAATACTTATTCAACATATTTTAAATCAAAATCCAAATTCTTTAGTAGTTACTTGTTTGAATTCTGGTTCAAATACTGAACTACTTGCTGAAAAATATGATTCAAAGGTTATTCGTACTAAAGTAGGAAGTGTTGAAGTTTCAAGAAAAATGGTTTCAACTAATGCTTTAATTGGATTTGAAGAAAATGGTGGATTTATGTTTGGAAAACATAATCAAGTTAGAGATGGTTGTATGAGTTTGGCATTAATGCTTGATTTTTTGGCTACTAGTGATAATTCATTATCTGGTGAAATTTCCAAATTACCTCTATCTTTTACTACAAAGGATAAACTGAAATGCTCTTCTGATGACGCTGTTAAAGTAATCTCATCTTTAAAAGAAGAATTTCCAAATTCTGATGTTTCTGATGGTATCAAAATTATTATTGACTCAAAAAGTTGGGTAATGATCCGACCCAGTGGAACCGAACCAATCATTAGAATTTATACTGAATCTGAAAATGAAGAAAAATTAGAGGCTTTAATGATTGAATTTCTTCAAAAAGTAAAGTCCATAATTTCCAGATAACACTTTTAATACCAATTACAGGATTCGAAATACTATGGGAAAAGCCTATTATGTAAAATTTGAAATTCCTGAAGATCTGGTTAGCCCAATCTTGGAAGCTGTTAGAGTTGCATCAACTAGCGGTAAAGTCAAAAAAGGAACAAATGAAGCAACAAAGGCTATTGAACGTGGTACTAGTAAATTAATTGTAATTGCTGAAGATGTTGAACCTCCAGAGGTAGTAGCACATCTTCCAATTCTATGTGAGGAACAAGGTGCAGCATATGCATTTGTTCCAAGTAAAGAAGAATTAGGCAAATCATTAGGTATTGATATTACTTCAGCCGCTGCAGCAATTTTGGATGCTGGCGATGCACAACACATCGTCGACCAAGTTACAACTAAAATTGCTGAACTTAAAGGCGGTAAGACTGCAGAATGAGTGCAACTGAAGAAGTAGTAGAATCTGAAATTATTCAAATTGTAGGTAGAACTGGCATTGCTGGTGAAGTTATTCAAGTTAGAGTTAAAGTTCTTACTGGTAAGGATAAAGGAAGAATTCTTACAAGAAATGTTAAAGGTTCTGTTAGGATGAATGAAATTTTAATGTTAAGAGAAACAGAAAGGGAAGCAAAGAAAATTAAATAGGTGATTATGAATGAGCCTCTTAGTTAAACCCTGTAGTTTTTGTGATAGACCTGTATCTAAAGGCTCTGGAACAATGTTTGCTAAAAATGATGGAACTGTTTTATGGTTTTGTTCATCAAAATGTAAAAAAAATGCATTAGTTCTAAAACGTGATCCAAGAAAATTAAAGTGGACCAAGAAACACGTCAAAGGTGGAATTAGAAAGAATTAGAATTGTCTGAACAATCATTATTTATTGTAAAACCTGACGCTGTAGCTAGAAATCTTGTTGGGGAGGTTGTATCAAGATTTGAAAGAAAAGGATTCAAACTTTTAAAATTAAAGATGTTTACTTTTACTCAGGTTCAAGCAGAAAATTTCTATGGAGTTCATAAAGACAAACCATTTTTTGGTGAACTAACATCATTTATCACTTCAGGACCTGTTGTGGCAGCTATCATTGAAGGTAATAATGCAATTGCTACTACACGAATTATGATTGGAGCTACAAAATCTTTTGAAGCAGATCCTGGTTCAATAAGAGGTGATTTTGGATTGGGATTTAGTGAAAATATTATTCATGCATCCGATTCTCAAGAAAGTTTTGATCACGAATCGAGGGTAGCATTTGAGTGATTTGATTTGCAAATTCGTCAGCCCATAGTGGCAGTTCTTGGTCACGTAGACTCTGGAAAAACATCCCTATTAGATACAATTCGTGGAACCGGTGTACAAGGTAGAGAAGCAGGTGGAATTACTCAACATATTGGTGCAAGTTTCCTTCCATCTGATACTATCAAAGAAATGTGTGGTCCACTATACAAAAAATTAGAACAATCAGAACATAAAGTTCCTGGACTTTTAGTTATTGATACTCCTGGACACGAAGTATTTACTAATCTTCGTTCTAGAGGTGGTTCTGCTGCTGATATTGCAATATTGGTAGTTGATGTTAATCGTGGATTTCAACCTCAAACAAATGAAAGTTTAAAAATTTTACAAAGTAGAAAAGTTCCATTTGTAATTGCATTAAACAAATGTGATCAAATTTCTGGATGGAGAAAATCTGAAACTAAATTCATTTCACAGGCAATTAAAGAACAAGATGCATCTATACAAACTGATTTAGATCAAAAACTCTATGATGTTGTAGGAACATTATCTATTTTAGGATACAAGTCAGAAGCATTTTATCGTATTGAAGATTTTAAATCTGAAATTGCTATAGTCCCAATTTCTGCACGTTCTGGAGTTGGAATTCCAGAGTTACTAAGTGTTTTAGTTGGATTAACTCAACAGTATTTGCAAAAAAGATTAGATCAGGAAGAAAAAGAACCTCGTGGTATTGTACTTGAAGTAAAAGATGAAGTTGGATTGGGCCAAACTGCCAATGTAATTTTAATTGATGGTACTATCAAAAAAGAAAATAGTATAGTTGTTGCAAAACGTGATGCTGTAATTGTTACAAAACCTAAAGCATTACTTTTACCAAAACCTCTTGATGAAATGAGAGATCCTCGAGATAAATTCAAACCAGTTCCTCAAGTAGATGCAGCAGCTGGTCTAAAAATTGCATCACCTGATCTTGAAGGTGTTCTTCCAGGAAGTACTCTTTATGTTGCAAAAAATGATGATGAGATTGAAAAATTTACTAAACTCATAAAATCTGAAATGCAATCTATGTTTATTGATACAGAAACTAATGGTGTTATTTTAAAATGTGATACTATAGGCTCACTTGAGGCTATAGTTGAAATGTTAAAGCGTTCTCAAGTTCCAGTTGCAAAAGCAGACATTGGACCAGTAAATAGGCGTGATGTCATTGAAGCTAAAGCTATCAAAGAAAACGATAGACATCTTGGAATTGTTTTGGCATTTAATGTTAAGGTGTTACCTGATGCACAAGAAGAATCAGAAACAAGTCACATCAAACTATTTGAAGATAAAGTAATTTACAGTTTAATTGATAATTATAATGCTTGGGTTGAAGAGGATTCTGCAAATGAAGAAGATGCAATGTTTGCAGAGTTAACACCAATTTCAAAATTTACATTTATGAAAGGAATGGTATTTCGTAATAATAATCCTGCAGTTTTTGGTGTACGTATTGATGTTGGAAATTTAAAACACAAAATCCCTTTTATGAATATGGCTGGAAGAAAAATTGGAAATATTCACCAACTTCAACTTGATAAAAAAACAGTCTCTTCTGCAAAAACAGGAGATGAAGTTGCATGTTCTGTTAAAGATGTTACAATAGGTAGACAAATTTTTGAAGAAGAGGTATACTATACATTTCCTCCATCTCCTGACGCAAAAAAGTTACTTAGTAAATTTTTACATAAATTAAGTAGTGAGGAACAAGAAGTTTTTAATGAAATTGTTAGAATTCAACGTGAAATAGAACCTATGTACGGTTACTAGTTTGAATGTTTTTTACAAATCATATGAATTCCAGGTGCACCAACTGCTCCCATCATTTTATCTATTATTTTACCTGATTTGAACATGATAAATGTTGGAATTGATTGAACTGCAAACTTTCTTGATATATCTTGATTTTGATCAACATTAACTCTTGCAAATTTTACATTTGGATATTGTTTTTCAAGACTTTCAAATATTGGATGCATTGATTTACAAGGACCACACCATTCTGCCCAAAAATCCACTAATGTTGGATTTTCTGCTGAAATTGTTTGTTCAAAATTTGAATCGTTTAAATCAATAATTCCAGCCTCAATTTTTGGTTGTTCTTTTTGATTAATCATGGCATCTAATTTTTTTTGCATAATTTTAGCGATTTCTGGATCTTCAGACAATATGCATCAAAATCTTATTCTATTAAAAAATCTATATCAAAAAATTACTCGTCTAATGTTTTAATTGGAATTGCTTCAAATCTTCTTGATTTACAAATTGGACATTGATCAATGTATTTCGTAAGGCTTACAGATGTATATGCAATTCCACAATCTCCACAAATTCTAAGATTTCTAGCTAATTTCCCCATATTATTCATGAAAAAGTATTCTGATTAAAAGTTAGCTTTTATT
>Ga0208764_10000033_pt1 | contig 68430 bp, 69 predicted proteins | sample ETNtaG_18_FD_185762 | JGI IMG/M metagenome (GOLD analysis project Ga0208764, IMG submission 185762) | Marine microbial and viral communities from oxygen minimum zone, Eastern Pacific Ocean - ETNP201302SV91 (SPAdes) (version 2) | ecosystem: Environmental > Aquatic > Marine > Oceanic ... | reverse complement strand
CAGCGAGAAGTTGGAACATCTTATTTTGATGCTGTCTCTAATACAGTAAGCTCTGGAGAAAGTTCGACTACTGCCATGAAAGATTCTACCGAAAAAGAACAGTTTTAATGCTTGAAATTTTAAAAATCATTCCTAAATAAATGTTAGTTAGTGATATACTTAAACAGAGATAGAAAAACTAAAGAACTTAAACCAACAGATGGTTTAAAATCACGAAAACCTAATCAGAAATGGAGAATTTTCGAATTAAATGATAAGAAAAAACCATTTAGATTAAGTAGAAGTAAATTCTCAGATTTTTTAACTTGTAAAAGATGTTTTTATTTAGACCAAGTTAAAGGACTTAAATATTTAGATACACTTCCTTTTACACTTAATAATGCTGTAGATGCTTTAGTTAAGAAAGAGTTTGACTTCCACAGAAAAAAGCAAACACCACATCCATTAATGAACGAATATAAAATTAATGCGGTTCCATTTAAACATAAAGATATTGAAAAATGGCAGAATGCATTAAACCAAGGTGTAGAATATGACCATCCCGATTTAAATTTAAAACTTGCAGGCGGTATAGATGATGTTTGGGAAAATAAAGATACAGGCAAACTAATTGTAGTGGATTATAAAGCACAATCTAAATCATCTGAAAAAAAAATAGATGGATATTTAGAAGATGTATATCACGAAGGGTATAAACTTCAGTTAGACTTTTATAGATACCTTTTTGAGAAAAATGGTTTTGAAGTTCAAACAAAAGGGTATTTTGTAGTTTATAATGCCACATTAGAGAGAGAAAACTTTAAAAACAAACTTGAGTTTACCTCTGATCTCGTGCCTTACGAGACAGACTCATCTCATATTGAAGAAAAAATCATTGAAATGAAAAAATTGATGGATAGTAAAAAAATTCCACCATCAACTCCTCATTGTCAAAATTGTAATTACATTATTGCGGGAGGCAAATTAATAAATGGTAAATAAATCATTATTTCCATCTATTATGTGACCAAATCCATTGATCAGGATTATTTTTTATCATGTTTTCCATAACAGAATTTAACTTAATGGATATGTCCAAAATATCTTTATTTTGATTTTCAGATCTTTCCACATCAATTGGTTTTTCAACAACCATGTTAAATTTTACATCAGATATTCTTTTTAAACTTATTGGAACAATTTTGCTGCTGAATTTCAAGGCTATTTGTGCAGGGATGGTTGTTGTATAAGCCGGCTGATTAAAAAATAAAACTTTTTCTCCTTCCGTAACTCTTTGATCTATCATTAGCGCTATTGAATGTTTTTCTTGAATTTTTTTTAAAATTTCTCGCATACCGGCTCTGCCTTTTTTAATTTGGCTAGGACATATATATTTTATTCTTAAATATTCCATTAAAGGGTTTAGAAAAATATTATTCAAAGGTCTATATATTGCTGATAAATTTATGCCGTGGTTTGATAGCTGCATAGCCATAAGCTCAAAATTTGCAAAGTGTCCTGATACAAAGACGACCGACTCATTTTTCTCTTTAATTTTGTCCAAAATATCTTTTCCTTGAATTGAAATGAGTTGCTCAGGTGAGTTTTTGCTAAATTTATTTAGAAAAACATATTCAGCAAAAGTTCTTCCGTAATTGGACCACATGCCTTTTATGATTTTTTTTTTATCAATACTACTCATGTTAGGAAATGCGAAATTAATATTTTTATTAATTATTTTTTTTGATCTAAATAAAGGACCTATTACTATACCTATTTTTTCTCCTAATGCTGATGCATTTTTTAGACCAATAATTTTAAAAATTGCAAAAAGTGATATTATAAATAAAAATTCAATAAAATATTTTATATACTTCATATGATTTTTTTAATTTTATCCATTAGTTGATCTTTTTTCTCGATAATTAATTCGATTTTTAAAAAACTGAGTTTATCATGAAATTCTTTTTTAATTCTTAAAAAATCCTTTTCTGTTGTTAGTAAAACAGCATCATTGTCCTTAGCTTCATTAATTAGTTTTTTTATTTCATGATCAGTGTAGTTATGGTGATCGGGAAAAGGAAAGTTCTTAAGGATATTAATATTGTTGTTTTTTAAAAGTTTAAAGAATCCTTCCGGGTTTCCAATTCCAGCAAAAGAAATAACAGGTTTATCTAAATAATTTTTTATATCGATTGGCTTGTACTCAAAATAAAAAATATCAATGGTTTTATTTAATTCTCTTATCTTATTTTCTATTAGGTTGTTTTTTTTACCCTTTATAAGTATGCAGTCAGCACGTTTCATTCCATTCTTTAAACTTTCTCTCAAAGGACCAGCTGGTATTAATAAACCGTTACCAATCCATAATTTTTCGTCGAAACATAAAAAAGAAAAATTTTTTTCCAATGAAAAATCTTGAAAACCATCATCCATTATTGCTACATCAAATCCATTTTCATGTGCCAACTTAATGGAATCACTTCTATTTGAAGAGGCGAATACCGAACCGTATTTTGATAAAAGTTTATTTTCGTCTTCAGTTAAATTATGATTTTTCATAACAAAGCATGCTTTTTTACCTAATTGTTTTAATATTGATAAGAGTTCAATAGAGAAGGGGGTTTTTCCGGTGCCACCCAAATATATATTTCCAACACACATAACTTTTATTGGAATTTTTTTTTTTTTATTAAGTTTTTTTTTTATTATAAAAAGACACCAATACAGATATGAGAAAGGAATCAATATTAGTGCAATTAGAGAAACTTTATCTTTGTCCCAAAATTTAGGCTTCAATGGCATATTAAATTATAAGATAGTTTTTATTTCTTTAATTACGTTAGACAAAATATTTTCTCCGTGTTCATTAATTTTTTTAATTATATTTTCTTTTTCATGGAAATCACTATCAAAATTAATTTTTAAAAATTTGTATAATTCATCATCATTATTAATCACTTTGCTTAAATTTGAATTATATAGATATTCATAAACCTCACGAAAATTTTGAATATGTGGGCCATGGCAAATTTTACAACCTAATTTTGCAGCTTCAATTGGATTTTGGCCGCCGTGCTTTACCAATGATCCTCCTAGAAAAGCCAAATTTGATAATGAAAGATATTTTGTGACTTCGCCATAGGTATTTACTAATAAAATGTCTGTGGAATCTTTTATATTTTCGCTTTCCCCAACTGTTTGTATTTCTAAATTTAAATTTAACAAAGATTTTTTAATAGAATTTATTCTAGAGATATGTCTTGGGATTATAATTCCCAATGTATTTTTATTTTCTAATTTAAGTTTCAAGTGAGCTTTTGCGCAAATTATTTCTTCTGAAGGATGAGTACTTACCGCACACCAGATTTTTTTTTTACTCTCATTTTTTTTTTGCAAAGTTACATTTCCTGAAAATTTTAAATTTCCTAGATTTTTTATTTTTTTTGCCCCCAATTTTTCTAAAAAAATCTCCGTTTCCTTATTTGATGCTATACATAAATCAATTTTTTTAAATATGTTCAAAGCAAAATTTTTTAAAAATTTCCACTTGAAAAAAGTTTTTGAAGTAATTCGTGCATTCAAAAGAATCAATGGTATATTGTTTTTTTTTGCTTCATAAATTAAGTTTGGCCAAATTTCAGATTCTATTAATATCAGAACATTTGGTTTCCAGTGGTTAAGAAAATTTTTAATAAACTTGCTTTTATCTATAGGAAGAAATTGATGAATAATTTTTTCATTGTTTTGATATTTTTTCTCAAATACTTGTGAGGAGCTTAGCGTAATAGATGTTACAAGTATTTTTTCAAACAAATTTTCTTTTAAAAATTTATCTATCAAAGGAAAAATGCTTAATAGTTCTCCAACGCTTGCCGCATGAAACCAAATTATTCGATCTTTATTAGCTGGAAAATTAGTTATTGATAATTTTTCCAAATACCTTTCCGGATGCTCTTTTTTATTTTTTATTCTTATTTTAAGGTAAATTTTTGAAAATATAGAAAATATATCAATAAATATGTTATACAATATGAACATCAGACAGCTTCTAATTGTTTATCATAAAGATTTTTGTAAATTTTAGAAGTGTTCAAAAGTTCCTTGTGTTTTCCTGATGCCACTATTTCTCCATTGCTTAGAACGAAAATTGTATCAGCGTTCATTATTGTAGATAATCTGTGGGCTATAATTATGGTCGTTTTATTTTTTGTTAGATTACTAATCGCCTGCTGCACTTGGTTTTCCGATTCAGCATCAAGGGAAGATGTGGCTTCATCTAGTAATATTATAGGTGAATTCTTAAGGAGAGCTCTAGCAATTGACAATCTTTGTTTTTGACCACCAGATAGTCTTACTCCATTTTCCCCAATAACAGTTTCAAGTTTGTTTGGTAAATTATTTATAAAGTCTTCAGCTGCAGCCAATTTTGCAGCTTGCATTATTTCTGTTTCCGATGCATTTAGATTTGCATAAGCAATATTAGAAATTACCGTGTCATCAAATAGAGTTATGTCTTGACTTACTAAAGAAATATTTTTGCGCAGTGATTGTAAAGATACTTTTCCAATATTTTGATCATCAATAAGAATTGTGCCCATTTGAGGATCGTAGAATCTTGGTAGAAGATTAAATATTGTACTTTTCCCGGCGCCACTATGTCCAACTAGCGCTGCAGTGGATCCTCCTTTTATTATAAGATTAAGATTTTTAACCGCGTGTTGATCTGATGATGGATAAGAAAAATTTACATTTTTAAATGAAATGCTTGCATCCTTAATTGTTAGATTGTTGGAATTTTCATCTTCTCTTATAGATATTTTTGTATCTATTATTTCAAAAATTCTTTTGGCTGCAGCAAAACCTTGATTTACGACGATATTAATGGAGGCCAAAGATCTAATAGGTTGGTATGCCAGCATCATTGCGGCCAAAAAAGAAAAAAAATTGTTGATTCCAATTTTACCCTCCATGACTAAATAACCCGAATAATAAATGAATCCTCCAATTATAAATCCAGTTAAAATTTCCATGATGGGAGTCGCTCTTATTTGTATAAGTGTCATTTTTTTTAACTTTTCTATTAATCCATAAATAAATTTTTTTGCCCTCCCATATTCAAAATTTTCTTTTTGATAAATTTTGATCACTTTTGATGCTTTAAGAATTTCTGATAAAAAACGTGCTAAATTACCAGAGTGTTCTTGCGCTTCTCTAGCAGCTTTTCCCATTCTTTTTCCAAGAGATCTAGATATAATTGCTGCGCAAGGTATCATTAATATTGCAAAAATGGCCAATCTCCAATTTTGATAAAACATCAAACAAATAAGAAATGTTAAAGTTAGAGTATCTTTCATCATATTTAATAATGCGGTACTTACTAGTTCTCTCATTAATTGAGTGTCAAAAATAAAGTTTGAAATAAATTTTGCCGAATGTTTGTCTTCTATTGTATGAACATCAGATTTAAGAATGGTTTCTGCCATTTCTTGCTGAAGATCTCTGGAAATGTCTAAACCAACTTTGATTGTGGTAGCTCTAGCTAGAAAAAGAGAAATTCCTTTTGCAGAAAATGCAATCACAATGGCTATTGGAATTAAATAAAGCATCGTTAAATCTTTATCTAAAAATATTTTTTTAATAGCAGGGTCTAATAGCCAGGCTGTGGCAGCGGTGCTTAATGCTACGATGATTGAAAGTATTAAGGCAAATACTAATCTTTTAAAATATTTATTAACTTTAGTTTTTATTAATCTTTTGAATATTTCAGAATTTGTCATGTTCTTTATATATAATTTGTTAGCAAAGAAATAAAAACTAAAATCCCAATATAATTATTGCTTTTAAAAGCTTTGAGGCAAGTTTCTGGTCTATTTTTGTTAAAATTTTTAATTTGCAAGTAAAATTGATAAGCTATTAGCATCAGTGTTAAAAAGTAAAAAAAGTTAGTATCAACAAAGAAAGCTAAGATTATTAAAAAAGCGATTGTTAACAAGTAACATATTGTGACAAAGTTTTTTACATTATTTTGAAATTTGATGGATGTTGATTTCAGTCCTATAATTTCATCATCTTTCAAATCTTGTAATCCGTAAATTGTGTCATACCCTAATGTCCAAAATATGGCTGCCACATATAAAATAAAAGGTATTACAGACAAGTCCGAATGAATTGCGCTCCAAGCCATTATAATGCCCCAGTTAAAAGTAAATCCCAAAAAAAGCTGTGGCCAGTACGTGAGTCTTTTCATGAAAGGGTAGGTAAAAGCTAATACCATTGAAGCCATTCCCAATTTAATTGTGAGAACATTAAATTGTATTAGAACAATCAAAGCCAAAAAACATAAAACAAAAGTATAAGTCATTGCCTCAAATATTTTAATTTTTCCTGAAGCAATGGGTCTCGATTTTGTTCTTGAGACTCTCTTGTCAAATTTTCTATCTACTATATCATTAATGATGCAACCTGCGCTGCGCATCAAAACTGATCCAAGGAAAAAAAATATTATGTATAAAAAAAATATTTTAAAATTTTGATTATAATAATTTGCTAGATTTAATCCCCACAAGCAAGGCCAAAATAAAAGTAAAAAACCAGTTGGTTTATTTAGTCTAATCAGTTCTATTATTTGCTGAATTTTTTTCATGAATATTATTATTGATGTAAATTAAGGTATAATTACCGCTGGACCAATAATTTTTCTGGATTCCAAATCCTTATGAGCTTGCACCACGTCATCAAGCGAATATTTTTTAAATATTTCTATTTTAACTTTTCCTAATTTTACTGTTTCAAATAATTTATCCGCCGCCGCTCTCATTTCATTTTCTGTTCCTAGGTAATGACCCATGGCAGGTCTTGTAAAATAAAGTCCTTTTGGCTGTATCATTTTTCTAACATCTATACTTTCCACAGGTCCCGAAGCATTTCCAAAAGACACCATCGTGCCTCTTACTTTTAGGCATTCGATTGATCTTTCAAAAGTTGTTTTTCCCACCCCATCATAAACCACAGGAACTCCTCCTTTACTAATTTCTATAACTTTTTTAGAAAAGTTTTCCTTAGAATAGTTTATTACGAAATCACAACCATTTTTTTTTGCTATACTAATCTTTTCGTCCGAACCAACAGTTCCAATAACTTTACATCCCAAGCTTTTTGCCCATTGGCAGAAAATTTGCCCAACCCCACCTGCTGCTGCATGAAATAATATTGTATCACTAGATGAAACTGGATAGGTTTTATAAAGGAGATAGAATGCTGTAAGTCCTTTTGTCATTATAGATGCAGCCGTATTAAAGTTTACTTCTTCCGGTATTTTTACTAAATTTTTTGTTTGATAATTTCTTTCAGATGCATATGCGCCAAGCGGAATTCCCGCATATGCCACACGATCACCAACAGAGAAATTTTTAACTTTTGATCCAACTTCTTTGATGATGCCCGCAGCTTCGGCACCTATTCCTGATGGTAAATTAATGGGATATAAACCAGATCTGTGATAAGTGTCTATGAAATTCAATCCAATTGATTTTTGTTCAATTAAAACTTCATCTGGATTTGGCTTGTTGAGTTTAACGTTAACAATTTTTAAAACTTCAGGTCCTCCATGTTTTTCAATTTTTACTGCTCTTGTCATTTTTTATCAGATAATTTTAAGTAATTCTTTTAAATCGTTAATAACAAACTTTGGTTTGTAGCTCAACTTATCAAAAACTTTATTAGAGCGATTGACCCAGACAGCATTATAGCCAAAGACGCCCCCACCCGAAATATCCCAAGTATTTGAGCTCATGAAACAAATATTTTCAGGTTTGCAATTATATTTTTTGATTGGCATTTCATACACTCTTGAGTCAGGCTTATATATGCCAACAGATTCGATAGATAAAATATCGTCAAAATAATTTTGAATATTATTATTTTCCACCAACTCCCTTAAAAGATCTGGAGTACCATTAGATAAAATGGCTATTTTAATTTTTTTGTCTTTGAGGCCTTTTAAGCATTCCACAACCTCAGGGTAGGGGCTAAGCTTTTTATATAAATCTAATAGTTCATTTCTCATTTCTTTTTTAATTTTAAAAGTTTCCATGGTGTGATCTAAAGAATCTTCAGTAATTTCCCAGAAGTTTTTGTGCTTTTTCATAAGGCTTCTTAGCCATGTATATTCAAGCTGAGTAGTTCTCCAGGCATTTGCGAAACCCTCCCATCTGTTGCCTAGTTTTTCTTTACATTTTGCAGCAGCGGAATTTACATCAAACAAGGTACCGTAAGCGTCAAACACACAGGCTTTTATGTTTTCTATTTTCACAACAAGTCCTCTAATTTCTGAACTTCACCTATTTTAAATATAATTACATCTTCTTTTTTAAAGCCAAATTTTTCTGCATTAGCTTTGAAGCGGACAGGCGGTTCCATAATCGGTTCTAGTGATAATACAACTGTTCCCCAGTGCATGCCAATTGCTTTTTTGCTTTTTAAATCTTGAGCAATATTTAACGCTTCTTCAGGATTTGTATGATAAATAGATTGATCTTTTCTTGGGGACATGGGGTAAAAATTATAGGCCCCTATATTAATAAAAGTTAAATCAACAGGACCATATTTTTCTCCGAGTTTTTTATAAATGTTTCCATAACCGGTGTCACAGCCAAAAAATATTTTTTTATCTTTATATTCGATTAAAAAATTACCCCAAAGAGTTTTATTTGTGTCCCATAGAGTTCTCTTGGACCAATGTACCGCAGGCAGCAAGGTAATTTTTAAATCATTTACTTTTATTTTATCGTACCAATCCATTTCTTTTACATTTGAAAAATTATTTCTTGTAAAATATTTTCCAAGTTTGAGTGGAGTTAAGACCTGGGATTTTTTATAAGGGAATTTTTTTATCGTTCTAGTGCTTAAGTGGTCATAATGATTGTGTGTTAGTAAAAATAAATTTACTTCCGGTATTTCCTTAAGACTAATTGCGGGATCTACATATCTTTTGGGACCAAAGATTAGAGGTCCCATGTTTTTTTCAAAAACAGGGTCAGTAATGATAGTAGTGCTTCCAAGTTTAATTAAAAACGTAGCATGTCCTACCCAGGCTACATAATCATTATTTTTATATTTTTTAAGATTTTCTAAAACTTCTTTTTTATTTATGATATGGCTTGGCGGCACATCAATATTAATTTTCTTTTTTTCTTTATTAAATACTTTAAAACTCCAATTAAAGCCAAAATCTTCTATTTTAGGAGAGCCTTCGGGATTTCTAAAAGTTCCATCTGGTAAATGGTGATAAGGTAAATCTTTCATAGTTTTTGCAAAAGTATTATAGTTAAAAGAAAACAAGATCATTAACAAGGATATTAGGAAATTTTTTTTCATGTCTTCAAAAATACGATTATATTTTTCAGATAAAATTAAAAGTGAATTAGTATCATATCTTACAAAAGATCAAACACATTATGTTAAAGATGTAATGAGACTGAAAATAGGGGACAATTTGTCAGTTTTTAATTCTTTAGGAGAGTGGAATGCGGCCATAGAAAGCTACGAAAAAGATGGAGCCAGAATAAAAATATTAGAAAAAATAAAAGATAAAGAAAATGAAAAAAATATTTGGCTAGCTTTTTCTCCAATAAAACAAAACCCATTAAATTTTATAATTCAAAAAGGAACAGAATTAGGTGTTCAAAAATTTTTTCCTATTTTATCTGAAAGATCAGTTGTAAAAGAAATTAATATTGAAAGAATTAAAAAAATTATTGTGGAGTCCAGCGAACAATCTAATCGTATTTCGGTTCCGGAAATCAGAAAAATAGAAACACTAAAATTTTTTTTATCCGAATTTCCAAAAGATGGATGTCTAATTTTTTGTGATATTAATTGTAATAAAAATAATTTAAAAAATATTTTATCAAAAAAAATTGAAGGACCTGTTTGTATTCTCATTGGACCCGAAGGTGATTTTTCAGAATCAGAAAGAAAATTAATACTTAATTTATATCAAGCTAATTCAATGATTTTGGCAAAAAATATATTAAGAGCAGAGACAGCAGCATTAGCCGCTGTTACTATAGTGAACCATTACCTGAATCTAAGTTGAATTTTAAAACTGCATCAAGTTGCCACAGGAAATGAATTAATTTTCCTAAACAATTCAGCCTTATCAGGAACAATAACTAGGGTAAAATATTGTTATAAAAATGAAAAAGTTGTAAAAATAGGCTTAAAAATTTTGGGAGAAATAATAAGTGTTTGTAGCAATAATTTTTTTATTAGTCATAATAGCATCGATAGCTTTTCATATTTGGAGTCCTTGGTGGTGGACACCAGTAGCATCAAACTGGGGCAATATTGATGATACCATTATTTTAACTTTTTGGGTTACAGGGGTAGTCTTCGTTGCAGTTTGTTTATTTATGACATATTGCGTTTGGGAGTATCGCTATAGACCAGATAGAAAAGCAGAATACAAACCGGAAGATAAAAAATTAGAATTTAGACTTACAATGTTAACAGCGCTAGGTGTTGTTGCTTTACTTGCTCCAGGTCTTATAGTTTGGAATAAATACGTTTCGGTTCCTGACAATGCTTTTAAAATAGAAGTGGTTGCCTACCAATGGGGATGGAATTATAGGCTTCCAGGTGATGACGGGATTCTAGGCAAAACAAGTATAGATTTAGTGAGTGATGAAAATCCATACGGACTAGATTCAAATGACCCAAATAGCAAAGATGATATTTTAGTTATGGATGCAGATCTTCATTTAAAAATTAATCAACCTGTTAAAGTTGAACTTAGATCTTTTGATGTGTTACATAATTTTTACGTTCCACAATTTAGAGCAAAAATGGATACACTTCCAGGAATTATAACTTTTTATTGGTTTACACCTCAAAAAACAGGAGAGTTTGAAATTCTTTGTGCTGAATATTGTGGCACTGGTCATTATGCAATGCGTGGATTTGTTAAAGTTGACGAGGAAAAAGATTATATAGATTGGTTAGCTAAACAGATTAGTTTTGAAAAAATGTTTGCAAAAAATAATGTTACAAAAAAATTATTATTAGCCGAAACCAAAGATTAAGAGAAAAAAAATTATGAGTGATGAATATATAAATAACAAAATGGAAGCTAAATCTGCAGATTCTTCTTCTGGTAGTTATGTTCCTCCAGCAGATTATATACCTGCCAAAGAATCCGGAGATCAAGAATTATATCACGCAAAAAGCTTTTGGACTCGTTGGGTTTTTTGTCAGGACGCAAAAGTTATTGGTGTACAATATGCTTTAACCGCCACAGCAATTGGAATGATTGGATTAATATTGTCTTGGGGTATGAGGTTACAACTTGGTTTCCCAGAAACTTTTGCATTTTTAGGTCCAGCAACTTATTATCAATCAGTTACCATGCACGGAATGATTATGGTAATTTATCTTCTCACAGCATTATTTCTTGGAGGATTTGGTAATTATCTTATTCCTTTAATGGTTGGAGCAAGAGATATGGTTTTTCCATATGTAAATATGGTCAGCTACTGGATGTTCTTGGGGGCTGTTTTAGTTTTAATAGCAAGCTTTTTTGTTCCCGGAGGGCCAACAGGAGCAGGTTGGACATTATATCCTCCACAAGCCATATTACCTGGAACACCAGGATCCGAATGGGGAATATTATTAATGTTAATATCTTTAGCGCTTTTTGTAATTGGTTTTACAATGGGTGGGTTAAATTATGTCATAACTATACTACAAGCACGAACACGTGGAATGACTTTAATGCGTATGCCATTGTCAATTTGGGGTATTTTTACCGCAACGGTTCTTGCGCTTCTAGCTTTCCCTGCGCTTTTTGTTGCTGCTATAATGATGACGCTTGATAATTTACTTGGCACAAGTTTTTTCATGCCAGAAATATTTAGCATGGGTGAAAAATTAGAATACGGAGGTGGCAGTCCTATTCTATTCCAACATCTATTTTGGTTTTTTGGTCATCCAGAAGTTTATATCGTAGCACTCCCGGCATTTGGAATTGTATCTGATGTAATTTCAGTACATGCCAGAAAAAATATTTTTGGATACAGAATGATGGTTTGGGCTATAGTAATTATAGGAGCTTTAAGCTTTATTGTTTGGGCTCACCATATGTATGTTAGTGGAATGAATCCATGGTTTGGATTTTTCTTTGCCACAACAACTTTAATTATTGCGGTACCAACGGCTATAAAAGTTTATAATTGGGTTTTAACTTTATGGAGAGGTAATATTCATCTTACTATCCCTATGTTATTTTCTTTAGGATTTATTGTTACTTTTGTTAATGGTGGTATTACTGGATTATTTTTAGGAAATGTAATTATTGATGTTCCTTTATCAGACACCTATTTTGTTGTTGCACACTTTCATATGGTTATGGGCATTGCTCCAATCATGGTAGTTTTTGCTGCAATTTATCATTGGTATCCTCTTATTACCGGAAGACATTTAAATCAAACCCTAGGAAAAATTCATTTTTGGATAAGTTTTATTGGTGCGTACGCAATATATTTTCCAATGCACTATTTAGGTTTTATTGGGGTTCCTCGAAGGTATTTTGAAATGTATGACAGTCCTTACATGACTTCAGCGGTGGGTTTAAATCAATTTATAACCATAGCCGCACTAATTGTTGGATTTACTCAATTTATATTTTTATATAATATTTTTACAAGTTGGTACAAAGGAGAAAAATCAGAAAGAAATCCTTGGAAAGCAAATTCTTTAGAATGGCACACTCCAGATTTTCCACCAACACACGGAAACTTCGGTAAAGAGTTGCCAGTTGTTTATCGTTGGCCTTACGACTTTAGTGTGCCGGGATCTGATAAAGAATATATCCCGCAGCATGTAGCGCCTAGCGAAGTTCCAGCAGCAAAGGTAGAGAAAACGTGAGCAAAAAAGAACTAAATATTTTTAAGCTATTATCGGAAAAACCATGGGAGGATTCTCAAAAAATAATTGATGACCAACATGATGGTAAGACATTGACTTTGAGTAGAGAAAAATTAGGTGTTAGAACTATTATGGTTGTTAGCACAGTTATTTTTTCTTTATTTATCGTTTCTTATTCAGACAGAATGTTGGTGCATGATTGGAGAAGTTTGTCCGAACCTTGGTTGCTCTGGATTAATACCATAATTTTAATTTTTACTAGTTTTGTTTTTCATAAAGCAAAAATTTTATCTGATAAATCTGAATTAGAAAAAGCTAAAAATTATTTACTTTTAGTTGGTTTTTTAACTTTTGCTTTTATTACGGGGCAACTACTAGTTTGGCAGCATTATGTAAATATTGGACAGTACGCTTCTACAAATCCTGCCAATGCATTCTTTTACTTATTTACTGCTTTGCATGGTTTGCATGTATTAGGTGGTTTATTTTTTTGGGGTAGAGCAACCAAAAAACTATTTAATAAAAATTTTAACGTTTTAAAAATTAAGCAGGCAATTGAACTATGTGCTATTTATTGGCATTTTCTACTTGTAGTTTGGTTTATCTTGTTTGGTTTAATGATAGCGACATAACAAGGAATAATTAATGAGACAATTTGATATATCAAAACTTCCAAAAGGATCAAAAGGCTTCATGCATGATTGGGGTTCCGATCAAAGAGCTTTCAAAGGCGTTCCTTGGGGTAAAGCGATGATGTGGATTTTCCTTTTAAGTGATACATTTATTTTCAGCTGTTTTTTAATTTCATTAATGACGGCTCGCGCTTCAACTACCATGCCATGGCCACCTACTAGCGAAGTTTTTGGATTAACAGTTTTTGGAACAAGTGTTCCATTGTTACTTATAGCAATCATGACGTTTGTGCTAATTACAAGCAGTGGGACGATGGCCTTAGCAGTTAAATATGGATACGAAAAAAATCGTAAAATGTGTGGTTGGTTTATATTAGCGACTGCGATAGGTGGTTTGACTTTTGTAGGTATGCAAGCATTTGAATGGTCAAAACTAATTTTTCATGATGGGGTTAGACCATGGTCTAATCCATTTGGAGCAGAGCAATTTGGCGCTTTCTTTTTTATGGTAACAGGCTTTCACGGAACACACGTGTCGATTGGAGTAATTTTCCTTTTCATTTTTGCAAGAAAAGTATTTAGAGGAGATTTTGATACGGGTAGAAGAGGCTATTTCACCTCTATGAAATCTGATTATGAAGCTATAGAAATTTTAGGGCTGTATTGGCACTTTGTTGATTTAGTCTGGGTATTTATTTTTGCATTTTTCTATCTTTGGTAAGGTAAACAATGGGAACTGATAAAAAACAAGAAGTACATACACATAAAATAGGAATTTATCTTTGGATTTGGGGATTGTTATTTTTATTTAGTTTCTTTTCATACATGGTTGACTATATGAATTATCAGGGACTATTAAGATGGTCTTTAATTGTATTTTTTATGTTAGCCAAAGCAGGATTCATTATGGCAATATTCATGCACTTGTATTGGGAGCGCTGGGCTATTGTTAATGTTCTTTTGTGGCCTATGACAGCTATAGGAGTATTTATAGCAATCATGGCTGCGGAGTCTTATTATACTTTTTTCACACGAATGTTTTATTTTGTTGTTGGGGGCTAAACAACACATAGTTTTTAAAAATGACAACTACTAAACTAAAAACACTAAAGGTAGATCACTTTAGTTATATAAAAGCCTTTTTTAATTTAATGAAGCCTCGCGTAATGTCGTTGGTAATTTTTACATGTGCGGTGGGTTTACTAATTGCTCCAACAAAAATCAATTTTGAGGATGCTATATTTTCTCTTCTGGCAGTTGCTTTGGGATCTGGTGCCGCGGGAGCTTTAAACATGTGGTATGAATCTGATGTGGATTCTATAATGACAAGAACATGCTTGCGACCGATACCAACTGGAAAATTAACAAAAAACCAGGCTCTTGTTTTTGGGATTGTATCATCATTGATTTCCGTAGTTGTTCTCTATATTTTTTCTAATTTAATTTCTGCTTTTATACTGACAGTTACAATTTTATTTTATCTTTTTGTTTATACAATTTGGCTTAAGAGAAAAACTCCACAAAATATCGTTATAGGGGGAGCTGCAGGAGCTTTGCCTCCAGTTATCGGTTGGGCTATTGCAACAAACGAAATATCTTTGGAGCCAATTATTTTGTTTTTAATTATATTTATTTGGACTCCTTCTCATTTTTGGGCATTGAGTTTATATAAAACAGAAGACTATAGAAAAGCAAAAATTCCAATGATGCCAATAACTTCTGGAATTAAAAATACAAAAGCGAACATTCTAATTTATTCGGCCCTTTTGTTTGTGGTGTCTTTGGCTCCATTTTTTCTCAACTTTAGTGGACTAATTTATCTAATAGTTTCTTTTATTTTAGGTCTTTACTATTTATTCATTGCCTATGAACTTTTTAAAGCAAAAAAAGTATCATCAGAACGAAAACTAGCAAATAAATTGTTTGGATTTTCTATATTTTACTTATTTATTATATTTGTAACGGTATTAATAGATAATGTGTTAACATACTGAGGATTACATATGGGTAATAATTTTATAATACTATCTGACGAGATTATTAGAATGTGTGCTGTTTGCATCAATGATCGATCTGGTGGTCAAATTGCTCTTTTGGTCATTGTTTCTGGATTAATTCTTCTGGGATTAGGAAATTGGGCTTTTAAAAAATACATATCAAATAAGAAAAAAATTATTAAACAATAATCAATATACTAGCTAATTTTTTAATTCTATATTAAATAATTAATATGGAATATGTAAGCACCAGAAATTCAAAAGTTAAATTTTCTTTTAAGGATGTTTTTTTAAACGGTTTGGCAGCCGATGGAGGGTTATATGTTCCTTCCAAAATACCTCATTACTCTCAAGAAGATATTAAAAAACTAAAAAAATTATCATATCAAGAACTCGCAGTTAAAATTGTTTCAGATTTTTGCAATGAAGAGTTTAGCGTTTCCGAAATAGAAAAATTGGTCAGCAAATCTTATAAAAATTTTAGAAACAGCGAAGTTGTTAAAATACAAAAAGCTGGGAATTTGAGTTTATTAGAACTTCATCACGGCCCCACATTAGCCTTTAAAGATATTGCAATGCAATTAATAGGAAATATGTACGAATTGGTTTTGGAAAAAAATAAAATCAAAATAAATATCATCGTGGCCACTTCTGGTGATACAGGCGCTGCCGCTATTAGTGCAATTAAAGATAAAAAAAATATGAAAGTTTTTGTTTTTCATCCAGAAAATAAAATTTCAGAAATTCAGAGGAAATTTATGACAACTGTTAAATCAAAAAATGTTTATAATATAGCTTTGGCAGGAACATTTGATGATTGTCAAAAAATTGTCAAAGAAATGTTTTTAGATGAAAATTTTAAATCTCATGTAAATTTGTCTGGAGTAAATTCAATTAATTGGGCAAGAATTGTTGCTCAAATAGTTTATTATTTTTTTTCTTTTTTACAACAATGGGATGAAAAGGAGCAAATTAATTTTTCTGTCCCTACAGGAAATTTTGGAGATATTTTTTCAGGATTTTTTGCTAAAAAAATGGGTTTACCAATTAACAAGTTGTTAATTGCCACTAATACAAACAATATTCTTCAAAGAGTTTTAGAAAGTGGTTTATACAAACCTAGCGAAGTGCGCCAAACTTTGTCACCGAGCATGGACATTCAGGTTGCAAGTAACTTTGAAAGATTATTATTTTATATTTTTGATCAAAACGAAAAAAAAGTGAAACAATTGATGTTGGATTTAAAAAGCAAGGGCTCATTTAATTTAGATTCAACAGATGTTGAAAAAATAAAAAAAGATTTTATTGCACAAAGTGTTTCAGATGATGAGGTATTAAAAATTATAAAAAACTTTTATGAAAAATTTAATATTTTAATAGATCCGCACACAGCTGTTGGAGTAGGGGCTATAGAAAAAGAAAACATAAAAGGAAAAAATATTGTTCTATCGACTGCAGATCCATCCAAGTTTAGAGGTGCAGTGAAAAAAGCTACAAACAAAATTCCAAATCTTCCAAAAAATTTAGATTATATAATAACAGAATCCGAACAATACCAACAACTCCCAACAAATCTTGAAAAGATTAAAAAATATATTTTAAGTAAAATTTAAATTTTAGCAGCTCTTTTTGCCATTTCATCAACCATATCATTTAGAGGATCATTCGAATGTCCTTTAACCCAAACCCATTCAACTACGTGTTTGTTATTTAGTTCAGATAATTTTTTCCAGAGATGAATATTTTTTACTGATTGTTTATTTGATGTTTTCCAATTATTAACTTCCCATTTTCGGATCCAAATTGTTATTCCATCTTTTACATATTTCGAATCCGTTACAATGGTAATATTTTCTTTGCTAGAAAATTCTTCCAGAGCTTTAATTGTTGCTAACAATTCCATTTGATTGTTGGTTGTATTTTTCTCATTCCCAGAAATAACTCGTTCTTGATCATTTTCAATTATTACCGCTGCCCAACCACCAGGGCCTGGGTTTTTTAAACAAGAGCCGTCGGTATAAATTTTAATCATTTTTTAAATGTAATAGTCACTATAATTTTTCACTTTATTGTGAAACTCAAGTCGTTTGAGGTACTCAATAGGGTCTTTAATTGTAACAATTGCACCTTTCTCAAGATTTAGGTAATCAAAAACTCTAGTTAACAAAAATCTCATTGCTGCTCCTTGTGATAAAATCTTAAGATTATTTTTTTCACTCTCTTCAAGTTTTCTTATACTTTCATAGCCATCAATAAATTTTTTTGCTTTAGTAACATTAAAGCTCAACTCTTTTTTTTGTCCATCAAAACATAAGGCATTTATACAAACAGCAATGTCAAATCCAAAAAAATCGCTACAAGAAAAGTAAAAGTCTATGAAACCAGAAAATTTATCATTTTTGAAAAATATATTATCAGGAAATAGATCGGCATGAATAATTCCAGAAGGTAAATTTTTTGGCCAATTTTTTTGTATTTCATTGAGACTTCTTTTAATGGTGCTTGATAGATTTTCATCTATACTTGAGCATTCTTTTTCGACTTTTGAATAAATATTTAACCAGGAATTTAAAGATAGTGAGTTTGTTCTACGTCCTTTAATTTTTTCTGTAATTTTATGCATTTTGGCAGTTTCTATTCCAACATCATAACAATTTTTTGGAGTTAGTTTTTTTTTAGAAGAACCTTCCAAAAAAGAGGAAACTGAAGCTTTTTTATTTTTTATCTCGGATATATAATTTCCATTATTATTTATTATCGGTCTAGGACACTTAAATTTTGAATCGCTTAGGTTGGTCATTAATTCCATAAAAAAAGGAAGATCTTTAACATCAACTCTTTTTTCATATATTGTTAGAATGAATTTCCCTTTTTCAGATTGAATTAAATAATTTGTATTTTCAATTCCTTGCTTTATGCCTTGATAATTAACAATTTTACCCAAATTGTATTTTGAAAAAAAATTATCGATATCTTTTTTTTCTAGTTTAGTGTAAATGGCCATTTTAATTTAAATTATTTGGAATTTTAAAATAGATTTTTTCTTTAATGGTTTCAACTTCATTTATTTTGATTACTGCTTTTTCCTCTATTTGTTTAATAATGTTTTTTACAAGAAATTCAGGAGCTGAAGCACCCGACGAAATTCCAATGTTTTTGCACTCCAAAATCTCTCTTATGGGCAATTTTTTTTCGTCATCAATTAATTTAGATTTCTTACAACCAGATTTTTTAGCCACTTCAACAAGCCTTAAAGAATTAGAGGAATTTTTGCTTCCAATTACAAAGAACATATCACACATTGACGCTATTTTTTTTACAGCCATTTGTCTGTTAGTTGTGGCATAGCAAATATCTTCTTTCACAGGAGAGTTTATTTTTGGAAATCTTTTTCTTAAAATTTTTGCAATTTCTTCTGTCTCATCAACAGATAATGTAGTTTGTGTTATATATGCAATTTTTTCCCCACCATTAAATTTATATCTTTCTGCTTGTTCTTTTGTTTCTATTAGATCAATGGACTCAGAAGGTATTTGGCCCATTGTTCCAATTACCTCAGGGTGATTTTCGTGGCCAATTAAAATAATTTTAAAACCATTTTTGTGCAATTGTTCAGCTTCACGATGAACTTTTGAAACAAGAGGGCAAGTAGCGTCGATATATTGAATATTTGTTTTTTTAGCTTCTTCCGGTATATATTTTGGCACACCATGCGCAGAAAATATAACTGGTCGAGTTTTATCATTAATTTCATTTAATTCTTCAACAAATATTACTCCCTTTTTTTTTAAACTCTCCACCACATGTTTGTTATGAACAATTTCATGCCTAACATAAATAGGAGGTCCAAATTTTTTTATTGCTTTTTCAACGATTTGGATAGCTCTATCAACTCCAGCACAAAACCCTCTCGGAGATGCTAAATAAATATTTATGTTATTTTTCATTTTTTTTAACTATTAAAAAAATTTAAAGAATGAAAAAATTTATTTTTTTAATAAAATCAAAGTTTTTTTAAAACTTCTTTTGTTTTAAACAAGTCATCATTAAATAGTTTATCTAATTTTTTTCTATCTATTGAAGAAGAAATTATTTTTTCCACAGATTCAAGAGCAATACTAATGGATTGATTTTTTGCTTCTTTAAAAGCTTCGCCTTTCATTAATTCTATTTTTAAATTCATCGAATTTTTTTTTCTGTCCATTGCAGAATGAAATTTTTTTGTTGTTTCCAAAATATTTTTTTCACTTTCCTTTGACGCATGATCAATAATTGATTTTATTTCATTTTTACTTTTTGAAATTTTATTTTCGTATTCACCCAATAAATTTTTAGCATCGTCTTTTAATTTTTCAGCTTCATCAAGTTCTTTTTTGATATCACCTATTTGTTTTGATAGATTTGTATTTATGACTATAGGAATTTTAAAATAAAAAATTAGTGCGACAAACAAAACGAACGAAATAGCTACCCAAAATGTTGCATCGAAATTCATCGTAAATTATTTTTTAGTCTCTTTTGAGACACTTCCTCCACGATTGCTGATAAATTACTTTCATTTATTTCGGTATTTAAAATTTTTTTTATAACTTCAGAAGAAATTTCTTTTGAAATTTTAGAAACACTTTCTAATGATTTTTTTTTAAAATTTTTAATTTCTTTTTCTATTTCATTAATTTCTTTATCAATTTCCTTTTGTATTTCCATTTTTTTATTATTTAAATCTTGATCTAATTTTAATTTATTGTCAGATATGATTTTTCCAGCTTCATTTTTAGCATCATTAATTAATTTTTTATATTCCTCATATCTTTCCTCGGCAATTTTTTTTAAGTTTTGAGCTTCTTCCAAATCATTTGAAATAGTTTTTTTTCTATTTTCTAGATTATCAGTAATTTTTGGTAAAATTTGTTTCCAAATAACTAAATAAAGTATTGCAAAAACTAAAACTAACCAAAAAGTTTGAGAAAACCAAAACTCCGGGTTTAGCTGAGGCATACCTTCCTCAGCGCCCAAAGATCTGCTAGAAAATATAGCGCTTTGAACAAAAGCGATAAAAAAAACTCGTTTCATAAGTTTTATGCTTTTCAAAAAAAATTAAAAAGCAAACAAGATAATTAACGCAACAACAAGACCAAATAGACCGGTAGCTTCTGCCAACGCGAATCCAAGTAATAAATTTGGAAATTGTTTTTGAGCTGCTGAAGGATTTCTCATCGCTCCAGACAAATAATTTCCAAATATCAGTCCTATTCCTACTCCTGCACCAGCAAGGGCAATTGCCGCTAGGCCGGCTCCTATCATTTTAGCTGCTTCTAACTCCATTTTTTCCTCCTTTGTTTTTAATGGTGAAGATTTAATGCATCATTTAAATAGATGCATGTCAATATTGCAAATACGTAAGCTTGAAGAAATGCAACCAAGATTTCTAAGCCAGTAAGAGCAACAGAAAAGCTAAGCGGCAGCCAACCACCTAACAATCCTAAACTTATAACAAATCCCCCAAACACTTTTAGCATCGTATGTCCTGCCATCATGTTTGCGAACAATCTAACCGACAGACTAACTGGTCTGCTTAAATATGAAATTATCTCAATTACAACGATTAGAGGTAGCAGAACAACCGGAACACCGCTTGGGACAAAAAGTTTTAAATATCCTATGCCATGTTTTATAAATCCAATAATTGTAACTCCAAAAAATATAATTGAAGCAAGTATAAATGTTACAATTATATGGCTGGTTACCGTAAAAGCATAAGGCAACATTCCTATCATGTTGCAAAATAATACAAACATAAAAAGCGTAAATATAAATGGAAAGTATGGTTTTGCTTTTGATCCTGCGGTGTCGCTTATCATTTTAGAAACAAATTGATAAGTTAATTCCGATATTAATTGAATTTTGTTTGGAATAATTGATTTTTTCTTAGATGATAAAAATAAAAATATTAATATCAGAGTTGCGCTTATAACCATAAATAGGCTGGCATTTGTGAACGAGAGATCATAACTTCCAAACTTAATTTCTGGTCCTATTCTATAAACATGAAATTGATGCATCGGGTTAGTTGCCATAATTTATTCCTCGCGTCTTTGCATATTTTTTGCAGATCTAAATACGTTTGTTATTCCAGCCGCAACTCCCATTAAAAAAAATATTATTATTAATATTGGTTTAGTATCAAACCAACTATCTAAAATAAAGCCAATAAATGTCCCTATTAATACCGCGGCTACCAATTCTGTGCTCATTTTGAACGCAACTCCCAGCAGAGAGGAGCCAGAAGCTTGAGGTTTTTTATCATAACTTTTACTGAATTTTTTCTTTGCACTTTTGAGGCGAGTTGAAATATCTTTGAATTCTTTCATTTATTTTACGCCACTAACTCTTCTGCTTTTTGAAGATCAACAGCTACTAATTGACTTACTCCTTTTTCCGGCATTGTGACTCCGTATAATCTGTCCATTTTGGACATGGTAAGTGCATGGTGGGTTACAATTATAAATCTAGTATTGGTAATTTTAGTAAGTTCTTCTAACAGATTGCAAAATCTAGTCACGTTTGCATCGTCTAAGGGAGCATCAACCTCATCTAAAATACAAATTGGAGCGGGGCTAGTTAAGAATACTGCAAATATTAAAGATAAAGCTGTAAGGGCTTGCTCCCCACCCGAAAGCAGCGTGATTGATTGTAATCTTTTTCCAGGCGGGCTAACTAACAAATCTAAACCTGCTTCCAAAGGGTCGTCCGAGTCAACCAATTCGAGCTTCGCACTTCCTCCATTGAAGAGTTTTGTGTATACCTCATTAAATTTTTTATTAACTATTTCGAAAGCTTCAACCATTCTTTTTCTACCTTTTTGATTTAATTCATTGATGCTGGCTCGTAGTTTTATTATTGCATTGACTAAATCTTCTCTATCTTTTTCCATTTTATCAATGTCTTTTTTAAAAATTTCAGTTTCTTCGTCAGCTTTTAAATTTACCGAACCCAAAGATTCTCTTTGTCTTTTCTTTTTATCAAGTTTTTCTTCCTGCTCTAGAGTGTCTGGCAGCTCTTCCACATCTTTTAAATCTGATATACCCAATAGAGCTTCTTCTTTAACATTTAACTCATTATAAACTATTTGGATTAAATCTTTTTTTCTTTGTTCTAATCCTTCCACGGTTGCTTTGGATCTAGCTTTTTTCTCTCTTGAAACCATCATTTTTTCTTGAAGAATCCTCATTTCTTTGCTCAAGTTATTAAACTCTACTTCAGCGTTGCTAAGTGTGTCAGTAATTTTTTTCAGTTCTTCGTTTGTGTTCGTTATATTTTGCATTGCTTTACCTTTTTCAACAGACAATTTGGAAGGTAAATTTTCTATTTCCGAAAGTTCTTCTTCAGCTTTTTTATATCTATCCCCTAGGTTTGTCGTCATATTCTCAGAATTTGTCCTTAATTTTCTCCAGTTCTCAACTTCATTTTCAATATTTTTAATTCTTTCATTTCTTTTAATAGATCCTTCTTTGATTGATTCATTTTTGCTGAATTTTTTAGCATAAGTTTCCTGAAATTTTTTTAAATCCTCTGTTGCAACATTCATTTTTTTCGACATTTCTTCCTTTTGATTTTTGCTATTCAAAAATTCAATTTTATTTTGAATCAAATTTATTGTTTCTTCAGCCAACTTCTGCACAGAATCAAAGTTGTTATTTTTAACATCATTTTCCAAAATTTTTATTTTTTCTTTGATTGAATTTAAAAAATCAATATATTTTTCCATTTGTCCATAAGTTGTTTCTTGAGATAGCTTTTCCAAATCCTCTTGAGATTTTTTTAAATCTTTTGTTGCAATGATTAAATCTGAATCAGATCTTTTTTCTACTTCATAATATTCTTTTTCAGTTTTTATTAAATTTTCCTTTTCTTCGTTTAATCTATTTTCATTTGATTTTGCATCAAAAATAATCTTTTTCTCTCTTTCTAAATCAGATTCAATGGTACTTTTTGTTTTTAGAATTTTTTGTTTTTTATCTTCTATTTCTTTTTCCTGTTTTTCTACATTTCCTAATTCAAGATTGATTCTTTGTATTTTCGACATTATTTCTAATTTTTCATCTCTAAGCGGTTTTAATTTTTCATTTTCATTTTGGATGAGTTGGTTTTTACTATTCATTTCGAGATTAACGTTATTAATTTCCTTATCCCCATCGTCGACTAATTCTTGAGTAATTTTTACATCATAGTTTATTGAATGCAGTTTGAGATAATATAACCCAGCTTCAATTTGTTTCATTTCATCAGTAATAAATTTGTATTTTGACGCTTCTTCAGCTTGTTTTTTTAAACCTTCAAGACGTTTTTCTTGCTGTCTTTTAAGATCGTCAGCTCTTTTAAGATTATTTTCCGCAGAATTTAATCTTAGTTCCGCCTCATGTCGCCTTGCATGTATTCCGGAAATTCCTGCCGCTTCTTCTAAAATATTTCTTCGCTCAATTGGCTTTGCGGTAACCAACGCTCCAATTTTTCCTTGACTAATAATTGAAGGAGAATGAGCGCCAGTAGATAGATCTGCAAAAAAAGTTTGAACATCTCTTGCTCTGACTTCTTTTTCATTTATAAAATATCTGGACCCTTTATCTTTTTCTATTCTACGTTTTAAATTAATTGCATCCACATCCTCGAACTGTTTAAGATTATTTTCTTTTGAATTTTCTAAAAAAATATTTACTTCAGCGATATTTTTTGAGGGTCGGTTAGATGTTCCCGAGAAAATTACATCTTCCATTCCGCTTCCTCGCATGCTCTTCGCGGAAGTTTCTCCCATGCACCATCTTAATGCTTCAACAATATTAGATTTTCCACATCCATTGGGCCCAACAATTCCGGTTAAACCTTTTTCAATTACAAAAGATGTATTTTCAGCAAAAGATTTAAATCCTGTTAGTTCTAATTTTTTAAAATTCATATCAAATTAATTTTTTTATTTTCTTTGCTATATTTGTAAAATCAGTTGGCCCATCATATTTTTTTTTATTTATTATTATTTGAGGAGTAGAATCAACTTTATATTTTTCTTGTGCTTTAATCCTGCCTTCCAATATTAATTTTTCTGATGTTTTGTCATTTAAACATTTTTCAAAATTGAAATTATTAATTTTGAGATCATTTACTATTTTTTTTAAATTTTCATTAATAGCTTCTATGTTATTACCATCTGTCCAAATTTTTTGTTTTTCGTAAATAGTATCTAACAGTTTAATTTTAGAATCGTCTTTAGCGCAGTGGATTATTTTTGATGCATTTAAGGCAGCCAAATCTAACGGAAAATCTGTTAAAATTATTTTTGCATCGCCAGTTTCTACAAATTCCTTTTTTATTTTGGGCAATACATCATTATGAAATTTTGCACAGTGAGGACAAGTTAATGATGAGTAAATTATAATTTCAACTTTAGAATCATCAGAACCTATCACTATAGAGTTGTCATAACTTATCGCCACATCATTTTTTTTTTCTTTTGGATCTTTAGCAGCTTTACTAACAAAGAAAATGATGATTATCGATAAGGCGACAAGCAATAAGTAGCCAGATTTTTTTAAGGGCATCATTTAATTATATTGATTAATTTGAAAAGTGCATCTTTAATATTTTTACTTTTAATTTGGCTAATTTTGTTTTGGTATTTTTTCAAGTTTTTTTCATGAATTAAATTAGATTTTTCAAAGCCTCTTGTCTTGTTTTCTATTTTTTCAATTTTAACGTTATTTATGGCTTTATATCCAAAGTAACTATTCAACTTATCAATTATCTCTCTTTTTGAATATTCAATTGTAATTTCATCTCCTCTATTTACCACAAGCCCAAGAGTATTTGAGTTTTCTCCTTTACCCAGTTTCATTGATTTCGGATATGATATTGAAGATATTTTATTGCCCACCAAATAATCCCATTTTTCCAATATATCGTAGAACAAATTCCCTTTTTTATTTATTATTTTTTTAACATTTTTAGGAATACTGAATTTAAATTTTCTAAGTCCTTGTGTATACTTTTTCAATTCATTATTATTTTTATTCGAATGCATAATTATAACTCAAATTTATCAAAAAACATTTTATATTGGTATGATAATAATAAACGCAGGCTTCCTTGGAGGTTTATAAGTTCAAAAAAAAAATTAGAGTTTTATACATTAGTAAGTGAGTTTATGTTACAGCAAACTCAGATAAAAACAGTTCTTCCATATTTTCTTAGATTTGTTAAACGTTTTCCTAGTATAAAAAAGCTGGCACGCGCAAACATTAGATCAATTCTTAAAAAATGGGAAGGTTTAGGCTACTACTCTAGAGCGAAAAATTTACATCTAGCATCTAAAATAATTTGTAAAAACTATTCTGAAAGAATACCCAAAAAAATTGATGATTTAAAACTTTTGCCAGGTGTAGGAGATTATACGGCGAGTATTATTATGGCCGTGGTTAACAATAAACCATACATAGCATTTGACGGGAATGTTAAGAGAGTTTTGAAGAGATTTTTTGCATTAAATATTGACGATAGTTCTAAAAACTTGAAGTTATTGAAACACAAATCCAAAGTTTTTCTAAGCAAAAATAGACATGGAGATTTGGCTCAGGCACTTATGGAATTAGGTGCTTTAGTATGCAAACCCACAAATCCGAAATGTAACAAATGTCCACTTCAAAAATTTTGTTCATTTAAAAAATCTAATATTTCTTTCACAAAAAAAATAAAAAAGAACAATAAACTTATTTATGTGGCTTTGTGTAATTTAAGAAAAAACAAGGTGCTTGTTACCAATAAAAACCCATCAGGTTTTTTGAACGGCATGCTCACTGTTCCCATGATTGAGCTCAAAAATTTTAAAAAAATAAATCGTAAAAATAATTACGAAGTTTTAAAAAAAGAACTTTCTCATAACATTTCTAACTCAAATTTAAAAATAAAAATTGCTATTCTAAAAAAAAATATAAATTTACCAAATCATTTTTGGATTGATAAAAATAAAATTAAAAAATATCCTATTCCCGTATTAACTAAAAAAATTTTTAAGGCAATAAATTTAAGTTAACAATGAAAATTATAATAATAGGAGCTGGTATATCGGGACTTACTTTGGGATCTTTTTTAAGTTCAAAAAAAAATAATGATATTGAATATAAAATTTTTGAAAAAAGAAAAAATATTATAGAAGAGTACAATGGAATTCAGCTTTCACCGAATGCCACAAGGATATTGAATTTAATTGGGTTTAAAAAAATAAAAAAAAAAGAATTATTTTTTCCGAAGCATATTAAATTTTCAGATTTACATAACGGAGATGAGATTTTTAATATTAAAACAAATAACTTTACTCACAAAAAAAATTCATACGTTTGTATGAATAGAAATATTCTTATAAAATTTCTAATAAAAAAAATACCTAAACAATTAATCACATTTAATAAAAAAGTAAAAAAAATTGAACATTTTAAAAATTCAAAAATAATAAAATTTTCTGATGGAACAACCGAAAGAACTGATTTAGTAATTATTGCTGATGGTGTTTTCTCGAAAAATAGACAAAAAGAATTTCCGAATAATAATTTGAAATTTTCAGGATCAGTCGCTTTTAGAACCAAAAATGTAAGACTTCCTAAATGTTCAAAGATTGACAACGGCAAAATTAATGTTTTTTTGGGACCTTTGTCTCACGTTGTTGCCTATCCAGTTAATAAAAAAAAAGATTTTAATTTTGTTTCGGTAATAGCCAACGAAAAGTTTAAAAAATATGTTTCTACAAATAAAACGAATATTACTAAGTTAAAATTTTTTTTTAAAAAAAGTAGAAATTTTTGGACCAAAGAAGTTGCTAAAATTTTCAAGAACCATATCATTAGTTGTTGGCCCATATATGTAGTAAAATTTAATAAACCTTGGATTAAGAATAATTTAGTTCTTTTGGGTGACGCGGCGCATGCCATGTTGCCTTATCATGCCCAAGGAGCCGCACAGTCAATTGAGGACGCATATCAATTGTATAGAAGTTTAAAAATAAAAGATTTGAGTTCTGCATTAAATAAGTATGAGAAGTTAAGAAAATTAAGGGTTTCAAAAGTTATTTTGAGATCAAATATTAATAAAGCTATATTTCATATCTCCAATGAAAATTTACGGCTTTTAAGAAATGTTATTTTAAAATATTTGTTAAATAAAAGAGCCTTTATTAAGTCCTATTTTGGTGGTTTATTTGAATATAAAAGAAATAATGAAAAATAACTTTACAATTAAAATAGACAAAAGTTGGGAATATGTGAGCAAGGATGAATATGAGTGTTGGTTTAAAGGCTATATATCAAATTTTGATTTAGAAGGTAAAGATGCCGCAAATCATATTCTAAGTAATTTTACCTCAGAAATAACAAATTTAAAGAAAGTAATAAAAAATTTTTTTGGACATTTTTCTTTTATAGTCAAATCTTCTAGCAAAATCTATTTTGTTACTGATAATTTGGCAAGCTATCCAATTTTTTATTTTTTAGATGAAAAAAATTTTTATGTTTATACCGAATCATTGTCATTAAAAAAAGATCTGAAAATAGGCAGCAAAGATTTAAATCCAAAACAGTCTTTTATTGCAGCAAGATCAGGATTTACTCTTGGTGCTGAAACTTTGTATAAAGGGATAGAGACATTAGAGGCAGGAAAAATATTGGAATACGATATTAAAAATAACAAAAAGTATTTACATAATTATTTTATATATTTTTTAAAAGATTCTCAATCAACAGAAGCAAACAATGAAATGGACAAAATGTCTAAGCTGAACAATATATTAAATTCAATATTTCATGAATTAAAAAAAAATGTTCAAGATAAAAAAATTATTGTTTTTTTAAGCGGAGGATATGATTCTAGGATAATTGTGTCATACCTCAAAGAGCATAATTTCAAGAATGTGCTTTGCATATCATATGGACAAAAGGGAAACTGGGAGTCATACGTAAGCAAAATTATTGCTGATAAATTAGAATTTGAATGGAAATTTGTTGAGATAAACCATAAAGAAATTTCAAAATTTTATCTAGGTTCAACTTTCAAAGATTATTTTCAAAAAGCAGACACTTTTTGTTCGACACCAGTTTTAAATGAATTGTATGTGCTAAGTTTAATTCAAGATCAAATTCCCAAAGATTCAATTTTAATAAATGGTCAATCAGGTGATTTTATTTCAGGCAATCATATACCAAAAATTTTTTTTGAAATAAAAAATTCTTATTCTGAAGATAAAAGATATGACATCATATTAGATTCTATTATTGGAAAACATTTTTCTTTATGGACAGATATTATAAAAACAGAGGAAGATATTATATATTTGAAACAAGTTATATTAGAAGATATTAAACACAATGTTTCATTGCCAAGACGTCAATATGATGATTATAAAGTTTATGAATACTATGAATGGAAAACTAGACAATCCAGATTTCTCATAAGAAATCAAAAAGTATATGATTTTTTCAATTTTAGTTGGAGGTTGCCTTTGTGGGATCAAAGATTAGTTGATTTTTGGTTAAAAGCTGATAAATCGGAAAAACAAAATCAAAATTTGTGGCTGCGGTTTATTAAAGATAAAAAAAATATTGAAGTTTGGATTAAATATAAAAAAAAATGGGATGTTCCTGTATGGATTAATTCATTAAGATTTTTTTTAAAATTTACTTTAGGTATAATGGTTGGAAAGAAACTTTGGCATGTTTTTCAAAGAAGATTTTTTTGGTGGTGGACAGATAACCAATTTAAAACAGCAATAATTTCATACAAAAGTTGGTTTTCTGATAGAAGAGTTTCCAGAAACGCAATATCTTATTTAACAGAGTTGTGGCTAAAAAAACATCACTTAAATTGGAAAGGAAAAATTTTTAAATAAATTTATGAAAAGATATATATTTACTGTAACCACAGGAAGAAGTGGGCAAGCAAAATTATTTGAGATTATAAATCATAATTTTCCAAATGTACTGGTCACTTTTGAACATCCTCAAGTCAATACTTATTTTAAAGGATTTTTAGGCACATTAGAGAGAAAATTTAGAAGAAATTTTGTTGAAACACATGAGCTGCTAGGCAGAGGAAGGGTCATAAAAAGTTTTGGAGATGAAAAAATGAGTTTTATTAATAGAATTGCAAAAAAGCGATTAAAAGAAATTAATAGAAATTTAATAAAACAAAATAAAGAAGTTTATGTAGATATTAGCAAGCATTATATAAGAGGCTTACACGAAGGTTTTAAAACAAATTTAGATAAATTTTCTATTATATTTTTAGTCAGAGATCCAATAGAGAATATGAAAAGTTTTTTAAATAGAAATAAAAATTTTAATTTAGATAATGGCAAGGTAGATGCAAATTCAAATATATTTAAATTAGAAAATAAAAATTTAGAAAAAGGAGAGTTGTATCTATGGGCCTGGTTTGAATATTACTTGAGATATCTAAAAATTTTAGAGGATAAAAAAATTGACAAGAGTATTTTAATAGAAACTTCAAAACTTAACGACAAGTCATATTTAAAGTCAAAGTTAGAAATGCTAGATCTAAAAAGTGAAAAACTCACATTTGATGATGATACAGCAAAAAGCAGCAACCTAGAGCAAGGATATGAAAAAACAAAAGTCACAAATGATGATATAAAGATTTATAAAAAATTTATTAAAAAAGTTCCAAATAATATTTTAGAAAAAATTAAATTTTTAAATGGCTATGATCCATCAAAAATACATAATCTTAAATTATAATATTAAATACTTGTAATGAAAAAAAATTTTTTAGTAGGGTCCTCACAAGAAGACATAACGCCAAAAAATATAATACCACTATACTCCCTTGATCACAAATTAAGGAGCAGTAAAAAAATACAAAGTAGAATTTATTTGAACACAATTTTTCTTTCAATAAATAAAAAAAAAGTATTATTTATTACTTTAGATTTAATTTATGTAGGTGAAGATTTTTGTAATAAATTAAAAAAACAAATAAAATCAAAATTTAAAATAAATACTGAAAATATAATGATTAATGCGACGCACACACATTCCTCACCACTTATAAGTGAAACAATTTTTAATTCTGCAAAAATATCAAAAAATTATATTAGTTTCTTGAACAAAAAAATATTAACTTCAATTGTTAAATCAATTAAAAATAAAACTTATTGCAAAATAAATTATGGAGCAATAGATGCTGAATTTAACGTAAATAGAAGAAAAAAAATTTTAGATTTGTCTAGTTTAAAAAATTTTCGTTTAATGACTAAATTTGCAAATAGACCTAATTTTTATGGCCCAAAAGATAGTAAATTAAGTGTAATAAATTTTTTAGATAAAAATAATTCAATTAAATGTATGATTTTTAATTATGCTTGTCATCCATCATTATCTAGATTTAATTCTGTTTCGGCAGATTATCCAGGTTTTACGAGAGAGTATATAAGAAAATACTATTCTAAAAATATGCCCATTTGTTTTTTGCTGGGTTTTTGTGGTAATTTAAAATCTAATTTGATTTTTAAAAGAAAGATTAGTTTTAAAAATCCAATAAAGTCATTTTTTGAAATTATTTTTGACAAATATCAGTTTGATAAAAATTTAAGCTTAAATAAAATAAAAAAATTTTCTAATAAAATTTCAAGAAAAATATTTGGTATTAATAATTTTTTAAATATAAAACCAAATATCAATTGCAAAGAGGTTAATTTGAAATTGTTTTATGAAAATTATAATTATCAAAATTTATATCAAAATATAAAACAAAAAAATCAATTCGAAATTAAAAATTATTTAAAATTTATTAAAAAGAATAAATATAAAAATTTTAAAACTTTAAAAATTCAAAAAATATCTATTGCAAAAAATCTATCTTTTATATCATTGTCGGGTGAAGTTTTCTGCGAATATTCAATTTGGTTAAAAAAACTATCGAAACAGAAATCAATATTTATAATACCGGTTATGTGTGCTAATGGAATTATGGGCTATGTTCCAACAAGTACTGCTCTAGAAGAGGGGGGGTATGAAGTCGAGAGATCTTTAATAGAACATGGTATGCCTGCTAAATTTACACGACATGTTGAAAAACGAATTTATTTGAGCCTTAAAAAACTCATCCTTAATTAAGAAAAAATCTTATAAAGCTTGACTGTTCAAAACTTGAACATTATAGTGTTCAAAATTTGAACATTTATGACAGAAGATCCAGATCAGTTTAATGTATTAAGAAAAATCAATTCCAAACCTCATTCATCACAAAGAGAAATGGCAAAAGATCTAGATATGAGTCTTGGAAAATTTAATTATTGTTTAAAAGCATTAATAGACAAGGGCTTTGTGAAAATACACAATTTTCAAAAAAATCCAAATAAACTTAAATACGCATACATACTAACTCCCGAAGGCATTACAGAAAAGACAAAGCTGACAGTTAATTTCATGAAAAGAAAAATGAAAGAATATGATGAATTAAAATCAGAAATTGAGGAAAAATAAATGTGGGTAGTATTTAAATATAAAAATCATCAATATGAATTTTTAAAGAAAAATTTTAAAAAAGAAATCAATAATGATGTTAAGTTTTATAATCCAAAAGTAAAATATTCTAAAAATATAAAAAATAAATATCACTCAAAAGAAAAATATATTTTAGAAAATTATGCATTTTGTTATTTAGAAAAATTTTCAAATACAGGATATCTTAATAAATTTAAGAATATAAAAGGGTTGAGTTATTTTTTAACAGGCTGCATACATCAGCAAGAAGAAATCTCAAAATTTGTTAATTTATGTATTGATCACGAAAAAGAAGATGGAACATTATCTTCATCATTTTTTTCAAATTTTGAATCAACTAAAGCTAAGTTTTTAAGTGGACCTTTTGCTGATGTAGTATTTCAAATAATTGAAAGACAAAAAAATAAATTAAAAATTTTATTAGGCAATATAGAAACAATAGTAGAAAAAAAATCTAATATTTTATATTTGCCTTTGTAAAAAATTATGAACATAAATTATAGGTAAACAAGGTGTTTATCAAGTGCGGAGCTTGTTCAAAATTTAAATAAATTCTCAATGTCAAAAAATATTATATTAGGTATTCACGATGGTCACAATTGTGGCGCTACACTTGTGGTTGGTGGAAAAGTTTTTGCTTCCATATCTGAAGAAAGATTGACTAGAAAAAAAAACGATATAGGTTATCCCAGAAAATCTATTGAATTTTTAAAAAGATATGCGGGCATTAAAAGCAAAGACATAACTTCGGTTGTTTATGCTTCTTTGTTTATGCACAAGCCTTCAGTTCTTGAAAATAAATTACAATGGTACAAAGTTGGTTTGCAAGAACAAAAAAGAGATGCAAAAGAGAAGAAATCAATTTTAAAAAATGAATTTATTAAAAGAAAAAAAGCAAGAATTAAAAATGTGACTAATCATCTTAAAATCAAAAAAAATAAGATTAGTTTTATAGAGCACCATCTTTGTCATTTGGCCGCTGCTTACTATACGGCTCCAAAAAATTTTTCTAATAAAAAAATTTTGGGTTTAACTTGTGATGGAGCAGGCGATGGTTTGTCAGCTACTGTTTCAAAATGTTTTTCAGGAAAAATTAAAAGAATTTCTCAGACGGATAGACATGCATCTCTTGGAAAGATTTATTCCAGAGTTACAGCTTTGTTAGGAATGAACCCATGGGAGCATGAATATAAAGTTATGGGATTAGCGCCCTATGCCAAATATGAAAATTATACAGATATAATGAAAGTTTTTAATAAATTATTAAAGTTATCAAAGAAAAATTTAACATTCCAAAGAGCTGGAAATCTTTCAACAAATTATTGCATGAAATATTTAATTGAGAAACTTGCTTACAAAAGATTTGATAATATAGCTGGTGCTATACAACTTTTTACAGAAAAAATGCTTATTAGCTGGGTAAGAAAATGTATCAGAAAGACAGGGTTAAATTACCTAGTTTGTGGAGGCGGTGTATTTATGAATGTCAAAGCAAATATGATGATATCAAATCTGCCCGAAGTTAAAAAAATGTATGTAATGCCCAGTGCTGCTGACGAGTCATTGTCAATTGGAGCCGCTCTTCTCAAATATCATCAAATTTTTTCTGGGAATAAAAAACATCCAGAAAGTTCAATTAACAATTTATATCTTGGAGAAAATTTTAATAGAAAAAATGAGGAAAAATCTATTAATAGATTAAAAAAAAATAAAAAATTTATAGTTTTTGATGGTAATCGTACTAACTTGAATAAAAAAATTGCCCATTTGTTGTTAAATAATAAAGTAGTAGCACGATCAGCTGGTAGAGCGGAATGGGGAGCAAGAGCTTTGGGTAATCGTTCAATTTTAGCAAGAGCTGACGATATTAACAATATTCAAAAAATTAATAACATGATCAAAAAAAGAGATTTTTGGATGCCCTTTTCTCCAATTATACTAAAAGAAGATTATAAAAAATACTTTAAGGATCCAAAAAAAATCAATCCTAAGTTTATGACTTTTGCTTTTAAAACTGTTTTAAAAAATAAAAAACATTTAACTGCCGCAAGTCATAGCAAAGATCATACGATCAGACCACAAATTTTAGAAAGAAGTGATAACAAAACACTTTATGAAATACTTAAGAATTTTAAAAAATTATCTGGCAAGTCAGTATTGCTTAACACATCATTCAATCTTCACGGCTATCCCATAGTTAATACCCCAGCAGATGCTTTAACTGTATTTTTAAATTCTAGTTTAGATGCTTTGGCACTAAATAATTTCATAATTGTAAGAAAATAAATTTTCAATGAGAATAATTGCTCGAGTAGATATCAAAAATGATTTTGTTATTAAAGGTATTCAAATGGAGGGATTGCGTAAATTGGGTAGACCTTTTGATTTTTTAAAAAAATATTATAAAGAAGGTATCGATGAAATAATACTAATTGATATTGTTGCAAGTCTTTATAGGAGAAATAATTTATTTGGAGTAGTTGAAAAAGCCACAAAAGAGATTTTTGTTCCTATGACTTTAGGTGGAGGCATAAAAAATCTAAAGGATGTTGAGGAGTCTTTTTTTTCAGGTGCTGATAAAGTTGCGGTAAATACCCAAGCAGTGAAGAGTCCAAATTTTGTTTCAAAAATAGTTAAAGAGTGTGGTTCCCAAGCTTTAGTTGGATACATTGAGGCTAAGACCATAGGCGAAAATAAGTGGGAAGCTTATATAAATTCTGGACGAGATAAAACTGGTTTAAACGCAATAGAATGGGCAAAAAAATTGATAAATTTAGGAGTCGGTGAGCTAATGGTTGTGTCCATTGACAGAGATGGAACCTTGGCAGGTCCGGATTATAAATTAGTTAGTGCAATTTCAAAATTTTGCAAAATACCATTGATAGTTGGTGGCGGAATAAGTAACAACAAACATATAAAAAAATTACTAGATATTGCAAATCCAAGCGGAATATATATCTCCTCAGCTCTTCATTACGATAAGGTAAAAATTAAGGATTTAAAAAAACATTAATGTCAAAAAATATTTCTATATTAGACTATGGCATTGGAAATGTAAGAAGTCTCCATAATAGTCTTGCCTATAATAAATTAAGTTCAATTATAACAGACAAGGAAGATAAAGTTTTAGAAAGTCAGATGCTGATTGTTCCAGGTGTTGGTTCTTTTAAAGGTTGTATGGATGCTATAAAAAAAAGAAATTTAGATAAATTAATTTATGCATTTGCAAAGACTGGAAAAAAATTGGTTGGGATATGTGTTGGAATGCAAATTTTATTTGATGATGGTTATGAATTTAAAAAAACAAAAGGACTTGGTTTAATTAAAGGTGAAGTAAGAAGAATTGATTACAAGAGTAAAAAAAATATTTTGTTACCACACATAGGTTGGAATAGTTTAATAGTTAAAAAAAAAAATAACATAATAGAATCGTCTAAAAAATCATTTTATTTTATTCATTCATTTTCATGTATTCCCGTAGAAAAAAAAGTTATTTTATCAACAACAAAATATGAAAATATAGAGTTTACATCTGCAATTCAAAAATCAAATATATATGGTTTTCAATTTCACCCTGAAAAAAGCTCAAACGAAGGATTAAATTTGCTTAGAAAATTATATGAGGTTAATGAATGATAAAGTCTTTTACAAATTCTAAAAAAGTAATTTTTTGCAAAAAATGTGTTATTTCAAATCAAAGACCTAACTCAAGCGTGGAATTTAAAAGTAAATCGACAGACAAAAAGATAGGAATAAAATTTGATAAAAACGGCGTATGTAGTGCATGCAGATATAATGAAATTAAAGATAAAATAAATTGGAAAGATCGTGAAAAAAAATTAATAAAATTGCTCGACAAATTTAGAAGAAAGAGTGGTTATGACGTAGTTATTCCAGGAAGTGGCGGAAAAGATAGTGGATTTACCGCGCATATTTTAAAATATAAATACGGAATGAATCCTTTAACAGTTACATGGGCTCCGAACCTATATACAGATATCGGATGGAGAAATTTACAAAGTTGGTCTCACGTAGGAGGAATAGATAATTTATTATTTACTCCAAATGGAAAGTTACATAGAAAACTTACATCCTTGGCTTTTATAAATCTTTTACATCCTTTTCAGCCATTTATAATTGGTCAGAAAATCATTGGTCCTTTGATGGCTTTAAAATTTAACATTCCATTGGTTTTTTATGGAGAGAACCAAGCTGAGTATGGAAACCTACTTGAAGAAAATTATATACCTAGAGTAGATAAAAAATTCTTTTCAAATCAGAAAGTCGACAATATATATTTGGGCGGAAAAACTATAAAAGAAATCTCAAGGAAATATAATTTCAATATGAATGATTTTACACCCTACATACCTCCAAAATTTACTGAAATTGTTAGAAAAAAAGTTGAGTTTCAATATTTAGGCTATTATCTAAAATGGGATCTCCAAGAGTGTTTTTACTATTCATCACAAAATACTGGATTTAAACCCAATACAGAGAGAACGGAAGGGACTTATTCTAAATATTCAAGCATAGATGATAAAATAGACAATTTTCACTTTTTTACTACTCTAATTAAATTTGGACTGGGAAGAGCAAGCATGGATGCTTCACAAGAGATTAGAACTGGAAAGATTACAAGGGAAGAAGGTGTGCAACTTGTAAAATTGTACGATCAAGAATTTCCAAAAAAATATTTTCATGAATTTTTAGAATATATTGATATTTCCGAAAAAAAATTTTGGCAAACTATTAATAAATTTAGACCTCAAAATTTATGGTTTTATGATAAAAAAAAACAAGGTTATATACTTAAAAATCAAATAAAATGAAAAGAAAAAAAAATATTATTTGTGTAACAGGAACTAGAGCCGACTATCCAAGAGTAAAACCAGTTTTAAATATTCTAAAGTTAGATAAGAGTATTAAATTAAGTTTATATGTAACAGGGCAACACTTAGAGAAGGATTTTGGCAAAACCATAAATGAAATAAAAAAAGACAAATTTAAAATTCTTAGAAAGATAAAAATTTTTTCAAAAAATGATCAACTTCTTGGCATGAATCAAGCATTAACAAGATGTATAAAAAAAATTAGCAACTATCTTCAACTGGATAAGCCAGATCTAGTTTTATTAACAGTTGATCGGATCGAGACTTTCGGTTCAGCTATAGCTGCTTTTACATCTAATTTTCCAATTGCCCATATTCAAGGAGGAGAAGTGACTGGCACTATGGATGAAACTATAAGACATTGTGTAACAAAAATGAGTCATATTCATTTTGCGGCAACTGAAAAATCAAGAAATAGAATAATTTGTATGGGAGAAAATATAAAAAATGTCCATAATGTTGGTTGTCCTTATGTAGATCATATGAAAAATTTTAAGGTATTTTCACACTCTAAAATTGAAAGAGTGCTGAAAAATAAATTATCAAAAAATTTCGCAATTTTTATTCAACATCCAGTTACTTCAGAATTAAAAGATAATTTTAATAATTTTTTAACAACAATCAAATCTTTAAAAAAATTTAAAAATCTTCAAATTATATCTATATATTCAAACTCTGATGCAGGTGGACGCAAAATTAATGACTATCTAAAAAAAAATACAAATTTTCTTGTTTTCAAAAATTTACATGAAGATATTTTTTTATCTCTAATGTCAAAATGTAAATTTATGATAGGCAATTCTTCTTCAGGTATTAGAGAAGCAGAAATTTACAAAATACCCGTGATAAATATTGGCACTAGACAAAATGGAAGAGAAAGAAATATTAATGTTATTGATGTAGATTATAAAAAAACACAAATAACTCGAGCAATAAATAAATGTCTCTACGACGGAGTTTTTTTAAAAAAAATCAAAAAAATTAAAAATCTATATGGTAATGGCAAAGCTTCTTGGAAAATTGTTAAACTTTTAAAAAAGCAATATAATATAGGGATACAAAAAATTTTTCATGACAATATCTAAAAAAAAGAAGAGAGTATGTGTAATTGGTGGTGCAGGCTGTATTGGTAGTGCCGTTGTAAATTATTTAAATAAAAAAAACTATCATGTGAAGTTATTTGATCTGCGTGAGCAAATAGATATAAAAGAAAAATCCTTTCCTAAGGATGTAGAAATTATAGAGGGCTCAGTTTTAGATAAGTCATCATTACAAAGGTTAATAAAAACTGGAGATATTGTAATACATTTAGCAGCTTCTCTGGGCGTTAAAAATACGGAAGAAAATTTGTACAGATGCTATCAAATAAATGTCAAAGGCACCGAGAATGTTTTAGATATATGTTTACAAAGAAAAATTAAAAAGTTTATATTTTCTTCGTCTTCTGAGGTATACGGCGAGCCATTAAAAAATCCGATCAAAGAGAGTTTTCCAGTTTATGGAAAAAGTTTTTATGCAGTTACAAAGTTAATGGGTGAACACTTAATTAAATCTTATTCCCAAATGGATCCAAATTTAAAATATGTGATACTTAGATTTTTTAATACCTATGGCAAATATCAGGTAGCGCAGTTTGCAATTCCAAAATTTATATATAGAGCTAAGAACAAATTGCCCATTCAAATTAATGGAGATGGTAATCAAACAAGAAGTTATTGCCACGCCAATGATACAGCAATAGCAGTAGAAAAATCACTGAATAATAAAAGAGCCGAAAATAAAATTTTTAATATTGGAAATAGTAAAGAGTTAGTTAAAGTGAAGGATTTAGCTAGATTAATTGTTAAAAAAGTTGGTAATAAAAATAAAATAACATTAAATAAAAATTTTAAACAAGCAGATAGATCTGTCTCTAGAGAAATCTATAATCGTTTTTGCGACGGCTCACAGGCGAAAAAAATTTTAAAATTTACAGCAAAGATTACCTTGTCAGAAGGCTTAGATGAGTTAATTTATTATAAGATAAGAAAAAATTGGCCAAATTTATGAAAGAAAAAAAAATAAAGCTTGATAAGTTTAATATAGCCAAAAATTCAAAACCATTATTAATAGCAGAGATTGGAATTAATCATAATGGAAGCTTATCTCTAGCTAGAAAAATGTTGAATAAAGCAGTTGATTGTGGGGCGGATATAGTGAAGTTTCAAACTCATTTAGTTGAAGATGAAATGCTACCCTCAAAAAACAAAAAAACAGGCTCACATGTTAAAGGCTCTCTTTTTGATATTCTTAAAAAATGTTCTTTAACTAAAAAAGATCATATTAATTTACAGAGACTATGCAAAAAAAGAAAAGTGATGTTTTTATCTACTCCTTTCTCTAAAGAGGCAGTGGATTTACTTACATCTATTAAAGTATCTGCATTCAAAATTGGTTCTGGAGAAACAAAAAATTATCATTTTATAGAGTATATTTTAAAAAAAAATAAACCAACTTTAATTTCAACAGGGACAAGTTCTTGGGAAGATTTATTAAAATTTGAAAAAAAATTTAGAAAATACAAAAAAAATATAATATTGATGCAGTGTACATCAAATTATCCTACTCAAAACTCTGATACTAATACAGGAGTTGTTAAATTAATTCGTAAAAAGCTCGGGTTTATTCCCGGTTATTCCGATCACTCAAAAGAAAATATATCATCCCTCGCAGCTGCAGTTATGGGTGCAAAAGTTATTGAAAGACATTTTACACTTTCTAGAAAATTGCCTGGTATTGATCAATCTTCATCTTTAGAACCTAAAGAATTTTTAGATTTAAGAATAAATATAGATAAAATTTATCAAACCACAGGTTATGACAAAATTGTAAACAGAGAGTCAAAGAATGTTATTAATGGTTTTTCGCAAAGTATAGTCACAATAAAAAATATAAAAAAAGGTGAAAAATTGTTACCTGGAAAAAATATTTGGTATAAAAGACCAGGGACTGGTATTAACGCCAATAAGCTTTTTAAAATTAAAAATAAAAAGACAATTAAAAATTTACAAAAAGATCAACTTCTTAAACTTTCCGATTTCAAAAAATAAAATAATTTTATAATTTTTGTGAAAAAAACAATTAGTTTTTGCGCTATAATTCCAGCAAGAGAAGGTTCCAAAAGGATAAAATTAAAAAATATTGTGAACTTTAGAAAAAAACCTTTGATTTTTTGGACAATTCAAGCAGCAATATCCTCAGGAGTATTTGATAAAATTTATGTCTCCACAGACTCAGAAAAAATTAAAAATAAAGTCAAGTCCTTCAAAAATATTAAAATTTTAAAAAGACCAAAAATATTGGCTTTAAGAAAAACAAAATCAGAACCTGTTATTAGACATGTGTTAAAAAAAATAAAAAAAAAACATGATTATTTTTTGCTTTTGCAGCCGACATCTCCTTTACGAACAAAATATGATATTCGAAATGTTTCTAAAATTATAAAAAAAAACCTATTTAACACATGCATCTCTATATCAAAACTAAAAAATGAACCTTTTAGAATAAAACATAATGGAAAAATTTTTATTAAATCAAAATTTTTTAAATTTTTAAAAAATAAAAATAAATATTATTATAACGGGGCTATTTATGCTGCCAGTTTTTCATTTTTTTTAAGGCATCAAAATTTATATGAAAAAAATGCAAACTATTATTTGATGGATAAAAAAAATTCAATAGATATAGACACTATTGAAGATTTAAATAGAGCAAGCAAAATAAATGAACGAACGCAATAAACCAAATATTATTTTTTTAATTGTAGATATGCTAAGACAAACCAAGATTGGAGCGACTGGATATAGCCCCGATATTACTCCAAATTTAAATGAAATTTATTTAAATGGATTCAGAGCAACACAACATTTCTCAAATGGAAATGTAACACAGTTTTCTTTTCCTTCTATATTTAGTTCAACCCTTCCTTTAGATTTTGGAGGATATAACTCTGGTATAAAAAATAGACCGGATTCTTTTCCCGAAATATTATCAAAGAATGGTTATGAAACTTGGGGAGCTGTTACTGGACATCCTTGTTGTGCACATTTCGGTTATGATAGAGGTTTTGATAAATTTGAAAATTTGATTGATCTTTACCAGTGGTTTAGACAAATGTTCAGAGTTGAACTTAGACATCTAATAGATGGATATAAACAAAAAAAATATACCTATAATGAGTTTACTGACCATTTAGTCATAAATTATTCAGAATATTTAAAGAGCACTTTGAGATATATTGATGAAATGGAAGATCTTGAACTTCCAAATAATGGATGGAACAGAAAAAAATTGAGATCATCTATAAATAATGAAATCAAAATTCTAAATGAAGATCCAAAATTAATTTCTGAAAAAATATTAAACTATGATCAAAACTTTAGAGATGTTTTGGGGTTAAAAAAAATAAGTAAAAAAATTAAAATTAAAATAAAATTCAAAAATAAAATTAAAAACTTTTTAAATAAAAAAGTACCTTTATATTCTGAAAGAAGAGCTTTTCCTGCGCATTATGTGAATGAAAATTTTAAAAAATTCATAAAAAATAGAAATACGTCAAAACCATTTTTTGCGTATATGCATTATTTTGATGTACATGAAGCAAAGCTATTGTTTTCAAATTTTTCTTCAAAAAAATTTTTAGATATAGGGATGTCACTGATTAAATCTTCAAAAAGAGATTTTAAAAAAGGGGGTTTTGTTTACGATGTTGCCATGTATCAGGTTGATAGAGAAATTGGAAGATTGTTAAAATTTTTAAAACAAAATAAATTAGATAAAGAGACAATTATAGTCATAACAGGTGACCACGGCACTCAGTCTGGCCATCCTAAGAGGACAATTGCAAAAGGAAATACTGATTTATCAAAAAATTTTTTTGACGAATATCACCATGTGCCTTTAATAATAAGTGGAGGAGGTATTAAATCACAAGAAACAGACGAAATATGCAGTCATTTGGATTTGGCTCCCACGCTTTTTGATATTATTGGAATTGAATCTCCCAGATCATTTCTTGGTAAGTCAGTTTATACAAAATCTACAAATTATAACAAATATGTGATAGGTGAGAATAATGGCAATGGAAACTGTGATTTAAAAAATAAAAATATTTATATGTCAGTAAGGAGCAAAAAATTGAAAACAGTTTACGAGATCAAAAAATTTAAAATTGAAGAAAGAGAAGTTTATAATATTTCAAAAGATAAATGGGAATTTAAAAATCTTAAAGAAACAGATGATTTTAAAGATTTAAGAAAAGAGCATTTTGATATAGTAAACAGTAGAATAAAAAAAATAAAATTAGAAAATAATTTATAGACACAATGTTTAATAACAAATCAATTTTGATAACGGGCGGAACAGGATCTTTTGGACAAAAGTTTGTAGAGATTCTATTTCAAAAATATAAACCAAAAAAGGTTATTATTTATTCTAGAGATGAACTAAAGCAGAGTATCATGGCACAAAAATTTGATGCTAAAAAATTTGAGAAAATACGTTTTTTTATCGGAGATGTAAGAGATAAAGACAGATTAATAATGGCGTTTAACAATGTTGATTATGTAGTACACGCAGCTGCGCTAAAGCAAGTTCCAACTGCCGAATATAATCCCATAGAATGTATAAAAACAAATGTATATGGAGCCGAGAATGTTATTAATGCCGCAATCACATGTGGTGTAAAAAAAGTTATTGCCTTGTCTACCGACAAAGCTGCAAATCCAATAAATCTCTACGGCGCAACTAAATTAGCATCAGACAAGTTATTTGTTGCGGGAAATAATTTAACAGGTTCTAAAAATGTTGAATTTTCTGTTGTAAGATATGGTAACGTTGTAGGATCACGGGGTTCAGTCATTCCATATTTTAAAAACCTTATTAAACAGAATAAAAAATATCTTCCCATAACCCACAAAGACATGACTAGATTTTGGATTACTTTAGACCAAGGCGTAGAATTTGTAATGAAAAGTTTTTACAGAATGAGCGGGGGAGAAATATTTGTGCCCAAGATACCATCAGTGAGAATATTAGATTTAGCTAAGTCAATTTCAAAAAATCATAAAATCAAAATAGTTGGAGTGAGACCAGGTGAAAAAATACATGAAATCATGTGTCCAGCTGATGATTCACATTTAACTATAGAGTTTAAAGATCATTTTTTAATTAGACCAACAATAGTTTTTAAAGATCTTAAAAAAAATTACAAGATTAACAAATTAAAGGAAAAAGGAAAAAATGTTAGGTATGGATTTGAATACAGTTCTTCAACAAATCAAAATTTTTTAACAGTAAATCAATTAAAAAAAATAAATAAAAAAATCAATATTAATTAATGTTGTTTCAAAAGAGAAAATACTTTCAATTCTCAAAAAGCAATGAGTCTATCAGAAATTTAAAATCAGACTTTATAATTAAGAATAAAATACTCTTACAAGAAACAACAAAGATAAACAGAAAATATAAAAAACAAAAGAAAAGGGTTCATTGCAAAAATTGTCAAAAAAAGTTGAACAAGTATGATTTTGTCTCATTTGGAATAAAATATTATATATGCAAAAGATGTTCTCATGTAAATGGAGCACATGAAGATTCAGATAATTTTATCAATTTTCTATACAAGGATAAAAAAGGAAAAAATTATTCAGAAAATTATATGAAATTTTATAAAGAGAGGGTAATCAAAATATACCTTCCAAAAATAAAATTTATAGAAAAAACTTTATTTAAAAATAAAAAAAGAAGCCTAAATATTTTAGATTTTGGTTGTGGTGCTGGTCATTTTTTAAAAGCATGTGAAATTAGAAAACATTTTGGAATTGGTTATGATACAAATCAGACATTGGTTGATCTTTCTAAAAAAAAATTAAAAAAAAATATTTGCTATTTAACAGAAATTGATAGTTTTCCAGAAATTATAAAAAACTCTAGTTTTGACGTAATATCTTTAATTGGGGTCTTGGAGCATCTACAAAATCCTAATGAGCTTTTACGGTCATTTAAACAATCAAAATCACAATACCTTTTTTTAAGTTTGCCACTTTTTAGTTTATCTTCTTTAGTTGAAAATTCTAATCAAAATTTATTTCCTAGACATTTGTCTCGAGGTCATACTCATCTATATACTGAAAATTCAATTAATAATTTTATAAAAAGATTTAAATTAAGAATTGTTGGAGAATGGTGGTTTGGTTCAGATATTTCTGATTTATATAGAACTTTATTTTTACGATCAAAATTTAGAGATTTAAAAATAAAAGAAAAAATATATAAAGATTATTTTTCGAAGGTTATGGATAAATTACAAACAGTATTAGATCGAGATAAAATTTGTTCAGAAGTGCATTTGTTAATTAGAAAAATATAATTTGAAAAAAAAAATTTTAATATTCGGTGCCTACGGTTTTTTAGGCAGATCAATTTCAAAAGAACTAAAAAAGCAATACACCATTTTTAGACAAGGAAGAAAAAATTCAGCTCAAATAAGTTTGAAATTCAACTCTTTAAGTAAAGTAAAAAAAATTATAAAAAAGATAAACCCACATTGTATTATAAATTTAATTGGCAGCACTAATGTTAATAAATGTGAGAATGAAATCTACGCGTATAATTCAAATATTAAACCAATTAAGATGATTGTTGATAGTTTGAAATCTTTAAAAATGATTCCTTCTAAATGTTACTTACTTCATGTTTCAACTGATCAAGTTTATAATGGAGACGCACCTAATAAAGAAAACAAAATTAAACCAATAAACAATTATAGTTTAAGTAAACTTGAAGGTGAAAAACATGCCACAAAAGTGCATTCTTTAATTTTAAGAACCAACTTTTTTGGAAAAAGTTTGGATTCCAATACCTTGGTGGATTGGCTACACGATTCTCTCAAAAAAAATGAAATAATTTCAGGCTACTACAATATTTTTTTTAGCCCTCTACATGTAAATACTTTATCAAAAATAATAATTAAGATATTGAATCAAAGAAAAAGGGGAATATTTAATGTAGGTTCAAGAAACAGCATTAGCAAATATGATTTTTTAAAGCTTGTTGCTAAACAGCTAAAATTAAATACAAAAAAAATAGTCAAAAGAAGATATGAAAAAAATATTTATTTGGCAAACAGACCATTAAATATGTCATTAAATGTTAAGAAATTTGAGAGAGTTTTTAAAACAAAATTACCATTGGTTAACAGAGAAATTAAATTACTAAAAAATAAGAGTTTATAATTATGCAAATAGGAAAGAAAATTATAGGAATAAATAAACCAACATATTTTGTTGCTGATATAGCCGCAAATCATGATGGAGATTTGTCTAAAGCCAAAGAGTTAATACATTTAGCGGCTGAAGCAGGGGCAGACGCAGCAAAATTTCAACATTTTTCTGCCGAAACAATTGTGAGCGATAAGGGCTTTAAAGATTTGGGAAGTCAAAAATCGCATCAATCCAAATGGACGAAAAGTGTTTTTGAAACTTACAAAGACGCCTCAATAGATTTAAGTTGGACTGTTGAGTTAAAAAACACATGTGATAAAGCCGGAATTGCTTTTTTCAGCAGCCCTTATTCAATTGAATTAGTTGATCATTTAGATAATTATGTTCCAGCCTACAAAATTGGATCTGGCGACATAACCTGGTTAGAAATAATTAAACATGTTGCAAAAAAAGGCAAGCCCTACATGATAGCAACAGGAGCATCGTCAATTACAGACGTTGAAAGGGTTATTAATGAGGTCAAAAACATTAATAATAAAATTGTAATAATGCAGTGTAATACAAACTATACCGCGAGCCATGAGAACTTTAAATATATTAATATTAATGTGTTAAAACTTTATAAGAAAAATTTTCCGGAACTTATTTTGGGTCTTAGCGATCATACTCCAGGCCACACGACAGTGTTAGGAGCTGTTACACTAGGCGCAAGAGTGATAGAGAAACATTTTACTGATGACAACGAAAGGGATGGACCAGATCATAAGTTTTCAATGAATCCGACAACTTGGAAATTGATGGTGGAATCAACAAGAGAGTTAGAAATATCACTGGGAAATGAAATTAAAAAAGTTGAAGAAAATGAAGACGATACTGTTGTTTTGCAAAGAAGATCAATAAGAGCTAAAAAAAGATTGATAAAGGGACATGTAATAAAGAAAGAGGACCTTATTTGTCTTAGACCTTGTCCAAAGGACGCTTTAACACCAATATTCATAAACAATCTTGTCGGAAAAAAAGTTATAACAGATAAAGAAGAGGGAGATTATTTTAAGCAGGAAGATTTATCTTGAGAAATGATAAAAAGAGATTGCGCAATAATTATACCTTCAAAAAATGAATATAAAAATTTATTACGTTTAATAAACAGAATTAAAAAAAATTACTTCATTATTGTTGTTGATGACTATTCTGAAGATAAAACACAACAGATTAAAAATAGAAACAATTTATCAATAATTCAAAATAATTTTGATCCTGGTTACGATTTTGCTCTGTTAAGTGGAATTTTAAAAGCAATAAAAATGAACTTTAAATTTTGCATCACTTTTGATGCAGATGGCGAACATAATCCCAAAGATATAAAAAGATTTATAAAAAAACTTGATCTCGGGTTTGATGCGGTTGCGGGTTCAAGACAAAGTATCTCAAGATTTTCTGAGCTCGTATTTTCTAAGATTAGTAATTATTTTTACCAAATCGAAGATCCCATGTGTGGAATGAAAGGTTATAGATTAAGCGCTATAAAAAAACTCGAAAAAATAATTACCTACCCATCTATAGGAACAGAGCTTTTATTCAGACTGGTCAAAAATAAAAAAAAATACAGTAATATTAAAATTAAAACTCAACGTAGAATCTTTGGAGAGAGCAGGTTTGGTGGTAATTTAAAAAGCAATTTTTTAATTTTACAATCCATGTTTAATGCTTTTATTAAAAAATAAATTTTTTTATGCAAAGTATACCAACAGATATTATTACATATTCAAAATTAATTTATAATCCAGAAAAAGATTTTAATTTAGATTGGATTATTCCAGAACAAGATTTCAAATCTATTAGTAATATTTTTTTTAATGAAATATTTCACGTAATAAATGATACTAATGAAATTAATAAAGAGGTATTTTTCGCAGATATAGGTTTTTTGGGTCAACTCGTCCAGTATTTGCATGCTGATATTTTTAGAGCGAGAGCAAAAAAAAAAGGATTAAATGTTTCTATTGGAAAAAATTCGTCACATATTTTTAATCCTGATTGGAATTTGCTTTCAAGAATTGAAATTCAGCAGAGAGTTAATGCGAAATTTGATTCATTAATAACTTTAAAACAAAACATCAAATATTTTCTTTTTAATTATAATAAAAATATCTTTTCGAAATTTTTGAAGAAAAATTCATATCAAAGAGCTTTATGTTTAGGCTCTAATTCTGCTTTGGTACAAGACTATATAAAAAAAAATAAACTTATTGCTAGTTATAAATACATTAATTATTTTTTAATTCATTCGGAAGACAAATTAGATATTGATAGAGAAATAGAAAAATTATTATCAAATTATTTTGATAAAATTTCAAAATATTTAAAAAATAATTTTGATTTTAATTATAATACAAATCTATTAATTAAATGTTGGGGACGTAGATTGAGTTACTTAAAAATGATGCTGAAAAAAATAGTTAATGAAAATAATCAATTACCAAATTATCTTTTAGTCACTCAAACTATGAAAGCCTCTCATCGCATAGTAGCATCAGCTTTTAAAATTATGGGCAAAAATGCTGTAGCATTTGATCATGGAAATGTACCAAATAACAGAAATACTTTGCCGTTTCATATTCAACCTCTGAGTTATAACAAAATAGTAACTTACGGAAGGAAATCTGCCCAATCACTAAAATCAAATCTTGAAACTTTTAGTTTTAAATCTTTTTATCAAAATCTTTCAATCGAGTCCGCAAGAGATAAAAATTTGTATAAAAATTTCAACAAATGTAAATACAAAAAATTACCAAAAAAAAATAATATAATAATGATAATTGGTTGGCCAATGAATAGCAGAAGATGGACTGGAGAAAATGATGGAAATTTTTTTTTCTACCGAATACTACTTGAAGTTAATCTAATTAAATATCTTAAAACATTGGGTTATAAAGTTTATTACAAAATTCATCCTTTAAACAAAGAAGGAACTGAAGAAATAATTAAAAGGCAGGGCGCAGAGATAGTAAAAGAGAAATTTGAGAATTGTTGGAAAATTGCTGATGTCATTATTTTTACTCATACTAGCACTACAACTTTTGGATATGCATTGACCACAAATAGAAAGATTATTTTAATAGATACAGAAAAAAAAAATTGGAATCATGAAAATTATAATGATCTTCTGAAAAGATGTTGTTTAATAAATGCTTCATTTGAAAATGGTTTTGATTTTTCAAAAATGGAATTAAAAAAAAGTCTTGAGAGATGCTCAGATTTTATAGACCAATCTTACATTGCAAACTATTTAATATGATAAACCAATGAAGCAAAAACCAATTTGTATAATACCTGCAAGAGGAGATAGTAAAAGGATAAAAAACAAAAATATCAAATTTTTTTTTGGCAAACCTTTGATAGGACATGCAATTAAATTAGCAAAAAAAACAAAAATTTTTTCTAGAGTAATTGTGTCAACAGACAGCTCAAAAATTGCTAAAGTTGCCAAAAAGTTTGGTGCAGAAGTGCCCTTTTTAAGAGATCAAAAACTATCAAATGACAAAGTAAATGTCCCTGAGGTTTTGTTTGATTGCATTAAAAGAATTAGCACTGAAAAAATCTCTGAACATTTTTGTATTTATCCCACATCTCCACTTTTAAGAAAAAAAGATATTATTGAAGCCTATAAAAAATTTAAAAGAAAAAAAGCCGATGGTCTCGTTGCCGTATCAGATTATGATTTTCCACCTGTTAGAGCCTTTAAAGTAATCAACGGAGAAAGAATAAAATACAAATGGCCAAAATTTTCATCAAAAAGATCGCAAGATCTGGAGAGATTGTTGCATGATACAGGGACATTTTATATTTTTAAAACACGTTTTTTTCTAAAAACAAAAACTATTTTTGGAAATAATACATGCTACTATTTTATGGATAGATTAAACTCTATCGACATTGATAACCCAGAAGATTTTGAAATAGCAAAAATTTTCTACAAACATAGAAAACTAAAAAAATGAGAATATTTGTAACAGGTTGCGCAGGGTTTATTGGTTTTCATATATCAAAAAAACTTATCGAAGACGGTAATAAGGTTGTCGGAATTGACAACATAAACAAATACTACGATCAAAAATTGAAAAAGTCTCGTTTAAAAATACTTATGGAATTATCAAAAAAAAATAAAAAAAATTTTTTATTTATTAAAGGTGATATTACAAATAAAAATTTAATTAAAAAAATTTTTTTAAAAACAAAATTTAATAAAGTTATACATTTAGCTGCGCAAGCCGGAGTAAGATATTCTCTTCAAAATCCAAGATTATACTTAAACACAAATATTAAAGGTTTTTTTAATGTTTTAGATGAGTCTAGAAAAAATAAAATTAAACAGTTTATTTACGCAAGTACGAGCAGTGTTTATGGCGGCAATACAAAAATACCTTTTAAGGAAATTCATCCCGCAGATCATCCACTGCAATTATATGCGGCCACAAAAAAGAGCAATGAGCTGATGGCTCATGCTTATAGTAGTTTATATGGTTTACCAACAATAGGATTAAGATTTTTTACAGTTTATGGTCCTTGGGGCAGACCAGATATGGCGTTATTTGATTTTACAAGAAGAATTTTATCAGGAAAAAAAATTAATTTGTTTAATCATGGTCGTCACTCTAGAGATTTTACATATATAGATGATATTGTTCAGGGCATTTTCAAAATAGTTAAAAGTAAAAAGCTCAAAAGAAAAAAGCAGCTTAAAAATCAACAAGATATATCGGAGAGTTTTGCTCCATATCAAATATTAAATATTGGGAAAGGAAAAAATGTAAGCCTAATGAAATTTATTAAAGCAATTGAAAAAGCAACTTTAAAAAAAGCTAAAATAAAAAAACTTCCATTTCAACCAGGGGATATCAAAGATACTTTTGCTGACACAAGCAAAATTAAAAAATATTATAAATATCTTCCCCAAACAGATTTTGAGCTTGGGGTGCATAACTTTGTTAATTGGTATAAAAATTTCTATAAAATCAAAAATATTTAAATGGACAATTTAAAAAAAATCTATTCTCTTCTTAATAGAGAAGATAGAATTAAATCAATCTACATATTTTTTTTACTTTTAATAAGCACATTATTAGAGATTTTGGGTGTCGGATTAGTGATACCTTTTGTACAAATGCTTACATCAGATAATTTAATAGATAAATATCCTTTAATTTTCGAGAACTTTGAAATTTTAAAAACTTTATCTCAAGATGAAATAATTTTATATGGCATTACTTCATTTGTATTATTTTTTTTAGTAAAAACAGTTTTCTTAGCCATTGTTCATTGGATTAAAGCAACTTTTATTTTGAATGTTGTGTCTAATTATTCAAAAAAATTATTCGAGGGATATATGCACAACCCTTATTCTTTTCATCTTAATAGAAATAGCGCGGATTTGATTAAAAATTGTAGTTCGCTTATAGATGTATTCTCCGCGGCAGTAACTTCAACGTTTATACTATTTTTGGAAGTATTGGTCTTAATTGGAATATCTTTTTTTCTTTTTTATGTTTCACCAATTGGAGCTTCGGTATTAATTTTAATTGTAATTTTATCGAGTTATATTTTCTATAATTTTAATAAAAAAAGATTTTCAATATGGGGAAAACAAGCACTGTTTCATGACGGTTTAAAAATTCAAAGTTTACAAGAAGGTTTAGGCGGTATTAAAGAAATTAAAATTTTAGGTACGGAAGGAAAATTTGTTGACAGATTTTCGTATCATAATTTTATAAGAGCGAATATGGCAAGATATAGGGATTTTGCACAAAATTTACCTAGATTTTTTTTAGAACTGTTGGCAGTTTTTTCAATCTTAGTATTGTTGTTCGTGATGATTCTTCAGGGATTTACAAAAGAAGATTATATTTGGATCGTTGCTGTTTTTGGAGCCGCGGCAATTAAAATAATGCCATCATCTGGGAGAATATTATTTTCATTTCAGAATCTTAGATATTGTAAACCTGGGCTAGATTTGTACCTAGAGGAAAAAATAAAAATTAACAAAAATAAATCACAAAGCCTAAATAAAGAATTTATTTTTAATAACAAAATCGCATTCCAAAATATATGTTTTAAATATAATACTGAATCCGAATTTTTATTGGAGGACGTTACACTTACCATTAAAGAAAACGAGAGTTTTGGTTTTGTTGGTGAGTCGGGAAGTGGAAAAACTACATTTGTGGACATTTTATTAGGGTTGTTGACTCCACAAAAAGGCCAAATATTAGTTGATGGTATAGATATTAGTGAGAATATTCACGGTTGGCAAAAACTAATAGGTTATGTTCCTCAAAATATTTATTTAGCAGATACTTCATTGAAGAAAAATATTGCTTTAGGACAAGAAGAAAAAGATATAAATATTAATAACATTCTAAAGGCGGTTAACCTTGCACAGCTCGATGATTTAGTTAAGAAATTTCCTAAAGGGATAGATACAACAATTGGAGAAATGGGCGTAAGACTATCTGGGGGCGAAAGACAAAGAATTGGTATTGCAAGATCGTTATATAGAAATCCAAAAATTCTCATTTTAGATGAGGCAACTAGTTCTCTAGATATTGAGACTGAAAAAAAGTTTATGAAATGTGTTAATGAGCTTAAGGGTAGAAAAACCTTAATTACCATTTCGCATAGACATTCTACAATTAAAGATTGTGATCAAATTTTTGAAGTAAAAAATAAAAAAATATTGCCAAAAAATTTATAAGTATATGAAAAAAAATAACTCAGAATATCTTTGCCACTGCCATGAGGTTTCAAAAGAATATGTTATGGATTATTTAAAAAATAATTCCCATGTAAGTTTTGAAGAGTTTCAACGCGCAACTAAGGCAGGAACAAAATGCAGCGCATGTCTTCTCCAAGTAGAAGATTTATATATTCGTGAGAGCAGCAATAAAATAGTCAATTCAAAAAGAGTAGTTTTACCCAATGAACAAACTAAAAATTTAAAACAAAAATTTTATAATATAATTGATAGTTTGTCTCCTAATATTTCCTGGAGATTGAAAAATGTATTTCCTATTTTGATAAATAAAAAAATTGAGAATATAGTTTGGTTTGCTAATTTTTCAAAACTATATTCAAAAGATGAAAAAATCTCATCTTATAAGATATACTTTGAGCTATATAATTCAGATGGAAAAAAAATTTGGTCTAAAATTAAAAATCTTGATGAAAATGAATTATTTCAATTAAAAATACCAACTGAAAAAATTTTCCATAATGGAAAAGATCAACGCAACATAGGAATTGCATGGTTAAATGTTTTAAAAATTGCAAAAAAATTTGGTAACAGAGGCACGTCTAGGCCACAAATTCAACTCAAGACGTCTCTTTCTAGTTCAGCAGTGCATGGCCAGTCCGCATCCTATAGAGACGGAGGTGATTTTACTGGAGTAAATAATTCAAAAGGAGATCGTCAATTTATAACTTTTATAAATCCTGGTAATAAAAATATAAATTTAGATCTCTATTCAAATTTAAACCCAACAAAAAATAATGAAAAGCCTGTTATAGTTAAAAAAATTTTGTTGAGTTCGAAAGGATGTTTTATATATGAAATACCTCTGGCCGGTGACTTTGGCAAACCGTTTCGAGTTTTTTGGCAGGGAAGTGGATTTTATAAAGCTCACGTGCTAATTTCAAATAATGATATAACCAGAATTTCATTAGATCATTTATAAAAATGTACTCACAAATCTTTCCACAAATCGTGTATCTACCTCTAGGGTATAGCTGTAAAATTATTGTCAATACTCAAAATATCTATAAAAGGTTAACTTCATATTCAGATGCCGAAGTAGTATTTTCACTAAAGTTTTTTAGAGATGGAAAATTGTTCAAAGAAGAAAATAAAAATATTATTTTTTCTAAATCAAATATCAAATCCCATCCCGATCTTGAATTTGAACTGGAAGATCAATCAGATTTAGGTCTTAAAAGTCCTGGATTTTTAGAATTATCAATAAATTCAAAAGAAAATTTACCTATATTTAGCTCTCGTTCTTTGACTGGAGTTTCAAATTATATAATCCATTATAAAAATAAAAAGAAGTCTTTTTTATCTGACCCAGCATATAAAGTTGGCTCACCTCCAGTTATACAACAATTTGCCGCTCATAAAATGTATTTAGACACTTATCCTATTATTGATATTAACGTTGAAAAAGATTTAGGAGAAAGCTTAGCGTTTATCAATCCATATCCTAAATCAATTTTAGCTAAAGTAGTGACTATGGATGGCCGAGAAATTAAATCTATTAAAGTCGATGCACTATCTTGTAGGCAAATAAATTTAAAAGATTTGTTAAAAAACCATTCTGAAAATGAATGGAGGGGTCATATTCAGATAACCGCAAATAATAGGGTCATTGTATATAATTTGAAACATTCATTTAAGGATATTGAGTTAATTTCAGATGTTGAGCATTTAGACCCATATAGAGGTGAGTTGAATTTTTTACCTTTAACACAGGGTATTAGAATATTTCTCGGTAATCTTTTAAGATCGATAAAGTAAAATGCGCCAAATTTATAAAAATTTTTATCTTTCAAAGAAAACTTTTGCTAAACTAGATTTTAAGAGGTTTGCATTTCACAACATTGTTTTAAGATATATATCTTTTTATTTTACTCCTTTTTTTATAAGTTTTAACCCAAATCAAATTTCATACATAAGATTATTTGTAGCGTTTCTATCATTAATTATTTTATCTTATGGTTATTATTTTCAGGGTGTTTTATTATTTTTTATATCTTACATAATTGATTGTATTGATGGAAATATAGCAAGGATCAAAAATCAAGCATCTTACTACGGAAAATATTTTGATGGTTTTGGTGACTCGGCTGTGGAAATTATAACTCCGATTGCATTGTTATTTTATTTTTTTGATAATTTTATTTATGGGAATAAAATAATAATAATTTTATCAACTTTAACCGTTATCTCATCCTCATTATCATATCTTATAATAGACAAAACTTACAATTACATCAGGTGGGTTTTCGTAGAGACTAAAAAAAAAGTAAAAAGTCCAAATTTTCTAAGTAATAAATTTTTAATTATATTTATAAATATACTAGAAGATATAAAGTTTATTTCATTATTTTTATCAATTTTTATTATAAAACCTCAAATGTTTTTAATATATTTAATATCATCATTGGTCTTATACAATTTTAGAATATTAGGGTGTATTTTTTGGTCTAGGAAATATCTTAATATTAAAAGAACTAGCTCACACTCAAGATAAAAATGAATATTTTAAATAATACATCTTTGCTAAAAAAGTTAATTGGAGATTTAAAAAAAACATCCAGACCCTGGAAAATGTCATCTTATTGGGATTCTTATCACCATAGAGTTCTTAGAGAAATTAGAGTTTCTGGAATATCCAATCTACAGAGCAATCATTTATTACAAAAAGGTTTTGGCATTGGAAGAGCAGTAGATGATGTAATTAGACCTTCCAATACTTTAAAAAGGTTTTTATTCAATTTAATTATATCTCTTCCGCTATTTTCAAAAGTGATTGATCAGTATTATGCGCTTATAAGAAAATTAAGTACTAGAAATATTAATTTAGAAATAGAGATCTGCAAACAGGCTCTAGTTTCTATTGAAAAAATTCATGGACCAATATCACTAGATTCAAATTTGACTGTAGGAGGCGCGCAGGATGTATTTAAATGGAGAGAAATTTTACTTACCACATCTTTTGTTAAACATTTAATACGAGTATCTGATTTTTACAAAAATGTTAATATGTCTGAAGTTACTTCTTTAGTAGAAATTGGACAAGGTTTGGGCTGGTCTACACTTGCTCATAAAACATTAAATCCGAATTTAAAACTTATTTTAAATATAGATATTCCAACAACTACTTATTTATCTACTCAATTTTTAAAAGCATCAGGAGGTCTAAAAATTTTTGATTATAATGATTTTTTAAAAGACGAAAAGAGGATTTTTGATTTACCCTCAAAAGATGGATGTACATGTATACTTTTGCCTACTTGGTGTTATACAAAAATAGAAAAAATTTTTGATTGGTTCCACAATGCCTACTCTTTTAAAGAAATGGATCAAGAAACTGTCGAGTCATATATCAAACATACAAAAAAAATAGTATCAAAAGGAGCCTGGATTATATCTACTATTCAAGATTCAAGAATAGATAGTGAATTTAAGCAAATCGATGTTAAAGAGATTGTAAAATATTTTTCTCCTGATTTTTCCGAGTCACAAGATATAGATTATGACAATTCTCTTCAATTTAAAATTTTATCTAAAATTAAAAAAAATAGCTTCATAATTTTAAAAAAAAAATAAATCATTTATAAAAAATGTTTAAAAATTTTAGCACCAAAGCAAAAGTTTTGTTTAATCTAGAGAGCAAAATTAAAAAATTTAAAATACCTAAATTTTATTTTTTTCAAGTTTCAAGTTGGAATTTAAATCAGGAATATATTTTAAACCAAATTATAAAAAAATTTAAAACAAATAATAATCCATACATTAGTTCTCTGGTGATCAGATCTTCCGCATCCGATGAAGATTCCCAAGTTTCTGCTAGAGCAGGAGAGTATTTATCAGTTTTGAATGTGCCTTATAATAATAAAAAAAAAATAAAATTAGCTATCAACCAAGTAATAAAAAGCTATAAAAAAAAATTTTTAAATAATTTAGAAAGTTCCGAAATTATTGTTCAACAAATGATAAAAAAAACTGCTATGAGCGGAGTAGTTTTTACCTATGATTTAAATACTGGAGCTCCATACTATGCAATTAATTATGATGACATGTCTGGTTTGACAGACAAGGTAACATCAGGAGCCGGAGAGTATTCAAATCGCACTCTTTATATACATAGAAATTTTGAGAAAAATTTAAGATCAAAAAGGTTTAAGATACTTATTGATTCCATTAAAGAGCTAGAAAAGATTACAGGTAGTAATTTTTTAGATATTGAGTTTGCTTTAAGCAAAAAATTAAAACCATATTTATTTCAAGTTCGTCCCATAACAACAAAGAAAAAGTGGTTTTTTAGTTCGAAAAAAAAGGTAGATCAAATATTAAAAATAAACGTAAAAAAATTTATAAAAAATATTAGGCCACCAAGTCAAATTTTTGGAGAACATGCCGTTTACGGGCAAATGCCAGATTGGAATCCTGTTGAAATGTTAGGAAGGACTCCGAGAGCATTAGCATTATCACTGTATGAAATTTTGATCACAAATAAAATTTGGGCGGTCGCTAGAGATGAAATGGGCTACAAGGATATTTCAAAATTTCCATTAATGATTACTTTTGCAGGTCAACCATTTATTGACGTAAGGTTAAGTTTAAATTCTTTTTTACCAAGAAAATTAAATAAAAAAATTTCCAAAAAGATGATTAACTTTTGGTTAAAAAAGTTGACTAAAAAACCTGAGCTTCATGACAAAATCGAGTTTGATTTAGCAATAACATGTTTTTCTTTTGATATAGATAAAAAAATCGATTTATTATTAGATACATCTATTTCTAATAAAGAAAAAAAAATCATAATTAAAGAGTATCAGGAGCATTTTCAAGATCTATTTCTTAATGAAAAATCGTCAGTTCAAAACTCTATAAATAAAATTATGTATCTTAAAAAAAAACAGAGCGTATATAACAATATGAAGTTTAATGATCCAATCGAAAAAATAAATCTTTTAATTTCTGACTGCAAAAAATATGGTACTTTACCTTTTTCTGTTTTAGCAAGACATGCTTTTATCTCTAAAAATATTTTAAACTCATTTATTTCTAATAAAATTATAACAAAAAAAGAATGTCAGAACTTTGAGTCCAGCATTAAAACTATTGCCTCCGAACTTGTTGACGACATAAATCAATTAAACTCCAAAAATAAAATTTTTTTTTTAAGCAAATATGGACATCTCAGACCAGGATCATATGACATTATGTCTAAGAGATACGATCAAATGTCAAATTTTGGTATTGCAAAAGATAAAAAATTTTTAAAAAGAAAAAAATCTTTTATCTTTAACCAAAAACAAAAAAACAAGATAGATCGACTTATCAAAATATATAAATTTAAAAAACTAAACAGTGATAAATTAATTACCTATATAAAAAAATCAATCACTTACAGAGAATATGCAAAATTCATCTTTACTAAAAATTTAAGCAGTATTCTAGAAGAGGTGGCAAGGTTTGGAAAAAATATCGGTTTAAATAGAGAAGAACTTTCACATATCAGAATTAATGATATTTTAAAGATCAAAGGTGATTTGTCCAAAAAACAAAAAAACAAATTAAAATTATCAAGCGTACAATCAAAAAATTTTAACCAGACAATTTCTATTATAAGGTTGCCACAAATACTCTTTGATAAAGAAGGAATGAGAATTATTCCTTTTCAAGTATCTATTCCTAATTTTATTACTCAAAAAAAAATAATTTCCAAAAGTGTTTGTATAGATAGCAAAGAAAGAAAAAAAATTTTGAAAAACAAAATCGTGCTAATTGAAAATGCCGACCCAGGTTTTGATTGGATTTTTAGTGAAAAAATTGTTGGTTTAATAACAAAATTTGGTGGCGCTAATTCACATATGGCTATTAGATGTGCAGAATTTCAAATTCCAGCAGCAATTGGTTGCGGCGAGCAAAGATTTGAAACTTTGAAGGATGCTAATAATATTTTATTAGATTGTTCAAATTCAATAGTTAAAAAAATAAATTAAAATTTTATGGTGATCTGGATTATAGGACTATCGGGTGCGGGGAAGTCAACAATAGCTGAGATTATTTTTAAAACTGTAAAAAAAAAACATAAAAACACAGTTTGGATTGATGGAGATAATATAAGAAAAATTTATAGTGACAAGCTTGGGCATTCAATTAAAGATAGAGAGATCAACGCAGAGAGAATCTCAAAACTCACAAAATTTTTATCTGATCAAAACGTTAATGTGATTGGCTCAATTCTTTCTAATTTTCCAAAGTGGCAAAAATGGAATAAAAAAAACATAAAAGATTATTCTCAAATATATATAAAAGTTCCAATTAAAATTTTGATTAAAAGAGATAATAAAAAACTATATCAACTTGCTATTAAAAGAAAAAAAAGAAATGTTGTAGGAATGGACATTAAATTTCACGAACCTTCGAATTCAAATTTGATTCTAAATAATGATTTTAAAAAAAATAGTCTTAAAATTTTTAAGAAGAAAATTTTAAGTTTTATAAAAAAAAAATACAAAATCAAAATTTAAACCGTGAAATATTTTTATCTTATCGTATTTTCTATTTTGGTAATTGAGTTTTTTTTATTCAAATCTTCCAAAAAAATAAGAAAACAATTTCCATGGCTGATAAGTAATGAGGATTTGTATCCAGTTTTTAAAGAGAATGAATTTTTATTTTTTAAAAAATTTCGATTTGACTATAATTTAGGATGGCAAAATAAACCTGGATATAAAAATTTTGACAAAATAAAAAAAAGGAAAATAAACTACACCATTAGCAAAAGAGGTTTCAGGACAAAAAGAAAAAATAACAAAAAGGAATTATTCGCATCATTTGGTGACTCGTATGTTTTTTGTAGGCAAGTAGGTAATAACGAAACCTGGCAGGAACAATTAGCAAAAAATAAAAGTTTTTGTATATTAAATTATGGAGAAGGTAACTTTGGTTTAGATCAGGGCATTTTAAAATATTTAAACACAAAGTTAAAAAAAGATACAAAATTTGTAATACAAGGTTTTGTGCCTGAAACGATTTCAAGAATTCAATCAGAGTGGAAACATTTTATGGAATTTGGAAACTTGCATGGATTTAAACCAAGATTTAAATTAGTAAATGGCAAGTTGATTTTGAAAAAAAATCCAATCAATAAAAATACTAAAATTGAAAATTTATCAAAGGTTATTGATAAAATTAAACAATCTGATAGGTTTTATAAAGAGAAATTTTCTAAACACACATTGCAGTTTCCTTATATCTTAAATTTTTTAAAAAATTTTGTTTTTAATTCAAAAATTTTTTTAAATTTTTATTTAATTAATTTCAAATTATTTTTTTTTAAAAACAAAATAAATTTGAAAGATGAATTATTTGAAATTGTAGTAAAAAATAATTTAAAAATATCACACAATTTGTACAATGAGGAATCATCTCAAAATTTATTTTTGAAACTCATAGAAAAGTTTAAAATTATTGCAAAAAAAAGAAATCACGTTCCAATTTTAATAATTTTTCCCCAGCTTTTAGATTTAAAATTAGAAAAAACTGCAAATTATTTTAAAAATTTTTACAATAATTTAAATAAGAAAATTTATGTGATTAATTTAACAGACAAGCTATACAATTATGATTTTAAAAAATTATATGTAAATGATCGATATGGTGGACATTTTTCAAAATATGGAAACAAAATAGCAGGTAAAATTATAAGTAAAGAGCTAGATAAAATATTATAATATCCAGTTGTAAAAAATGAAAAAAAATTCGTTTATAGTTGTTTCTCAAAGAATTGAGTATTTTAAAAAAAATAGAGAATTTAGAGATTGCTTAGACCAAAGGCTTATTAAATGGCTAGGAAGCAAAAACTATATTTCAATTCCGTTACCAAATAATTTAGTTAAATTTAAAAAATATTATTGTGATTATAAGGAAATAAAAAAATGGCTAGATAAAATTAACCCAAAAGCTTTTTTGCTTTCAGGAGGACATGATATAGGTAAATTTAAAAATCGAGATTTAACAGAAGTTTATATTTTAAATTGGGCAATAAAAAAGAAAAAACCATTACTGGGCATTTGTAGAGGTATGCAAGTTATATCTACTGTATTCGGATCTAAACTAATAAAATGTGAAAATCACATTAAGACTAGACATAAAATTTATTTTAGCAAAAAAAAAATAAAAAAAACTGTAAACAGTTTTCATGCATTTACAATTGACAAATGTCCCAAAAATTTTTCAATTTTGGCCAAATCTTCAGACGGATGTATTGAGGCCATAAAACATGACTTTTTGCCTATCGAAGGATGGATGTGGCATCCAGAAAGAGAAAAAATTTTCTCAAAATTTGATTTAAATAAACTTAAAAATATATTTAATTAAAAGTGAAAGCTATCATTCTTGCAGCAGGAACAGGTTCAAGACTTAAAAAGTTAACAAAATTTATTCCTAAATGCTTAGTCGAAATTAATGGAAAAAGTCTATTGCAATCTCAGATAGACAATTTCAAATCAAAAAAAATAAATAAAATTATAATAATTGGTGGACACAAGTCCAGAAAACTTAAAAAATTTAATAAAAAAATAATTATTAACAAAGATTATAAAAAAACTAACATGTTATGGTCATTGTTTAAAGCCGAAAAGGAAATGAACGAAGACTTAATAGTTAGTTATGGAGACATAGCTTATTCAAAATTTACACTCAATAAATTGTTAAAATCTAAAGCAGAAATAAGTATTATTTATGACAAAAATTGGAATAAGTATTGGAAAAAACGATTTGCAAACCCTATTAAGGACGTAGAGTCGTTCAGATTAAATAAAAATCGAGAAGTAATAGAAATTGGAAATAAAGTAAATTCGCTAAAGAATATTCAGGGTCAATACATCGGTCTTATAAAATTTAGAAAAAAAGCACTAAAAAATATTAAAAAAATTTTCAAATTAATATTAAAAAACAGAAGCACTATTAATAATAAACCAATAAGAAAAGCCTATATGACTGATTTTCTTCAAGAATTAATTAGAAGAAAATTTAAAGTTATTGGAGTCCCAATATTTGATGGGTGGTTTGAAATTGACACTGTTAATGATTTTCATCTTAATTTACATAAAAAAAGATTTATAAAAATTATAAAATAATTATGGTTATTTGGGTCACAGGGTTATCTGCTTCTGGCAAAACTACACTTTGTAAAAGATTTATAAAAATTTTTAAAAAAAAGATTAAAAATTTAGTTTTTTTAGATGGTGATATAGTAAGAGAGATATATGGTAATGATTTAGGTTTCCGAAAAAAAGATAGAGAAAAACAGATAAGCAGGATACAAGCATTGGCAAATTTTCTTGAGAAACAATCATTTATTGTAATTGTTGCAGCTCTGTACTCAAGTAAATATATTTTGCAAAAAAATAGAAGAATTTTTAAAAATTATACAGAAGTTTATTTAAAAGCAAATATGAAAATTTTGCTCAAAAGGGAGTTTAAGAACCTTTATAAAAAAGCACTAAAAAAAGAAATTAAAAATGTAGTAGGAGTCGACATACCTTGGTATATTCCTAAAAATCCACATTTAACTTTTGATATGTCGGAAAAGCAAAGCACAACCGAAATGTCAAAAAAGATTTATAAAAAAATAAATAAGAAATTAATCAAATGAGAATTAACCTAAGAGTCGATCAGTATCTTGAACTTGAGAAATTAGGATTAGGTGTATTTGAGCCAGTAAATAATTTTATGAATAAGGAGGAGTTTTTTTCAGTCATAAAAAGAAATAAAACAATCAAAGGTGAAATATTTCCACTACCAATTTTCTTAGACGTAAGTAATAAAATTAAAGATAATATTAAAATTAATGCAAAATTAAATTTATATTTTAAGAACAAAAGAGTCGGGCAATTAAAAGCCGAAAGTATTTTTACATGTAACAAAAAAATAGTTTGTAAAAAGATATTCGGGACAAATAGCAACAATCATCCAGGTGTGAAAAGATTTAAGAATATCGGAAGTTTTTTTGTTGGTGGAAAAACCAAATTTTTAAATAGAGTACACACAAATATTTCAAAGTTTGAGCTCACACCGTCACAAGCAAAAAAAATATTCTCTAAAAATAAATTTAAAACAATTGTTGGTTTTCAAACCCGAAATGTACCTCACAGAGCTCATGAATATCTTCAGAGAATTGGTTTGGAAAATGCTGACTGTTTATTTGTGCAGCCTTTAATAGGTGAAAAAAAAATTGGAGATTACACCCCTCAAGCAATAATGATGGGCTATAGAGCTTTAATTAGGAAATTCTATCCAAAAAAAAGAGTAATTTTGGGAACTCTATCGACTTATATGAGATATGCAGGACCCAAGGAGGCTTTGTTTCATGCAATAATTCGTAAAAATTACGGTTGCACACATTTCATTGTTGGCAGGGATCACGCAGGTGTAGGAGATTTTTACAAAAAATATGCTGCACATAATTTATTAAAAAAATATGAAAAGACTTTGGGAATAAAAATTATGTATTTAAAAGGCCCTTATTATTGCAAAATATGTGAAGCTATTGTTACGGAGAATACTTGCAAACATTACTCAAAAGGATCAAAACAAATAATAGAAATTAATGGCAAAGATATAAGAAAAATATTGTTAGGTGGCAAAAAACCTAATAATAAGATTATTAGAAACTATGTTCTTAACTCTATAAGAAAGTGTAAAAATTTGTTTATAAAATGAAATTAAGAAGTACAAAAATTGTTGCAACTATTGGGCCATCAACAGAAAGCAGATCTTCCATGCAAAAGCTTAAAAAAAATGGCATGGATCTTGCTAGGTTAAATGGCTCACATAATGATCTTAAATGGCACTCAAAAATAATTAAAAGATTAAAGAAAGAACTTCCAGATATACCGATTTTATTTGATATACCTGGAAAAAAAATCAGAACCCTTAAATTAAATCCTGAACCAAAATTTAAAAAAGGGGATACAATAGTCTTAACAACCAATGAAAAAGATAAGAACGAAGAAAAAATAAAAATAAATAATAATAATTTACATAAACAGATAAAAAAAGGCCAAAGAGTTTTAGCAGACGATGGAACGCTAAAATTTAGAGTTATCAAAATTAATGGTCGCGATATTTATCTAAAGGCACAAGTCTCTGGTCAATTAAAAAGTTTTAAAGGCATAAATGTTCCAAATGTTAATTTATCAAAAAAGTTAATAACAAAAAAAGATATTATTATGATTAGATTTGCGAAAAAGCATAAAATTGATTTCATAGGACTAAGCTTTGTTGAGTCAAAAAAACATGTCCAGCTTATTAAAAAAATAATTGGGAAACAAAATAGCCCAAAGATTGTAAGCAAAATTGAAAATAAAACTGGATTTAAAAATATGACAGAAGTTATATCTTCATCTGATGTTATTATGATTGATAGAGGAGATCTATCTGTTGAGACGCAATTAGAATCAATCGCATTGAAACAAAAAGAAATAATTAAAAATGCAAAGAAATTTGCTGTACCGGTTATAGTTGCAACTGAACTGTTACACTCTATGATCACTCAAAGTTTTCCAACAAAAGCAGAGGTATCAGATATAGGTAATGCAGTCCTTGATGGCGCTTCCGCAGTTATGTTATCAGGTGAAACTGCCATAGGAAAATTTCCCTACAACTCAATAAATTTAATGAGAAATATTATTCTTAAGACTGAAAATTATTTTTCTAAAAATAAAAAAACAAAATCTGATTATGATTCCAAAACAATTCCGATGGCGACATCAGAAGCTATAAATTTAATTTCAAAAAATGTTGGTATTACAAAAATTATCGCAATTACTAGATCTGGTTATGCGGCTAAAAATTTATCAAACAATGAAAACAATATACCAATTGTTGCTGTAACAGATGATCAGCTTGCGGTTAAAAGCTTTAATATTTTGCCTAGAGTCAAAGGAGTATATTTTGCAAAAACATTCTCAAAAATAAAACTAGATCATATGGCCCATATTTTGAAATTTTTATGGCAAAAAAAAATAATAACTATCAAAGATAATATTTTAATTACCACTGTTGCATTTCCTAGTTCAGGAAACAGAATGAATTTAATTCAAACCCATTATGTGAAAGATTTGAAAAAAACTTTTAAATGGAAATAAATTTAAATAAAAAAATCAAAAATAAAAAATATAAAAACGGTCTAATCATCTTAATTGATGCTGCTCGTTTTGATGTTTTTTCAAATAAGGAATCTAGAAATTATTTATTTCCAAATTTATCAAAGTTAATTGATGAGAGTGTTAACGAAAAATGTGTAGCGAACTCTAAATCAACACAATTTGTACTGCCCAGTCTTTTTTGTCAAAGTTATCCTTTAGATTATAACGGATATGATAATGGAATTAGAGATAGACCATGTAGTTTTGTGGAATTACTCAAAGAGAGTGGTTATTCAACTTACTTCATTGGCAATTGCAACCAAGTGGGTGTAACGAACGGATATTACAGGGGTTTTGACAACATTAAAAATACTGTTGATTTTAAAATACTAATGGAACACAGATTAGCAAGAACAATTCTTCCTCGCATAAAAAATATTATTAAAAACAAAGACAAAAAGAACGTTGAAGAATATATTGTTTCTGAATTTGGTTTATTTTTAGATACTCTAATATCAGGAATAGAAAAATTTGATAAAATTTTATGGTCAAAAAAACTTTCTAAATTTAATCAAAGTTTATTTGAAGGGCTTAAAGAAGAAAAAGAGATTTTAATAAATAATCCGCAACTTATTATTGATAAAATATTTAAAATACCTCCAGGTTTATACTGGAAATTTTTAGGTCAAAAATATCCCACTCAAAAGATGGGGTATTTTTTGTTTAGAGTTGGACAAGCTATTTCTTGGAGGGTTAGAAAGTTTATTGATAGAAATCCTAAAATTTTTCCTTTCAATTGGTTTGGGCATATATCTGTGAAGATAAATTCTATGTCACAAAAATTGACTCAATTTTTTGACACATTAAATACAAGAAGACCTTGGTTTGTTTATTTTCATATTATGGATGCTCATGATTTTAGAGATATCAGCAATCCAGTACATTATTTTTCAAGATTTAAATTTTTCCCTAAGTGGTTGTGGGCAAAATTAAAAAAATACACAAAAAGAAATTTCTTATATGACTCATCCATTATGAATATTGATGAATCGTTAAAAAATTTGATAACTAAATTTAAAAATGAAAGTGCTTATTCAGACACGGTAATTATGATTACTGCTGATCACGCTTCTTCCCGAGCTCATAGTCCAAAAAGAAATTTAGTAACAAAAGAAAAATTTTTAGAAATGTATTCCGAGGATATTGATATACCATTTTCAATATTTAATACAAAAAGCATAGATAAAAAAGATGGTTTAATTGATACAATGGGAATGTCTGCAACATTTTTAGAGGCAATAAATTTCGAAAAAAAACACAAGTCTTTTAAAGGAAAAAGTTTGTTTTTAGAAAAAAGAAAGGTAGTTATATCTGAACATGCTGGACGAGGTAGTTCTGATGTTCAAAATAATGATTTATACTTTGTGGCCACTTCAGAAAATTATAGGTTATTTCTAACTTTAGTTTCGAATAATTTATCACGCATAGCCTTTTTTGATCTTAAAAACGATCCCAACGAAAAATTCAATCTAATAAAATCAGGTAAATATATCAATGAAATTGAATTTCTCACCAAAGAATTTATTCAGGAGAGGAAAGACATTTTGGATTTAAGAAAAAACTTGCAGATTTTATAAATGAATATTTTAATTGAAATAGATTCTCAACAAAAAGGTTTGTTCATGAGTATTGGGCAACATTTTTTAAACCAAAAAAATGAAGTAGCATTTATAGCGAGAGATGAAAAGGTAGAAAAACTTATAAAAAACAATATTAAAGGTCAAAATTATAAAATATTTTTGCTCCCAGATTTTCAAGGCAAGCCAAAAATACAAAATAACGAAAAGGTTATGGAAGAGTCTTGTAAGCTCGAAAAACAATATGGAATAAATTTTTCATTTTTAATGTCAAAGGACCGTGCTTTTGGAAGAGGATATCTTTTTAATGCAATCAAATATCCTAAAGTCTTAAGATCTAAATGGACAAAAATTTATAAATACAAAACTATCAACGATAAATTTAATTTTTTTAATTACATATTTGATGATTTTAAGCCAAATTTAATTTTATCTCATTCAAGAACATATGAGCTAAATATTATTGCAAATTATCATTCAGTTAAGTACTTAACTTTAACAACCTTAAGATTTGGTAGTAGATTATTTTGGAGTGATAATGAGTTTTTAACAAGTTCTAAGTTAATAAATTCAATCAAAACCAATATATTAAAAGATGTTCATGCATTAAAAGATATTAAATATGAACAATTAGAGGAGTCTAGATTAGCACACAAAGATATAGATTATAGTTTTTTGGGCGCTATCAAGGCCTCCTATGAGCAAATATTAAAAGAAGTAAAGCAAATTTTATTAAATAATAGAAAAAAAAATTCGTATACATTATTTGGTTGGATACCAACCAGATTTAGAAGATATTTAATTTATAAATTTTTAACAAGCAAAGGAGTTGTTCCTGGGGATAAAAAAATTGGAAAATATATTTACTTCCCTCTACATTTGGAGCCAGAAATTGCCCTTTTGGGGGCTTCACCCGAGTTTAATAATTCAATGGAATTAGCTACTTGGTTGGCAAAATCTTTGCCAGTAGATTTTAATTTAGTTATTAAAGAACAACCATTTTCTTTTGGTATTAGACCTAAATGGTTTTACGAGCAACTTTTGGAAATTCCAGGTGTATACTTCGCAAAACCACAAGTGCACCCCTGGGACTGGATTAAAGGATCTTCAATTGTTTCAACCATATCAGGCACAGCAGGAGTTGAGGGTGTATATTTTAAAAAACCAGTGATGTCTTTTGGCAAACATCAATTTATAAATTATTTACCAACAGTAAAGCACTGCACATCTTTTTTTGATACAAAAGAAAATTTTGAAAAACTTATATCTCTTGAACAAAAATCAGAAATTTTTGAATTATCAAAAAAATCATTAATGAGTGCTATGAGCGAAAATTCATTTGATTTACCAGAATATAAATATAAATATAAAAGTGAAAAATTTGAAAATGAAATGGCTAAAATAGTCATAACAGAATTAGAAAAATATTTGGATTTTAATTGAAAAATTTATCTACTTTCAAATCGCAAAATTTTTTTTCCTTTTCTAAAAAAAATTGGGATAGTGTTGTCGATCAATTTAATGGAAGTATTTTTTATTCTTATTCGTATATAAAATATTTAGAATTATGTAATATCGATAAAAACTTCAAAAATTATTCATATATAATTTTTAACAATCACAAACCACTCGTCATAGTTTTGTTATTCGCTGAAAAGCACAATAAAAAAAAACAAATTTCTATTGGCAATAATACAATACAATGCCCTTTATATAATCCTATTTTAACGAAAGATGAAATTGAAAATTTAAATAAAAATATATTAGATAATATTGACAAAACCGCAGTAAAAGAAAATTGTATTTTGGCAAGATTTCAAATTTCAAGTTTTAATTTTTTAGTTGATAAAAAAAAATATTTTAATTTTTATGAAGATTATGGATATAAAAATAGTTTATCCGAAAAAAGTTGGTTTAATTTTAAATGTAACAAATCGCTAATAATTGATTTACAAGAAGAAAAGGATTTACTGTATAAAAATGTTAGAAATACAAACAAAAGATATATAAATAAAACCAGAAAAGATACTTCGCTTTTTATTTTAGATCAAAAAAATATCGATAAAAATTTATTTAAGAAATATGGAGAATTTCATAATCAAAATAAATACAACAAAAGAAGCTTTGAAAATTTTGAATTTAATTTAAGTTTGATTAACGAAGGCAAGCAAACAATATTTTTATGTTTGTCAAATACTGAAATTATAGGTTCTCTTGTAATCTTAAATTTAAATGAAAAAGCATACGTTAATTCTATTTGCAAAATTAACAATTGTGTAAAAGTGTTTCCAGTCCACTATCTTTTTTGGAGTTCTATTGAATATTTTTTAAATAAAAAATATAAATACTTTTGGATAGGTGAAAAGGCAAATAAGAATATTAAAAATCTATCCGATGCTGAAAAAAATCTTTCTTTCTTCAAAGAAGGATGGGGTGGAACAGAAGTACAATGGACGCAAGTAGAAAAGAAATTTTATGAATAAATATTTTAAACCATCTAAGTATAAATCTTTGCTGTTATCATTTAAAAAAAGGGGATATATTTTTTCTTCTTTTTTAAATTATCAAAAAAGCAAATCAATAATATTAAGACATGATGTTGATTTTAATATT
>Ga0208764_10000030_pt1 | contig 69728 bp, 61 predicted proteins | sample ETNtaG_18_FD_185762 | JGI IMG/M metagenome (GOLD analysis project Ga0208764, IMG submission 185762) | Marine microbial and viral communities from oxygen minimum zone, Eastern Pacific Ocean - ETNP201302SV91 (SPAdes) (version 2) | ecosystem: Environmental > Aquatic > Marine > Oceanic ... | reverse complement strand
AAAGCAGCTACACGTGGTCATACCGACATCCAGTTGCGTGAGCGTGGGACAAACCGTGTTCACAGCTTCAAAGGCTGGACTGAAGTTGTTGCTAAACCAGCGAATGGACCCGCATGGTTACCAGACAAAATCAAGAAGGCAAATGTAAGTAAAAATGGAATTATTCGTTTATGAATAATCCATTTTTTCGCGGAATTACACAAAACCTCTCCGGGTAAACTCGGAGAGGGTATTATCAATTAACTACCTTAGTCCCAGTTTTCTCCCTATCATCGCTATAGGGTCGTAGTATTCTGTAACTACTCTTTCTTTCAGAGGAATTATTGCGTTATCAGTAATGTTTATTCCAGCCGGGCATACTTCTGTACAACATTTAGTGATATTACAATAACCTATACCGAAATCATCTTTAATTTCAGGAATTCTATTTTCTACATCTAGAGGGTGCATTTCTAATCCTGCTAAACGTACAAAAAATCTTGGTCCCGCAAATTCATCAAATTTTTGATGTTCTCTGAGGACGTGACAGGTATTCACACATAGCATACATTCTATACAACCTCTAAATTCTTGAATTCTGTTTGCCTCATTTTGACTGAATTCCCAGTCTAACTCTTCTGGACCATTTACTGGAACCATTTTTTTATTCATCTCATATGCCCAAGATGTATCAGTCACGAGATCTTTTGTAAGAGGAAATGATTGCATTGGCTTGACCAATACTGGTTCTCCTTCAGGTGTTTCTTCCATTACTTCTTCCATTCTTGTCATGCACATTAGTCGCGATTTCCCATTTACTTCAGCAGAACAAGAGCCACATTTTCCTGCTTTACAATTCCATCTGCATGATAGGTCGGGAGCATGTTCTGCTTGTATACGATGAATTACATCTAGAACTACCATGCCTTCATCCATTTCAACTGTATAATCGACCATTTCACCAAATGGATCTCCATCAGCGTCTGGCTCACCTCGAAAAACTCTGAATGTAATATCTTCCGCCAATGTTATTCCTCCTCATGTAAATCTTTTAAATCTAAAAGTGCCTTCAATTTGTTATCAATTGGAGGATAACTTCTATGTTCAATATTCATGATTAAATCACCCTCTACTGTTTCACCCTTTGTAATAACGCTATTTATTTTACCCCAGTATAATCTGGATTAGGAAAATCATCTCTTGTATGCCCTCCTCTAGACTCTTCTCTATGTAATGCTGCTAATGTACACATTCTACTTACGTCTACCATAGCACTAATTTCTAATGCTTGATGCCATCCTGGGTTGTATATTTTACTATTTCCAGAAAAAGTATTTTTTGAACGTTTTTCAATCTCATTTAGATCCTCTAAAGCTTCTTTTAGAAGAATACCAGTGCGAATTATCCCAACTTTCTCCTGCATCATTTCTCGTAAGTCTTCTACTACTTTAGCAGGATTTTCTCCTTCTTTCCGATTTAGGGGTGCTAAAGTTTCTTTGACGACATCATTTATTTCTTCTTTATCTATTGGTAAAAATTGGTTTATTTTAGCAGCCGCTTCCGCCGCCTTCTCTCCAGCAATTTTTCCAAACACAATTAAATCAGATAGTGAATTGCCTCCTAGACGATTAGCACCATGTAACCCGGTTGCAACTTCTCCTGCGGCAAACAACCTAGGAATTGTAGATTCTTGAGTTTCGTAATTTACCTTTACGCCTCCCATGACATAGTGAGCAGTTGGCCCTACCTCCATCCTTTCTTTGGTTATATCAACAGCAGCCAATTCTTTGAATTGATGATACATCCCGGGTAATTTCTTTTTTACTTCTTCTTCATCTCTCCAAGATATATCTAGATATGCTCCTCCATGTATACTCGCCCTACCTGCGTCTTTCTCCGAATTAATAGCCTTAGCAACTACATCTCGTGTTAGTAACTCGGGAGGTCGACGTACTGTTGCTAATTTCCCTTTTACAATTTCAGAAACCCATTCTTTTGCTTCAGTTTCAGTATCGGCAAACTCATCTTTATACATATCAGGCACATAATCAAACATGAACCTATTTCCCTCTGAATTTGTTAATATGCCCCCCTCTCCTCTGACTCCTTCTGTCACTAGAATTCCCTTCACAGAAGGAGGCCATATCATTCCAGTTGGATGGAATTGTACAAATTCCATATCTCCTATCTCTGCACCTGCCCAATATGCTAGAGCATGACCTTCCCCCGTGTATTCCCATGATCCTGAACAAACTGCCCAACAACGTGTAATTCCTCCTGTTGCTAATACTATTGTTTTAGCTTTGAAAACATGTAAAGAACCATCATTCCTATCATATGCAAAGCATCCTGATATTTTGCCATCCGTTTTGAACAATTTACGTACTGTGTATTCCATATACACATCCATCCCCATATGAACTCCTTTTTCTTGTAATGTTCTAATTAATTCAAGTCCAGTAGCATCTCCTATGTGTGCCAATCTTGGGTATGTGTGTCCACCAAAGTTACGTTGATTGGTTAACCCTTTAGAAGTTCTATCGAAAACAGCACCCCAGGTTTCTAATTCACGTATTCTATCTGGTGCCTGCTGAGCATGAATTTTAGCCATTCGCCAATCACCTAGATATTTTCCTCCTTTCATTGTATCTCGGAAATGAATTTCCCAATTATCACGTGGATCTTTGTTACCCAGAGCCGCTGCTGCTCCTCCTTCTGCCATTACAGTGTGTGCCTTTCCTAGCATCGATTTACATATCATAGCAACACTCGCACCACTCTTACTAGCTTCAATTGCAGCTCTTAGGCCAGCACCACCTGCTCCAATTATGACCACATCATGTTCGTGTGTTATTACATTCTCTGAAATATTATATCCCTCCAATCAGAACAATATCGTTCCATCCAAAGAACGGATCAGTACACGCATATATGTAGAAATCAGTAAACATAACCCAGAATAGTGAGTAAAGCGCCCATTCTTTATGGTGCTCATTAAACATCGTACTCATTTTCCAAAGTTTATATTTCATTTTATTCATCGGTGTTCCAGTCCAATTATCTGAAGCACCTCCAACTACATGTCTGAATGCATGGCAACCAAATGTATAACCGGTCAACATGATGACATTAATTAGAAGAATCAACGTACCCACACTTATGCCATATTTATGCACATCGTCCAGATGAAAATTCATTGATAGCCACACATCATATGATAATATTGGTAAATATGCCAATGCAATGTACATAAAATAACGATGAAGATTTTGTACTACTAAAAGTCCAGTTTCACCTGAATATTCATTCCATGGTTTGGAAACTGCACAACCAGTTGGTTGTTGCATAAATGCGCGGTAGTATGCTTTACGATAATAATAGCAGGTTCCTCGGAATCCAGCGGGAAATATGAGAATAAACATTGCCGGACTCATCCATTGAAACTGTGTTGGAACCCATGAATTTTCTCCAGGCACTATTAACGGACTAAATAAAGGGCTTAAAACATGTGAATTTGCCGATTCTATTGCCATTGTTGGATATCCTGCACTGGCACCAAAATCTGAAAAGATCCAGAAATCTGCTTCCATAAACCCTCTCCAAGTCGAGTAAGCCACCATAAATCCAAGGTACAGTGCCATTGCAGAAGGCCCAGTCCACCACCTATCTACTCTATCGGTGGCTGCGAAACCTTTCTTCATTGGTAGTTTCATTGCCCCTGCCATCGTCACTCACTGTTACTCTATACGTTGCGAATCACAGACGACCAATAAGTGATTGCTTTCTAGCATATCTGTTTTTCATAAGTTTAATTATATCTTAATATGTCAGAAGCCTGATAAAGATGGATGTTTTCGATGATGTCACCTCTTCAATATGCACTAAATGTGGATTTATGCCAGGTGTTTGGTTGCCTACTTTGCCTTGTCCACAATGTGGAGAGATGATGCTTTAGGCCAATGAAGAATAATCTACTTTCTTTTCTTCAAGTTCAATTTCTTCTACGTCCATTTGGGCTAGTTGTAATTTACCTGACAGCTCATCGTTAACAGCATGCCAATATGAGTATGCCTCGATGACCCAGATTCCAGATTCTCTAGTCCCATTTCCACTTCCTTTGACTCCTCCAAATGGAAGATGTGCTTCAGCACCTGTTGTAGAATTGTTAATTCCAGTCATTCCCGCTTTGATTCCAGTTTTGTAACGGTATGCCTCCAGTCGGTCATTAGTGTATATTGCACTTGAAAGACCATAGGGTGAAGCATTCGCAAGATACAATGCATGTTCAAAATTTTTGGCTTTTACTATAGTAATAGCTGGTCCGAATATTTCTTCATGAAAACATTCCATGTCTTCTGTAACATCAGCATAGACATGGGGCCACATATAAACTCCATCTTCAGGGTTACCAAGGAAGTTTTCAGGTTTATTTTTAGATGTAATTCTTCCATTACCCCAGAGCTTCCTAGCACTGCTTTTCTCACACAATTCTAGATCTCTAATGAAATCATCCGCATATCTCTGAGATAACATCGGTCCATATAGTACATTATCATGAACCATTGAATCACCTATTACAGTAGATCTAACTTTGTCCATTAATTTGTCAATGAACTCATCATAAATATCTTCATGAATTATTAAGTTTCCAAGGCTCGTACATCGTTGTCCCGCAGTTCCAAAACCAGCCCAATACGCTCCTTCAACTGCATTTTCCATATTTGCACTTGGCATTATAACTAGCGGATTCTTCCCCCCTAGTTCCAAACTTGCAGACACTAAATTTCTTCCACATACTTCACCAATCATTTTACCAACAGAAGTAGAGCCTGTGAAACTTATTTTGTTGACTAGACCCTCATCCACTGCATCAACAAGATGTTGTCCTGCACCACTTCCTTTCCCATGAACCAAGTTTATGACACCATTGGGTAATCCTGCTTCATGCATAATTCTAGTTAGCATGAAGGACAATAATGGAGAGTCTTGAGGACTTTTCCAGACACATGTATTTCCACACATTATTGCTGGAATCATTTTCCAAAAAGGAACTGCTGAGGGGAAATTACATGCATTTATTATTCCGCAGACACCTAAAGGCCGTCTATAAGTAAAAAGTTCCTTATCTGGTAATTCCGAATTAACTGTTTGACCATATAATCTACGGCCCTCAGATTGGAAAAATAGACAGGTGTCAATTGCTTCCTGAACTTCTCCTCCACTTTCTTTCAGTGTTTTTCCAATTTCTCTTGTTTCTACTCTTACAATATCATCTTTATATTGCATTAACAATCTCCCCATGTTTCCAATAATCTGCCCTCTTGTTGGGGCTGGTGTTGATGACCATGAGGGGAACGCATTTCTAGCTGCAGATAAAGCATCATTTACATCTTCTTTTGTTGACAAGGGAAATTCCCCTAAACAATCTGCAAGAATTGCTGGATTTCTACTCTCAAATGTCTTCTCGTTACTCGCAGATCTTAATTTACCATTGATAATATTGTATCCCTTTATCTTTGGACTACCATTCGGATTATTGGCATCCATGAATTCAAATCCTGATTCTAGCACGTTGGTCATGTGTCTTGGGAAATACAGTCCTATCAAGAAACCTTCTCAAACAACATTATGGTCATTTTACCTAATATTTATCTGACATCTCCAAGTTGTCGGGTTTAACTACCCCCAATTACTAGAAAGGTTTGTTCCGAGGGATGTCGCATGTCAGATGAGAGAGTAGAAGACTTACAACTTAGAGTGGCAAAGGCAATACCAAGTGATGTAGGGCACGGTAGAGCTAGAGTCCCTTTTGATAATGATTTGAATTTAAAACCTGGAGACATCGTTGAGATTTCTGGCGAACAAAAGACAGCAGCAATTGTTTGGCGTTGTCGTCCAGAAGATGCAAACTTAGGAATAATAAGGGTTGATGGAATAATAAGGAAAAATGCTGGTGTTTCACTTGGAGACAAAGTCACAATCCGTAAAGTAGAAACTGAGCCTTGTCAGAAATTGATTCTTAGTCCTGTAATGGCAAAACAGCAGAAGGTACGTTTCGGGCCAGGAATTGAAGGCTTTGCCCGAAGAGGGTTAAACAAAAGGCCAGTTGTTTCTGGTGATAGAATATTTATTCCAGGCATGACTCTTTTCGCAGAGGCTTTACCTTTCCAGATTGTTCAAACAACTCCTAAAGGAATAGTCCAAGTATTACCTGATACTGAAATTATAATCAAGGAAGAACCGGTTGATGAAGAAGAGGAAGGCGGTCAACCAATTTCAACAATTTCATATGAAGATATAGGTGGTATTGGTGAACAATTACAGAAAGTCAGGGAAATGATCGAACTTCCTCTTAAACATCCAATTCTTTTCCGCAGGTTGGGTATAGATCCTCCACGTGGAGTTTTGTTACATGGACCTCCGGGAACTGGTAAGACTCTAATCGCTAAGGCTGTTGCATCTGAAACCAAGGCCAATTTCACTTCAATTAATGGTCCTGAGATTATTTCCAAATATTATGGTGAGAGTGAAAAACAGCTACGTGAGATATTCGATGAGGCAGCTGCCAATTCTCCGGCAATAATCTTCATTGATGAGTTGGATTCCATAGCTCCGAAAAGAGAAGATGTTAGTGGAGAAGTCGAACGCCGAGTTGTAGCACAACTACTCACTCTTCTGGATGGTATGCAGGGTCGCGACAATGTCATTGTAATAGGTGCTACAAATAGACCCGATGCAATAGACCCCGCTCTTCGCCGAGGGGGTCGTTTCGATAGAGAATTAGAAATCGGTGTTCCTGACAAAAACGGTCGCGCTGAAATTATTGGTATTCATACAAGAGGTATGCCAATAAGTGATGATTTCGATGTTGACTGGCTTTTAGACAATACTCACGGTTTTGTTGGAGCAGATATTTCAGCTTTAGTAAGAGAGGCGGCTATGAAGGCGCTTCGTAGATATCTTCCTGAGATTGATCTTGATGAAGAGCAAATTCCAGCTGAAGTATTGGAAAAAATGGAAGTAAGAATGGCAGATTTTAGACTCGCAATTAAGGAAATTGAGCCTAGTGCACTACGAGAAATATATCTTGAGGTTCCGGAAGTAAGTTGGGAACAGGTAGGCGGTTTGACTGAGGTTAAGGAGAGATTGAAAGAAAGTATTGAATGGCCTTTAACAAAGCCTGAGCTGTTTGATCATTTTGGAATTAATCCTCCTAGAGGTATTGTTCTATTTGGAGCACCTGGAACTGGTAAGACTTTGATTGCCAAGGCAATTGCAAATGAAGCAAAAGCGAATTTTATCACCATCAAAGGTCCAGAACTTATTTCTAAGTGGGTAGGCGATTCTGAGAAAGCAGTCCGTGAACTTTTCAAAAAGGCGAAGCAATCTAGTCCATCTATTATATTCTTAGACGAATTTGAAAGTATTGCAGGTGTTAGAAGGAGTAATACCGGTGAAGGTTCTGATGTAATGAATAGAGTCGTTAATCAGTTGTTGAGTTCAATGGACGGAGTTGAATCGATGGAAGGAGTAATTGTTGTGGCTGCCACGAATAGACCTGAAATGCTTGACCCAGCCTTGTTAAGAAGTGGTCGGTTTGAGCGTGTTCTCCATATTCCTCCTCCTGATGTTGATTCTATTAGAGCAATTTTGAAGATACATTCTGAACCCATGCCTCTAGGTAAATTCAATATTGAAGATTTAGCTCCTCAATTAGTAAATTATACTGGTGCAGATATTGAAGCTATTTGTAGAGAAGCTGCATTAATATCTATGAGGGCTGAAAAGAAAAGTGTATCAAAGAAGCATTTTGTAGAGGCAATTAACAGAGTTAGACCTACAGTTACTAAAGAGATGATGGATTATTATAATCGAATGGAGGCTAGATTAACTAGTGGACTTGAATCTGTTCGTCGAACACCTGAAACGCTTTCAGGAATAGAATCAGCATGAGGGAATAATATGCCAGTAACTTTCGGTCGAGAAATTATCAATCGTTTGGTTCATGATAGTGCCGATGATAAGTTGGGTAATGTAGCAGACTTTCGTATAGATATTAGCAGCGGGCAAATCACTAATATCTTAGTAATGATTGAACCTGGTATTAATCCCCAACTTCTTCCTTGGCCTACTGTGAACGGACTCCTTTCGGTTCCTGTAGAAGAAATTGAAAGTGTTGGTAAAGTAATCAAACTAACAGAATAGTATGATGCACAACCGTTCATTCGTTCACAAGCGTCTTAAGTCAAACTTCGGGCTCGATATTTGTCATATAGACTAGGTGGGGAGCAGCATGGCAGATTTTCGCGATTATACCCGAAGATTAACAGCCCTCAAAACTCGTCGGAATATGTTGGTCGGTGCTTTCTGGATTTTACTTATACTCCTTGTTTCTACTATAGCAGTAACTTACGTTACTGATGGTCAAACTCAACAATCAGCCTATGGTGATGATTGGAATGATCTTGGCCGTTTTAGAGCCGAGATTAATAGCATGGGTGTTGAAACAAATGCTCTGGTCTCGAGTCCTTTATTACTAAGTGAGATTGATCATCCTGAAGAAGCTATATTCATAATTTCTGGCGTTGAGAAAGATACTATATCTCTACCAAGATTTACTGGAGATGAAAATGTTATTGAACTTTCAGAAGGTTCTGGATATACAACTTCTGAGATAGTTGCTATTGACGAATTTGTAGAAGCCGGGGGGACTGTCCTATTGATGGATGACAAAGGTTATTCATCTACTCTGGCTGATAAATTTGGTCTAGAGTTCTCTGGACATACTCTTTATGATGGTGAAGCATATGCTACTGAATTAGATTATAATTTTATTTGGGTCAACACTTCATCTGCATTTAATTTTACAACAAATTCGGGGTCATTATCCAGCATTCATCCCTGTTTAAGAGATACTGATATGGATGGTTATATCGATATTTTAGATACGGATCCATATGATATTACAACATTCCCTGCGGGTTTAACAAAAGAATCGGCAGGTCTTTGTGCTCATAGATGGATTTCTGAGAATGAGTGGGACTTCTCAGAAAGTTATGACTTACTAACTAACCAACCTTCTGCTTTCAATGCCGGATCTTATAATCCAGTAGAAAATAGATACGATATTGGCAAATCTACTCTTGACTCATACCTCGATACTAATGATGATGGCAATTTAACCATTGGATCTTCTGCCTTTGGTATAGAAGGTGATGAAGTTGGGCCATTTGCCGTTTATGTTCGTTATTGTGCTGATCGTTTGTGTGTTGGTGCTGATTCAGGTAGAGTGCATTTCGTAGCTGATGGTTCAATACTCACTAATTCATTATATGATGATTCTTTTTATTCGGGAGTTGATGACGTTATCCCTCCTAATGATAATCGTAAGTGGGCATTAGATATTATTGCCGAATCATTACTTATTGGTAATTCCAGTGCTGAGACTTCCCCCAATGCCATTGTTATATTTGATGAATCTCGGCATCAACAACCCACTTTGTTTGGCGACACTTACAATTTACTTTACTATCTTTTAATTTACTTTACAAATGATTGGATGGCTATGCTTCTTCTTTTCCTTGGTTTATTCATTACTCTCGAAGCTGTCTTAATTAGAAAGGATGATCCTGAGAATTGGCGACATGTTTTTCGAATAATATACTATGGTTTTGGCGACGCTCGTCGTTATGAATATTATCAGAAACCAGAAAAGATAAGACAAGTTTTATTGACAAGAGTTCGAAATCTCAATACTCTATCAAGAGAAGAATTTGATGCTTTACCCGCTGCCGAATTACAAAGAATGATTGAGGATCCTGTTCTTACAAGGTTTATTTTTGAAGATCGTAAATATAAGCCAGATGAGCTTGTAGGTATAGTAAAGCGAATCAAAGAGTGGGGTTCTACAGATTCAGAGCAGGAGGTAGAATATGTGGACACGTAAGGCGGCTATACTTTTTACAAGCGGAATAAGCTTGATATTGATTGGTATGATGATTTCTAATTTCCAATTAATGATCATAGGACTTACTTTTATTTCATTTATAGCGATAAATGGTTGGGTAGAAGGGCATTCTGATTTAGAAGTTAATCGAGAAATTTCAGCAGTTAATGTTTACAAGGGTGATGATATTAATGTTGTTTTGACAATTAAAAATAAATCATATCGTCGTACTCAACAATTAGAAGTTTTTGATAATGTCCCTCACGAAATGAAAATGCGGAAAGGTGTAAACTTGATGCGTATGAATCTTGGACCTGGACAAATGGCGACAATTCGTTATACAGTTAGGTGCCCTTTACGAGGTCATTACACAATTGGCCCCACCTCTGTTCGTTATCGCAATGCCTTCAATTTATTTGTTTCAGAAACCAGTCTCTCAGATCGATCTGATATCACTGTATTCCCTCAAGTGAGAGATGTTGAGGAAGCTTTAATTCGTTCAGATGTTCCTAAAATGTATACTGGTGCAACAACTCTAAAGACACCAGGGCAAGGTATGGAATTTTATGCACTTAGAGAATATTTCCCTGGTGATTCTTTCCGTTCTATTAATTGGAAGGCCTTTGCTCGAACGGGAGAATTGATGGTGAATGAGAAAACTAGAGATGCTGTTACTGATGTGTTTATTATTTTAGATACTAGAGATGTAGCAAGAATTGGTACAGTACTCAAGAATCCACTAGAAATGGGTACAGTGGCTGCTGCTTCTATTGCTAATTACTTCATAAAGAGGAGAGACTCTGTTTCATTAGTTACATATGGTGAGAGAATGGATTTCCTTCCTCCTGAGACCGGAGACAAACAACATTACAAAGTTCTTAGTCAACTTGCTGCGGTTCAATCGAAGGGAAGTATGCCATTACAAGCCGTTACCAATGCTCTTTCTCCTAGAATATCTCGAGGATCACCAGTGTTCATTATTAGTAGCCTAGAAGGAGATGGAACAACCCTATCTGCTATACGAAATCTTTCAGGAAAAGGTCACGAAGTCATTGTTCTTTCGCCTAGTAGTATAGATCTAGAAAGATTAGTCAGTCGTATACCTAGAATGGCTTATGAGGTTCTAAAACTCGAGAGACAAAATAGGTTGACTGCAATATCTGGTTATGGTGCTAAAGTAATTGACTGGACACCAAGTGTAGATTTATCACAGGCATTATTGCAAGTTAGGACAATATGAAGGGTGGAAATTATGGTTATCGATGTTGTCCCTGAATCAAAAACACTTCACATAACGAAGTTACGTTTGCGCTGGCAAGTTCTTCTTTTACAAGTCATGTCTACAATTTCTCTTATCTTGTTGGTCCGTAAGATGAGTGAATTATACGGTTCCTGTTCTGAAAAATTCATTGCAAATTCTGGCTCTGAGGGTTGGTGCCCCGCTTATGAACACACAAGAGGGCTTAATTGGATGTCATCTAATGGCAATACAATTCTTCCTGATTTCATCACAGGAGCCAATGAAACAGGCTTTGATACATTCACAATGCCATTAGTTCTTTGTTTTGTGATTACAGGACTTTGGGTACTTGTCCTGACTCGCGGTGAGAGACTACAATTGGTTATTAAGAGAACATTTTCCATTCTTCTAGCGTCTTGGTTTTTCGTACCTTTCTTGGTTTCTTGGTTAATGGGTTTAGTAAGTCAAGGATTTTATCTTCCATTTGGTCAAATTGATGATCAGTATAATCACCTTAATCTCATATTTGAGCCATTTGAATTCTTCTTTGAATTGGTTTTCTTAGGTGTTGTGTTTGCCCCTGTTCTTGCTGGGTTGATAGGTATCTGGAGTCTTTCTAAGAGAATGATTACTTGGGCTTCCAGTTATTTCTTGATAGTTATCGGTATTCATGCCATGCTTACATTTGAGGGCGTTACTACTGCTGTAGACGTTGGTCTTCAACCCCTCTCTGCCCAAATAGGAGAAGCGACATTATATGGTGGTTTAATTTCTCCATTGGCATTTGACTTGTTAACAGTGGCTATATTATTATTGATATTTTTAGAATCTGGACTAGCTGTTATTACAAACTTGGAATATGCTTCACTTCTTCCAGATGCATCTAAGAAAGATCCTGAATATGTCAATCAGTTCAATAATGTGATTAATGGTCATATAATACATTTATTGGGCGTCATTAGTATAGTCGGTTTAACTACAGCATTAGCACTTGAGTTTGATGATTTCCTAATTTCTTTTGTTGCTGCTTTGGAAGGTTCCCAGTGGTCGGGACAAGTTAAAGAGTCTTTAGAATTGCAATTAACTTATGGTAAAGTAATTTCTGCGTCATTATTTATGGTTGTAGTAGCAGGGGGTCGTTTCGTTATTCCGTGGCAGAGAATTAATGGTTTTATTGAGACAGGACTATCTAAGATACGCGGTTAATTATAACGCAATAGTTTGTGCATGATTCCTAATAATATAACTATGACTAAGAATTGTATTATTAGTCTTAAGAATTCATTTAGAATATGTATCTCATCAAATAATCTCTCTATTATATTTTGTAAGAGATAGATTACAAAAAGAATTAATATTGCCCCAAATCGATGTGCTAAGGGGCTAGATGTCTTCACTATAGGATGTTTTTGTTCACTGGCCCCCTCTTCGTTACTCATGCTTCTATCACTAGTACATAGCACATCAATCCATCGTTGCAACCCTATCTTTTGACTCGTTGGGTTCAAGCGCAGAATACTTGACGGCGTATTATGAATGGGGCACTCTCAGTACTACCTTGTAGTCAGTGCCCCGCTCCTTCTATTCTTTTTCAAGAATATAGTGGTCAGCATTTATGTGGCAAGCATCTTTTTTCTTCAATAAGGAAAAGAGTGGCAAAAGAGATACGTTCTCAGATTAATTTACCCAAAGATGCTCGGCATCCTGATGGCTCACCTTTCCGTATTTTTGTAGCAATATCAGGTGGTAAAGATTCCGCAGTCTTATTGAGTATGTTAGTTGATATAATCGGTAAAAGAAGAGATGTAGAAATTATTTCTGGTTGTATTGATGAGGGCATTGATGGTTACCGCACACCTTCTTTGGAATTGGCTCGAGAACTTTCTGAATCTCTTGATATTCAATTTAAGACACTTTCTTATGAAGAAATTGGTTATGATAGAATGGATAATGTAGTTAAGAAGATGCCATTGATTGGGGAAAATAATCCGGAAGCTAAGGGGATGATGCCTTGCTCCTACTGTGGAGTATTTCGGAGACAAGGAATAAATGCTTTAGCAGAAGAGGTGAATGCAGATATTATGGCTCTCGGTCATAATTTAGATGATATGGCACAATCAATAATCATGAACCTTCAGAAAGGGAATATTGAGAGATCCGTTAGACTTGCACCTCATACAGATGCTCCTATAGAGGGGCTTGCTCCTAGAGTTGTACCATTACGTTGGATTCCTGAACAGGAGATTCATGCCTATGCAATTTATGCTGGCCTACCAATTCATCATGGAGACTGCCCTCATGCGCCCGGAGCAATGCGACAATTAAGTCGTAATATTATTGCCGATATGGAGGCTATAACTCCTGGTTCTAGGCATGGTCTCCTCCACTCATTAGATCAAATTCGGCAAATGTATAGGGAAGTCAATCCTATTAGATCTGAAATTAAGAATTGTAAGGAATGTGGAGAAGTAACAAGTCGGGAGATATGCCAAGCTTGTACAATGAAGAGATGGATAAAAGAAAATTAAATTATATAATCTACCATATCTTCGATGTTTTGATATCGACCACAATATGAGCATCTGATTTCCATTGGTTCAGAAGATATAACTTTTAATTTATGAGGCAAAGGTTCTCTGTTATTTTGGGTAATACAGTTAGAGAATGAACATTTTACGATATTTATCAATTCTGAACCAAGTTCGATAGTTCTTTTTTCCGCTACTCCATAGTTTCGTATAATCGCAACTGATGCCTTTGGTGCAATTAATGCTAAACGATCTAGTTCTTCCTGGTTCAATTCCCGATCTTCAATTTTTAGAACATCTTTCCTCCCCATCTTGCCGCTTGGGACATTCATTACCATCGATATCGGATTAGATCTCCCAACGTCCAGCCTTAGCATTTTCAATACCTGTAAAGCATGGCCAGAAGGTATATGGTCGATTGCTGTACCATTGCATATTGCAGTAACACGCCTCATTTCACCCATTATTTCACCTTCTTTGGAACTTTAATCCCCAGTCCTCTACATAGTAATGCCATTCTTGTCGGCACTCCATTAAATGCTTGTTCAAAATATCTTGCATGTTTGGTCTCATCAACACTAGCATGTAATTCATTCACTCTTGGTAATGGGTGCATTACAATCATTCCAGCCTTTGCTCCTGCCAAATCATTTGCATTCAATTTGTAGATTCCAGCAACTTTGGTATATTCATCTTCATCAGGAAATCTTTCTTTTTGTATTCTTGTCATATAGATGACATCAGCCGAATTAATTGTTTCAGTCATTTCTTCTGTTTCATTTACTTCTGCTCCGTGTTTTCTCAAATCAGAAATAATTTCCATTGGCATTTTTAGTGATTTAGGTGAAACCAATGTCAATTTAGCACCAAATCTTACAAGTGCGTGAGATAAACTATGTGTAGTTCTTCCATATCTTAAGTCTCCTACCATCATGACATTTAATCCTTCTAAACTTCCATGTGCTTGCCGTATAGTGAACAAATCAAGCATTGTTTGAGTTGGATGATTACCAGCCCCATCTCCAGCATTTAGAACGGGTATTTCTACTGCATCTGCACTATATTGTGCAGCTCCTTGATTAGGGTGTCTTATTACAGCGATATCTGAATATCCATCGACCATCTGCATGGTATCATACAGAGTTTCTCCTTTAGCAACAGATGAACCTACTGAACTGAGGTTCAATACTTCCCCTCCTAGTCTTTTCATTGCTGTTTCAAATGACATTCTTGTACGTGTTGAATTTTCAAAGAAGAGATTGCCTAAAACCTTGCCTTGAAGCAGTGGTAAATATACTTCACCTCTTGCAACAGGCAATAGAGAACTTGCATCATCAAGAATTTTTATGATCTCCTTGTTGGTAAGATCGTCCATTGTTATAAGGTCGCCCATACTCTTCCCCTTATTCAGTCGCAGAATAAGTTAGTCATATGTATTCCGATTGAAGCATAACCTTTGATGACCGTATTCCGCTGTCTTGATGAGTGATGAATAATCCCCCCTGTATGATGATAATCAGTCGGACACCCGTTCGAGTCTCTTTTTGTGGAGGAGGTACTGATGCTGATTGGTTTTCTAAAACATCTGAAAATGGGGGCATGGTCACTTCACTTGCCCTTAATCGGCACATACATGTGACTGTCAACCGTCGTTTTGATAATAGAATTCGAGTGTCTTATTCAAAATTAGAAATAGTTGATAATTTTGAAGATATTGAACATGAACTTGTCCGAGAATCAATGCGTATGACAGGAGTAACCTCGGGAGTTGAAATAACTACGATAGCCGACATTCCGTCTAGAGGAACCGGCTTGGGTTCGTCTTCAGCTGTCACAGTAGGTTTACTTAATGCTCTCCATTGTTTTGCAGGTCGATCAGTTTCTCCATCCCAGTTGGCTTCTGAAGCATGTCAAATAGAGATAGATATCCTTGGTCAACCCATTGGTAGACAAGACCAATATGCGGTATCTTATGGAGGAATCAATACAATTAGATTTTGTAAAGATGGAGAAGTTTTAGTTAATCCTCTTGTTCTTCAAGAAGACACAATTTCTCGTATATCTGATGAATTTACATTAATATTTACTGGACAAAGTCGTTCCGCATCATCAGTACTCTCTGATTCTGTTGCAGAGGGTAAATCTGCTATTGATAATCTCATAAGAATAAGAGAGCAAGCAAATGAAGCTAAAAGCCTACTTGAAACAGGCGAGTTATCTAAACTTGGCTCACTTCTTAATGAGGCATGGTCAATGAAACGTGGGATTTCTATGTCTGTTAGTAATAGTCATCTTGATGATATGTATAGTAAGATAATTTCTGCAGGTGCAACAGGCGCCAAATTACTCGGTGCTGGTGGTGGTGGCTTTTTCTTAGTTCATGGTAATATTGCAGTTCGTGAGAAGTTGGCAAAAGAGTTCTCATCTACTAATAAGATGATTCCTTTAATCATTGATAATACAGGTTCATCAATAATTTATCAAGACCCTCAGAGGTGAGATGATGAATAAGATAAATACAAGTTTTTTCCTTGTTGCTTTAATCCTGATAAGCATATCTAGTATAACTGTTAGTGCTAATAACGATGATGAAATTAATGCAGATAACTCGGTTTCAGAAATAACAGGATATTCTAAGTTCACTATTATCGATGATATTGTTGTTAATACTCAGTTTAATTCTACTTGGGAGTCTTCTATCACTCTTTCAGATCAGATTGGTACAAATCTTCTTGATAATCCTGAATTAGGACTACGAGCACAGATAGATATCCATCTAGGTAACTCTGATGGTGAGATTAATTTTACTGAATCAAATACATTTGATAATTTATTTCGTCAAACAAGGAATTGGACTAACTCAGAGATAGGTGGTTGTTGTATATTTGACTATAATCAATTGTATACATCTGAAGGTGTTAATTTGGTAACATCGCCTGTAGTTCTTGGTTCAATTGAGTTAAATGATACTCAATGGGGTTGGTATGAGTCTGCAAATCTAATTGGACAAGTAGATAATAGAATTACAAGAATATTAGATTTTCCGCGAGTGGGTTCTTTGATTGAAGAAGTTCCCTTAAATGTCATTCTTCCTTCAGGTTGGGAATACACGTATAGTGCCATGGAAGAAATTTTTGAAGGAGAACCAGGGAATTTCTTTGTAAATCGAGCAGAAGCAAATGTTGCTAGTAATATCCGGGTGACTATTTCTCCAAACCAACCACCAATTGCTCTGGGGTATAGGGATTCATCTGGCTCTATGATTACTCAAACCTCGTCTACTGGTTACTATGGTGATTGTGAAGATAGTACATTAGATACTAATCAACAATGGTGGACACTTTCTAATAATGGCACCGTAGTTCAAACTCATTTTGGTAATTCATTTGATTTCGTAGCTGAGGATTATGGTTTTCTTGATGGTCAAGTTGCAAGCATTGTTATGCATTGTAAAGATTGGTTCAACGAAACAAATACTTGGTTTGAAAATATAGCCATTGACTCTATTTTTCCTTCCTGGGATTCTATAATATCGTATATAGATGAATCAGGGCAAACCATTATTCTTGATCCTAATGAAGATATTTTTAGTATAAAATCAGATACTCTTGTTTCTTTCAGTATCTCAGCAAATGATTCGAATTCTCAGATGCCGACGGAAATCAAAATATTTTCCAATAAAACACCAAATTATTTCCATAGTGATAAGAATAATTTGGAATTTTCCGATGTTTTCTATCAAAACGAGAATGTTAATGGCATGCACCTTAATCTTTCAGATAGGCATTCATCCAAAGAAAGAACTTCTTGGTCAATTAATCTATCAGTATCGGATGATGCTGGAAACACTTTGACTAGAGAATGGGTAATATTAGTTTTAGATGGTCAAGGCCCTACTATAGTTCCAGATTTAATTATTAATAATGCATCGATATCATCTACTAATTTAGCAAGAGATGGAGATACAATTATAATATCTTTACAGCAGTCTTTTGATGATTTAGATTCAATCGAAGACACCTCCTGGTCTTTGTCAATTGACAATGAAATAATAGTTACAAATGTTTCAATAGAATCGATTGATAAGATGATACTCGGTCCTTTTAATTCGGGTACACATATCTTCAGTATCGATTCTTATGACTCTTCTGAGAATCATGCAAATCTTGCTTTCGGCCTTGCAGTTTCTCCTAATCTTGGAATTAATATTGAAACATTGTCAACTAGTCATCAAGGAAAATTGGTAGAAGGAGGAACTGTTGTTTTTCTTGTTTCTATGCAAAATACGGGTGCATCTCCGGGTTCAGGACAGTTTTGTGCGAATAATCAGTGTGGTCCACTCATAGGAATCCCTGCTGCTAATTCTAACGGCCCGGGAGTTTTTAGTACAGAAATTAGTCTTGAATTAACTGATTCTGATTTAATTAATACTTTTTTCCAATGGAGTAGTGAAAGTGCTAATCAAAGTGGCATTCATCATATTAGTTCCGATATAGTTGTAGAGCCATATTGGCAAGAACCAGTTCAAACAGTATTATTAGTGTTTATTGTGCTTTCATTAATTGTAATTACTGCTAACCGTTTATGGGGAGTAGACTCACAAAGACCATAGAGCGATACATATCTCCGTAGAACTCATGAGTCATAACATAGGATGAATAACTGTGATTCTGTTACCCGACTACCCTGACAAGGTTATTCGAGACCATAAAATGAGAGTTGAGAAGATTGCATTGTGTGCAACTTTCTTGCTAATTATTTCTGCGTCATGGTGGTTATTTTCATCCTTATTCGGAGAACCTGACCTTCTTCCTCGATTAGGTCCAGTATCATTACTTTTTATTTCTTCATTACTAATTATTGATCTAATTGATTATGGGTCAGTACAACGTTCTCGTATTGGTGTGATGGCAAATATATCTTATCCGAGTTTGTTGGCACTTTCAATAACAGATATTGATTATGGGGACTCTTTGATTTCCAGTTCTTTATATTTATTATTAACAATGTTCTTTTGGTATATCGCTAATAGAAATCTTTCTTTAACTTATTCTTCTAGAAGATGGAGAGGTCTAACAAGTATTATAGCAATCTTTTTCTCTTTGGCTTTAATGTACACAATTTCTTCGGGAATTAATGTATATTTTGTTGTAATATTTTCAATAATGATTACAATGATACCAGATTTACTTTCCAAAGATGAGAATTATGGTTTAAGGAAAGAATATATTAGTGCTTTAGATAAAGCTGAGGAGGACATCTTAGTCCTAAGAAGTCAAGGAATATCGCTTGAACAATCCTCCTCACTTCTGAAAAAGGCACGTGAAGAATGTTGGAACGACCCAGCACGCGGTCTGAATTTAATAGCCTCGGCACAAGAAGACACCGCTAGAATCAAAGCTCTTTCACAGGATTTAGAAGATATAAGGAAAGATACCCTAATTCATGTAGAAAAGGCTGAATCTATAGCTACTGGTGTTCAAGGTCCACGTAAGTCACTAGATCTTGGCGATAGAGAGGCTAAGCATGGCTCTTTGAGAGAAGCAGAACTTATGTATCGGCATTCTAAGAGTAAATCTGAGATAGTAATACTTCATTGGGAAAAAGCCCTTAATTCTATTAAATCTGCTGAGTTTCAAGTTAGTAAAAAACAGAATTTGCAATTAGATTCTATATTGAATATCATTTCTTTAGCCAAATCATCTCTGGATTCTGAAGATCCATTAGAGGCAATCAAGATTGCTTCTTCAGTATCGGGGCATTTAGAGAGTCTTGAATCAACTTCTTCTGAAGCAGAAATGGCAATAAAAGATGCAGAAATGGCTTTATCTAGTGTCAATGATAGTATTGTTGTAATGACTAGAGAAAGACTGCACGAGGCGAAGAAAGCACTTCTTGATGGCAATTCATCACTTGCGAAAGGCTTGGCAATGAGTATTATTAGAGATATTAAGTCGACATCTGAGTCTATGCAAGAAGTTCAACGTGCCCTTCGTCAGAAGAATCAATTGATTGACAGTTTCCCTAGAGGCTCGGTTGGTGAGGTTTGGCGAAGCAGATTAGCGCAGATAGAGGTTAAAGCAGAAGAAGAAGATTGGATTGGAGCATCGACTTTACTGAAAGAACTAACGACTGCACTGCAGTCTTATGAAAAATCATTATCTGAGGCTCAAGAATTATATTCTTTTGTTGAAAGTGAATGGAAAGAATTGAGGAACAAACTCGATTCAGCTAATATCAAAGTAAATGATAAAATGAGATTGAGTGCTGAGAAGATACTTTCTGAATGTGACAAATCTTTAGAGGAAGGCGATATAGAATCTACCCTCACTTCTTTAGGAAGAGCGGATGAGGTAATTGAAAACCTTAGAAGAAGAATATGATTATTCTTCCTTATTTTTATTTACACAATAGGGGCAATATTCCTCTAACTTATAGTTAGAAGATCTACGTTCCTTTTTTGTTAAAGGTTCTCTACAAGCAAAGCACATTGAATATTCAGTTTCATTCAAATCAGTATCTACTGCAACTCTTTGGTCAAATACAAAGCAATCTCCTTTCCAGTGTGAGCCATCTGTCTCTTCAAAATAACCCAATATTCCTCCTTGTAACTGTTTCACATTTTCAAAACCAGCATTTATCATTACAGCAGAAGCCTTTTCGCACCGTATTCCTCCTGTACAATACATAACTATTTGTTTCTTCTTATATTCTTCAGGTAATTCTGATATGGCCTCTGGAAATTCTCTGAAAGTTGAAAGATTCAAATCAATTGCATTTTCAAATAACCCTACTCGAGTTTCGTAATCATTCCTTGTATCTAAGATGATTACTTCTTCTTCATTATCAATAATCTTCTTAAAATCTAAAGGTTTAATGTTCTCTCCAGTAAATTCAACTGGCCTTATTTCATCTATTCCTAGTGCAATTATTTCTTTCTTTAGCCTTACCAACATTCTGCGGAATGGTTGATAATCGGTATAACTAATTTTCAAAGGAATCCCGATAAATCTTTCATCAGATTCTAGAAATTCTAGATATTCATTAATTGCTTGTTGTTCACCAGCTAAAAAGAAGTTTATTCCATTATTACTTAGTAGAATTGTTCCTTTAAGTTCTAGTTTTTCACATGTGTAGCGGAAAGGTTGTCTTAATTCATCTCGATCTTCTAAATCTACAAAGCGATACCCTGCAATATTGACAATGTTTCCATTCTTCATATTTCATTCCTCCTTTTCGACTAAAGATAACTCTAGACTTCTTGAGGATATTTCTTTCGATAAATTAGTGATAAATTCTGAGAGAGGGATATTATTGCATTGATCTCCATTTCTTGCCCTAATAGATACAGTTTCATTCTCGTTTTCTTCGTCTCCAAGAATTAACATGTATGCAGGTCTCATTTTCCGATGCATTCTTATTTTCTTCCCAATAGTATTGTCTGAATCATCTAAGTTAACTCTAACTCCAATATTTCTTAGAGATTTATGCACTTTCTTCGCATATTCTCGCTGTTTCTCTGAAATTGTAATTATTTGTACTTGATTTGGTGCTAGCCAAGTTGGGAAATTACCTGCCCAATGTTCAGTCAGAAATGCTACAAACCTTTCATGTGTAGATAATGGCGCTCTATGAATAACAAAAACTTCACCATTTTCTTCGCCATTTTCATCTTTATATGATAGCTCAAACCGTTCTTTTGCAGCAAAGTCTAGTTGAATCGTAGACATCGATTCCTCTCTTCCTAATGCTGTAGTAAATTGGATATCTATTTTCGGGCCATAGAAAGCAGCTTCACCTATTGCCTCTACGTACGGGACTTTCAACTGGTCTAATATTTCTCTCAGATGATTCTGTGTGGAAGTCCAATTCTCTGGTTGTTCAATATATTTATCAGTATTATCCGGATCCCATAATGATAAACGGAAATGATAATTTTCAAAACCAAATTTGGAATAGTAATCTTGCACCATCTTGATATTATTAGCAACTTCTTGACCTACTTGACCTAATGTACAGTATATATGCGCATCATTCATTGATAACATTCTAACACGTAATAAGCCTGCTAGAGTCCCCGACATCTCATTACGATAGACAGTCCCATATTCTGCAATTCTTACAGGTAAGTCTCGATAAGACCTCTTTTTACTTCGATATACTAGATGGTGCATTGGACAATTCATTGCTTTGAGGTAATATGTTCCGTCGTCCATCTCCATGGGCGGATACATTCCTTCAGCATAATGAGGAAGATGACCACTGCATTCAAACAATTCTTTTTTCGCTAGAACTGGAGTAGTGACTCTTTGATACCCATAATTTTCTTCAGTTTCTAATGCATAATCTTCAATTTGGGACTTCAGTAACTCTCCATTAGGTAACCATACCGGTAATCCCTTTCCGATTAACTCATCAATCATATAAAGTTCCATTTCTTTCCCAATTTTCTTATGATCTCTTTTTGATGCTTCTTCAATTTGTCTTTGCCTTTCCTTCAGCCCTTCTTTAGTAGCATAACACATACCATAAATACGAATTAAAGGCTCTCTATTCCGATCAGCGCGCCAATATGCTTGACTGGTGCTTGTTAGCTTAAACCATCTTAAATATGATGTTGAAGGTACATGTGGACCTCTGCACAGATCAACAAAGTCTCCTTGCCTATATGTAGAAGAACCAACCTCCTGGCCTATTTTCTCATCCATAATTTCAATTTTAAATTTATTACTAGAAAACATCTCTCTTAAGGAAGCATTATCATATTCTTCTCTCTCAATCTTGAGGTTATTTCGTATCAACTGGTTCATTCTCTTTTCTAATTCTTTAAGTTCAGAGTCACCAATTGGATCCATATGGAAATCATAATAAAAACCGTGATCTATAGGTGGTCCGATAGTTGGTTTGGCATCGGGAAACATTTCCACAACAGCCTGAGCAAGTAAATGTGCACAAGAATGTCTAAGAATGTACAAGCCTTCTTTGGAGTCTCCTAGTATGGCATCCATTTTACAGTTTGATTCTAAAGTAAAAGACATGTCTTTTTCTTGACCATCAACAATTGCTGCTACGGCACCCGATTTCTTTCCGTATACATTTTCTAATACTTCTCCAGCAGTAATCCCAGAAGCGTATTCGTGTATCTGATCATCGCCGATTTCCACTCTAATCATTGACATACGCTGTGCCACCATTATGTACGCCAACATCCCGATGATATGAATGCCTTGCTTGTTTAGTTACTAGTTTAGAAGTTATTCTAGTAAAAATTGTGTTCCTGACACTCCCTTTACCATATCCTCAATATCTTTCAAAGATCCAATAACTGCTCTCTGCCCCGATCTTTCTACAAATGAACATGCGGCTTCTACTTTTGGCCCCATTGATCCTTCATCAAAATTGTACTTTCTTATTTCTTTTGGTGTGGTTTTTGAGACTAGTTTTTCATCTTCCGTACCCCAATCCAGATAGACTCCGTCTGTATCAGTAGCCATAATCAGTATATCTGCCTCGAGTTCAAAAGCAAGTAGCGAACTGGCTCTATCTTTGTCTATAACTACCTCAACTCCTTCTAAATTTCCTTCTTTATTGTATATGGTTGGTATTCCACCTCCACCTGCACATATTACTACTGTCCCTTTTTCTAGTAACCAATGTATTGGCCTTAACTCGAATATTCTATGAGGTTCAGGTGAGGCGACCACTCTTCTCCAATATTCTCCATCTGGTTTTATTTTCCAGTCTCTTTTCTTAGCTAAGATTTCTGCAGCTTCTTTTTCATATACGGGTCCAATCGGCTTTGTTGGATTATCAAAAGCCGGATCATCTGGATCAACTTCTACCATCGTTAAAATCGAGGCAATGGGGACTTCTATTGGCAATAGGTTACCTAGTTCTTGTTCAATCATGTACCCAATCATTCCTTCAGTCTGAGCTCCTAGTATATCGAGAGGGTATTCTTCAACATCTTTGTATGCTGCTGATTGTAAAGAAAGTAAACCCACTTGAGGCCCATTCCCGTGACTAATGACTACTTGATTGCCTTCTACTATTGGTGCCAAAGACATGGTTGCAATTTGTATATTTTTTCTTTGATTCTCGGCAGTCATTTCTTCTCCTCTCTGGAGTAAGGCGTTTCCTCCGAGTGCAATAACGATACGCATTATAGTGAATCGATAGGCTCTATTGATATTAACGCATTCCCTTTGCGGTAGTTATGGTACGTCTCGGGCTGTTGGTTAATCCTGACGCAGGTTTGGGAGGACGTTTGGGTTTGAAAGGCTCTGATGGTCAGGCTGATTTTGCTCGTTCTAAAGGTGCTGAAGACCGTTCCGGCCCTCGAGTTAAAGATATGTTAGAATTTTTTTCACACTTGTATCGTGGGGATTCCGAGATTCAATGGTTCATTAGTGAAGGAAGAATGGGATCTGATTGGATTCCTAAAGATTTTGATATTGGAGAAATTATAACTATACACAAATCTGCCGGAAATACAAGTGCTTCTGATACTTCTGAGTTGGTTATCTCGTTAATCGATTCGAGTATTGATTTACTAGTTTATGCGGGTGGAGATGGCACAACTAGAGATATAATCTCAGCCCTAGAATCTCGAGGAAAAGGCCAGATTCCAGTTATTGGGATTCCTTGTGGAGTTAAAATGCACTCTGGGTGTTTTGCCTCCTCTCCTAAGGCAGGAGCCGAAGTTCTATCTGCCTGGATAGATGGTGACTTACTAATATCCAGTACTGAAGTTCTTGATTTAGATGAAGATAAGTATCGGAAAGGAGAGTGGGCTGTGCGTATGTATGCTGAAGCAAAGACTCCAGCTTCTCCTCGTTGGATGCAAGGTGCCAAGATGCGTGTAGAGGCGACCGGTGAAGAAGAAATAATCGAGGGACTTTCAAATCACATAAGTGAATTACTAGTTTCTGAGAATAGATTGATTATTTGGGGTTCAGGAGGGACACTGCGTACCATTTCAAATATGCTTGGTTTCGAGGGGTCAGTACTTGGAATAGATGCCTCGCTAGGTTCTAATCAGGTGGGGACTGATCTCAATGAGTCCCAATTATTGGAATTATTATCATCTCATACAGGTGATGTCACTTTACTTCTTTCTCCAATGGGTGGTCAAGGTTTCTTAATAGGACGCGGCAATCTTCAACTTTCACCTCGTGTTCTTAGAGAAATAAATATTGATAATATTCTTGGCGTGGTAACTCCTGCTAAGTTACTTTCCGTTCGTTTTTTACGTATAGAGACTGGTGATTCCGAATTAGATCAAAACTTTTCTTCCAAAAAATATCTTAAAGTTTTACAAGGTTATAGAACCACTAGAGTATTGCCAATTTCAGTTGATTAATTTACCTATATCTTCTGTCCGGTAGCTGCCATCAGGAGTCCAAGAAACGGGGGGCTTGGTTTTCCAGGTCTTGATTTAAATTCAGGATGATATTGTGTGCCTACATAATAGGGGTGTTCCTTTAGTTCCATAATCTCACATCTTTGTCCAGTTTCGTCTTTACCCACATAAATTAGCCCTGCCTCTTCTATCTGTTCAATCAGTTCAGGATTTACTTCGTATCGATGCCTATGTCTTTCATCAACATGTGACTGATTCCCATATAATCTTTTTATTTTACAATCTTCAACTAAGAATGGTGTTGGCTTTGTCCCTAGTCTCATAGTCCCTCCCATATGTGTTTTAGAAATCTCTGGCATGAATACTACTGCTGGTTGCGGGGTATTTTCATCGAACTCAGTAGAATTAGCATTTTTCATCCCGAGTACATTTCTACAGAATTCTATTGTTGCTATTTGTAAACCAAGACAAACTCCAAGATATGGGACCTTGTTTACTCTTGCATATTCAGCGGCCTTAATCTTACCTTCAATCCCTCTAATTCCAAAACCTCCTGGTACAAGAATACCATCTGCTGCCTCTAAGATATTCCATGCTTCGGAATACTTTTCCGGTTCTCCTTCTTTTTTCTTTTCATCTAGGTTTTCAGATTCAATCCAATTAATTTCTAATTTTCTGTTTACTTCGTATGAGGAATGTTGTAAAGCCTTAATCACACTGAGGTATGAGTCAGAAAGACCAGTATATTTCCCTACCATAGCAATTTTAATTGTTTCTTCAAGGTTATCTACTGTATCTGCCATTTTTATCCAATCATCGAGAAGAGGTCTTGAATCTGGTAAATCAAATCCTATTTCTTTAGATAATACTTTGCTAACTCCTTGTTTTTCTAGAAGTATTGGGATTCTATAGATATTTGACACATCATGAGCGGAAACCACGGCCTCAGGAGCCACATGGCAAAAAGCAGCTAACTTCTCTCTTGTTTCTTTATTTAGTGGATTTTCTGACCGACAAACTAGAATATCTGGAATTATCCCTAAACCTCTTAATTCTTTTACTGTGTGTTGTGTTGGTTTAGTTTTTTGCTCTCCTACAGGACCCATCACAGGTACTAAACTAACATGAACAAAACAAATATTTTCTTCTCCTACTCTGAATTGGAATTGCCTTAATGCTTCAACAAAAGGGGCACTTTCGATATCTCCAACGGTGCCACCCAATTCAATTACACAGGCATCGGGAGTATTGTCACTTCCATCACTGGGAGTATTTGCAACTCGTTCAATCCATTCTTGAATTTCATTTGTAATATGGGGTATCACTTGAACAGTTTTTCCAAGATAATCTCCTCTTCTTTCTCTTTCTATAACTGCCTGGTAAACCTTACCTGTTGTTATATTATTATCTCTTGTCAGAGAAATATCCAGAAACCTCTCATAATTTCCTAAATCTAAATCTACTTCTCCGCCATCATCTAGAACATATACTTCGCCATGTTCGAAGGGCGACATAGTTCCAGCATCACAATTAAGATAGGGGTCTATCTTCACAGAAGTGACGCTCAGTCCAGCGGATTTCAGCAATACTCCTATGCTACTCGCAGTTATTCCTTTACCTAGTCCTGATAGGACTCCTCCCGTGACTACCACATACTTCATTCAATCAACGGGGTTTGAAGCCAACGTGTCTCGCCTATCAACATTCCTTTTGTTCAACTCACGAAACAATCTTTGCTAAGTCTAAGTATCTCCTTCTCTCCCGTTAACATATGCCGAGTTTAGCGGGCGGTAGAATATTAGTTACCGGGGCTCTCGGACAAATAGGTACAGACTTAGTTGAAAAACTTAGAAACCTCTACGGTTCTCATATGGTCTTGGCTACTGATATTCGAGAGAAACCCGATCACAGTTGTGTATTAGGAGGTCCTTTTAGAACTCTAGACGTTTTGAGTGATGAAATTATTCAAATAGTTCAGGATGAAGAAATCAGAACAATTTTCCACTTGGCGGCAATACTTTCTGCATCAGGTGAAAAAAAACCAGAGTTGTGTGAATTAATTAATGTGGGTGGTACAAAGAATATTCTAGAAGCCGCACGTCTACACGATATTCGCGTTTTTATTCCCTCATCAATTGCTGTTTTTGGTCCTGATTCTCCTAAACATGCACCCCAAGTAACACCTTTGAATCCTACAACTAAATATGGAATGACTAAGGTTGATTGTGAGATACTAGGTATGCTATATTGGAAGAAATATGGAGTTGATGTCCGAGGTCTTAGGTACCCTGGGCTGATATCTTGGAAATCCCCTGTTAGTGGAGGTACTACTGATTATGCAGTTGATATTTTCCATTCAGCCTTATCTAAGAATCATTATTATGACTGTTTCGTAAGAGAAGACACAAAACTTCCTATGATGTATATGGATGATGCTATTAGGGCAACAATTTCGTTAATGAATGCCCCTTCAGAGTCCATGAGCCTTGCTCGCTGTGGATACAACATTTCGGGTCTTTCATTTTCGGTTAAAGAATTGACTTTAGAAATTCAGAAACATATCCCTGATTTTATTTGTAATTACAAACCTGACGTCCGCCAAGAATATGCTGACTCTTGGCCTGATTCAGTAGATGATTCATGCGCAAGAAATGATTGGGATTGGGAACCTAGTTTTGGATTAACCGACTTAGTTGATGATATGATTAAAAACCTCAATGAATAATTCAGTTTTCTTCAATCTGGTTACTCCAGTCAGGAGTTTCTGGACCTTGTTTCGCCCACAAAACATCATCAATTCTGAGAATACTTATTGCAGCTTCTGTAGCCCCTGTTATTGCATGTTTTACTACAAATATTGGGTCAAATATTCCTTCTTCATACATGTTCATGACTTCTCCTGTATGTCCATTAATACCCATCCAACCTCCTTTTTTCTTATCTTTGGTCTGAGCTGCGGATAGAGCTAATAGAGTATCTATTGGATCATAACCTGCATTCTGTGCCAAAGTTCGGGGTACAATTTCTAATGCTGCAGCATATGCTTCTATTGCCATTTGTTCCCTGCCTGCTTGAGTTGTTGAAAAATCTCTTAACTTTCGTGCAAGATGAGTTTGAGTACCCCCTCCACCGGGGAGTATTTTGTTTTCTTTTGTCAATCTATGGCTAACTCCTAATGCGTCATCAAATGCTCTACCCACTTCTTCTCTTATTTCAGGTGTCGACCCTCTCAAAATCATAGTCATAGCACCTCCATTTTCTCCTTCTATTTTTGTGTAATTGATAGAACCAATATTCTCTTCTGAACGCATCGAATATCTGCCCACATCATTTTTATCTATTCTTTCAATATCTCGAATCATATTTGCTCCAGTCAATTTTGCTAGGCGTTCTAAATCTTCTCTTTCGAATCTTCTGTAGGCTGTTATCTCTGCCTTTGAAAGCATAGCTATTGCCTCATCATCAATTCCATCTCGAACTATTAGAAGCTCTATTCCTAAATCGACTAGAGAATTTACTTTTTCTTGCAAGGTATTGGTACTCCGTTCGTGAAATTCTTTCAGTACACCCAGGTTCTTCACTTCAATCTGAGCTTCTAATTCTAATTTTCTATTTTCTAATGCACCATCTAATATAGCGATAGTACCTCCATTTGATGTTTGAGGAGAATTTCTATCAATTCTTGTTTTCGCCAGCACTAGAGCAGGTAAGAGCTCACTTTCTAGTGCCTTTCCACCAGATATCTGAAGTCTTTTTATCCTTAATCTTTCTAAATCATCTCCTCCTTCCTCATTGGCTAAGGCTTCTGCTCCTTCCAAGGCTAACTTTGTTAAATGGGAAGAAAGTATTGAATCGATTTTTCCTTGTAGAGAGGTACTAACCACTTGTCTCTTTAGTTCCTTATTTCCTGCAGTGCGTGCCAATAATTCTAACTGTCTTAAGGCTTCTTCATTTGCTATTCTATAACCATTAGTAATTATGGAAGGATGAATCCCAGATCTGACCAATTCAAGAGCATTTTGTAACATTTCAGCCATCAATATCACAGTAGTAGTTGTCCCATCTCTTGCCGTTTTGTCCTGAGAACTTGAAGATGCAATTAACAGATTCGCAGTTGGATGTTCAACTCTCGCAGTTTCAAGTACAGTCACGCCATCGTTGGTCACAGTAACATCTCCTACATTATTTACTAACATTTTGTCAAGACCCCTTGGACCAAGAGTTGAACGTACTGCATTGGATAGCGACACTGCAGCAGCTACGTTACGCACCAAGGCGGTGTGACCATGAATCCGGTCAGTTTCTTCCAAAGCAATTTCATGCTCAGCATCAACCATCTAGCCTATCCGACTAACCCTCATGATTTGAAACCGTTCCTAAGGCATTGTACGCTTGTTTAGTCAAATATAACCTATGGCGGTTGAAATTAGTTCCGTGAGGTTCATAAAGGGCACACAACTCCCACTATACAACCTTAAGTTGAGTAGTGCCACCTATGGATGATAGTAATAGAGATGATTGGGAAGAGCAGATGCTCAAAGAAATGGCAGAAATGTTTAGTAAAATGGGCATGCCAATTGATATTTCAATGCTTCAAAACATGATGTCACAGGTTAGAGAACAATTTGAGAAAATGGGCATAGATCCTGCACAAATGTCGAATAAAGATATGAGAATAGATATTAATGGCGATCCTGATGAGTTTCGTAGAACTATGGAATCAATGTTAAATGGACCAGATGGTATTTCAGAATTATTTAGAAACATGGGCGTCAATATCCAAGTAAATCATCCAACTCCTGTAGTAGATGCGGAATTAGAAACTGAAGATGTAGTCGACGAGAAACATCTTACTGCTGATATACATATACATGCAGATAGAATGTATGCAACCATAGATCTTTCAAGAAAATTAGACATTGTTGAATCAGAATTAGAGATTAACTTGATTCAAGGCGGTAAAGTTCTTCAGTTAATTAGAAAAACACAATTAAGCCCTTTTAAGAAATTTGATTTGCCAGAATCTGCGGGCAAGATTGTAGAATGGAGCCTAAATAATGGCATACTTGATGTAGTATTCGATGTTAGAAATAATAATTGAAAAGGAAGTGTAAAAAATGAGTGGACCTGTAATTGGAATAGATCTTGGAACAACAAATAGCTGTGTGGCGACTCTTGAAGGAGGCCAGGCAGTAGTGATTGCAAATTCGGAGGGGTCACGAACAACTCCATCAGTAGTTGCTTTTAGTAAAGATGGGGAACGTTTGGTAGGGGTTACTGCTAAGAGACAGGCAGTAACTAATTCAGAACGAACCATTCTTTCAGTAAAAAGAGAAATGGGTACTGATTGGTCAAAGAATATTGATAAGAATGATTATACTCCTCAAGAAGTCTCAGCATTCATTCTACAGAAACTAAAGGCTGATGCTGAATCATATCTTGGTCGAGAAGTTACTCAGGCAGTCATCACATGTCCTGCATATTTTACTGATGCTCAAAGAAAGGCTACTCAAGATGCTGGTAGGATAGCCGGTTTGGAAGTTTTGAGAATAATCAATGAACCGACAGCGGCTGCTTTAGCATATGGTGTTGATAAGGATGAAGATCAAACCATCCTTGTTTATGACTTAGGAGGCGGTACTTTTGATGTCTCTGTTTTAGAGATATATCAAGTAGATGGCCAACCCCAAATTGAAGTCAAAGCAACCAGTGGAGACAATAGGTTGGGGGGTGATGATTTTGATCAGGTCGTTGTTAAATGGATTACCACTGAATATAAGAAAAATTCAGGTATTGATTTGAATAAAGATATGCAAGCCATGAGTCGTCTTAGAGAAGCAGCAGAAAAAGCAAAAATTGAGCTCTCTGGAACCTCCATGGCACAAATTAATTTACCTTTTATAACAATGAAAGACGGTCAACCTGAGCATCTTGATCTTTCTCTTTCTAAGGCTAAATTTGAGGACTTAATATCTGACTTAGTAGAGAGAACCATGGGGCCTACTAGAAGAGCCATGAAAGATGCTGGGATTGGAAAAGGGGATGTCGATAAAGTAATTCTTGTTGGAGGTTCTACTCGTGTTCCAGCTGTTCAGACAGCCATCGAATCAGAAGTTGGTAAATCTCCATTCAAAGGAATTAATCCTGATGAGGCAGTCGCTCTTGGTGCGGCACTTCAAGCTGGAATTATAGTGGGTGATGAAGGAGTAACTGATGTCCTTCTTCTTGATGTGACTCCACTGACTTTGGGTATTGAGACCTTAGGAGGAATAATGACAACTATGATTGAAAGGAATACTACAATTCCTTCCCGCCGCTCAGAAACATTCTCGACAGCTGCTGATAATCAACCAGCAGTCGAAGTTCATGTTCTTCAAGGTGAACGAGAGTTTGCCAAAGATAATACTACCCTTGGTCGTTTCCACTTAATGGGTATACCTCCTGCTTTGAGAGGGCTTCCACAAATTGAGGTTACATTTGATATTGATGCTAATGGTATAGTTAATGTATCTGCGAAGGATCTTGGTACTGGTACAGAACAATCAATTAAGATTGAGAGCCAAACATCTCTATCGGAAGAAGAAATAAAGCAGAAGATAAGTGACGCTGAAGAATTTGCTGAGGAAGACAAGCGTCGTAAGACTAGGGTTGAGTTGAGAAATACTGCAGATAGTATAGTATATCAAACACGCCGCACAATTGACGAAACGAAAGAAAAACTTACTGATGAAGTGGTCAATCCTGTTTTAGACAAGCTCAAAGAATTAGAGAATCTGATAACTACTGGAGACGCTCCAGTTTCTGATGATGATCTTGATGAAGACGGAATTCAGTCCAGAATTCAAGAGTTAGAAGCATTGATGCACACTTTGTCTTCTAAATTATATGAAGCAGCATCCGCAGAGATGTCTGAAGAAGAAGATTCTGTTGAAGATGACGAGGACGTTGTCGAAGCTGACTTTGAAGTTCTTGATTCTGAAGAGTGATAATAGATGAATACTCAGTCATTAGAAAAGATAAAAGTTGGTGCGAAACCACTTTCTAGATCTCGTTCAGACCGGGTTATTCTGGGTGTGTGTTCAGGATTTGCTAAAAAATTGGGGATTACATCTCTTACATCTAGGGTAATTTTCTCAGTACTTACTGTGTTAACAGGCGGTGCTCTAATCGTTGCATATGTTGTTGCATTCTTACTAATCCCTCAAGAATCTCTTGAAGAATCTCAATCTTGAGTTATTAAATGATGCAAAGCACGTACTTGTATACCAGTAGCTCCGTGTCCCACGGTTGCATTTGAATCACCGGCCCATATTCCTGCAGTTCCTGCTATGTCAAGATGAGCCCACGGAATTTGCTTCTTTTTTCCATCAGAGTCTTCTTTTTCTTGGACAAATTGTTTGAGAAAACCAGCCGCTTGGATTGCACCCCCCCATCTCCCTTTTCCTTGATTTCTCACATCTGCGATCTTAGACGAAGTCATTTGCTTTTCTAAGCCAGGAAGTAAAGGCATAGGCCACGCAAGTTCATCGACATACTCTCCAGCATCTTTTATTCTTTGAGATAGATCTTGATTATTAGAAAATAGTCCGGTTGCTTCATGGCCAAGTGCTATAACAATTGATCCAGTTAGTGTTGCTAAGTCTATGATATATGAGGGATTTAATTCTCCTGCTTTCCATAATCCGTCAGCTAGAACATTACGTCCTTCTGCATCGGTATTCAAAACTTCGATGGTTTTACCTGAGTATGTATCAATCACATCTCCTGGACGATATGCTTCAGCACTGGGCATATTTTCTGCCATACATGCAATTCCATTTACTCGACCTTTGTGTCCTGTTGCATAAAGCGCTTGGAATAGACCAAACACAGTTGCTGAACCATGCATATCTAGTTTCATTTCATCCATTCCTGAACTTCCTTTTATCGAAATCCCTCCTGAATCAAAAGTTATTCCTTTTCCTACTATACAAGGCGCCTCTGAATCAATATCAACGTCTTTATTTAGCCGGAAAAATACCATGCATGGCTTGTTAACACTACCCTTGCCGACAGCAATTAGGCCCTGCATATCTTCCTTTTGTAATCTTGCGTAGTTCCAAACTTCAACCTCAATATTCTCTTTGTCCTTTGCCCATTCTAGAGCCCTGCGTCCATATTCATCAGGGTACAAATGATTTGCAGGTTCGTTGGCTAGATCACGTGCTAAGTGAACGCCGGTGGCGACACGATGAACCTTCTCGATAGAAGCAGCTAGACCTTTTTCTAAATGCCGTCCATTTACTTGACATTCCAGATTCCAATCAGATTGATTCTTTCCACTGTCCTTTTTCTGATATTTATCAAATTTATAGTCTCGTAGAATCATTCCTTCAACGAATGCGATAATATTTCTTGCAGACCATCCAGATGTGAAGCGCACCACTATGTCTGTTCCGAGATCCTTTGATAGATTTGCTAGACACTTTGCCCCTGTGTCTCGTGCAATCTTATGGGTCAGAATATCCTTATCTCCAACACCCACAAATATCACTGTACATTCCTTGGTCCATACACTGAGTGTTTCGCCCGCTTTACCAGATATTGCATCACTTGCAGCCGCAGCCTTAACTGCAATACTAGCGCCACGTCCAAGACCAATCGTAGTATTGTTTGGGGCTTTGTCTAGCCCTTCAAATACGGGTACAATCATGATATCTCCACTTTGCTCAAATTTGTCGCAACTTACTTGCATGAAGTATGGGAGAAAGTTCGAATATACAAAGAATTGCTTCTAAAATTGACACTTTAAAGTCAGAATTAGTCGCCTCGATACATAAATCAATGCTCAAATTTACTATTTCTTCCATTTATCAACGCTAGAGCGAAGGCAACGAATACAAGCATCATTGAAGGGGCTGGAAGAAGATCTGAGCCACCCACCTTCATCTCGACAACGCTCTGATTGACAGATTCGTTGACCCACATGGATGAATCTATCACACGCTTCTGGTACATTAGGTAGAACTGTCCTTCGCTGGAAATTGGAGCATCTATAAATTCAAGCGTTGTGACGGTACTATTAGTGGCATTGACACCGAAGCCGCACCCTGGAATGGATAAGTTGAGCCACTCCTCTCCTCCACAGGGGAACCACAACTCACCATCTTCGTCCAAGTATGCTAGTGTGGCATTTGACGTGCTCGCATGTCCCAGGTTCGAAACGCTCAGATGCGCTTTACCATCTTCCACCACCAGGGAATCGACAACAAGACGAGCCCTCCAGTACCATACATTTTGAATCAGATAGCGCATCACATCGAGCTCTTCACCCAATCTTTCCGAGAGAGCCTCTACTGTCCCTAGAAGGAACTGTTCGTCATCGGTCTCGAAGGTGAATGTGGGATATCCCATGACTCCGTAGCCGTAATCGCGGCTAGTTCCACAGTTCGGATAGAGACCTTGGTTTGCATTCTGAATCGGGATGTCGGATATGTTGCTATGCACATCATCTCTGATGAAATGAAACATCTCCCAGTCTGACGGCTGTTCTGGCCATTTTCCCCAAGGATATAGCATAATCCAAACTCCTGTGTGCATGGTGATATATAGATCGGCATGCGGTACGACCTCGTTCATGTAAATTGAATTCGCAAGAGTTTCGGATTCGCTGAATGCGCTACTTCCCGGCTGGGTTGAATCACAGGTATTCCAGTAATGGTCGTAATTTCTATTTAGATCTACTTGATTAATATTCCATCTCGTATCTTGGTCATTACCGTCCGCATTTAGCATGATGAGGATGTGTAATTCAGTAGTAGCCAAGACATCGATTACCTCTTGCTCTCCATTAACCCAACCCTCAATATAATACTCGGCAACTAGGAAAGCAAGTTCTGTGCCTAGATGCTCATTGCCGTGGTGCCCCCCGTCAATGTAAACCACTTCTTTGGCACCTCCGTCGGTCTTGGTTTCCTGACTCCAATCAGAAATCTGCAGCATCCAGAGGTTCCTTCCCAATTCTGTTTGACCCACAACAAGTAGATTGACTATTTCGGGATAATCATCCGCCCAAGCATTGACATCAAGAGTTAGAGTTGCATAGGAATGATACCAGTGCTCCTGAATAATATCTGGTTGGTCAATTTGTGCTGTGACTACTGGCGTAGTGGAAACCGCGAGCATCGAAGTAACCACGAATGTCACAACCAAACGTGCAACAAACTCCTTGCTCATGATGCTCGGAGTTAGTTGTCATGATTGAATACTTCGGATTCAAGTATTCTTTTTTGTTCTATAATACATGCCAATTGTTGGGCTTGCTTCTTTGAATCCCCATTTTTGATAAAATCCATCCACATCTGCCATTAAATTCACATAGGATAATTCTGGAGCTTCATTGTGTATATATTCCATTATTGCGTCCATAATCATTGTTCCTAAACCTTGATTTTGTAATTCAGGCAAAACCACCATGTCACAAATATGGTAGACAGTCCCTCCATCTCCAACTACCCTGCCCATTCCTACAGTTCTTTTTTTTCCTTTTTTTTCTTCGACTATTATTACAGAAAAGAGAGAATTACCAATTCCTTTTCTGACTCCTTCTTCTGATCTTGCTGGCATTCCTGCTAATTTTCTTAACATAATAAAATCCTTAGTTGAAGGTTTTTCTTTAATTAGAGTAAACACCATGACTACTCCTCACTTTGATTTCTCATTAGCAATATGGCAAGCTAAGATTTTTGTAGCTATCAATGCTGCTGAGAACTCAGTTAGATTTGTATCTCTAGAAGTTGCAATTTCATTGATATCTGCTCCAATTACTTTTGCTTTTTTTGCATTAAATAATGATTCAATAATTTGATTTGCTCCCCAATATGACAACCCCCCAGGTACTGGCGTACCAGTTGCAGGAACCAGTAATCCATCTAATCCATCTATGTCAAAGCTTAACCAAACGGATCCAGATATGTTACTAATCTCATCAATCATCTTTATCCAATTTGAAGAATTTGAGTTTATGCTGATAAGGTCTTGGGCAAACCATGTTTTAATCCGTTCATCTTTTTGAATAATTTCTTTCTCCTCTGAACTATATGCTCTAATTCCAATCTGAATAACTCTGCCAACGCCAGCATCTAGACATCTTCTGATTACAGTTCCATGAGAGTATTTTTCTCCATTTAATTCATCTCTCAAATCAGCGTGAGCGTCAATCTGTACGATTGTTAAATTCTCTAATTTATTATCAATTCTTGGATGTTCTTTCATTCCTTCTACTAATGGCAGTAACATGCCATGCTCTCCTCCTAGAAATATGGGAAATTGTTCGCCATTCATCCATGGTGATGCGAATTCTCTGATACTTGCCAGTGCCTCTTTAAGGCTAGAGACATTATTATTCCAAGGTTTTGATGTATGAATTTTAAATTCACATGGTAGGTTTTGATCAAGTAAGTTGTCGTATAACTCGACTTGTGAACTTGCGTTAATACAAGCCTCTGGCCCATATTCTGTCCCCTCTCTATAACTAGTAGTCATTTCATATGGAATTGGTAAAATTACTATATCGAAAGGGCCATCACTATTTTCTTCAAGACCAAAGAAAGTCTTCACCTCTTGGCTCTCCATAGTGTTTACGAGGCCCTCTTATCGATTAACGGCTTCGGGTTTATGAAAAGAATTTTCTAATCTTCTTAAAGTATGGTTGATAAGTCACCCCTTGTCATCGATGTATACTGGAGTTGGTTAGATGGGATTGACACTAGCACAATTAACCCAAGCAATTCGTCGTAAAGTTGACGAAGGAATGGAAACAGTGGTTGCGGAAGGCATTGCTGAGCATGCATTGGGATTTTTTGGTTTCTCAAATCGTATAATCGATAATGCACTGGAACCAAATGATCGTAATCTTTTCTATCAACTACAAGATTATGATTTGTTAACTACTGAGTCGGAAGAAACCACTCTCTGGGATGGCAGAGAATGGAGAATCCATTATTGGAAGTTCAAATCTTCTGCTGAAGCATTTGCACTTGCAGCAATGGATCTGAGGGATAAAAAGAAGGAAGATGACGATCCGTATGCTGGTATATACGATGATATGCCTGCCAATCTTTGGAAAGAAAGGTCTGGTGAAGAAGATGATTGGGAAGAACCTTTATTCTGAATTTTGAGCAACATACCCATATCTTCAAAAGAAGAACTTCTAGAATTTAATCCATGCAGAGTCGTAATCAAGTCTTTTTGACTCTTTCAATTCTATTAATTAGTAGTTTTTCATCAATGGTTTTAGCAGAAGAAGAAACTCAAGTTGAATGTACAATCCTTACAGATTGGGGTTATGAGGTTTCTGAAGTAAACAATACATCTTTTGTTACTTCTATTATACATAGTTATGTCGTTGAATTCAATCCACCATTTGTCAATGGTTCGAATCCTCATTTAGTGAATATTTCAATAGAACACACACGTGATGATATCATACTTCCAAACGGCAATATATTTTCAAATATCATTGTAGCAGGCGGGGTAATAGATATTACATTGCCTGAAGAACCGATGTTTGAAGATGAGATAGAGATTTCAATAGAAACTCTGGAAGCATCTTGTTATCGAGATATCAGAGTTACAAACTGGAATCAACCAATCTCTGATCATGAGATTACAACTAATAGGACATGGAGTAATAACCAGTCTGGTTCTAAAGATATGGGTTCTTCCAATCTTTTCTTTGAAGGTAGAGGATGGCAACAAAGAATTGGTCAGACTCTAATATCTAATGAATTGGGTTCCGGAAATTTCGAATTAAATAATTTTGAAGAAATGAACATAGAATTAGATTTAGATAAAGTTTGGTTAAATCAAACATATTTTGCAGAAGAATTAATCGGACAAGAATTTGAAATGCGTGGTGATGGTATGTTGTATACTATTCAAGATGGCTTACAAATCTCTGTTAATGTTACAGATGCATTATACAATCGTACTTTACTAGAAGAAACTTTTACTGAACATTTGATAATTGATGGTAATGGGATAATTGAGTTTTACGAGGATTCTGATAATGAAACTCTATCACTTAATGGCCAAATCTCTACATTTTATTTTGAATCACTTGATTCTGACGGTGTTCGAGATTTTCAACAAATAAATTTAGAAGCTTCAGCTACTAGTTACATTCAATTCGGTGATGGAAATATAGAACTTGAACTCGAGGAGTTTAGATTCAGTGATTTATGGGTCTACGGGGTTCAAGATGAACAACTGTTCAAAATAGTAGGAAATGCAGATTTTAACTTTATTGTTTCTGAAGAACAGCCATTTATTTATGCGAACGGGACTGTAGATAATTTACATTTCGAAGAACGTAGTGGACTAATTGTTGTTGATACCCTTCGGTTAGACGGCACATATAGTGGCGATGCTTCAGGATCTTTTGGCAGTCTCAGATATATCGAAGAGACAGGGTCTCAAATGAATTCCTCGGGAGTTATTTTTGAAGTCAATAAGATTAGAAATGAGAATTGGTTTAATGTTTCTTCAATACCCACTTTCCCAGTTAATCAAGAATTTAATGCAGAACACAATTTAACATACGAGTATACAGTTCCTCAATCAAACTGGGAAAACCCTATTATTCGATATCGGTATATCGAAGATAACGGTTCAACCAGTGATGAATATCCTGAGATATCTCCAATTCAGATTGAAAATGAGAGACCTCAAGCAAATTCAATTGATGCTACTCCGATAACTAAGGAAACGGGAGCTTCTCCTGAGATACTATTTCCAGGGGATCAACTTGTAATTTCTAATAATATAGGTTTCATATTATCCGTCTTGGTTCAGAATTCTAGAGAGGTGGTAGTAGATGGTCATAGTGTAAAAGTGATTGACTGGTCTGGAAACTATGAAAACGATGGTGAGGCATTTGGTAGTATAATAAATGAAGGACTGTTAGCTGGACTTTTCTTTCAAGTCAATCGTTCTGTTACTTTGAATCTTACAGATGGTCAGATATCTTTTTATGAAACTCAGACATTAGACAAGATTAGTTCACCCTCAATAATCTCAGCGTCTGAGAATACCCCTCCTTCTCTTAATGAGATGAATTTTAGAGAAGGGGTTCTATATGCTGAAGGCGGACAGGCACACCTAGAAATTACTGTTGATGATTTTGATAATGATATTTCTTCAGTATCTGTAGATATGTCTGAATTTGGATTAGGGATAATCGATCTATCTGACAAAGGAATCTCCGGTGATGCTGTAATTCATGATAACATCTGGACATCAATAATTTATGCCAATGGTCTTGAGTTTGGTAATAAGACTGTAGATGTAGAGATGAGAGACGCTTGGGAAACAATTACGGTACAGGCTAGTATAGAAATACTCAATCCGGCTCCAATAATGACCTCCATAATTTTTACACCTCAGGTTGTTAAACGTGGAGAAACAGTTGATGTTTCTGTTTTGGTCTATGATGGACATGGCGTCGCCTCAGTTTCATTAGAACTTACAAGTGCAGGGGGTTCATCTGTACCTCTTTCTTTCAGTAACTCTCAATGGCAAGGTCAATTTATTGTCTCAGATGAAATTGCTCCAGGCGAACGACTAGTACCCATTCGTTTGACAGATAATTTTTCTTCATCCCGTCTAACAACTCAATATCTAGATGATAATAAATTCATAGATTCACTACTAGTAATAGTTAATGAGGCTCCAATTGTATTAAATTATAATATCTCTAGAGAAGGTGATTTTTCTAATTATGTTCAAGTTCCAGAAAGTGGAGATCCTATATCTCAGGTTCTCGAAGTTGCCATAGAAGACCCTGATGGGCTATCTTCAGTACAGGTGAAAATGGGTCGTTTGGCACCAATTGGTCAGTCTAATGATTGGATTTTAATGAAAGATGATGGTTTAGGAGTAGACCGAGTTTCAGGAGACGGTATTTATTCCTTAGAGGTCTTTGCTAGGTCTAGTTTACCAAATGGAGAAATTGAGATTTTTGTTAGAGGGACTGATATCTATCTTTCCTCTACTTCGTCTGAAGATCAAAGTTTGATAGTAGGTCTTCAGAAAGTTGATTTAAATTCAGATTCTGGAAATTGGATTTCTGAAAACACATCGTTATTAATTATCTTAGGTTTAGTATTCATTTTAATCCTATCAATTTCCGGTGTCTTGTTAGTCTTACGTAATTCAGAATTAGAATGAATTGGTACGAGTGCCGGGATTTGAACCCGGGTTCAGGCGTTGGCAACGCCCGGTGATAACCACTACACTACACTCGTATGCACATTGGGAAACCCGAGTCACTTTTCTAAGCGTCGGTCTGAGTTTGAGGCAATTCTTTTAATAATAATTGTATTTTATCTCTCGTATTTCTATAAAAATCAATTGTCTTCCCAACGGGGTCTTCTAACCCCCAGTCTGCAAATATTGGTAAATTTGGACATTCAACACCACAACCCATACTAATTATTTTGTCAAATGATTCTGTATCAATCTGTTCTATCGATTTAGGATATTGATTTTTCATATCTATCTCTAATTCTTTGATTACAGTTAATGCATTTTTTGCTATTTTTTTACCAGGACTTGTACCTGCTGATTCTGTTTGCAAGCCCATATTTCTTGCTAAAGCTTCTGCCATTTGGCTCCTACAAGTATTACCTACACATACGAATAGTACTCTCATATTTATCCACCTAAAGTCCAACTTAATTAATTAAACGCAAATATTTTTTGTTATTAATGTAAAAATAATGTTGACTAGGGTTGAAGTATTCTTAACTCCGCCCATTAAACAATGTCAGACCCTCCAATCAGTCATCATCACGGTGATTCTACAGAAAAAGCAACGAAGACAGAGGTAACTTCTGAACAAAAAGCACAGATGGAACAAGCATATCAGCAAATGCAGAGAAAACTCAGGATAAATAAGATTGATGAGGATATTAAGCATAAAATTATGGTTTTATCAGGCAAAGGAGGAGTAGGTAAATCAACTGTTGCAACAGGTCTTGCACTTTCTTTAGCTCGTCAAGGAAAAAAGGTGGGTATTATGGATATCGATATAACTGGTCCTAATATTCCAAAGATGCTTGGATTAGAAGGTACAGAGTTACATGTAGAGAATGGACGGATTCATCCAGCAATTGGAGCACACGGAATAAAAGTTATTTCTATGGCCTTTCTAATTGAAGATCCCGATAAGCCTGTTATTTGGCGAGGTCCAATTAAGTTGGGTGCAATCAATCAATTTATTGGAGATGTTGAGTGGGGTGAGTTAGATGCCTTAATCATAGATTTTCCTCCAGGAACTAGTGACGAACCGTTAACCGTATCTCAGAGTCTACCCACAATAGATGGAGCAATCATTGTCACAACTCCTCAGGAAGTTGCTTTATTAGATAGTCGCAAATCGATAAATTTTGCTAAAACAATTTCTATTCCAGTCATTGGCGTAGTTGAAAATATGAGTGGATATACAATAAATGGCAATACTGAACCAAATACTAAACTTAGGATATATGGCCCTAGTGAACGTCTTCTCGAGACGTCTTCTGATAGCGATGGCAATTGGTCACTAACTCTAGATCTTTTCAAGAGTGGAGGAGGAAAAGATGCAGCAGCAAATCTTTCCGTTCCCTTTCTTGGTTCATTACCTTTTGATCCAGGAATAGTTAGAGGCGGTGATGATGGAGTTCATAGGATTGTTGCAGATCCTAGTGGAGAAACGGCTCAAGCATTTGATAAAATTGTAGAAAAGGTTGTAGAATCATTAGAACAACCTAGCAGTCCAACGGTTCGTATATCATAGTCTTCTTTCTCATCGAAGGGTCAGTTTGATGATGGAGTGTCCACCCGATACGTATTGATAGTATGGCTGTAGGGACTAGCATCTATCTTACTTGGATTACTGGCGCTATAATAATTAGTATAGCATTGATGCCTTTCTTTAAGCCCGATTATGCTAAAATACGCATATCTGGTTTTGTTGATATGTTTAGAAGATATTGGGCACATATGATAGTTGTTTTTTCTGTTTATTTGTGGAAAGACTTGCTTGACCAATTAGATAGGATTCTTATGGCCAATACTCAACTAGATATGACTCCTTATGTATATGCTATTGAAGGTGATATAGTTCTATGGATTCAAGAATCTTTGAGCAATGATCTTCTCTCTTTTTCATTAACACATTTTTATGTTATGGGATTTATGGCTGTTACGTTTTCCTCATTCGTATATCCTATATTTTTTGATGATAGATATATGGCTGACAGAGTTTCCTTATCTATGTTCTGGGTTTATATTTTGGCGATACCATTCTATTTATTTTTCAATGTAAGGGTAACAGGAGATTATATTCCAGCTATGCAAACAATAGCCTATGACTTAACCCCTGAGATACATAATTGGTTTACCCAAATAGATCCATTTACTAATGGTATGCCTAGTTTACACATAGGCCTCCCCTTTGCTATTTGGCTGACTATGGAGAGATGGGATTCAGATGAAAGGTGGTTGCGTTTTCGAAGATTATTATTATTATTTATCGCACTTACAGCATTTACAATCCTGTATCTAGGTATTCATTGGGTTTCTGATATTATTGGCGGAATAATTGTAGCGGTGTTTGCAGTTGAAATTACTTCTCATACCCACAAACCAATATGGCAGTTTGCAGATGAGAGATTATTTTCACGTAGATTGGCTCGAGCTATAGATGATCCCAAAAAATGGTTTTCACAGTCTTGGATGCAAGTTAAGAACTTGTTTTCTCCCTTTCAGAAACCCGGTTCTACTCAAACCAAGGCATTTATTGCCGGTTTGCTAATTCTGACGAGTACTGTATTATTATGGGACGCTACACATCAAGATTTCCCAATTGAGGGTGTTAATCCAACTAAAGCTGCAGGATCTGAAGGATGGGTAGTTGGAATCGAAGAAATCGATCAAGAAGTTAACATTAAACTTTGGAATGTTAGTACTCAGGAAGATACAGCTATCGGAGGAATGGATTGGATCCACCCTCCAAGTATAGAATTATCTAATAATAGTTTGATATTGTTCGATAATTCTCATTTAGATTTTTTCCAGTTAGATAATAATTCATTAGATACAATAGAACCAATATTTAGTATTAATGAAGAAATGAAAATAGACCAGGTTTCAATAGGCGAAGATAGCCATGGAACTCCTTATCTAGTGACGGTTACAAACGGTACAATTAAGATAATTGATGTATTTCTGAATCAAACCCTAGTTTCTAATGAGATTGATAACTTAACTGCGATTGAGGCCTCAGGTTCTTTTATAGCCTCTGCATCTAATACTGAAAATGGACCAATTATTAATGTCACAACTCTATTCAATACAAGTATTGAGATTAATATAGTGGTTGACACATTTTTTAATACTCTAAATGATGAGTATTTAGAACGTATTTATGAAATCCCAGTTGATTATAATAATTCTACAGTATTGGATATAGAGATGGATGGAAATTTTATTGTTATATTAGTAGATGTTGGACCATTGAATCGTCTTATTCTGATTGATATTCTTTCGGGAGAACAAATAATGATTTCTAATCCTCTTTGGCCTGCTGAGTCACCAAGTATTGATGGTAACTATATCGCATTTCTTCAGAGACCAGTGACCGGGTCATCTCCCAATTTAGATCCTCTAAATTTTAATAGAGAAGTTTTCCTTTGGAATATTATTGATGATAATCATATAACTCAAATTACTCATGATGATTTTAATCAGTATCATCCTCATGTATTAAACAATGGTATCTCTTGGATTACAATTGATGAAAATGGTAATTCAGAATTAGTTATTTATTCATTAGAAAAAACATTTGAAGAGTATTCATCAGTAGTTTTACAATCAGCATTATTGATGCTTATACCTTTACTATTGGTTTGGTCCCATCAATCTGCAACTGAGAAAAGGTCTAAGATCTAAAGTTCGGCATATCTAAACATTTCATCCAAAGAGAATTTTGCTCTTTCTATAATTTCATTGTCTAATTCAATAATCTGCTCAGCATATGGTTTTCTTAATGCCTGGAGGATATCCTCTAGCAATGTAGTTTTCATATGTTTACACATCACACAAGTCCCCATAATATTCAACTCCTTTTTTGTTTCAGCCATTACTCTGTCTGCAGTTCCACATTCTGTGATTAGCATAATATTTGTCATTCCTTCTTCCCCTAGTCTTAATGATTCTTTGATTAATATTTCACTGCTACCAATAATATCACTTTCTTCTAATACATCTGCTGCACATTCTGGATGACTTAGAACTTGCAAATCAATTCCTGCTTCTTTTGCTCTTTTTCTCCAAGATAATATTTTTTCTCCTGTAAATAAAGCATGTACTTCACAAACTCCATCATAGATTATTACTTCTTTCTTCCCTCGGAGGTATTTTTGTAAATGCTCGCCCATAAATTTGTCTGGAACAAAAATTAATTTATCACCAGGAAGATTTTCACAAATTTTCAGATAATTACTACTTGTAACACATACATCAACTTCTGCTTTTACTTCTGCAGTAGTATTGATATAGCAAGCAATAGGGACTCCAGGGTATTTTTTTTTCAGTTTTTTCACATCTTGAGCAGTAATACTTTCTGATAAGGAACAACCGGCTTCAGGAGAAGGATGTAAAACTAGTTTATCAGGACTCAATATTTTAGCAGTTTCAGCCATAAATCTTACACTGGAAAATAATATGGTTTGTTCTTTTGCATCTCTAGCAGATTTTGATAATGAATAACTATCAGATACTTCATCAGCCACTCCATAGACTATATCAGGAGTTTGATAAGAGTGTGCTATAAGAAATACATCTTTTTCTTTCTTAAGTTGATTAATTTCTAAAGTATAAGGGGCTATTGTTCTGCAGTGCTCTTCTGTCCACCTTTTGGGTTGCTTAATGACTCTGCTGAGCCTTTTTGCTTCTTTCTCAATTAGTTTCTCCGAATATAACTTTGGAGCTATCTTCCCATATTGTTGAGGGGCTCGATGTAGGTTCATGGACATACGAATACACTTATTGGTTAGGTTCAACCTCTTTCAAGGTATGTCACCTCCGGTAGACATGGCTGATGAGTTTGCGGCAATGTGGATTCCTTCGCAAATCCTTCATCGAGGTGCGGAGGCTATTGTGATTTCAGGATACTGGTTTGGTGAGAAAGCGGTTTTGAAGATCCGTAATCCACGTTCTTATAGGCACCCCGATTTAGATCGTAGATTAATACGACAGCGTCTTTCAGCAGAAGTTAGGGTATTAACTAAATTACACTCAACAAATCTTTCTTCTCCCTCATTATTAGATTTAGATCTAGATCAAGGTTGGATACTATTGACCAACATAGATGGGGGCACATTGTATGACTCACTTCTCTGTGGTTCATCTGGTCTTGAAGAAATCAGAAGATTAGGTGGTGTGATTCGAGAGATGCATGAGTCAGGTATTTCTCACGGAGATTTGACAACCCATAATGTGATGATTGATCATGAGGGAAAAATTTCTCTTATTGATTTCGGTCTTTCAAAGATAGCACCTGAAATAGAACAATTAGGACTTGATTTACAAGTAATGCACGAATGTCTTAATGCCAGTCATCATGAATATGAAGGTGCAATTGAGACTCTGATTGAAGGTTATCTTTATTCATCTAATGATATTTCTCCATCAGGAAATGAAGTCGTTGAAAGATTTAATTCTATTAGAGGACGAGTAAGATATCATGCTTGAGTGGTTATAATGAAAATTCTTTTTGCGACAAGTAATACCAACAAAATCATAGAAGCTAGTGCTATATTCGCTCCTCTTGGATATGTTGTAGAGCAGTTAGTTGTTGATGGCAAGACTCCTAAGTTTATCGAACCTCAGACAGATAATATAGAGGAAATTTCAGAATCTAAGATGCATCAGTCATTAGAAATAATTTCTGAAACTGATATTGTAGATAATTATATTCTAGTTGAAGATTCGGGTTTATTTATCAGAAATATTGGAGGCTTTCCAGGCGTTTACTCTTCATATGTCGAAAAAAAGATAGGAAATGAAGGTATAATCAATATTTTAGCAGATAATCCAGATCGTGTAGCGGAATATCGTGCGTATTCTGTATTGTATAGAAATGGAAAATATCTGAAATCTTTGGGAATCTGTAGAGGTAAAATTTCTACTACGATTCGAGGTTCTAATGGATTTGGTTTCGATCCAATTTTTATTCCTGATGGTGGTGATGGCAGAACGTTCGGAGAAATGTCTGATTTAGAAAAGGGGGTTCTTTCTCATAGAGGAGAATCCCTCAGAATTCTCTCAGAAGAACTCATAAGTCCGTCAAAGTGAAGATAGGTAACCCTGTCGAAGGCACGATAGCATGCCATCTATGATGAGAATAACAGGTTGGTTTTCCCTAATCTTCGGTTTCATACTTTTCTTTATTTTTCAGGGAAGATTAGACTTAATTTCTTCTATTGCTGGTGGTGTTGTTCTTCTTTCAATTCTAGCAGTTTTGATGTTCACTGGTAGTCACAAGATAATCCCTCCGAGTATTTCTGAAGAAGGATTAACACAGACAACTTCAGAAACTTCTCCTGTGATTGCTATTCTTCCTTCTGTGAATGAAGTAGAAAGTGTTAGTGATAATAGGGATGAGAAACTTCAGAGAAGTCGACGTAAATCCAAGGAATTATCCGTGCCTCTTCCTACAATGCCATTGCCTACTATCCCCCCTCCTGATTCTTCTCAGCTACCTCCTCCTACAATGGTTCCCTTACCACCCTCCTTTCCAGATATTAATCCTCACGCAGCTGAAGGTACAAAACTTGCTAAGAAGCTAGTTGTAACATCTGATGCTCAATCTGAAATGGAGTCAGAGATTGAGGCTTTTGTTGATCAACGTCGTTCCAAGCAAGCAGAGATACGTTCTAGTTTAGAAAGAAAGAGAAGAATGGTTCTGGCAGAGAGAAGAGCAGCAAAAGCAAGATTGTGGACGGAAGTTGAAGATGGAGAAGATCTTGCAACTCTTTTGCAAGACCCTAATCATGGTTTGACTATAATTGAAGAACCTGAGTTTCCAGATGAGAGCAAGCCAATCGGTGTCTCTTATATCCGAATTGATAATACGAGAATATTGAAAATCAAGGTTCCTTTAGAAGTGGTAAATAAAGAAAAATCAGTAAATGAATCTGAAACTACTGACATTTCTGATTTCCCTCCTCCTCCTGGTTTACCTCCTCTCCCTCCTCCTCCTGGTTTACCTCCTCTTCCACCCCCTCCCGGTTTACCTCCTGAGTGACATTCGTTCAACCGTATGTTCAAACATTCATCCTCCTTGGCAGACATATGGTTGAGGGAGTGCTATTAGTTGAAAATATAAAGATTGAAGGTTCTTATCCTGAAGGAGGATTGATATCTGTATGGACTTTAAATCGTCCCGACAAACTCAATTCATTAAATTCTGAATCACACAAAGCTTTGAAGGAAGCCTGCGAGCTTGCTGAATCCAATGATTCAATTAGAGTTGTATTAATTCGTGGAGCACCCCCAAAACCTCCTCAAGAAGGTAAGAAACCGAAACCCAATTCATTTGCTGCAGGAGCAGATATTTCTGAATTTGCAGGTAAGAATTCAGACGATGTCCGAGCCTTTTTCGATGATAATGCTTGGGAGAAAGTTTGGAATCTCACCAAACCCACTATAGCCATGGTTGATGGTTTTGCTCTCGGAGGAGGGATTGAATTGGCTCTTTCTTGTGACATCAGAATAGCATCAGATAGGTCTAAATTTGGTACACCCGAGATTAATCTAGGTTTAATCCCTGGAGGCGGAGGTACACAACGGTTATGCAGACTTATTGGTTATGGGAAAACATTGGAAATGGTACTATCTGGAGAAATGATTGATTCTGAAACAGCCTTATCATACGGATTAGTAAATGCAGTAACCAGTCCTGAGAATCTTGAGAATCTCACATTTTCTTTAGCTGAGAATATAGCTAAAAAGTCCCCACATACTACTAAAGTTGCTAAACGCGCAGTCCGAGCGTCACTTGATCTCCCATTTTCTGAAGGTGTCTTCGCTGAGAGATCTGAATTCGTTGCTCTTTTTGATACTGAAGATAAAGAGATAGGTGTTCAATCGTTCTTGGAACGTATTAATCCTGAATGGGTTGGTCGTTAATTCTGAGAATGATATTTTTAGTATTATACTTGAATTGATTTTATTTCTAAAAACTCATTCAAACCGTGAGTTCCTAGTTCTCTGCCATTTCCTGATAACTTATATCCTCCAAAGGGGGCACTTACATTGAAAGCTCCACCATTGATACTTACTTGACCTGTCCTCATCCTCTTTGCAAAACCTATTGCTCTTTCATTATTAGATGACCAAACTCCTCCCGATAACCCATAAATTGAGTCATTTGCTAAAGCTAGTGCTTCATCTTCTGTTTTGTAAGTCGTAATAACCAAAACAGGTCCGAATATTTCTTCTTTCCATATTTTCATATCCTGTTTGACATTTGCAAATATAGTTGGTTTCACATAAAATCCTTTTGATAATCCCTCGGGCATACCTAATCCTCCTGAAATCAAAGTTGCCCCTTCTTCTATACCTGATTTGATGTATTCGGTAACACTTACTTGCTGCCTTGAGTTAACCATAGGTCCACATCTTGTATTTTCATTTAATGGATTTCCTACTAAGTAAGAATTATTCTTTTCTGCAATTATTTCACAAATTTGCTCATTCATTGATTCAGGAATTATTAATCTTGTCAATGCAGAACATGTTTGTCCACTGTTTTGGTGACAAGCACCTATTGCTTTCTTAGCTACAAGAATTGGATCAGCATCATCTAGTGCAACATTTGCACTTTTGCCCCCTAACTCTAGTGTGACTCTCTTCACTGTTGGAGCTGCTGATTGGCTTACAGCAACCCCTGCGCCAGTAGAACCAGTAAATGACACCATGTCTACCTTTGGATGACTTGACATATATTCTCCAACTTCAGAGCCGTGACCCGAAACTAAGTTAAATACACCCTCTGGTAATCCGATTTCATCCAGAATCTCAGCTAGTATAAATGCACTCAGTGGTGCTTCTTTAGAAGGTTTCAGAATCATGGTACATCCTGCTGCTATAGCAGGAGCAACCTTGCCAATAATTTGATGCAATGGAAAATTCCAAGGAGTAATGAAGGCACAAACTCCAATCGGTTCTTTGCAAATTATTGAATTCCTAACTTTTTCTTCCCATGAAAAATCTTCGAGTATTTTTGCATAATTTCTTGCAACGACTCTTGGTGTACCAACCATTGCCACACGTGAATATCCAATAGGTGTCCCTACTTCTGCGGTAATTATCTGAGCGATTTCCTCTCCCCTTTCTTTCAATTTGTTAGAAAGAGCATTTAGTAAGTTAATACGTTCACTAATACTACTTCTCGACCAGGTTTCAAATGCTAAACTCGCTGCTGATACTGCATCATCAACATCTTTAGTGGTTCCTACGGGTATTCTTCCTATTATTTCTTCAGTTGCAGGATTAATAACATCAATACTTCCTTTTCCTGAGGCTTCTACCCATTTTCCATTGATGTACAGTTGGTCCCGTGCGTGCATGTACTTGGCAAGAAGCCTCTACTTTAGATATTCACGCAGTCTAATAGTAGATACCTTCTCCGATAATCATGACTCTGACAGTCAAACATCTCCCCAATAGTGTCGCTTTGGTTACATTATCCGCCGAAGCCTCAAGAAATGCCTTTTCGATAGCTTCCATGAAATCGATGTCCAGTATTTTTGATGATTTACTTAATGATACCTCTATTCGTTCAATAATAATGACTGGAACAGGTAGTTTTTTTTGCTCTGGTGCAAATATTGATGAATTTGCCTCTGCAATAGATGATGGTACCATAGGAGATATGATTGGCGACTTAACATCAATTTTACATCCTATGCAATTAAAACTTAGATCATCAGATAAGATTTTTGTCGCTGCAATAAATGGTGCCGCAGCAGGTGGCGGTTTGGGGTTGGCTTTATGCGCCGACTATCGTATATGTGTGCCAGATGCTAAATTAGCTGCTGCATTCTTTTCTCTAGGTCTCTCACCTGATGGAGGAACAACCTGGTTGTTACCTAGACTTGTAGGGACTCAGAGAGCTAAACGCTTTTTCTTTAATAATGAAACTTGGTCAGGTAATGAGGCTTTTGAATATGGAGCCGTCGACGAATTAGCCGAGGAAGAAGAACTTCTTGAGAAGGCCATTAGTATTGCCGAAAGATGGGGTCAGTGGGCTGAATCTAGTCGCCGCTCAACAAAGCAATTAATTGATGCTTCAACATCCACTTTCATGGAAACTCAACTTGAATTTGAGAAACTTCTGATTACTAATTCCTCTTTAAAACCTGATTTTGCCGAGGGCGTAACCGCCTTTCTTGAAAAAAGAGACCCTAAATTCGGTGAAGAGTGACTTAATTCTCTTTTTCTCTTAGTTTAATAACACCATATATTAATGATAGTATGCATGCTAGAGCTGCTAAATTTGAGAGAATTATGGCTACAGATTGGATCATAAATCCATATATTAACCAAAGTATTAGTGCAGTACATATTAAATGCAAAGTTGGTAAAGAAATCCCTTCATGTTTTTTCCTAACCCATACTTCTCTGACTTGCGGTATCCAAGCGAATACACCCAGAGTTCCAGCTATTATTCCAATTATTTCCACGAATATACTAATCATAGAAATGCCTCATTTCGGGTAATCATTTCTTTCAGATTTTCCAGACTCATTCCAATTGTAAATTCCTTTCCCGGTTTTTCTGCCAAGACTGCCTTCCGATACTAGAGCATCTAACAAAGGGTGAGGCCTATATGTTTCATCTTCAAAAGAATCTGCTAATCCATTAAGAATATCTCTCCTGACATCTAATCCTACTAAATCAGAGAGCTCTAATGGCCCCATTGGATGTTTATAGCCTAATTTCATTGCCTTGTCGATATCATTTGCCGAGGCCACACCTTCTGATAGCATTTTTATTGCCTCATTGCCGAGTACAACACCCAATCTACTGGTTGCAAATCCTGGAACATCTTTTACAATTATTGTTTCTTTCCCCATAGTTGCTCCAATTAATTTAGCTATTGTAATAGTTTCTTCTGAGCATTGTTCATGTCTGACAATTTCTAGCAGTTTCATAATTGGAACAGGATTGAAGAAATGCATTCCTATTACTCTTTCAGGGCATGTTGTTACATTTGCTATACTAGAAATAGGAAGGCTAGATGTATTAGTTGCAAGTATTGCATGTTTTGGTGCTTTTTTTTCTAATTCTCCAAATATCTCTTTTTTTAATTCCATAATCTCTGGAACTGCTTCAATAACTAAGTCAGCATCCTCTACTGCTTTTGATAAATCATTGCAAACTATTAGATTTTCACTCCATATTTCTTTTTCCTTTGTAGTAGTTTTCCCCTTCTCAATACCTTTATTCCAAAATTGAACGATATTTTCCATCCCTCTATCTAGGCTTTCCGGAAAAGTATCGAATAATCTTGTTTCCCAACCGCTTTGAGCACAAATTTGAGCAATTCCTGACCCCATAGTTCCAGCGCCAATGACAGCAACTGTGCGTACCTGCATGGTCCTTCGTTAAGGTTCTAGAACATATGCCTTGCTGATTATTCTCTTCCATATGCTGCAAGTGCAGACTGGAATAACCGTTGTCTCGGAACATCATGCTCTAAGAAACAAGTAAATGGAGCAATATCTTTCAATAATTCAATCGCACTAACATATGCACCATAGATAAATGGATCCGCCATCTCTGTTTTTGGTATCTTAATTCCCAATTTCTCCAATCCTTTACGAGTATCTTCATCCCAAATTGAATATGTGTGATGCGTGAAATGAAGATATGCTGACATCCTTCTAATATCCGATCTTGGTTTTTCTGTGAAACTATCTAACAAGAGTGTATCTGGATATTTTATTGCATATAATGCCAACTTTACTTCTCTTGTAGTTTCTTCTCTCCATTCTCTCTTTTCTAGATACATCCATTTGTCAATCATATCTAGCATATTATTGTCATATGGTCTCTTTACAGTATACAATAATTTCTCATATTCTTCTGGATTTTGTTCTTCAGAGTGGTGGTGTTCATAAAATAATTCAGTTAATCTATCAAAGAATGGCCTACATTTCTCTTTATCAAAGGCCAGTAGTGCTATGTGTTGCATGAAATCACCGTTTTAGATTAGTTTCCTTTCCACTCACGATATTGAATCCATTCTTGTTTCATGTATTCATTCATCAGTTTCTCTTCGTCTTCATCTGTAGGCAATACTTCAACTAAGTAATTCTGATATTCCTCATTAGTTCCTTCAAACAACTCTCCTTCTAACGTGTAGTTAGTTCCTGCGTATTTTCCTATACCTCGATTGAATTTGTCAGATGCAACAAATAATTCTGGTTCACCTTCTTTTCTAGCATTGCTAATCCTTCTCATTTCTTCGCGAAGTTCTTGGAAATACAGATCTCTACTTGCTTCATTGAGATGTTCTCTATCTGCCATATTTTCACTTTCTCTCTCATCATATCTTCCTTTTACTCCGTAAACATAAGCCCACTGGGCACTTGTTGAGTCATCGGTTCCAAATAGATCCAATCCGGTACTAATCCACTTATTCAGATATTTTTGTAATAATTCACAAGGTATTACTCCCTGTTTCACAATTCTCCTAAGTCCATTAGCACCAGTTCCCAAATGGAAGGATTCTTCCTTTAGCATCGGGCCCATTGAAGCTGCTAGGGGTTTAAATGAGGAAGTACTCAACATTTTTAACTGATATTTTCCATCTCTATCGATGAAGTGTGTGAAACAAAAGAAGTCTAGCCAATGATCAATTGGTGCATTAAAAGAACCAAGAATTCTAGTTCCATCCTGTGCATTTCTTTCTAATAGTTTAGCAGCTTCTCTAACCCCCTGTTCTCCGAAATATGTACACAATAAGTATGCCATCTGCCAACCGTGTCTCTGCTCTTCACACATTATTCTTAGCGCTGACTTCCTGTCATATTCAGTAGGTGCTGTTGCTAATAGATGATTTTGTTGCTCAACACTAGCAAATTCAGTATCTCCCTGTACACTAACCATACTGATAATTGCATCTCTGATGTTTTGTTGTGGTATTTGCATTCTTCTTTCCCACTTGGGCATTCCTTCAAAATCACCAAATTCGATTTGATTACCTGCAGAGTCCCAGTCGAACTTTATATCGAATCTATAGTCACCTAACCAAGATGGATCAAAACCTATTCTTGTTTGCCATTCGCTAAAGTCCTTTATCCATGAATCAAAGTTAGGTGTGTATGCCTCAACTACTTCTGTATCTGTCATAAAATTTCCGAAACGGCATTAGTATATGAACAAATGTCTGAACATAGTTGAAAATCATTTACCCTTAAATCGAGGAGTCCTGCGCTCAACATAGGATGCGATTCCTTCCTTTGCATCTTCTGACTGGAATAAGTCAGACTGTAATTCACGTTCTAGAGCCAGATGGTATTCTAATGGTATTTCGATACCACTTTGTACGCTACGTTTGATGTTACCTATTGCCTTAGCCGCTGCTAGTGGCAAAGTAAATTGTCCAGCATAATCTATAATGTCCATTCTAAATTCTTCTAAACTTATACTATCATATATGTCATGAATTAAATCCATTTCTCTCGCCTCTTCAAAAGAAAATTTACGTCCAGTAACCATAATCTCCATTGCTCGTGCTTTGCCTACAAGTCTAGCCAGACGAGCAGTTCCTCCAGTACCTGCTAAGACACCTAAGGATACTTCTGGCAAACCAATTTGAAAGTTGCCTTTGTGGGCAATTCGGATATCAGCAGCCATGGCTATTTCCAGTCCTCCTCCTACAGTATGTCCGTTTAAAGCGGCAATGACTAATTTAGGAGTTTGTTCAAGACGAGACAAGGTCTCATTAGCATGTAAGCAAAAGAAGTACTTGTACCTAGGAGATAGTGTGTTTAGATAATTTATACTCGCTCCTGCTGAAAAGAACTTTTCTCCATGACCTGTTAGCAAAATAACTGAAACATTTCCATCGAACCTTGCATTGAGTATTGCTTGGTCAATGTCTTCCCACATCTCCCGCGTGTAGGTATTAACCGAAGTTCTTCCTTCTTCCAAAGGTTTTCCATCTGTATCTGAGATCAGTTCAATAATTGCGATACCGTTTTCAGTAACGCCATAATTCACTAATTTGTTGGGCATTGGCTCAAGGTCTGGCCATGATGTCATGTTACTCGCAGTCATAATCCGTTAATGAAAGAAACGGAATCAATGTAATGTTAATTTCTAAGAGTCGGATTCAGTAAAAGATAGTTTTCCACCTTCTTTCCTTATTTTATTCCATTGTTCTCCTACTTCTAGTGCTTTGTTACTTTGCTCCCAAATATCACGCTTTAACGACTTCCTAAATGGCATACGATACACCGATCTTCCATCATCTAACATTTTTTTCCTCAGCATTCCAATTTTGACTAATGGCCAAAGTCCTTTTCTTACAATTCCAGGTTGATATAGCCATTTCATAAATCTTAGACCATCTCCATTCTTTTCTTGGTCTTTCATCCAATACTGAGCAACCATCTTGAACCCTCTATCTCCTACTCTATTCATAAGGAATCTATTTATTGCACTAATTTTAATCAGAGGGACGAGCCTTTTCTTCACTTCAACTTCATAATCACATTCGTTAAGGATTGATTGTGCTGCTAATACTCCGCTAGTAATTGCATATCTCATTCCGAATCCCCACATAAAATCTTGTAATCCTCCCGCTTCGCCAACATATATTTTATTCTCATGTATGTATTTTTTAGGTAAACTAAAATCTCCTTTTCCTCCGACTCTCTTTATTGGTTTTCTATTTAGCTCATAATGTTCATCATACCAAGCAATTGTTTCGTTCAGATATCTTCCAGATTTTTTCTGTTTTCTCCATAAGCATGTGCAAATAAGGCCAATTCCATCTATTATAATGAGATACGAATAAGCTCCAGGAGCCAACTTATCATTCAGTTGAAATGCAACATGATTTGAGTGATCTGTATGGAATATTTCTCCAAAAGCAATAGCACTAGAGTCTTTTGGTCCAGCAGCAATAATATTACAACTATTAGGGTCGACCTTTGAGCCATAGTGGATTGTGGCCCCAGCTCCGATTGCCATCCTTTTGAATCCTTGATCAATACAATGTTGTTCTGTTCCTCTTTCTACAACTCTGAAAGCAGCTCCCTTTGTTTTAGGATTTGTAATCACATCATCGGGATGTATTAAATCAACTATGTCAAAGGCATTCGATTTAAATTCCTCTGGGTTTAGACCCCACTCTCTCATTTCATCAAAGAAGTCAATATCGCTTGTCCAATTTTCAATACCCTGAAAATCTCCATCGAATCTAGCACCACTGTCTTTTCTAATTTCGTGGACATGAACATCCTTTCCCGCCTTAGCAAGGATTGTGGCTGCTGCAAGACCGGATAATCCCGCCCCGAGAATGTCCACCCTCTCTGTCATGTATTTGCGTATGAGGTTTGATGTTTGAAAGGTTTGGTTATTACGAATTCCAGCTTTGAGATGATAATTTCACTTCGAACAGATTATTTGCTTAGGTATGATGGGTGTTTGTGGCCAAGATTATTGTGAGCGTGGAATCTGAGAAACTTAATCCCGAATATCACCGTAGTTTATTGAATATTGATGAATGTGGTAGTATAGTTTCATTTGTTGGTCTGACCCGTGGAAACGATCATGATGTAAAAGTAGAAAAGCTTGAATTTGATGCTTGGGATGAAAAATTAAAAATTACACTTGAAGACATTTGCAAATTATCTATTAAGAAATTTAGTATTAATTCAGTAGTACTTGCTCATAGAACAGGTATAGTCCATCCATCTGAGCCTATAGTTTGCATTCATGTTGGTTCTAAGCATAGAAATGCAGGTTTTGATGCATGTTCTTGGTTAATTGCCGAATTGAAGTCCCAGGCACCCTTATGGAAAAAAGAATTTAGATCCGATGGAGCAATTTGGAAGAAAGGATTGGGATAATATTTCTTACTATACTTCTCCGTTTGTCTGAATAATGAGAACTTCTTCCGCAAGAAGGTATGGATAGGGAAGAATTGAGCAATTCATGGCCCGGGATTGTCGATGTCGGCTCTAAGAGAGTAGTTTTTCGTGAGGCCATTGCAACAGGCACGTTACAATTATCCAATGCCGGTATTACTGCAGTTCAAGGCTCGTCTCCAAAGGGTGATGTGCGTGAGATCTCAACTATTGCTTCTATACAGGCAGTCAAAGACACTCCTCGAATGTTGCCTCATTGTCATTTAATTCCTATAGATGGTTGTTCTGTAGATTGGAATATTGAAGGTGATAAATTACGTTGTACAGTAACTGTACGAGCTCATTGGAGAACAGGAGTTGAGATGGAGGCTCTTTGTGGCGTTAATGCTGGATTATTGTGCGCCTGGGATATGCTTAAATCACTAGAGAAGGATTCTGATGGTCAATATCCTAATTCCCAAATTGATGGAATCCGTGTTATTAAAAAGAGCAAAGGAGACCAACATAATTGAATGCTGCTTCACACTCGGAGGCACCATGGCAACAGTTGATTTCGAACAGTATTTTCTTAAAGCAACGGAATCAGCAGCAATAGCGGCTTCTAAGTGGATTGGCAAGGGTGATGGCAAGGCAGCTGATGGGGCAGCGGTTGAGGCTATGAGGAGTATCTTTGATCAAGTTCCATTCAATGGCCGGGTTGCTATTGGCGAAGGTGAGCGAGATGATGCACCAATGTTGTGGATTGGAGAACCTCTAGGTTCATTACAAGGCGATCCTAATTCTCCTGCAATAGATATAGCCGTAGACCCATTGGAATGTACCAATCATGTGGCTTATGATTTGCCCAATGCTATGGCTGTTCTAGCGGCGGCTCCAAGAGGAGCACTTTTACATGCTCCAGATTGTTATATGGATAAGATAGCAGGTTCTTCTAAGTTAAAGGGTGAGATATCTCTTGATGCTTCAACTTCATATAATATTGAGGCTACTTCAGATGCTTTAGGTAAACCCAAACATAATCTTAATGTTGTAGTCATGGATAGGCCACGCCATTCTAAATTAATTAAAGAGTTGAGGGAATTATCAGTAAATGTGATTTTGATAGGAGATGGAGATATCGCAGCCGCTCTAAATGCTGCGGACCCAAATTCTGATATTGATTTGTTGATGGGTATTGGGGCTGCTCCTGAAGGAGTAATTACTGCTACTGCACTACGTGGGCTTGATTCACCTTTTGAAGGCCGTCTAATTTTCAAGAATAAGGGTCATCGTGATAGAGCAGAAGAAATGATTGAAGGAGATATTGATAGGTTATGGAAAAGAGATGATCTATGTTCATCTGATGATTCAATATTCATTGGAACGGGAGTATGTAACGGTCGAACTAAGGGAGTTAGTTTTGATGGGAATACATATTCTGTAGAATCAGAAATCATTGATGTTGCTAATGGAATTCACAAATTTGTCAGTGGTTCTCACCTCAGTTAATTTCGGAACGTCAAAGCGATGCCTTCATTTTCTATAACCTTCACGTAAGCACGAGGATAGTATATGGATACTAAACTACTTGAGAAAACAGCCCGCGATTTAGTTGCAGCAGGTAAAGGAATTCTTGCAGCAGATGAAAGTAATGGTACGATGTCTAGCAGACTTGAAGCGGTAGGGATATCGGCCTCTGCAGAAACTAGAAGGGCTTATCGAACCAATCTTTTTGCAACTCATGGTTATCAAGATTCGATTAGTGGTGTTATTCTTTTTGATGAAACCATTCGTCAAAAAATGTCTAATGGCAGCCCAATACCTGCGGTTTTATCTTCCATTGGAGTCTATCCTGGAATTAAGGTAGATACAGGAGCTAAGGATTTAGCAAATCACAGTGGCGAGAAGATTACTGAAGGACTTGACGGATTACGGGATCGTTGTGAAGAATATTTTTCCTTAGGTGCAAGATTTGCTAAGTGGCGTGCAGTAATAAAAATTGAGAAGAATATGCCAAGTAGTGCTTGCATTTCAGCGAATGCTCATGCTTTGGCAAGGTATGCATCTATCTGTCAGGAACAAGGGTTAGTACCTATAATTGAACCAGAGGTATTGATGGAAGGCGATCATGACGCTCAAACCTGTTATGAAGTCTCTGCCAAAATTCTTGATGCCACTTTTGATGAATGTAGAATACAGGGTGTTCACTTACCAGGTGCATTGTTAAAACCAAATATGATTATTGCAGGAAATTCTTGCAACCATCAGATTACTCGTGAAGAAGTTGCTAGTTTGACTGTTGACTGTTTAACAAAACACGTACCTCATGAACTTCCAGGGATTGTTTTCTTGTCAGGGGGTCAGTCGGATGAAGATGCAACAGCTCATCTTAATTTAATGAATGCAATGGAAATACAACATCCTTGGGAATTGTCTTACTCATATGGGCGTGCTTTACTTGCAAACGCCTTGAGAGAATGGGCAGATGGTGATTCGGAAAAAAGTCAAGAGGTGTTTTTACACCGTTCTAAAATGAATAGTCTAGCTCGAACCGGAGATTGGAAACCCGAACTAGAATAAACTAATTCTGAGGATCTCAGTCTTGTTTTTCTTGTACGCCGGGTCTTAGCTGCCAAACACATATTTCATATCGGCCTGAGAGGGCGCCACCGCGTTTTGTAGTTGCAATTTTCATAATGTCCTTATCTTTGGATAATACATTCCCTAATTGTTGAGGTGTAGTTCCATGTCTCATTGTTGAGTTGACATGTTCTAAAATCTCAGTAGTATTTGCTTCTCCCTTAGTGTCTAGGAATTTCTTTATTTTCTGTCTTAATCTGGTGGTTCTCATTTTTCATTCTCCTTTTTTTTCAGGCTGTTTTCTTTCATGATGTCTTACCCATTCTTCCGTAGCCCATTCCGAAAGTGGGGACTTTTTCCCAATGACTCCGCTTTTTCTGACCCTGCCTATTCTCACTATAGAAGGGTCTGACTCTAGTATTGCGGCTAGATCGAACGATGTATTTTCTTGCATTTGTTCTGCAATCCACACGTTAATTTCGGTAGTATTCCTTGGTTTCTCAGAAAGATGTTTTTTAACTAATTCTCGAATTTTATTCGTATCCATAGTTTTCATTCCTTCATTCAATCGGACACGGCTACCGGTTCGATATAGGTAGGGTGACGGGGGGTGATATAATGGTTCTGCAACTTATTGTTCAATTTAGTTACATATAGTTGCGCAATTATATGGTGTTTCTTTATCTTTTTTCAGTGTAAAAATGAAACTAGTTATTTTTCCAATAGAAACATGTAACTATATGTAACTAAAATAGATAATTTAATACATAGTTTTGAAGTGGTTGATTACGGAGATGGTCATTGGTGTCAGAAGACTATGAAATTGCCGAGAATACTAGTTTCATTTCTACACCAATTAAAATCCGTAGTCGTTACCGTCGTCGTCTTCTAAATAGATTATCTGAGGGTAGTGCTACAGTCAGTACCTTAGCTAGGGAAATAGGTCTCCAAATTCCTCACGCTTCAGCTGAACTAAGAAGGTTAAGAAATGAGGGACTGGTCTCTAGTGACCTCACTGCAGGAAGCCGAGGAGCTCATTTGCATTTAACCGATTTAGGTTGGGATAGGATTAGATCTGACGAAAGATCTAGGGCAATAGATGCTCTACCATTGCCTACTGGGATCGATAAGTATTGTATCTTAGATAAGGATGGAAGTAACATATTAATCGGTCTTTCTTCAGTTCCAAAGTCTCCTATGATCCTAATACCTGACAGACCTCCTGAACCTAGTCTTCTAAATTCAGATTCCATAGGAAATGAAGGGGTTAGATGGAATTGGGCTACATTTAAGGAAAGAAATCCAAGATGGTTTGATTTACAATCTATGACAATATCTTCAGCCCCTGAATTGTCAACAGATCCTGAGAAGATAGAGTCATATTCTACTGAAAAATCAGTTATTGGCATAATTAGAGCAAATCTGATAGAAACAAAGAATCCTATAGCAATGACCTTTGGAACTTGGTTTAATTTGCCAGATGTAAGACAATCTCCTCCTTTGAGTGAGAATACTTTTCATAGAGGTGATTGGACATTGGGGGAATGCCATGAGTTAAGCCAACCAATAAGGCCAAAAGTCCCTTTGATTGCAATATTACCTGATCGACTTTCTAGAACCATGCTTCTCAGAACAGCTAGAATTAACTCATTAATTATAGCTGATTTAGCAGGTTTAGACATAGTAAGTGACCACTATCCTCTTTCTGCTCTTGATTTCTGGATTCAGAAGGCACATCCTAGGTTGCCTAAATCAGAGTTAAAGAAAAGAGTACAATCATTAAGTGATAGAATAATGTCAACTAGAAAAGTTCGTACCGACGACTCTACATGGCGTAAATTTCGAAGAGACTGGGGATCAACAATTTTCACATCTGATGACCAATTGATAAGAAAATTAGATACTCGCGGTTTAGGAAAATATGCAATTGAATCAATAGTTAACTGGGCAATTTCTTCAGAAGAGAGACCCCCCTTAGTTCTAGAAATAGAAGATAATATGTCAACTGAGTTGGAGTCTTCAATTCTTATTCATCCAAAGTTGAGAATTCTTATTAAAGAGCAAGAATCTCCTATTATTAATTCTAAAAATATTCTTTATAGAGATAATTTAAGGCCTTTGCCTTGGCTACAACTCCAAACATCTGATGGAATAGTTATTCCCTTGAAACTGATTGATAATATTTCTAACACTATACAAGTAGAAGATAGCGGCACTAGTCTCGAAATAACTCCTTGGAAAGTTGTTGGCCTGAGTAATTTACATGATTCTCAACCTGAAATATTAGATTCCGGATATCTTTCCATGGTTAATTCTGCTATTTCCCAGTATCCTAATGGTAACGAGGAATGGGCAAATCAAATGGAAGCCCGATATCCTATTGCTTCTTGGATAGCCTCTCCAAAACACACTAGATGGCCTAGGTGGCAACGTCTTCAAGGTCGTTTATCCGTTGATTGGTTGATTTTATTTGATATTGATTATATTCCTCTTGATAAGCTTGCAAATATTGCTGATCAAGCTACAGAAGAAATCCTTGATTATTTTGTTATAAAATTGGAGAAGAAAATAAGAGAAGAGCGTGAGACTACAATTCGCGCACGTCCTGCTATTGATTCTGTCAACGCATCTAGTGGGACTTCATGGGTTGCAGCACAGTTTCTTTCTAATGCTGCATGGATACCTGAGAGTTTGCATGAAGATTTAGCCAGTTGGTCATTACAATCTTGGCTCTCATCTCCTCCCAAAAATTCACTTAAGGCACTGAGTGGTGTATCTTGGTTATATTCGTCTAAAAGAAATAGTAAGAGAGATTTTTCCCCTATTCTTAATGACATATTAGTTAGAGGTAAAAGTCTTCCCGATAATCATGATCTAAAGATTTGGTCAACATTAGTTAGCCATGCTGTTGAAAATAAAGAATTAACTAATGAAGAAATACTTCTCATAATTGAAAGACTACCATATGATTGGTGGGCACCGTTATCCTCCGATATATTACTAAGATTGTTAAGTGAAGATGGATTAACTGAATGGACATTGTCTAATTCTAAGCCTTGGCTAGCTCTAATCTTGAGGCCAAAGGGTGAGTTAGGAACTGCACCCGGTCTCGAAAATTTTGCTCACCCGGGTTTTAATCCCGATCTTTATCCTTTATTGATACGTAGGCTTCGAGGACGTAGAGAAAGAGAAGGATTGCCTCAGTCTGCCGATTCTTTAGTAGATCTTCTTGATGCAATAGAATCTTCAATTAAAGAAGTCCCACCAATTCCTGGGAAAACACATCTTCTTTCTGGTTGGCTTGCCCAGCCTATAGAAAAATGGCCTGATATCACACCTAAAGTAGCATTTGCCGGTGATCCAACTATTGGTGAGAGATTACTTTCGAGAAAAACAGGTTTCCATACAAGTATGTCCTCAATAAATCTTTAAAATCCTCTTTTATATTTATTTTTCTTATTTTTCAAGAATCGATGAGTTATTGAACAGGACTGGTTCAGATTACCCTGCCCAACTGGCAACACCGAGTTGACAAAGCCCCCAGCCGGAGGTTATAGGATGAAACTCGGTACCACAGATTTGGGTCTCCGTCTGTCGAAGACCAGAGTGACTTTTTGTGAATTATTGAAGAGATTTTTCCTTTTAGGATGACCTTTGGCGCAATACAGACGGTATGGATTGTGTAAGGTCCCCTGTTGACCAAAAGGGATGATTCTAGGGACTACCCCACAATCCAACATACGTCCTGGGGTGGGGTCAGGAGTCAGAGCATGAAAATGTGATGAAAGGCTCCGTTACACCCCGGGGCACACTTTACTTCCGCAGTTCTCAAGTCAGATGTACATGGCTGAGAGGTTGATGATGACCATCGGACTTGTAGGCGGGACATTTGATTTTTTTCATATTGGCCATCAAAAATTGATTGACACAGGCCTTTCTCATTGTCAAAGTTTGGAGATTTGGGTAGTTTCTGATGAAATAGCCCAGAAGAAAGATTCGAGAATTAAGTCTTGGGAAGAAAGATGTGAATATCTTAAGTCTCAACTTTCATTAGCAGATAATTCTAGAGTATCTTTTCATAAGTTGTTAGATGATTATGGAGCGGCTATTTACCATGAAAATGCTTCTTTGATTCTTTGTACAGAAGAAACATTGTCAAATTGTATATTGATTAATTCAATACGTTCGAAAAACGGGTTAGCAGAATTATCGATTATAGAAGTTCCTTATGTTTACTCTGAAGATGGAAATACAGTCTCTAGTACTCGCATAAGAGATGGAGAGATTGATATCAATGGTGATATTTGGTTTAATGATAAAGTCCTTACACCTGATATCTATTTATCCAAAGAAGCTGAAAAATCATTAAAAGACCCTTTTGGAATTTTATTTAAAGGTCCTGAATCTGATCATTCTGTAGCAATACAAGCAGCATTAAATTCTCTTGCAGATGATCATTTACCAATAATTGCGGTTGGCGATGTGACTGTTAAATCTTTACAAGACATTGATGGAAATACTTGTATTGGGCTAATTGATGAGAAAACAAAACGCATGCATTGGGACGGTTTTAAAGATATCAATCAATCATTATATGATAATGTTATTGAGTGCCGCAATCCTCAAGGTATGTTAACTAAATCATTATTTGAATCTTGTAAGTTTGCTATAGAGAGATGGACTTTGAACAATGAAAAAACTCTCATTGTTGTTGATGGAGAAGAAGATTTGTCCCCCCTCTTTCTACATATACTTGCTCCGTTAAATTCAGTTATATTATATGGTCAACCAAATCAAGGAGTTGTATTAAGAATTACGAGTTTAGAATCTAAGACTAGATGCCGAAAACTTCTTTCTATGTTTGATGAGAAATGAGATCTTAATTTTCTATGTTGGAACTTAAGTTTAATGCAAACCCGAAGGCTACCATCGAAATCATCACTGAATAAACACCAGGATCTACCCATGTGTTATTTTGCATACTCCAGATAATATAGAATAGTATACCTATAACTACAAGCCAACTTGCCAACATATCTCTCATCGTTTCGCCTTTGACTAGATTTTTCATGAAATCGCTATTTGGAATATCTAAAATCCAAGACATAGCTCCATTTGTGTTCCCTGCAGAATCTACATTTGCCTTTCTTAATCCATAATCTCCAGCTACAATTAGTAACAATCCTATAATCGCAAAGATTGCATCGTCTAATACAAATCCTGTATCATTTTTTGCAAATGCCTCTCCCCCGAATCCCATGAAACCAATCCAAGAAACCTTGTAACCCGGAGAGTAGGCACCTTCAACTAAGTTGACAATCGATAGTAATATTACCCAGAGACCCAACATCAGTGCAACAATTGAGATTGTAGTACTTGGCCTATTTAGAGCCTCATTCCAGTCTGTCTGAGTCATGTTTATCACTGTCGGCGACCTACCCTTTTGGTTTAACGCTTTCATCGAGAGAATAAAGTCTAAAGTTTCCCTTGTAACTTATATTTTGCCTTCGCAGCTTCCTCGATTTGAGGGTCATTATGACTTAGAACTTTGATTGGATCTATAGTTTTAGGTATAGCGGAATTTACTTGTTTACTGCGTCCTCCTCTTCCTTTACTCACGTTCCGTGCCATAATTAGTCCAAGCGTATCCAATTCATTCAGTAGTGCTGATATTCTTCGTGGTGTCAGTGGTTCAATACTTATTTTCATACATGCTTGCGAATATGTTCTAAATATTTCTCCTGTTGATATATTTCTTAATCCATTTTCTTCATTTATTATTATGCAAAATAATACTAATTTTTGGTGTAGAGGTAAAGTTCTGAGAACTGGAGTCACTTGATCATGTTCAAGTTGAGATTGAGCTAAACGAACATGTTTCGGGTCAACTTTAGTTTGAGATCTTTGTTCTGCTTTTTGAACTGAAATTCTCAGTAAATCCAAGGCTCTTCTAGCATCGCCATGTTCCTGTGCAGCTAGAGCGGAACATAATGGTATGACTCCTCCTTCGAGAGAATTAATCCTTAATCCCATTCTAACCCTTTCTTGTAAAATATCTTGTATTTCTTGTGCCCCATATGGATGGAAGATGACATCTTCCTGACTAAGTCTTGAACTGACACGAGGATCTAATTCCTGTGTGAAGTTTAAGTCATTGCTAATACCAATAATACAACATCTAGCATTCCTTAAGATCGTATTTAGATTAGTCAAACTATAAAGTAAATCAGAACCAGCCTTTGCAACTAGGTTATCAATTTCATCGAGAACTAAAATATGGACTCCTCCTATTCTATCCATTCTTTCAATAAGTGTTTCCAATACTCTATCTGTTGGCCATCCTGTGAATGGGATTGGATAATCTCCACGTTGTTTTAATTGACTAGCTAAAGTCTGAACCACTCTATACTTTGTATCTACATTCCTACAATTTATTTCATAAGTTTGAACAGGATGCCCCATCTGATTACCTTTCTCAAGTAATTGACTAAGTACGAATCTAGTTACTACTGTTTTTCCAGAACCAGGGACTCCGTATAGTAACATATTAGATGGGATATGGCCATTTAACGCATCCACTAAGTTCCTAACTAATGATTCAACTTCTTGTTCTCTGTGGGGGAGTTTACTTGGTTCAAATGCATGGTCGAACGCCTTCCTATCAATGAATAGAGAATCCTGTCCGAGAATCTTCTCGAAAATATTTCCGTCCATTTTTTATCACCAGTGTCTCATGCTATCCTTGAAGTTCTAATTACACACTCAGTGATGGTCGCTCGAACAACGGGGAATCTTGACGAGACGCTTAGAGGTAATAAGTGATTCCAAACTAAGGTGCTGTGACGCCTTGTTTTGAATCCTTACTAAGGTGTTATATCATCTACTTATTCTTGTTATTTTTTATTAACCTTTAGCCCCCCAGTACTCTGATTTGGAGTTTTTTAATAAGTGTTAAATCTACATCGCCTAGCATCCAAATCACCATCATAAGAAACTAAATTATATTCTATGTTATTCTTTCTCAGAAATTTGATTTTTCAATGTCAAATAAAATTAGAATTTTCTCATTTCAAACTTCCTAGTATATAATGGAAGTTATTTTTTTGAACCTTTAATTAACAGTTCTATATCCCCTTTTTCATCAATTATGATTGAATCTCCATCTTCTAGCTGATGAACATTTTCAGGTAAATCAGGCATAGCAAATCCTTCTTTATTATTTCTTGAGCTTGCATAATTGTGTGTCACAAGAACTAACTTATTGGGATGTCTTTGTGTAAACTCTTTTACATCTCTTGGAGTATGATGGTAAGGAAATTCTCCTATGTCTGGCATACCCATTTCTAAAATTACAACATCTGCATTTTTTGCTCTTTTTTCTATTTCTTCACAAGGTCCGGAATCTCCACAATGTAAAAGTACAAACCCATTTTTATGTATTAATTCATAACCATGTGGGTCAGTTTCAGGTGTATGGCAAACTGGAAATCTTTCAAATTTCCAATCGGTATCAGTTAGATCCCCTCTTTCTTCTAGATTCCAACTTGCCATTATATCTATATCCTCTTCTAAACTTCCTGGGAATCCCATTATACATAGCTCGGTTAGAAATTCTTTTCCTTGTGGTCTTAGATAAATATCCAATTCTTCATTACCTTTGGTATCTGAGATATATTTTCTTTCTAGTAAGAAGAATGGAAAACCAAATGTATGATCTGCGTGCCAATGGGTGAATAGTAAATGTCTTATTTCCGACGTTTTAATTCCTGACCTTCTAAGTTGTGGAAGAAGAGAAGGAGGTGCATCAATCAATATTTTCCTATCTATAATTGCTAGCGCATGTAGTCTTCCAGAAGGTGCGAAGGCATTGCCAGTACCTAAGAAGTCGATGCGACTCATAGTTGTCGACTAGGTATCTAAGACTTGACTTAATCGCTTCGAAGATGAGTGAATCCAACTTTTCTCTCGCATCTATTCATAAACATGTTTCAACTCGGACAGTATAACAGGATGACGTGTTATAATGGCCGATTGGAGTGCAAAGAACCCCTACACCTCTAAATTAACTCAGAACTATATTCTTAATGGAGAAGGCTCAGGTAAAGAAACTCGTCATATTGTATTCGATTTAGGAGATTCTGGACTCCAATACAAGGCAGGAGATGCTCTGGGGGTTATCCCCATCTGTCCTCCAGAGATTGTCTCGGATCTTCTTTCTCTTGGTGGTTTTTCTGGAGATGAAGAAGTTGAAACTAATCTAGGTATTTGTAATCTTCGTGAAGCCTTGTCTACAAGATATGAAGTCCATCGTGTTTCCAAAAAATGGATTGAAGGGCTAGGTTCGAGAGTAGTTAGTGATGATGGGCCTATCGAGATTAGAATAGTCAGCCGCAATAGAGTATCAGCCTCAGATGGTAAGAGTATTATGAGTTGGGAAGGCTCTGGTGTTGGTACAGATATTCCATCTAATTACTCTGAGATAATATCTCCAAATGATCCTTCTGAAGAACTTTGGAATAAATTAATTTCTGATCCAAAGGAAATGGAAGATTATATGTGGACTAGAGATTATATCGACGCACTTAGGGATTTCAGTAATGTTCCGTTCACTCCTCAAGAATTTATTGATGGAATGGATAGATTAAAACCCAGACTCTATTCAATAGCCAGCAGTCCTGAATTTGAAGAAGGTACAGTGCACCTAACAGTAGGTATCGTTCGTTATAGTTATCATGGTAGAGATAGAGCTGGATTAACCACTGGGTACCTTTCAGATAGATGCCTAGTCGACGAAACTCCAATAGGAGTATTCATGTCACCTACACGTTCATTTATTCTACCTGAGAATGGTAATGTCGATTGTATAATGGTCGGTCCGGGAACCGGCATAGCACCTTTTAGGGCATTTTTACAACAAAGGGATATTAATGGAGATAGTGGAAGAAACTGGCTATTCTTTGGAGATTGGACCGAGGAAGGAGAATATTATTACAAAGAAGAAATGGATGATTGGAAAAATCGTGGCATACTTGATAAACATGATTTGGCTTGGTCCCGTGATGGTTCAGAGAAAGTCTACGTTCAACATTTAATGAAGAAACATGGTTCAGAAATTTGGAATTGGATCGATGGTGGAGGATATTTTTATGTATGTGGTGACAAATCTCGTATGGCCAAAGATGTACATCAAACATTAATTGATATTTGTTCTGAACATGGTGGGATGAGTCCTGAAGATTCCAAATCTTTCGTTGAAGAAACAATGATGAAGAAAGATAAGCGTTACTTACGAGATGTCTATTGATTGAGGATTTCAGCATTGTTGTGCCGATGCAATCATAGTGTACCTTTCGTTGCCAAAGAATGATGTTTCGAAGAGTCCTTATCGCAAATCGTGGAGAAATCGCTTTGCGTATTCTACGTTCACTTCATTCATTAGGTATTGAAGCAGTTATGATATATGGTCGTGAGGACAGAGTTTCGACACCTGTAAGACTTGCCGATGAGGCGATATACATTCCTCGAGATGACCCTTTAGCTTCTTACTTAGATATTGAAGCAATTGTTTCTGCCGCGAAGGAAGTAGGAGCTGACGCCGTGCATCCAGGATATGGTTTCCTTGCTGAGAATCCAACATTTGCTAAGAGACTTTCTGAAGAAGGAATAACTTTCATTGGACCTAGCCCCGAGATTCTTCAATTATTAGGTGATAAGATTACAGCTAGAGAAGCGATGTTGCAAGCGGGTCTTCCCATTGCTAAGGGTTCTCCAGGCCCTATCTCAAATCCTGAGGAAGCTTCCATTATAGCAGAAGATATTGGTTTTCCTGTGATTATTAAGGCAGCCGCCGGTGGTGGTGGCATTGGTATGCAGGTTGTTGAGTCTTCAGATGAATTCGACTCTGCTATGAAACTCTGTCAAGGGCGTGCACTTTCTGCTTTTGGTGATGACCGGGTATTTTTAGAGAAATTTATTGAAGGCGCTCAACATATAGAATTTCAAGTATTAGGCGATGGGAAAAATGCGATTCATTTTGGTGAGAGATTTTGTTCAATTCAACGTAGACATCAAAAGATACTTGAAGAAGGTCCTTGGTTATCCGAAGAAATAAGAGAAGAAATTGGCAAGAAAGTAGTGGATGGTGCCAAAGCAGTGGGTTACTGTGGCCTTGCTACTTTCGAATTTTTACGTGACTCGAAAGGAGAATTTTATTTTTTAGAAGTTAACCCTCGCGTTCAGGTTGAACATACAGTAACTGAAATGATAACAGGTACTGACTTGGTTTCTATGGGTATAAGAGTGGCATCAGGTGAAGAAATAAAAATAAAACAAGAGGATGTAAAAATTCATGGTCATGCTATTCAAGTTAGATTGAATGCCGAGCATCCAGTAACTTTGACTCCTTCTCCTGGTAAATTATGGGAATGCCATTGGCCAGGTGGCCCCGGTGTAAGAGTTGATACTCATGCTTATACTGGTTACGATATGCCTGCATCATTTGATAGTCTTCTAGCGAAATTAATTGTCTGGGCTCCATCTAGGGACGAATCTATTGCAAAATTAAGAGCTGCTTTGTCTGAGACTAAATTATTAGGAGTCGATACTTTAATACCATTACATCAAGCAATTTTATCAGAAAGTGATTTCCGTAAACGAAATATTACTATACACTATCTGGAAGAACATGAAAACTTGTTATGAGGGGGTCACATTTTGGAGATATTAATTGTTGGAAGCATTGGCTATGATGATATATCGACTCCCGAAGCCGAAGGTTCAGATTTATTGGGCGGTGCTGCAACTTATGCTGGTTTATCTGCTGCTTTCCACAAATCTGAGAGTATTAAAGATACTAAAGATATAGGTATTGTGAGTGCAGTAGGTAATGATTTTTCCACTTCTGACCAGTTAAGGTTAGAAT
>Ga0208764_10000028_pt1 | contig 70634 bp, 75 predicted proteins | sample ETNtaG_18_FD_185762 | JGI IMG/M metagenome (GOLD analysis project Ga0208764, IMG submission 185762) | Marine microbial and viral communities from oxygen minimum zone, Eastern Pacific Ocean - ETNP201302SV91 (SPAdes) (version 2) | ecosystem: Environmental > Aquatic > Marine > Oceanic ... | reverse complement strand
AACAGTCCAAATGATAAACCACGGCATCTCAACCGGAGCGCTTTTTCTACTTGTGGGAATCATTTACGAAAGAAAGCACACAAGAGAGATCGCTAATCTCGGCGGAATACAGAAATCAGCTCCCATTCTCGCAGGAGCCTTTACGATCGTGATGCTGTCTTCAATAGGACTTCCAGGGTTGAATGGATTTGTCGGAGAGTTTCTCATTCTTCTCGGAGCGTTTACAGCAAACAGATGGTGGGCTGTTATCGCTGCCGTAGGAGTTATTCTCGCCGCCCTCTATCTCCTCTGGGCCTACCAACGAGTTTTTCATGGCCAAGCCGACCCATCCGATGAAGAAATTAAAGATCTAACATACTGGGAGCGACTTATTCTTGTTCCTCTAATAGTTGCAATTGTCTACCTAGGTATTTACCCCAAACCAATGTTGAATAGGATAGAACCGGCAGTAGACAGACTGGTTGCTCATGTTGAAGAACATGCCGAAGAAGGAAGATTTCGAGAACCTACACCTACCGTTGGCGTCCGAAGTTCTTTTGCTGATTTGGTCGAAAATTTTGAACACCATGAAGACCACCACGGTCACGATAGCCACCACGACGAAGGAGGGCACGAATAAATGTTCTCACTCGCTATTGCACCTAACTTTGCTTCAACAATAGCAACGCCAGATATAGCTTGGGTAGCGTTACTTCCTCTACTTATCCTTAGTGGAGCAGCCATACTCCTTCTAACTATTGCCTCAATTGCCCCCAAAGACCTCTCTTCATCCGCGTTCGCCCTGTTCACAGGCATTTCAGCCTTAGCAAGCGCGATTTCAGCAATACCATTATGGACCCGTGTCCAAGATGCTGAGAGGGGCCCGTTTAACACGATTGCAGGTGGATTCAGCGTTGATGGCTTTTCTCTGCTTATCACTTTCCTCATTCTCATCTCAGTTATCCTCGTAACCTGTTTGGCGAGTGCCTACCTCAGCGATGAAGGGGTTACAGGCCCTGAGCCATATGCACTTATTCTGCTTTCTGCAACCGGCGGGATCATAATTGCAGGAGCAAGCGACCTTATAGTGCTCTTCCTCGGTATTGAAGTTCTCTCCATTGCGGCTTACGTACTCGCAGCTCTGGATATGAGGCGAGTGCAATCACAAGAAGCCGGAATGAAGTACTTCGTGCTTGGAGCATTTGCATCAGGATTCCTTCTATATGGGATAGCTCTTATCTATGGCGCAACAGGATCAACGAGCCTTTCGGCCATTCGCGAATTTCTCGATTCAGCAGAACTAACCAACGATGCGTTACTTTTGACAGGAATCGCAATGGTCCTTATTGGTCTTGGGTTCAAAGTCGCAACCGTACCATTCCATTTTTGGACCCCTGACGTTTATCAAGGTTCACCTACTCCCTTCGTTGCATACATGGCATCAGCAGTAAAAGCAGCAGGATTTGCTGCTCTTATTCGCGTTTTTTATGGGGCTTTACTTTCATATCAAACTGACTGGAAACCAATTATTTACGGCCTTGCTATAGCGACACTAGTGGTTGGGTCTTTAATGGCGATTGTGCAAACCGATGTCAAACGGCTCCTAGCTTATTCTTCTATTAGCCATGCAGGATACATTCTTGTCGGCTTCCAGTCAGGATCTAACGATGGGGTCACTTCAGTATCTTTCTACCTAATCACGTACGCATTTATGGTCCTGGGGAGCTTCACAATAGTTTCCATAGTCGGCAGGTTAAGTGGCGGAAAAACAAACTTACAAGACTTTGAAGGTCTCGCATCCCGAAGACCCATCCTTGCCGCTGTCTTTACTGTATTTCTTTTAGGGCAAGCCGGAATTCCTTTAACAACAGGGTTTTTTGCAAAATTCTATGTCATTGAAGCAGCTATCGAGGCCCGTTCTTTCGGTCTGGCAGTCACTGCAATGGTCACTGCTGTTATCGCTGCATTTCTCTACCTCAAGATCCTTGTCAGAATGTGGCTAGATGATAACGAAGAGTCAGATCGCATGAGCATGCGGCAAGCACGTGCAAACATTCCCATTCCCTTTCAGGTTGGATTTGTCCTTCTTATTTCTGGAGGATTCACACTCTTTTTCGGTATTTGGCCCGAACCAATAGTAGAACTAGTACGAGAAGCACTTCCCATTCTCTAATTTCAGTGAAGAGATCGGGTTAATGTCAAAATATTCGCTCTATAGACCACCGAAACTCTAACATTTTGAGCTAAGTTAGGGCTTTACACGTTGGCCCATATGCCCCTTACTTACTAGTCTCGAACCCAGTGTCCGATTTTCTTCGCAGCTATCTCACGGTCGCAGTTTTTGGCGTCCTTGCATGTGCCCTCGTGGGCGCATTCGTCGGGTTGAGCGCACTAATCCGTCCAACCAGAAAACAAGGACAAAAATACCTAACATACGAATCCGGAGTAGATCCGGTTGGGACAGGTTGGGGACAAAGCAATATCCGCTATTACATATTCGCCCTCCTATTCGTCATGTTCGACGTTGAGGCAGTCTTTATTTTCCCTTGGGCTACCAGGCTTGAAGCATACGGATATTTCGGACTTGTAGAGATGGCAATATTCATATTTATTCTGTTGCTGGGGCTTCTATATGCTTGGCGCAAAGGAGTCTTAAAATGGTTCTAGCGCATAGAAGAGATACCAAAATTACGGAGGCACAATGGGCCTTGTAGAATCTGGGAAAATTCCGAAACCCTTGACAAAACTCCTCAATATGAGCCGACGATATTCAATGTGGGTGTACCAATGGGGTCTGGCATGTTGCGCTATTGAAATGGGAGCTGCATTTGCTTCGCCACGTTACGACGTTATGCGTTTGGGAGTTATTCCTCTCCCTGCTAGTCCACGACAAGCTGATTTCCTCGTTGTTTCGGGAACAGTTACCGACAAAATGGCTCCTGCTGTTCGACGATTATGGGAACAAATGCCTGATCCAAAATACGTAATTTCAATGGGGTCATGTGCAAATTGTGGCGGCCCATATTGGGATTCTTATTCAGTTACCAAAGGCGTAGACCAGGTCATCCCCGTAGACGTGTACGTTCCTGGGTGCCCGCCTCGCCCTGAAGCGCTTCTTGAAGGAATTGTCCTCCTCCAAGAACGCATCATGAATGAAGACATGGCCGAACGATGGAAAGGGGATCCCATTGTTGTCGAGTAGCTTCACGAGATGGAACTCCTCTTCGTGTTCGAAGGGGAGATATGGCTGAAATACCCGAACATCTTCTTAAGCGCGCCCAAGCTGCGAGAGAAAAAGCTGAAGCAGAAGCGAAATCGTCGACAGGAGACTCAACAAAACCAGAAGAAACTGCCGTTACAGAAACTACAGAAACCGATGAAGAAGTTATTCTTACTGACGAAAAAGCAGAAGCCGCTCTTGCGACTCTTAAACAAGAGCTTGAGGGAAAGATACTGGATTCACATATCGCTCCTGGAAGAGGCTTGTGGATACGAGTAGGTATCCAAGACTGGAGACCTGCTGCTAAAGCTGCGAAAGAAGCCCTTGACTGTAAATTCTTTGACTGGTTGTCGGCAATTGATTGGATGCCTTCTCCGTATGGACGCGAACACGAAACGGAACAGGACCTAATCAATGACGACCCTGAAGACAACGATGATAAAGAAATGGAATGGGGATACACGGGAGGAGAAACTAGGTTTCAATTAATATGTCGCGTCTATTCAATTTCAAAAAAAATAGGAGTCATGATCAAAGCTGATCTTCCCGACAATGACCCTAGAGCATTATCGCTAATTCCCATCTACGCTGGCGCCAACTGGCACGAACGCGAAGCAAGAGAGATGTTCGGGTTAACGTTTGATGAGCACCCTGACCTTAGAAACATTTACCTTCCCGGTGACTTTGAAGGTCATCCACTACGGAAAGATTACCCGCTTCTTTCTAGAAGAATGAAACCTTGGCCTGGAATCGTTGATGTAGAACTTCTACCCGGAGATGAAGAGTAATGGCAACTACTGAGAGCGACCAGATGGCCTATATAGCTGCTCAGGCAGCTGACGCTCGCGTCAATGTAGAAGTTGAAACTGACGAGGGTATGACTCTGAACCTAGGGCCCCAGCATCCGGCTACACACGGAACCTTACGTATTGTGGCCAAACTCGACGGAGAGAAAGTTCTAGCTGCAGAACCAATTATGGGCTACATGCATCGAGGATATGAAAAACTTACTGAAGTAAGGACATACCCACAGGTCACCACACTTGTAAATAGGATCGATTGGTTAGGAAGTTTCGCTAACGAAGTGCCCTTCATCCTTGCAGCTGAACAGCTCATGGAAGTAGAAGCCCCCCCTCGTGCTCAATGGATACGTACCGTACTATTTGAGCTAAGCAGGATAGCGAATATCTCCTTGTTCCTTGGAGACATGGCAGTTCAAGTTGGGGCGACCACCCCAGTTTTCTATGCATTCCGTGATCGAGAGTTTGTCCTAAACCAAATAGAGAGAGTAACTGGAGGCCGTTTTCACCCGAACTTTGATCGGATCGGAGGCCTAAAGGACGACCTCCCTAAAGGATGGATAGAAGAAACAGGAGCAGTGCTAGGGAAAATGCGAGATTTCTGTGATGAAATGGAAGAGCTCGTATTAGGCAATGAAATCTTTCAAGCCCGCACACGAGGGATCGGAGTAATCCCTCCGGAAGTTGCATTATCGTATGGATTGTCTGGTGCGAACCTTCGAGCATCAGGAATTGATTGGGATATCCGTCGAGATGCCAACGTAGGTTTGGTATACGACGAAGTTGATTGGAAAGTCTGGACTCACCCCGATGGTGATTCATTTTCTCGCTTCTGGGTTCGACTCCAAGAAACACGTGAAGCGATTAATATTCTCGAACAATTACTCGGCGGAATCCCATCAGGACCGATAATGGCCAAAGTTCCGCGTATCATCAAAGTCCCCGCAGGAGAAGCTTACGTTGCTACAGAAAATCCCCTTGGCGAAATGGGTTTCTACGTAGTGAGCCAAGGAGACCTGACACCATTTAGAGTAAAAATAAGATCAGCAAGCTTTTCCAATATGTCGATTACCCCTTGGCTTCTTAAAGGAGTATTTGTTCCAGACATTATTTCAATCCTTGCGTCCCTCTACTTTATCTTGGGGGACATTGACCGATGACTAGCATTCTCGCCCTAGATCCCGCATGGTGGCAACAAACATTTCTTATTAAAGTACCAATTGGACTCCTTGCTGTTCTTCTCCCAGCAGGAACAATCGTATATTTGTACCTATTCAAAGCTGTCTCATTCATGCAAAGTCGACTAGGTCCAATGGAGGCGGGCCCATACGGCTCTATGCAATTACTTGCCGAAGTTGGCAAATGGTTACAAAAAGAAGATATCTTCCCAACGAAAGCAGACAAGTTTGTATTTGCAGCGGCACCGTTTGTAGTGCTCATGTCGACCTTCTTACTCGTGGTTATTCTTCCTGCAGGTCCAGATGCCACATTTGTCAATCTCGATGTAGGGATATATTTTGCAATGGCAGTCTCATCAGTATCTGTAATAGGAATACTCATGGCTGGCTGGGCCTCTGCTAATAAATACTCATTACTCGGAGGTATACGTGCAGCCGGTCAGTTGATCGCATACGAACTTCCCTTGATCCTTGCAGTCGTCGGTGTTGTAATTCAAGCAGGAACAATGAACATGCAAGGAATTGTTCTTTCCCAAGCTGAAGGGGAAATTTTCGGCTGGGGGGGTATAGGAAATCCATTCATATTGACCCAGTTCATAGGGTTCTTCATATTTATGGTTGCGGTTCAAGCTGAATTAACCCAAGCGCCATTTGACATGCCTGTAGCCGAGTCAGAACTGGTAACAGGGTACCTTACGGAATACTCCGGAATTCGGTTTCTTCTGTTCTTTATAGGAGAGTTCGCATCAGCCGGTGTATTCTCAGCAATCGCTGCGGTACTTTTCTTCGGCGGATGGTATGTCCCTGGAATTGATCCAACAAATGACATATTTAACGTAATAGGGCCATTAATTCTCGCTGGAAAAATGATGGCAATAGCTTTCCTTATCTTCTGGTTCAGATTTACTTTCCCAAGATTCCGTGAAGACCAACTGCAACGCCTTGCATGGAAATTCCTCATACCCTTAAGCCTCGCAAATATCGCTCTAACCGGCGTTCTAAAGGTGGTCCTCTAATGTCACAAATTTCCGGGATACTTAAAGGCCTTAAAGTCACTTTTCGAACTATGGTTAAAACTCTTTTCCCTGGAGGTCTTAAGAACCCAGTTCCAAAACCAAGCGTAGGAGCGCTTACCGTTCAATACCCACACGAAAAAGAGGCTCCTCCCACCAGAGCTCGTGGCGTTATTGCTCTCCACGAAGGAAACTGTACCGCATGTATGCTTTGCGCAAGGGAGTGCCCCGACTGGTGTATATACATTGAAGGCCACAAGGAGTTAGCACCACCTCGACGAGCTGGAGGGCAACCACGTAAAGTCAACGCCCTAGACCGTTTCGACATCGATTATTCTCTATGCATGTACTGCGGCATTTGCGTCGAAGTATGTCCATTTGATGCCCTTTTCTGGACTCCAGAGTATGAATTCTCCGAACTTCGACTCGCTGATCTCCTACACGATAAAGAACGGCTAAGTGAATGGATGCATACCGTTCCTGACTTCGAAGAATACGAAGCTGGATCCGAACAGAAACAGAGAAAGGTTCCACGCTAATGGTCGCGCAGAACGTTTTCTTCGGAATCATGGCTCTCGTTATGATCTGTTCAGCATTAAAGGTAGTGAGCACAAAAAATGTAGTGCATGCTGCGCTTTGGCTTGTGGTGCTCTTAGCTGGAGTAGCCGGCCAGTTCCTTCTTCTTGGCGCAGAATTTGTAGGTGTTACACAAATACTTGTGTATATCGGTGCTGTGGTTGTACTCCTTTTATTCGGAGTGATGTTGACCAAAGCAAGCTTGGGAGAAGAAGCCGACCTCAACATGCCAAATCGGGCTCTTCCTGCAGTTATCGCTGCTCTAATGTTCGGAGTTATGACCTATGCCCTCATTGATACGTTCAGGGACACTGAGCTGCCACGGGAATCCGTAACTACTACAGCTATGGTTTCTGATTCTATTTTTTCTGACTATATCGTCCCCTTCGAAGCCGTATCAGTTCTCTTACTTGCAGCCCTTATAGGCGCAGTTGTCGTTGCGAGGAAGGAATAGCATGCTATTAGTCCAATTCCTTCTCCTCAGTTCCGTGCTCTTCTGTATAGGTGTTTATGGAGTACTTGCACGAAAAAATGGTGTCATGGTTCTAATGTCCATTGAACTGATATTAAACGCCGTAAATATTAACCTCGTTGCCTTCGGGACGATGACAAATAATATTGCCGGAGAAGTATTTGCATTATTCGTCATTGCTATAGCAGCTGCAGAAGTAGGTGTGGGACTCGCTATCGTTCTACTAATTTTCCGTAACAGGAATAGTGTTGACCTATCTTCGATGGATTCGATGAAAGGGTGAAATGTTAGCTTTGAACGCACTTGCAGGTGAAACTCCGACATCGCTGATCCAAGCTGGTGGATGGTTTCTGGAAAAAGCGTGGATAATTCCAGCCTTGCCAGCAATTTCCTTCGTCCTTATTCTCTTTTTCGGGAAACGTATGAAATACAAAGGAGCTGAATTCGGCATCATCTCAATAGCTGTGGCGTTCATCTTTGCGATCTGTTGTGTTGGACAATGGATTGGCCAGGTAAACAATGCAGATAGTTACACCGAGAAACAGGAATACCACGATGGCGAAAAACACTCCGATGAAGCTGATCATCATGAAACTCTGAGCGACGAAATCTATAGAACATCTTCGACTGAAGAAGGGCCTGCTCCTAGTGAAGATATGACCGTTTTGGCCGTAGCTGAAGGAGGAGATGGTTCCGGTTCTGTGGGTATAAAGCCTGTCGTAGAGAGGTTTACCTGGTGGGAAAGTGGCGGACGAGCTTTTCAGGTCGGCATCATGGTTGACGGCTTAGCAGTCCTGATGTTATTTGTCGTAACAGCGGTCTCTCTTCTGGTGCATATATATTCAACTGAATATGTCGCAGGTGACCGTCGTTACACGCACTATTTTGCTTTCCTTAGTCTCTTCTCAGCTTCGATGCTTTTCTTCGTTCTTAGTGAAAATGTCCTTCAAGCCATTGTCGGATGGGAGCTCGTCGGAGTATGTTCTTTTGCTCTTATTGGGCACTGGTGGGAGGAGAAACCAAATTCAGACGCGGCCTTAAAAGCCTTTTTGACCAACCGCGTAGGTGACATGGGACTTCTAATCGGAATGTCTATTCTCTTTTGGTCAGCTGGGAGCTGGAGCATTATTGATATAAATAATGCGGCGATCAACCATGATATTGGCCACTCAACCCTTTTGATAGCTTCCTTATGTCTAACCGCTGCTGTGATGTCAAAATCGGGACAATTCATCCTTCATACTTGGCTTCCTGATGCTATGGCAGGGCCGACACCTGTATCCGCATTGATTCATGCTGCGACAATGGTCGTCGCAGGCATATATATGGTAGCCAGACTCTACGGAGTATTTTTTGAGGGCTTCGATATTGCAGGTTCTAGCTTTAATGTTCTTGCTGTAGTAGGTTCTGTCACACTTGTGGGCGCTGGCCTTTTGGCATTTGTTCAAGATGACATAAAGAAAGTCTTAGCTTATTCGACGGTTTCTCAGCTTGGGTATATGGTGATGGCCCTCGGTGTTGGGGCCTGGACAGCAGCTGTTTTCCATCTCTTTACCCACGCATTCTTTAAGGCGGGACTGTTCCTTGGAGCTGGCTCAGTAAGCCATTCTGTACATAGCTTTGACATGAAGAAATCTATGGGTGGAATGCGAAAATTTATGCCCACCACATATAAAACATTTGTTGTGTGTACGATCGCGCTGATGGGCCTTCCTCCGTTAGCCGGGTTCTGGTCGAAAGACGAAATACTTGTAGGCACTGGCGGGTGGGGCTTGTTCGGTGGTACTGGAGGCAACGGAACTTACGTATTTGCTTTGGTAATGGGAATTATTGGAGCCGCTTTAACATGTGCTTACATGACGCGAGTTATTTACTTAACTTTCTTCGGGGAGTTCCGCGGTGATACTCATGGGCATGGAGATCCACACGAATCCGGAAAACGAATCACCATCCCGCTGATCATTCTGGCCGTCATGGCGACTGGGGCTGGCTTCCTAAACTTTCCCGTGGGTTTCCTCACCGGAAGTAAAGCTGGGTGGCAGGAAAGATTCGGTCATTATGTCGAACCTGTCGCAACATATTTCCCCCCTATAGCCCATGGAACCCCAAGCTGGTCACTCGCTATTTTCTCTACGGTTGTTGCCCTAACAGGTGTAAGCGCGGCAGCTTACTACTACTTCGTCAAAGTCAATGCCCAAAGTCCAGCAGCGACTGAACTGACAAACGGTTTAACGGAAAAAAATAAAGCAGCTAAAGCAGGTCACACTCTTCTTAAGCAGAAATACTATTTGGACCACCTCTACACAGACATTATTGCTAATGGAACAAAAGGACCTGTAGCAGATGCAACTTACTGGACTAACCAAAAAGGTATTGATGAGGCAGTTAATCAAGTAGGGAAACAAACTGCGCGTGCAGCTAATTTTGTATATGAAAAAATCGACCAAAACATAGTCGATGGGGTAGTGAACCTTTCAGGTAAAGCATCTGAAGGTCTTGGTGAAACTACTCGTACTATTATCCAACGCGGCAAAATTCACCAATATGCCGCAATTATGTTCGCGGCCACCACAATTTTGGCTGGCTTACTTATTGTGTTTGTTTAGGAGAAATCTGATATGGAATATGACAACAATTGGCTTCTAACCCTTATGGTATTTCTTCCTCTTATTGGGGCAGCGATCGTAATGCTGATCCCTAAAGCCCAAGAGGAATTAATTAAAGTCACAGCTTTAGCGACCACACTGGGCGCTGCTGCGTTAGGGGTCTTTATGCTATTCGACTTTGATTATGGTAAGTCAGGTGATTTGCAATATGTCGTCGATAAAGAGTGGATTAACGTCATAAATAGCCGGTATATCTTGGGAGTAGACGGGATGTCCCTTCCGTTAATAGCTCTAACATTACTCATCGTTCCGCTTTGTCTAGTTTACACTTTCGGCCATTTCCCAGAACCGCGTAACCCCAAAGCCATTCTTGCTCTAATCCTTATCCTCGAAACAGGAATGATCGGAACTTTTGCATCTCAAGACCTCATCCTTTTCTTTGTATTCTTCGAAGTGGTTCTTTTGCCAATGTTCTTCATGATCGCAGTGTGGGGAGGCGACGATCGGCGTTACGCCTCTCTCAAGTTCTTCCTCTACACCATGTTCGGTTCGGCTCTTATGCTCGTAAGCTTCTTAGCCTTGTATTTCCTAGCTGATGGGTCCATCGTAGGTGATCAGGTAAATACCTTCTCTATCGTCTCCCTATCAGAAGGGGCCTCTCTTGGGATTAGTAGGTCTGCGCAGCTATGGATATTCGCAGGAATGTTCGTAGGTTTCGGAGTTAAAGTCCCGATGTTCCCATTTCATACCTGGTTACCTGACGCCCATACGCAAGCACCCACGGTTGGTTCAGTGATATTAGCTGCCGTCCTGCTAAAGCTCGGTACCTATGGGTTTATCCGAATAGCTATTCCAATGCTTCCAGAAGCTGCTTCTGCTTGGGCACCTTTTATCGGCCTGCTAGCAGTTATAGGGATCATCTATGGGGCTCTCGGATGTTTAGCCCAACGAGACATGAAGAGACTTATCGCCTTTTCTTCCGTAGCCCACATGGGTTTCGTTATGTTGGGGATTTCCACACTGACTGACTTCGGAATCAACGCTGCGATCTTTGGCATGGTAGCGCACGGTCTCATAACCGGAATGTTGTTCTTCATTGCTGGATCTATGAAAGATCGTTATCACACATTGGATATGAATCGCTTAGGAGGCCTACTCGTATCTGCTCCTCGACTAGGTTGGATACTTGGGTTCTCCGCTATGGCATCACTGGGATTACCAGGTTTGGCAGGATTCTGGGGTGAATTCCCTGCAATTCTCGCAAGCTATAATCCGGCCTCCATTCTTCCAGAGAGTACGTTCCGTGGTTACATGGTTGTTGCAGCCCTCGGAACTGTACTAGCAGCTGGATATCTCCTATGGATGCTTCAGAAGACTGCGATGGGAACCCCTAAAGAAGAATTCGCTGACAATGAAGAAATTACAGATGTGAAAAAACACGAATGGATTGCTTGGGCGCCCATACTTGCGCTCATCCTTTTATTCGGCTTATACCCTCGGCCTATCTTTAAAACCACCGATGATGCAGTGGTCAAATCGTTAACCGTCGACATACAAGGTCAAGAAGTTGAAAACTGTCTAGAAGTAGAAGGCGAAGACCTAGGGAAAGCGTGCTTCGCAAATATCCGAGAAACTGCAGAATCGATGAAGGATTAATTTATTAATGGTTGACGTATTCTCATCTGCTTTCGGTCTTCTTGCTTCTTCAGGGGCATTCGACCGTCCACCGATTGACTGGCACGCTGTGGCCCCCGAACTCTGCCTTTTAGGTGGGGGTGCACTGCTTACGCTGATTGATGTCATTTGGTTAGAGAAGGGACGTTCAATCACATCTGCTCTTGCAGGTATTGTGATGCTGATCCCAATAATTCCCATACTCACTCTTGCAATAGATTCTGAAGACCGATCGATGTTTAATGGAGCATTTATTGTTGACAAGTACTCTCTCATCATCAAAGCGCTCTTCTTACTCAGCGGATACCTCATAGTACTTTTGTCAACAAACTACATAGCTGAAGGAGACTACTGGGAAAACGAGTACTACGGAATGTTGATATCTTCCGTTTTAGGAATGGTACTCATGGCTTCAGCTCGAGATCTCATTACAATCTTCGTCGCACTCGAACTTCTTTCAATTCCTGCTTACTTGCTGGCAGCATGGCGAAAAAATGACCACAAAAGCAATGAAGCAGGTCTGAAGTATTACTTGATGGGAGTCTTCGCGTCGGCGATCATGCTATACGGGATGTCGCTTATATTTGGTATTAGTGGAAGCACCATACTTGAAGAAATAAACGAATCAATGACCAGTGGCGGTGCGAACACTCCAGTAATTACCTTGGGAATAACATTCGTAATTATCGGGTTTGGTTTCAAGGTTTCAGCCTTCCCTTTCCATACATGGGCCCCAGATACCTATGAAGGAGCGCCTACACCTGTAACCGCTTTTCTAGCCGTGGCTTCCAAAGCAGCGGGATTTGTCGCTCTAATGAACCTAGTCGTCATTGGTTTTATTGGGCAGGGAGATGTTTTTCAACCACTCATCTGGATTCTCGCTGCCTTATCTATGACCGCCGGAAATGTTATGGCATTGCGGCAAAAAAACATTGTTCGGCTTATGGCCTACTCTGGGATTGCCCAAGCTGGATTCATGCTAGCCCCGCTTGCTGTGGCAGGGGAAGGGCCTGATATCGCTGATAAATCTGTCTCTGCTGTTGTCACGTATCTCGTTATCTATGCGGCAATGAACATCGGGACATTTGGAATAATCCTCGCAGTAGCTAGAAAAACTAAAACTGCTGACCTCGAAAGCTACGACGGCCTATTTCGTATATCCCCCAGTCTTGCCATAGTGATGACGGTTTTTCTTGCTTCCCTTGCAGGCATACCTCCGCTAGGAGGATGGTATGCGAAATTCTCTGTGTTCACTTCACTTACGAGCGCTAGCACGAACTGGGGCTACGGGTTGGCTGTCATAGCGGCAGTCAACGCTGTTATTGCCTTTGGCTATTATGGGAAGATAGCAATGCGCATGTGGGTAGAAGACCCCCATGAGGCTCTCGAGGGAGAAGTCAACGTTCCTGTCTCTCTGCTATCTGCTCTCGTATTAACTGCAGGAGCAACCATAGCTTTCGGAGTTGCACCTGGAATCGTAACGCATTTTACTGATGTCAGTCTTGTAGCATTTGGAAGTTGATTTTCTCAGATCGTAATTGACGGCCTGCGAAACATATGCGTATATATCTACGATGAACTTGTGTGATGAAATAGCCGAAGAGATTTATTCAAATGGGGCTATACCCTTCAGTAGGTTCATGGAATTAGCTCTATATCACCCTTCATTGGGATTTTATGCAACAGGGGGAGCAGGAAGAAGAAAGGACTTTATAACCAGCCCAGAAACAGGTCCGCTTTTCGGAAAACTTGTAGCCAACGCACTTGACCAATGGTGGAACGAATTAGGAAATCCAGCCCCTTTCTATTTCATCGAAGCGGGGGCAGGTCCAGGGACTCTCGCCAAGTCTATTCTCAGAGCACAGCCTGATTGTAGAGAGGCTCTGAAATATATAGCAGTAGAGAAAAGTGCTTTGCAACGCTCTCAACACCCGAAAGGCATTCAATCATCTGAACAACTTCCCAACGGAAACTTAACCGGAGTTATTTTTGCGAATGAGCTCTTAGATAATCTCCCCTTCGATATCTATCAGAGCGAAGAAAACGGAGACTGGTTTCAAGTGTGCGTGGATACGGAGAAAGGGTTATTTCATGAAGTTCTTGTTAAAGGAGATAGAGAAATAATAAACGAGTTCGGTGTTCCTCAGAAGTCCGGTATTCGAATTCCCTACCAGACAAAGGCACGTCACTGGCTTTCTGAAGCGTTTGATTTGATTGGAACAGGTCGAATAGTTGTAATTGATTATGTGCTGCCTTCTTTCCCCGCACCAGAGAACCACCAGTGGTTGCGAACTTACAAAGGACATGGTCGGGGTGGAAGTCCATTAGCTGAACCAGGAAGTCAAGATATAACAACAGATGTAGATCTTCGTCAATTGGGTACTGAACGAATCCCAGACTCTATTCGAATGCAGCACGTTTGGTTACGTTCCCTTGGAATATCGGATCTCGTTGAAGAAGGCAAACGAATCTGGACTGAGAATGCAGCTAATCCAAATATTGAAGCACTAGCTGCTCGAAGTAGGTCCGCTGAAGCTGAAGCTTTGCTAGACCCCAATGGGCTAGGAGGGTTTAAAGTGGTTGAATGGGAAATAGCTCCTTGAATTAATAAGGAGAAGATATTTTGGCCCGTCTTCTTCCTAAAGGGTATTCTCGTCAATGAGTCATCAAAGGGGGCACAGTGTCCAATCAAGCAATTGAAGAGTTTTATATTGAGAATCGCACATTCCCACCATCTGAGATATTTCAAAGCGGTGCGCTTACAGCCGACCAGACTTTGTATGAAGAAGCAGATGCGGATTATGAGGCTTTCTGGGCTCGTCAAGCTCGTGAATTGCTGACATGGTCAAAAGATTTCCATACAACTTTGGAGTGGGATCTTCCCTACGCTGAATGGTTTGTTGGCGGCGAACTAAATGTCACCGTCAATTGTCTTGATCGGCATGTTGAGAATGGGAGCGGAGATAAGGTCGCTTTTCACTGGGAAGGAGAGCCCGGAGATAAAAGGTCGATCACCTATAAAGAGCTCCTTGTTGAAGTATCCAAGTTCGCCAACGTCTTAAAAGATTTAGGTCTACAAAAGTCCGACCGAGTTGCAATATACATGCCAATGATACTGGAGCTACCCATAGCCATGCTTGCCTGTGCTCGTATCGGTGTTGCTCATTCTGTAATCTTTGGAGGTTTTAGCCCTGACGCGATCATTGACAGATGTGAAGATGCCGATGCCCAGCTCATTATTACAGCTGATGCTGGTTTCCGACGAGGTGAACCTTCACTGCTAAAAGTAAACGTAGATGCAGCTCTTGAAGGTGGAGCACCAACAGTAAAAAATGTGGTTGTAGTAAACCGCTGTGATTCGCCGGTCACAATGGTTCAAGGGCGCGATCATTGGTGGCATGAGCTGATGGAGGATGCCTCAGAAAGTTGCCCTGCTCTTCCTATGGACAGTGAACAACTTCTTTACCTGCTATATACATCGGGAACTACAGCAAAACCCAAAGGCATCATGCATACCACAGGTGGCTATCTCACGCAGGTGGCATTCACTCATAAGTATGTCTTCGACATACACCCTGAAACAGATGTCTATTGGTGTGCAGCTGATATTGGTTGGGTTACTGGACATAGCTACATCGTCTATGGTCCGCTAGCCAATGGATGTACCTCTGTGATGTACGAAGGGACACCGGACACCCCACGTCAAGAACTTAGAGGATCAGAAGATAGATCTTCATGGTCAAAAGACCGGTTATGGGACATCATCGAGAGATATGGTGTGACCCAGCTCTACACAGCCCCCACTGCTATTAGAACTTTCATGAAATGGGGAAATGAAGAAGTCAAGAAACATGACCTCTCTACCCTTCGTGTTCTAGGTACCGTCGGAGAACCCATTAACCCTGAGGCGTGGATGTGGTATCACGAAAACATTGGAGGAGCCCGAACCCCCATCGTTGACACTTGGTGGCAGACAGAGACAGGCGGCAATATGATCACCCCACTCCCAGGTGTCACAACGACGAAACCTGGGTCTGCTTGTTTTGCTATCCCAGGTGTATATGCGGAAATCGTTGACGATGACGGAAAGAAGGTCACGCAAGGCGGTGGCTATCTCACTATCACTCACCCTTGGCCTTCGATGTTAAGAGGAATTTGGGGTGACCCGCAGCGGTACCTTGATACCTATTGGAGTACATACGAGGGCCGGTATTTTGCTGGAGATGGTGCGAAAATAGATGAGGATGGTTACTTATGGCTCCTAGGGAGAGTTGATGATGTCATGAATGTTTCAGGGCATAGAATCTCAACCGCTGAAGTTGAATCAGCCTTAGTTGATCATCCAAGTGTTGCAGAAGCGGCTGTCGTTGGAGCTACAGATGAAACAACCGGTCAAGCGATCATAGGCTACGTCATTCTTCGTGGAGGATTTGACTCTACGGATGAACTTCGTGAAGAGATACGAGTTCATGTTGCTACGAAACTTGGGCCTATCGCTCGACCAAAGGCTGTCTTTCTTGTTCCAGACTTACCTAAGACACGCTCAGGAAAAATTATGCGGCGACTTCTCCGAGACGTGGCGGAAGGCCGAGACCTTGGAGATACCACCACCTTGGCAGACACTACCGTTGTTTCAGCGATTCAGGAAGGCGCCAAAGAGTCTAACGAAGACTAGAAGTTCATTTGAAAAGTATTTGAAGCGGCTGGCAATTAATCGTTGAACAAAGTTACCTGTTGCTTAGAAGCTGCATGATTTCCCTAGCGACCATCGGTGCGGCGTTTTGATTTTGGCCGGTGACAAGATTCCCATCTACTTCCCACCAGTTTGCAAACGGATCCCTGAATTTGTGGGCGCAACGGAAATCAGCTTCCAAACGACGTAATTCTGTTTCTGGATGCTGTGGTGTCGAAGTAATACGAAGATCGCGAACTTGCTTATCAGTCACAGCAGTAATACGACGCCCTTTAACCAGCGGTTCACCGTTTTCATCTTTGGCCCTCAGAAAGCCAAGAGGCCCATGGCATACACCCCCAAGAACCTTTCCCCTTTTGTTAGCTTCTGTCACCTTTTCCCCAATACTTTCGGAAAAACCTAGATCAAACGCAGCCCCCCAGCCCCCAGCAAAATATATGGCGTCGTAATTATCGACATCAATATCTTCAATTGAAAGAGACTCGGAAAGTTTCTTTTGCAACAAAGCATCACCAAGCGCTCTATCATCGTGGGTTGTTCGAATTACTGGACGATACGACTGAGGGTCAACTGGGATCACTCCACCAAGCGGACTTGCTAAATCAACTTCCATACCAGCATCAGTCCAAATGTAATAGGGAACTGTCATTTCAGATGCAAAAACTCCAGTAGGTTTCCCATTACCGAGTCGATCTGCATTCGTGCAGACAATTAACGCCTTCTTGCCAGTCATGTCCATCTTGAGTTCTTGTGTATCTTCTGGGTGCATCCCTGCTTTGCGAAGAAGAGCCCGCAAACCTCGAGCTAGCGCTGGTGGCGCTTTCCCTGCTAACTGCGCTTCTGGTGGCTTCCTCTTTGCATAGGGCCAAGGGTTATTTCGTTTCGGAAGGGAATAGAGTCTCTCTTGATTCAGGCGTTGATTCATGTAGTTAAATACTTCTTTTACCTTTGGCTCATTCCAGAGATTTACTGATTCAATAGGATCATTAGTCAAGTCATATAATTCCCATTGATCAGGTATCGAGTCAGTTCTGTAGGTTTCGCCCATAGGGCCCGATGACGACAAGTGAGCACTATTGGGAATGGTCCACGTTTCCGGATCATCGTGAGCACGGGTTATTTTCCATACTGAATCGCTAATTTCGGGAACTTCATTGCTCGTAATGTTGACTACGATTCCCTCAAAATTAGTACTTACGTGAGGTAGGACCTGTATTTTTAACGGCCGTGGGGGTTTCTCGGCTTGCCCCAACCCTCGAGCCATTGCGGAGGCAAGTGTGTCGCCTTCGAGCATGTTATCTCGAGTCATAAAATAGACCGCCCTATTTCTAAATTCCTCTGCATCAGGGTCCTCTAGTAAAGGGCTTAGATCTTTACCTGGAAGCGGGTGAAACTCTGTGAATTCAGGTCCTAGTTGCTCTCCAAGTGTGTGCTGATCAAGACCGGCGAGTGCCAGAGCAGTCGGGATCAGGTCAACATGTGAAGTTGGTACGGACTCAATTACTCCTCTGCTGGATTGTTCATTTCCATACTTAACTATTTCAAATGGAACTCTTGTCGCTTCGTCGTAAAGGTTAAACCACTTCTGATGAAGGCCGCCATGTGCACCCAGAAGGTCACCGTGATCTGATGTCCGGAAAATTATTTTCTCTCGCGAGCCATCAGAGATGACAGCTTTCCGGACCATATCAAGGGGGTTATCCACTTCTAAATGCATTCGATAATAAAGGTTTCTGTATTCCTGTTCGTTACTCTCGTAGATCCTTTGCACGGCTCTTTGAATCCCATACCCCGAGTAATAAGAATGTTTGTAAGCAATTTGGGCTGCAGGTTTTGAAGACAAATCTTCATACCGAGTAGGTGGTTTCGGTATATCGGGAGGATCAAGGTCAGAAGGGGAATAGGGGTTATTTTCAGGTCTGCGCATATAAAGAGGCAGAAGAACAATGTCGTGAGGGTTCACAAAACTTACAACTAACAAAAAAGGTTTTAGAGCATCACTATCGCCTTGATTGCGTCTTTTATACCTATCTTCAAGCCATTGAACAGTTCTGTCGGCGATAAGGGGATCACGAATAATACCTGAATTTCCAAGCAGCCCTCCATGAGGTTCAGGACCAACCCAGCCTGAAAATCCGTATTCATTGAGAGGGTTTATTTCAAGGTACCGTTCAACCGCATCTTGGATAATAGTTCCGTCCGCAGTATTTGTAGCTAGCGGCTGTCCCGTCGACTCATCTATAAGGTCGGCGTGGCTGATATGCCATTTCCCATCGTAATGAGTGTCATACCCTGCAGCCCTAAACCAATGACCAAGCGTAGGTACCTCCCTAGGAGCCAGCCATCTCATCCGCGAGTCATCAGCATCTTTCCCTAAACCATCTGTTTGAGTTACTCCATGGACATCAGGAAACTGCCCGGTAAAAAGTGTCGGCCGGCTAGGGACGCATGCCAAGGACCCTGTGTAGTGTCGATTAAAACTTACACCATTATCTCTAAACCAGTTTCGGCCTGTTAGGGCCTTATTGCGCCACTCCATAACTTCCGGAGCTTCGTAAGATGGAATCGCCCTTTCTTCGTCAGTCATAAAAACGATGACATCAGGTTTGTGTGAGCTACTCATGCCGAGATTCCATTTCATCAATTTTCAAGTGAAGAAGCGATATTTGTCGTTCAAGCTCCTTTAAGGGTTCTCTCATCTCTAGAAGATTTTTTAGATCTTTGAGCATGCCGGAATTAATTCTTCCAAAGATTAGGGAAGCTATGCCTGCGATCGGAGTAGCAGGTCGTCGAATAGGAAGAATCTCAACGGTTAGCGATAGCTGAACGCCGACTTCACTGGGTTCTAGCGTCCATGAATTTGTAACTTTTTTGAATACCGGAGGCAGTCCTCGTATTTCGTATGCCAAATACCTTGAATTTTCCCACTTCGTAACATGCTCGGTTACCGAAGAATTTCCAGTTTGTATTCTTCGGCATGCACCCACCCCTTCTTGCTGGTGAGATAGCAGGCATGAATGAGAAACATTCGTAGCCCAACCTGAGATTTCACCAAAGGCTGATAAAACCTCCCACGCTTCGGTGAGCGAACATGAAACGTTTGTTTTTCTCATTACCGTTGCCATTCGTTCCTCCAAGATGTTCATGTTACTTGAAAGCATCTTTTGGTAAAGTCAAATCCCTTAAGCTAGACAGTCTGATTATAATCTGCCAGACGTAATTCGACGATCTCGTAAGTTAAGCGTAGTAACCACTATGAACGGAGATCGCAGGAACCTCATGTTCCAAAAACATATTGATGTTCTTTGGGTCATCATCAAAGACCAGTATTGGAACATATCCAGCGTCGATGATCTGGTTTAGAGCAGACAGTTTCATTTTTGACGATTGTTGGTGATCATCATTTGATCTCATAATCAATGCATCCCAAACAACCCCGTGTTTTCTAAGCCAATCAATAGTTTCTGATTGCACAGAATCTGGGCGAGCAGTAAGAATTATGGTTTTATGAGACTCATTAAGAAGGTTTATGAGTTTGACGCCGGAAATGATGGGTGGATCCTCTGTGCATGCAGAAAAGAACCCATTCCAATCTTTCTCCTCATCTCGTAAATAATGCTGGCGATGAGAAGCATCACTTATGACCCCATCAAGGTCAAAGATAACCACGTCATCGCCCTCATTTATTGTGGTACTCCATGTCCAATTAGGCATCAGTAGCGTCCATCGATCATAAGGAGATTATTCACAGTTGGTTCAATCCCGAAAATTCCCGCACTGTATTGGGATGCCAAAGTCGCCCTCTTTCAGTTTGCCGATCGCAGATTGTAAGTCATCGCGTTTCTTTCCGGTGACGCGTACCTGCTCTCCTTGTGTTTGAGATTGAAGCCCTTTGAAACCGAGAGCTTTTATAAACTTGTTTATTTCCTTAGCTTTTTCTGAGTTGATTCCAGAAGTTAAAACTACTACCTGCCTTCTTCTCCCCCCAGCAGAGTCTTCTGCAGTGAGATATTCGACGGCTTTCAATGAAATTTTCCGCCGAACTAGCTTCTCTTCTAAAACGGTTCGAAGCGCATTGAGTCGATCATCGGATGATGACTCAATCGTTATATGTTCTTCTGAGAGTTCTATCGAACTATCAGATCCTTTAAAGTCGTATCTTTGACTAATTTCTCTCGAAGCTTGATCAGTTGCGTTTCTCACTTCTTGCATATCAACAATCGATGTGACATCGAACGATGGCATTTCCAGCCTCCTCAGTAAGGGAATTCAAATGCTAGCTCAAATCCTAATTCCCCAGCTTCATGTTCCCTACTCTTTCTGAAAGTAACTTTTATGAATTTAAAACGGTTACTCAGTCTTTTGTCTGGCCACTATGGGTGGTATCTCGTTAGACTAACGCTAGTATCACCAGTTCAGGGTCGGTGCCCGAGTGGCCAAAGGGAACGGGCTGTAAACCCGTCGGCGTTAGCCTTCGGAGGTTCAAATCCTCCCCGGCCCACAAAATTTAAGAAGACAATATTGAACTAAATAATGCTGCTAGAACCTCACCCAAAGATTTCGCTTAAAGGGGAAAGATGAAATTCTCCAAAACGTCGATCAGCATTATCGCAACTTCCCTTCTTCTTTGTAATGCTATTTCGGCTTGCGCTGGGTCTTCCGAGAATCCTGTAGCTTCGTCTGGGACGAAAAATGCCGACGCTGGTGATGGCATGTTTCTTCAAGCGGAGGATGCCGAAAACCGCGCAACAGAGTTAGGTTGTTCAGGTGCTCATGAGCACCTAATAGATGGGAAGACATGGTACATGCCTTGCAGCGACCATGCAGAGTGGATGAGGTTGACTGGAGACAATCACGACCATGATAACGGGTCGGCACATGTTACCGATAAGGAATCCACGCACCATGATCATGACCATGACCATGACCACGGGAACTCAAATATGATGGAGGTCATTTCTCCTGATCAGGCTGATGTGCTAATTGAAATTGAATTTCGCGATGGGGAAGTGACTGCACCTGCAAATCGTGTTTCAAGCTCAATTGGCGACCGGATTGCATTCGCAGTCGTCTCAGATGTTGATGAATTCATACATGTCCATGGAGTTGACTTTATGGGTGTGATTTCCTCAAGTAGCTCCATAAATTATCTTGGCTTTACCATGGAAACTGCAGGAATCTTTGAAGTTGAATTTGAGAACTCAGGGGCATTCATTATTGAACTTTTGGCGGATTAATGATTCTTAATGCCCTTGGGCATGGTTTAGGGTCTCGAGGTGACCTGCCAATTCCCTTATGGCAATTTGCGTGGGCTGGGATAGCGGCATTAGTAATTTCTTTTCTTGCATTAGGGGTTTCGTGGCGACAACCGAAACTTTCCTACTTGCAGAAAGGAAAGGTTTCTGTCTCTTTAACCAAACTTCTTAAAGCCGGTGAGCCAGTTTTTCGGACCTTCTCGTTGGGGTTATTCCTGTTAGTTCTAATAGCTGGGCTCTTTGGAACTAATGACTCAGGACAGAATTTAAACCCAGTAACCCTCTACGTAATTTTTTGGGTTATCTTACAAATCCTTGTTTGTTTCCTAGGAGACATTTGGAGGATCCTAAGCCCATTTGACACCATAGCCCTCCTATTAGAGAGATGGGGTTTGACTAAAGATGCTGAAAGTCCTTCATGGAGTCATTGGATGGCGCCATTGGGGGCTTTGTGTTTTTTGTTTTTTGAGTTGATTCATCCCAATGGGGATTCACCGCTATTTCTTTCGCTGGGTATGTTGATCTATACATCTTGCCTTCTTGCCGGAGTGTTCCTTTGGGGCCGTGACTGGCTGATGGTCGGTGATACTTTCGCAGTTCATTTTCGATTGTTAGCAAAAATGGCTCCAGTGAACATTGAGAAGAAGTCGGTTAGTTTCAGAGTGCCGCTTAGTGGGCTATCAACTTACAGATTTACTGGAGCGGAGGTAGCGACACTGATGATTGTGTTAGGAGGAGTTACCTTTGATGGATTCGGCGAGTCAGAAATGTGGAGAGATTTTGTCGGAAGAAAATCTGATTGGGCGAATGCAGCCATCAGGCTATTTGGCCTTGTTGATTCGATAGGGATTATTACATTACTATTTCTCATTTCGGTAAGATTTATGGCAAATCTAACTGGCCAAAAACCAAAGCATTTAGCTAAGGTTTTTGCCCCTTCTCTGGTGCCCATAGTCTTTGGATACACCCTGGCCCATTACCTTCAGTTAGCTATTGACGAAAGTCAAACCTTTGTTTTTCATTTGTCAGACCCCTTAGGAAGGGGCTGGGATCTCTTCGGAGGAAGTGGCAGCCGAATTAATTTCAATGTAATTAATGCAGATCTCATTGCTTGGATACAGGCGATTGGTGTTGTCGTTGGCCATATAGCGAGTGTAGTAGTTGCCCATGATAGAGCTGTCAGTTCATTTCCAGCACGGGATGCTGTGCGCAGTCAATATGTGATGTTTCTCGTAATGGTTGTCTACAGTGTTCTCGGATTATGGCTACTTTTGAATGCATGATTCCTGACCCGCTACATTTCACAGACTTGAGGTTGGGACCGTACGCACATCGTGGCATCATGGCCAATAGCATTAGGAAACTATTAATGCTCCCTTAGCTCAGTCGGTAGAGCGTCTCCATGGTAAGGAGAAGGTCGAGAGTTCAATTCTCTCAGGGAGCTCAAATGTGCATTGCACCAAATCAAGGCGGCGTAGCTCAGTTGGTTAGAGCGCTCGACTCATAATCGGGAGGTCGACAGTTCAAATCTGTCCGCCGCTACAACTTTTTATTAAAAGGTAAACCTTTGTGAAGACTGGAGAAATCTATTGGAATTACGTCTCGCACGGAATGAAGATACTGAAGCTATAAGAGCGATATACAATAATGAAGTTTCTTCAGGGACTGCAACGTTTGATCTCAGTCCGAGAACATTGGACGAACAGCGTGAATGGATGACTGAGCGTTCAGGGGCACATGTTGTCTTAGTAGCAGAATCGAATGGAGAAATTGTGGGATTTGGATCTCTTTCTCGCTATATGAAACGGCCTGCATATAGCACTACCGTGGAGAATTCGGTTTATGTTCACCCTGAAAGTCAAGGACAAGGAGTTGGGGAAGCTCTATTAACCAAGCTTGTGGACCTTGCAGCAGAGCATGGGTTCCATACCATAATTGCTAGGATCGGTAGTGAGTCGGAGGGGTCTATAGGCCTTCATAGAAAAGTTGGATTTGAAGAAATAGGTCGTGAGCGTGAGATAGGGAGAAAATTCGGAAGATGGTTAGATGTTGTAATCATGCAGCGATTTCTTGTCGACCGAGATGGGTAAATTGTTCTAAGGATTTTTCATGATAGATAATAAATATTTTTTTGGTCTTCAATTAAGAGAGGGATTATTGAAGTATTCGGTGGTATCCTCGTGGGGTCGTCCATTAGGGCAGTGGCTCAATTGGTAGAGCACCGGTCTCCAAAACCGGCGGTTGGGGGTTCGAGTCCCTCCTGCCCTGCAAGTTTGTGTCTAGTAAAAATGTCATAAAAAGTTATAAACCAGCTAGATTTTAATAGCCCAGTAAGGAACTGAGTTATGTCTCTAAATCGTGAACAAAAGCGAGCACTCAAAAAACGCGGAGAGCTCGGAGAAGATGGTAGCCCTGTCGCGTCGAAACGGCAGCCCCCTTCACGGCAACAGACACAGGAACGTGTCGGTTTCCGTCGGTATGTTGGAGAAGTCCGAGCAGAGTTACGTAAAGTGGCATGGCCGACACGTGCTGAAGTTATCAATTATTCGATCGTTGTCTTTATAACTCTGGTGATCTTAACGACACTCATTGCGTTAGCAGACTGGGGTCTAGGCGAAGCACTACTTAAAATGTTCGAAAGATAAAAGAAACCGTAGAGAGAGAAAAATGAACGACATTGAACAAGAGAACTCGATTGATGAGGAAGAAGGGGACAGTCCTTCTACCTCCCTTATGACCGATTCTGTATCAGATCCTGAAGATGACCAAGTAGGAAATGGAGAATCTCAAGAAACTCCTGCTGTTCAAGAAGTCAGTTCAGGAGAAACTGAAACTACCATTAGCGACGAAATTGTTCTGGCTGATGACCTTGTCTATGAAAAAGATGAGGAACCTGCAAAGCCAGTTAGCCCCTATGACAAACCAGGAAAGTGGTACGTAGTTCATACTCAATCAGGTTATGAGAATAAGGTGCAAGGTAATTTGGCCCAACGTACAAAAGCGATGAACAAAGAGGACTACATTCACGAGGTTGTGATTCCGTTAGAGAATGTCGTTGAATTTAAACAAGGGAAACGAGTAGAAGTTCAAAAGAAGATGTTTCCGGGATACATACTTGTTCGTGCCCGAATGAATGATGAAGTATGGTCCGTCATACGTAATACCCCAGGTATCACTGGGTTTGTAGGAGCGGGGAATAAGCCAACTCCGTTACCGAGAAAAGAAGTGGAGAACTTCCTCGGTGTAAGTATCGACGGAGAAGGTCAACCTCTTAAGCGTGCTAAACCTCGAATGGGTTATGAGGAAGGCGAAACCGTTCGCGTCAAAGAAGGGCCATTTGCTGACTTCTCAGGTGAAATAATTGAGATTAACGAAGATCAATTGAAACTTAAGGTTTTGGTAAATATTTTCGGTCGCGAGACTCCCGTCGAGCTAGAGTTTGCACAAGTAGCCAAACTCTAGCCACTAAGAAATCAACAATAGTTAAGAGGAAGTGCTGTTGTTTTCTTCATCTCTTCCATTACGAAGTTAGTGCTTACGTCATAAAGGTCTACTTCCTCTATTAAACGTTTATAGAAGATATCGTAAGCTTCCATGTCTGGGACTACGACTCTCAACATATAGTCGACTTCGCCGCTTGTTCTGTATGCCTCGATGATTTCTGGAAACTTTCCTAACGCATTAGTAAATTGCTCCATCCAATCTGCGCTATGCCGGTTCGTGCGGATTTGGACCAACGCAGATACGGACAGATTAACGTCCTCAGGGTTTATCAAAGCAACCTTTCCAGTAATTACGCCGTCCTGCTCCAATCGTTGTATCCGTCTCCAGCATGGAGTTGGGGTGAGGTTGACTCTTTCTGCTATTTCTCGCGCTGGCATTGACGCGTCCTGCTGCAACAAGGCGATAATTCTTTTATCAATATGGTCCATATTGAAATAATAATTTAAAAATATCGAATATAAAAGAATATTATCTTATTTTATATAATCTAAGTGCAATTATTTAGATAAAGGTTGCATAGATGTTGTATTAGATTGAATTTGTGGCGTTCTCTAAATTCTTTACGAACCATCCAGCTTCAGTTGGAGAGACGTATTGGCAGCATTTTAAATTTGCTTTATATATCTTCTTTTCTTTGTTGAAAGCGGCTTTCGCTTGTCTGGTACATGCGATAATTCCTCCGCTCTTTCCCAGTACGGCTAGCTCTGAGATACGTAAGCTTCATCAAGGTATTGAAGCAAGGGATAGTGAAAGTAAGCAGGATAGTGAAAGTATCATTTTATTGAGCAGTATTGAATCACCGGCTCTTCAACCGCCAGAACAACTGACAACTCTGTAAACTTTTTTCTTCAGGTTGTTCTCTCCTGAAGAGTACGGCAAACTGGGCGACGGCGGACACACTTATTTCGGATAAAGTCGCTAGAGTTAAATGCGGATTGAATCAATCCAAACCACTAAACGATGAGCATCGTTAATTTAGGAGAAAGACAAATGGCAGAAAAGCAAGTTGCCGCGATAGTTAAAATTCAAATCCCAGCGGGCCAGGCTTCTCCTGCTCCACCTGTGGGTACTGCGTTAGGCCCCCATGGGGTTGCAATAATGGATTTTTGCAAGGAGTACAACGCAAAGACTGAAGATAAACGTGGACAGGTCGTCCCGGTTGAAATAACGATTTTTGAAGATCGTTCTTTCACATTTATTACGAAGACGCCTCCGACCTCATTCTTATTGCGTAAGGCGGCAGGTCTTGACAAAGCCAGTGAGAATCCTGGTAGAGAGGTAAGCGGTTTTGTTTCATTTGCGCAGATTACCGAGATAGCGGAAACCAAACTTCCAGATCTAAATACAGATGATATTGAGCAAGCAAAACTTCAGATTGCTGGCACTGCTCGGAGTATGGGGATAGAGGTTAAGTAAAGACTTCAAAACATAATGCCTGATTTGGAAACCTCGCTAAATCAGTTTGGCGAAAAAGAGGGAGAACCCAATTACGTACGCTCTATTTAGGCGTACTCATGAAAGGACTGGTTCGAATGAGTAATGGAAAAAGATATAACGAAGCTGTCAATTCATATGATCGTGAGAAATTGTATGAAGCTGATGAAGCCGTATCGATGTCAAAAAGAATGGCTACAGCTAAATTCGATGAAACGATTGAGCTGGTTCTCCGACTAGGTATTGATCCCCGCAAGGCCGAAGAAATGGTCCGAGGCACCGTGGTTCTTCCTTCAGGGACCGGGAAAGACGTTCGTGTGGCTGTCTTCGCTCAAGGGGAATCGGCTTTGATAGCGCGAGAAGCCGGAGCAAATATTGTGGGTGATTCTGATTTAGCTGAAGAGATAGAGAAGGGGATGCTTGACTTTGATGTTGTTATAGCTACTCCTGACATGATGCCAGTTGTAGGAAAGCTCGGCCGTACTCTTGGCCCTAGGGGTCTGATGCCAAACCCGAAAACAGGAACAGTTACAGATAATGTAGCCAAAGCTGTCGAAGAATTTAAGGGAGGTATGGTTGAGTACCGAACAGATAAATTTGGTAATGTCCAGATTCCGATTGGCAAAGCGAGTTTCGAAGAATCGGCACTCCTAGAGAACTTTAACGCCATACTTGAAGAGATTCATAGAGCTAAACCATCTGGCGCTAAGGGGAAATATATTAAGAAAGCTGTTGTTAGCTCAACTATGGGGCCTGGTGTGAAGATAGATGAGGGAAGTATCTAAGTATTTGACCTTCAGCCCGTCAACTCAGTGAATTTCTCTCTTTGAAGTTGGGTCACTGGGCAAGACCTTGTACCCTCCTTAGGACAACATAAGTTGCCGCAGACATTCGGTTCACCACAAGTGATTAAGAAAGAGAAATTCTTTGCCGGACGAGGTAAACAATCTGGGACTCTGGAGCGTTTGCTGTGAGGCAGCGCTCCATTTTGTTTTTAACAAGAAAGGAACCTCCTATGGGGGAGCCAAAAGCAGAAAAAGTTGCTGTAGTAGCTGAAGTACGAGAAAAATTTCAGACATCTGAAGCTGTAGTGCTGACTGAGTACCGCGGACTTAATGTCACCGACATGGCTGCTCTTAGAGATGCAATGAGAGAAGCTGGGGGAGAGTACAAAGTATACAAAAACTCTCTAGTGCGTTTTGCAGCGAAAGAACTCGATTTGGACATAGAGGAGTTGCTAGTAGGGCCAACAGCCATCGCATTTACAGGAACTCGACCAGATGGTGGAGATGCAGATGCTGTCTCAGTTGCGAAAGCTATAACAAACTTTTCCAAAAGTAATGAAAATCTTGTTATCAAAGGCGGGATGCTTGACGGGAAGCTTCTAACGACAGATGAAATTATTGCTTTATCTAAAATTGCTCCCCGTGATGAGTTACTCGCCAAACTAGCAGGAGGGATTGCTGCTCCCATGCAACAGATGGCGGGGTTACTCAATGCTATTCCGCAAAATTTTGCCTATGCGCTTTCAGCACTTATCGAATCACAAGGTGGTGCTGAAGAAGTAGAAACGTCTGAAGAGGCGGAAACGTCTGAAGAGGCGGAAACGTCTGAAGAGGCGGAAACGTCTGAAGAGGCGGAAACGTCTGAAGAAGCGGAAACGTCAGAAGAAGAGAATGCAGATCAAACTAGTGAAGAAAAATTAGAAGAAAAAACAGAAGACAAAGAAAAAGAAGACAATGAAACTACTGGTGAACCCAGTGATGAAGAGGAGAAATAACCCATGACTACCAAAGATGAAGTGCTTGAAGCAATTGCGAACATGAGCGTGCTTGAACTCAGTGAACTTCTTACAGAATTTGAAGAGAAGTTCGGAGTTACCGCTGCCGCTCCAGTTGCTGCCGTTGCAGCAGCAGCCCCTGCTGCTGGTGGAGATGAAGCAGCCGAAGAAAAAGATGCGTTTGACGTAGTGCTTACTGCAGCAGGCGAGAAAAAGATTAATGTGATTAAAGAAGTACGAGGCTTAACTTCACTTGGTCTTAAGGAAGCGAAAGAGCTTGTTGAGTCAGCTCCGAAAGCTGTCCTAGAAGGCGCATCGAAAGACGACGCTGAAAAAGCTAAGGAAGCTCTTGAAGGAGCTGGAGCTAGCGTAGAAATCCAATAAGAGGGTTGACGCCAGGTCTCGAAACGACGATTCTGAAAAGACACCCCGTAGCTAGAGAAGTTTGTTACGAAGTTCCTCAATATTTTCTTGGAAAAGACAAGAAGAATAGTTTGGCTTTAGCACAATCTTGACATAGACTACAGAGTCCCTGTTCGAAGTGCGTCTGACCTTGATCCCCGTTGATCGTTGTTTGCCGCGTCTAACCAAAAAATAAAAAGGAGTAGCTAAGCCCCTGCACTCTTTTCACAGATATTTAAATATCTTCAAGAAAACCCCGTCCAATCCGCACACAATTGAGGAGTGATCCTTGTCACCATCGCGAAATCGTTATTCCTTTGCAAATTTAACTGAAGTTCTTGATCTTCCCGATCTCCTAGCTGTCCAACGTGAATCCTTCAAATGGTTTCTTGAACAAGGCCTAGCAGACACTTTCCGAGATATCAGTCCCATCACGGACTTCTCTGAAACATTACAGTTAGAACTCGAGTTTGATCCAAGAGATGAAGACTTAAATCCGGGACCGAAACATACTGTCGCAGAATGCAAAGCAAACCAGATCAGTTACGCCGCACCTATTTTGGTTAGAGCTAGATTTGGAAATCGGGATACAGGTGAACTTAAGGAGCAAACAGTCTTCATAGGGGACTTCCCGATGATGACTGATAAAGGGACGTTCGTTATCAACGGAACTGAACGTGTCGTTGTTTCTCAACTTGTTCGTTCTCCAGGCGTTATCTTTCAACCAGGTGAACGGTATCGACTTCGAAATCTCGCACGAAATCAGTTGGTAACTGGAACTATCCACCCCTACAGGGGCGAATGGATTGAGTTCGATGTTGAGCAAAAGCCTGGTAAAGACCCCACAGCTGGGACACGAATCGCCAGAAAACGACGATTGAGCATCTTTACGCTAATCAGAGCTCTCGGCCTTGATGAAGAAAACGAACCGAACTTCCTTCCAAGATTTGTAGAGCATTTTGACTTTCTTGAACCCCAGTATTTAAAAGAACTTGAAAAGGTCTCTGACGAAAATAAACAAGAAGAGGCTCTTCTGGAAATCTATAAGAGGGTGCGTCCTGGGGAACCCCAATCAGTTGAAGCTGCTCGGAACTATTTCCGGAATGCCTTTTTCGAAAGTCGACGATACGACCTCTCACGCGTTGGTAGATACAAACTAAATCGTAAACTAGGTCCAGAAATTGACAAATTAGAGAAATTGTTTGGTGTAAAACTGGAACGGCCCGAAGAAGACGCTACTGTCTTGAGCCCATCCGAAGTTTTAGCTGCTTGCACGTATCTACTTCATCTAATGAAATTTGAACCCGGATACCGGCTAGATGATCAAGATCATTTCGCAAACCGGCGTATCCGAAGTGTCGGTGAACTTATTCAAAATCAAGTTCGAATTGGATTATCACGAATGGAACGCGTCGTCCGTGAACGTATGACGACTCAAGATGTTGAAGGAATTACTCCTACCTCATTGATAAATATCCGACCTGTTGTAGCTTCCATTAAGGAATTCTTTGGGACTTCCCAACTTTCGCAATTCATGGACCAGGTAAATCCACTATCTGGGTTAACCCACCGACGACGGCTTTCTGCCCTCGGGCCAGGAGGCTTATCTCGTGAACGTGCTGGGTTTGAAGTCCGCGACGTGCACTTCAGCCATTACGGCCGTATGTGCCCAATTGAAACACCAGAGGGTCCAAACATCGGATTGATAGGAGCTTTGGCAAGTTATGGGAAGGTTAACGATTTCGGTTTCATCGAATCGCCATACAGAGTTGTTAAAAATGGTCGTGTCACTGATGAAATTAGGTACCTAGCTGCAGATGAAGAAGAAGAGTACGTAGTGGCGCAAGCCAACGCTCCAATCGACGCCAAGGGTAAATTTATAAATGATCGCATTCTCGTAAGAAGATCTCCTCAAGCGGCAACACTTCAAGGCCTCAAAACAGCTCTTGAACAGGAAGTTTTCTTTGGAGCTACAACTGAAATTTCCTATGTTGCGGGAGAAGAAGTCCAACTCATGGATGTTTCACCACGCCAGATTGTTTCGGTAGCCACTGCTCTAATCCCGTTCCTAGAACATGATGATGCAAACAGAGCTTTGATGGGTGCAAACATGCAGCGGCAAGCTGTTCCATTAATTCAACCAGAAGCACCCTATATAGGGACAGGGATAGAGCAACGAGCAGCTTTTGACGCTGCTGATATGATCATCGCTGAAGGGCCTGGCGTTATTTCTAAGATCTCTGGAACACAGATGGTTGTGCAGTATGAAGGTAAACGATTAGGAACAAAACAATACTCGCTAAAGAAATTTCAACGTTCAAACCAAGATACCTGCGTGAACCAGAAGCCTCTTGTTAGGGAAGGCGACAAGATCGCTAAGGGCGATATCTTAGCTGACGGTCCGTCGACTGACCTTGGCGAATTAGCCTTAGGGAAAAACCTTCTAGTGGCTTTCATGCCATGGAAAGGTTACAACTTTGAAGATGCCATTATCATTAGCGAAAGACTCGTTAAAGATGATGTGCTCACCTCAATACATATCCACCAACACGAGGTAGATGCTCGAGATACAAAACTTGGCGCAGAAGAAATCACAAGAGACATCCCAAATATTTCAGAAGAAATGCTAGCCGACTTGAACGAAGATGGGGTAATAAGAATCGGAGCTGAAGTAGGCCCCGGAGATGTCCTTGTAGGAAAAGTTACGCCCAAGGGTGAAACAGAACTAACGCCAGAAGAGCGTCTTCTCAGGGCTATTTTCGGTGAAAAGGCCAGAGAAGTAAGAAACACTTCGCTAGTAGTTCCTCACGGTGAAACGGGCACGGTTATCGCTGTTGACATTTTTAAGCGTGATGGAGAACATGAAGCTGAATTACAGCCTGGTGTTAATGAGCTTGTCCGTGTCTATGTTGCTCAGAAACGTAAAATTAGTGTTGGTGACAAATTAGCTGGACGTCATGGGAACAAGGGAGTTATCTCAGTTGTTTTACCCGTTGAGGATATGCCATTTATGGAAGATGGAACACCTGTCGATATTGTGTTGAACCCTCTTGGTGTTCCATCAAGAATGAATATCGGACAGGTTCTAGAAGCTCATCTAGGTTATGCAGCTCGATGGGGGTGGGATGTCGCCGGAAATCGTGTAGGCGAAGACCCAATGGCAAACACTGAAAGAAAGACGCGCCCCAAGACCCGTCCTTCGACCTTTATTTCAACTCCGGTATTTGATGGGGCAAAATGGGACGAAACTGATCTTGCTGGGAAGCACCCCACTATCCAACAGATTTTTGAAAACTTAAATCCCGAATCCAGCAGTGGAGACCGAATGATAAAAACTGACGGTAAAGCTCAGCTTTTCGATGGCCGCTCAGGAGAACCATTCGATAATCCAGTAATGGTTGGTTTTATGTATATTCTAAAACTGCACCACTTAGTTGATGACAAAATTCACGCTAGATCCACAGGGCCATACAGCATGATCACTCAGCAACCACTAGGTGGAAAGGCTCAATTCGGTGGCCAGCGCTTCGGAGAGATGGAAGTTTGGGCGCTTGAAGCATATGGGGCGGCATATTGTCTACAAGAATTATTGACTACAAAATCCGACGATGTTCTCGGACGTATAAAAGTTTATGAGGCAATCGTAATGGGGCAAAATATACCCGAACCAGGTATCCCAGAAAGCTTTAAAGTCCTAATCAAAGAAATGCAATCTCTGTGCCTGAATGTTGAGGTCCTCGATCTTGAAGGAGCACAGATCGAAATGAGGGAAATAGATGAAGATGTCTTCAGAACGAGCGAAGAACTCGGGATAGACATCTCACGGCCAGAACGAGGATCTGATGAAGAAGATGCAGCACGAGAAGCAGCCCGTAGCGGCGGAATTCGATAGGTACGGAGGCTAGAAATAATGATTGATGTAAACGATTTTGACCAACTCCGCATTGGCCTTGCTACTGCCGATTCAATTCGAACTTGGTCCAATGGAGAAGTGAAGAAACCAGAGACAATCAATTATCGGACCTTGAAGCCAGAGAAAGACGGCTTGTTTTGCGAGAAAATCTTCGGACCGCAAAAAGACTGGGAATGCACATGCGGGAAATATAAACGTATCCGATTTAAGGGTATTATCTGCGAGCGATGCGGAGTTGAAGTTACACGTTCAAAAGTACGACGTGAACGCATGGGGCATATCGAATTAGCTGCTCCGGCTGTACATATATGGTATTTACGTGGAACCAGATCTTGGCTTGCTTACCTTCTAATGGGATTAGAACCCCGTGAGGAACTCAAAGCGAAACAGCTTGAGAAAGTGATTTATTTTGCTGCCAGCCTTGTCACGTGGGTTGATGATGATAAGCGGGACGAAGCTATTGCAGATCTCGAAACAGAAATGCTTGAAGAGAAAGAAGCAATCTACAAAGAACGAGATGAAAGGCTCCAAGAAAGACGACAAGATCACGAAAACGAGATAGCTGAGTTAGAAGAAGATGAGGCAAATGAAGCTGAGATTAAAGCAGTTTCCAGACAATTAAACAAAGACCTTGAAGCTATTACCGAGGAATACGAACTTGAAGTGGACTTGTGCGAACGTGCCTTCGAAGAGTTTAGAGGCTTGTTCCCGCGACAGATTATTGAAGATGAACTGTTGTGGCGTGAACTAGTAGACCGTTACGGTGAATACTTCGAAGGCGGCATGGGCGCTGATGCCATTGCTCAGCTTGTAGAGCGTCTCGATTTTGATGAGGAAGAAATAAAACTACGTGAGGCTATAGACCCTCCGGCAGGTCAAAAACCACTTTCTGCCCAAAGAAAACAAAAGGCAATAAAGCGACTCAAAATAGTATCTTCCTTTAATCGGCGAAATGAGAAAGGAAATCGAGTTAACAGCCCAAGAGCTATGATTCTCGATGTTGTCCCCGTCATTCCGCCAGAACTCCGCCCTATGGTTCAATTAGACGGTGGACGTTTCGCCACTTCAGATCTCAATGACCTTTATCGTCGGGTAATCAATAGGAATAACCGTTTAAAGCGATTGCTAGACCTTGGTGCTCCGGCAATCATTGTAAACAATGAAAAAAGAATGCTCCAAGAAGCAGTTGATGCCCTATTTGATAATGGTCGACGAGGCCGCCCAGTAACTGGACCTGGAAACCGACCACTCAAGTCTTTGTCTGACATGCTTAAAGGAAAACAAGGACGCTTCAGGCAGAATCTGTTAGGGAAACGTGTCGACTATTCAGGCCGATCCGTTATCGTTGTTGGACCTTCACTCAAGCTTCACCAGTGCGGATTGCCTAAATTAATGGGGCTTGAACTATTTAAGCCATTCGTTATGAAACAGCTTGTTGCTGACAATCTGGCTCCAAATATTCGATCAGCTAAGCGTATGGTCGAACGTCGACGCCCTGCTGTTTGGCCTATCCTTGATGAGGTGATTAAGGAACATCCTGTGCTTCTTAATAGGGCTCCTACATTGCATCGTTTAGGGATTCAAGCTTTTGAGCCAGTTCTAGTTGACGGCAAGGCAATTCAGCTACACCCACTCGTTTGTACCGCATTTAACGCTGACTTTGATGGCGATCAAATGGCAGTTCATCTTCCATTATCGGCAGAGGCTCAAGCTGAAGCAAGGGTATTGATGCTTTCTATCAACAATATTCTTTCTCCTGCGAACGGGAACCCGTTGACAGTTCCCACGCAAGACATGATCATCGGAGCGTACTACTTAACTGAAGAGATCGATGGAGGAAAGGGAGAAGGAAGAACCTTCCGACGTATAGACCAAATAGAACGGGCGCTTGAAGCGAAAGAGGTTGAACTACATTCAAAAATCACTTTCCGCTCACCTCGAACATTGAAAACTCCAGCGAATGGGAAAGCAGCTGAATATCATGTAACCACCATCGGCAGGGTTTTATTTAATCATGCCCTCCCAGAGAGTTTTCCCTGGGTAAATAACAGTGTGACTAAGCGCGAAATGGGAGGGATCGTAGAAGATTTAGCCCGTAATTACCCTAAGTCGACAGTCTCACAAAGCTTGGACCAGCTTAAAGACTTGTGCTTCTTTTGGGCTATGAAATCTGGTGTAACTGTCTCTGTGGATGATGTGAAGACACCTGCTACCAAAAAAGGTATTTTGGAGAAGCATGAGAAAGAAGCTGAGAAAGTTGAGAATCAATTCCGCCGCGGAATTATCACTGACGGTGAGCGACGCCAAAAGGAAGTAGAAATTTGGTCTCAAGCTACAGAAGAAGTGAAAAACGATATGGAAGCGGGATTAAAAGAAGAAACTTTTAATCCGATTGACATGATGGTTGGTTCCGGAGCCCGAGGAAACATGATGCAGGTAAGGCAGATTGCCGGTATGCGTGGCTTAGTAGCGAACCCCCGTGGAGATATGATTCCACGACCAATTAAAAGCAACTTCCGCGAGGGGCTTTCTATGCTCGAGTATTACATCGCTACTCCCGGAGCAAGAAAAGGTCTCGTAGATACTGCCCTTCGGACTGCTGACTCCGGATATTTGACCAGACGATTGGTAGATGTCGCTCAAGAAGTAATCATTAATACTGAGAACCCTTTTGAAGATGGAAAGATACCTCCTTCCTCTTGGATCGAAGACATCTATCCTGAAGACTTCTATAGGGATAGCGAAGGCAATTATGTTGGTACAGAGCCGACTAGTCCTACGGACAGAAAAGAAAGGGCGCATTTAAAAACTCGTCTCTATGGCCGAATTCTTGCTGAAGATGTCACACTTTCAGGTGGCACAGTCTATGAACAAGGCACGATGATCACCGAAGAAGTAATGAATCTTATGGCGGAAGATACGGATACCACTAGAGTCCGTTGCCTTACGCCTCTTACCGATGAAAGTGAACAAGGAATTTCTATCGCTAGTTACGGGATGTCTATGGCCACGGGAACCCTGATTGAAATTGGCGAAGCTGTTGGTGTTATCGCTGCGCAGTCAATTGGTGAGCCTGGTACACAGTTGACGATGCGTACCTTCCATACCGGAGGTATTGCTGGAAAAGACTTAGCTGGTGGTCTTCCGAGGGTGGTTGAACTTTTTGAAGCTCGAACTCCAAAAGGAGCGGCGACGTTGGCTCGAACATCTGGAGTGATCAGAATCGCCGATGATGATGCTCGAAGCCGAACTGTAATCATTGTCAACGATGATGGTGAAGAGGATGTCTATGACAAGATACCGATTGAAGCGCGACTCGAAGTCACAGATGGGCAAGAAATTGCAGCAGGTGAACCTATCATCGAAGGGCCTAGAGACCCTAAGGAACTCCTTGAAATTCGCGGCATGAGAGAAACTCAACGGTATCTCGTAGAGCAAGTTCAAAGCGTATATAGAGACCAAGGTGTTTCAATCCACGATAAACACATTGAACTTATCGTTCGACAAATGACAAAGCGTGTTCTCGTCCAAGAACCAGGAGATTCAGATTTCCTACCCGGTGAAAGCATCGATAGGCGAGTCTATGTTGAAGCTAATCGTGAACTAGTGGAAGCTGGGAAAAAACCAGCAGAAGCTCGTCCGCAGCTAATGGGTATAACGAAGGCCTCTTTGGCAACAGATTCTTGGTTATCTGCAGCTTCATTCCAAGAAACTACCCGTGTGCTAACGGAAGCAGCTATCGAATCCCGATCCGACAACCTTGTCGGCCTTAAAGAAAATATAATTATCGGTAAACTCATCCCAGCCGGAACCGGCCTAGGGCAATATAGGGACTTTGAAGCAGATGCACCTGACTATGCTCCGATGGAGTTCTATTCATCTGATGAAGACGGAGATGAAGACCTTTCGGAATGGTTAGCATCCCAACCAGAGTTCCAGGAGCCCGAAGAAATTGGTGATCCGAAAGAAAATAGTGAAGTGACAGAATTAGAAACGCCTACAGCTCCAGAAGAGTTCATTGGCTGAAGAAAAGTTTCTAAAAAATCTTCCTAAGAACTCCTTTCTGGGGTGTGGACTGGCTTAAACACTCGTAGGCTGGTTTGCTGGCTGTAAAATATCTTTGCAGTCGACTTGAAGACAAAAGGCTAAAACGGCCTGGAGAAAAAATTGCCTACAATTCAACAACTTGTCCGTAAGGGTAGAGACTCTAAGTTCCGGAAGGAAAAAACACCTGCGCTTAAAGGAGCCCCCCAAAGACGTGGTGTTTGTACGAGGGTTTATACGGCGACGCCTAAAAAGCCTAACTCAGCTCTTCGAAAGGTTGCTCGTGTGCGATTGACAAGTGGTGCAGAAGTCACCGCGTATATTCCTGGTGAGGGCCACAATTTGCAAGAACACTCAATTGTTCTTGTTCGCGGTGGCCGTGTAAAGGATCTTCCTGGGGTACGTTATAAAGTCATTCGCGGCACATTAGATACAGCGTCAGTGCGAGATCGAAAACAATCTCGAAGCCGATACGGTGCGAAGAAAGATTAGGAAGTAGACAGAAATGCCGCGTAAAGGACCACCCACGAGAAGAAGCCTCCAACCGGATCCCATCTATGGATCTACCCTTGTAACCCAGCTTGTTAACAAAATACTCCAAAGAGGAAAACGGTCTGTAGCCGAACGTATCGTTTACGATGCGCTAAAAACAGTTGAAGAAAAAACAGGATCAGACCCTATCGATACTCTTAAAAGAGCTATAGAAAATGTTCGACCCCAACTTGAAGTTCGAAGCCGGAGAGTAGGTGGAGCTACTTATCAAGTGCCCGTAGAAGTTCGTCCAAGAAGAGCAACGACTCTGGCCATTCGGTGGATTGTGAGCTTTGCACGTGACAGACGAGAGCGAACAATGGCAGAACGCCTCGCAAATGAATTGCTAGATGCCTCAAATGGGCTTGGAGCAACAGTGAAACGCAGAGAAGATACACACAAAATGGCTGAAGCAAACAAGGCGTTTGCTCATTATCGCTGGTAAGTGGTCTCTTACAAGATGGAAACAGTTCACTAATATATATTTGGAACTAATTCTCCACTGATGAACAAGGAAAAGTGAAATAACGATATGGCACGTCACCCTTTAGAAAAAACACGGAATATCGGCATCATGGCGCACATCGATGCTGGAAAAACTACAACCACTGAACGCATTCTCTATTACACAGGGCGCTCGTATAAGATCGGCGAAGTTCATGATGGCGCTGCCACTATGGACTGGATGGAACAGGAACAAGAACGTGGCATTACGATTACCTCAGCCGCAACTACTTGCTACTGGAATGACCATCGCATCAATATAATTGACACACCTGGCCACGTTGACTTCACGGTAGAGGTAGAGAGGTCCCTTCGTGTTCTAGATGGAACTGTCGCAGTCTTTGATGGTGTTGCTGGGGTGGAACCACAATCTGAGACGGTTTGGAGACAAGCTGAAAAATACAGTGTGCCTCGTATGTGTTTTGTAAACAAGATGGATAGAACAGGAGCGGACTTCTATTTTGTTGTTGACACTATAAAGGAACGTCTAACAGAAAATTATGTAGTACTTCAATTGCCTATAGGTGCAGAAGCAGACTACCAAGGTGTTGTCGACCTTATTACTATGAAGGCGCTTATCTGGCAGGGTGAAGACCTCGGAGCTTCATGGGATGAAGTTGATATTCCTGATGACCTTGTAGATAAAGCAGAAGAATACCGCGAGATGATGCTTGACAAACTATCCGAGTTTGATGAAGTAATTATGGAAAAATACCTCGAGGAGCAAGAAATAACCGAAGAAGATTTAAAGAAAGCTGTTCGCGAAGGAACATTACAACATGGTCTGGTTCCTGTACTCAATGGAACCGCCTTTAAAAACAAAGGGGTTCAGCCCCTTCTCGACGCGGTAGTTGACTACCTTCCTTCACCTCTTGATGTCCCTGAAATAATTGGAACAAGTGTTAAGGGAAGCGAAGAAGTAACTCGGAAGGTATCCGATGATGAACCTTTCTCAGCGCTAGCTTTTAAAATTATGACAGATCCGCATGTCGGCCGACTGGCGTTTTTCCGCGTGTACTCAGGTTCTTTGGAGAAAGGGTCACAGATTCTGAATCCTCGTACCGGAAACAAAGAACGAATGGGGCGTATTCTCGAAATGCATGCAAATGACCGTGAGGACGTTGATGCTGTATACACCGGAGACATAATGGCGGCAATAGGAATTAAAGACGTGCGCACAGGCGATTCCCTTGTAGCAATTGACAAACCCCTCATTCTCGAAGAGATGACATTCCCTGACCCCGTGATTGACGTAGCAGTTGAACCGAAATCCAAGGCTGATCAAGAGAAATTATCTAAAGCTCTAATGGCTCTTTCCCAAGAAGACCCTACATTCCGGGTTCATACTGACCAAGAAACAGCGCAAACGATTCTTTCAGGGATGGGAGAGCTCCACTTAGAAGTCCTAGTTGACAGAATGCTTCGAGAGTTTAATGTCGATGCCTCCGTTGGGAAGCCACAAGTTGCTTATCGAGAAACAATCACAAAAGAAGTCACAACGACCTACACTCACAAAAAACAAACAGGAGGGTCGGGGCAATTCGCTGAAGTCGAAATTGATGTACGGCCTGCGAAACCCGGTGAAGGGTATACATTCGATGACAATATTTCTGGCGGACGAATCCCCAAGGAATATATTCCAGCTGTAAATGCAGGAATCAAAGACGCCATGACTTCCGGCGTCCTAGCAGGATTTCCTGTTGTTGACATTCAGGTCGAACTAAATGACGGAAAATTCCATGATGTCGATTCTTCCGATATGGCATTCAAGATTGCCGGGACAATGGCATTCAAAGAAGCCGCACGGAAAGCTAAACCAGCGCTACTGGAACCAATTATGGCTGTAGAAGTAGTAACACCAGATGACTACCTTGGAGGGGTCGTCGGGGATTTAAATAGTAGGCGTGGCCAAGTACAAGGAACTGAACAGCGCGGCAATAATCAAGTAATAAATGCTCTAGTTCCTTTGTCCGAAATGTTTGGATATGTCGGGGATTTGCGTACCATGTCATCAGGAAGAGCAAATTACACAATGCAATTCGATTCCTACCAACAAATGCCAGCAAGTGTGCAGGAGGAGGTTGTTACTCGCTTACGTGGTGAGTGACTTTGCAGGGATTGTCATAAAATGAAATTGCACAGCTAGAGTTAATAGCCGTGCATTAGTTTGGTGGTTTACCACCAGTAAAGAAAATACAAACCCGGATGAATACCGGTTTATTAGAAAGAACCTGAGGAAAATACAATGGCCAAGGAGACGTTCGAGCGAACTAAACCTCACGTCAATGTGGGGACGATGGGTCACATCGACCACGGAAAGACGACACTAACAGCTGCAATCACTAAAGTACTTAGTGAAAATGTTGCAGGAAGTCAATTCACTGAATTTGAGAATATTGATAAGGCGCCTGAAGAACGTGAACGAGGTATCACGATCAATGTGGCTCACGTAGAGTACGAAACGGACAACCGTCACTATGCTCACGTCGATATGCCCGGTCACGCTGACTACATCAAAAATATGATTACGGGCGCTGCTCAGGTCGATGGGGCTATCCTCGTCGTTTCTGCTGCTGATGGCCCAATGCCTCAAACCCGTGAGCATGTCCTTCTTGCTCGACAGGTTGGAGTTCCCAAAATTATTGTTGCTCTTAACAAAGTCGACATGGTTGACGATGATGAGCTTATAGAGCTAGTTGAAATGGAAGTCAGAGAACTTCTGGATGAATATGATTTCCCAGGAGACGATACTCCGATTTATCCTGTGTCAGCACTCAAGGCACTTGAGGGTGATGCTGATGCTGCTACTCAGATCCTTGAACTGATGAGTCAGGTAGACGAGTACATTCCGCTTCCTGAACGGGATGTTGACAAGCCATTCCTTATGCCCATTGAAGATGTTTTCTCCATTACTGGTCGAGGGACTGTAGTAACAGGGAAAATTGAACAAGGTGTAGTTCATACCGGTGACTCCATCGAGATTATCGGGATAAAGGAAACACAAACGACAACCTGTACCGGCGTTGAAATGTTCCGTAAATTACTTGATGAAGGACAGGCTGGAGATAATATCGGTGCTCTTCTTAGAGGAATTGAAAAGGAAGAAGTGAGCCGAGGTCAAGTACTTGCAGCTCCTGGAAGCATTACGCCACATACAAAATTTGAGGCAGAAGTATATGTGCTGTCTAAAGAAGAAGGTGGCCGTCATAAGCCATTCTTCTCCAATTACCGCCCACAATTTTATTTCCGGACAACAGATGTCACTGGAACAATTAATCTTCCAGATGGGACTGAAATGTGTATGCCAGGGGATAACACCAAGATGGACGTTGAGCTCATCGCCCCAATAGCTATGGACGAAGGACTTCGCTTTGCTATTCGAGAAGGTGGAAGAACCGTAGGTGCTGGTGCCGTTACAAAGATTGTCGAATAAGAGAGAAATCTGAATGGCATCGGGTCAAAAAATTAGAATTCGATTGAAAGCATATGACCACGAAGTCATCGATCAATCAACGAGAAAGATTGTTGAAACAGTAAAGAGAACAGAGGCCAACATTCGTGGCCCTATACCTCTCCCTACTGAGAAACACCGTTTCACGGTTATTCGATCTCCACATAAGTACAAGGATTCAAGAGAGCATTTTGAAATGCGAATTCACAAAAGACTGCTTGATATTCTTGAACCTTCGGCGAAAACAGTTGATTCGCTTCAACGTCTTGATTTACCCGCCGGGATCGACATAGAAATAAAGATTCAACAGTCTTAACCCGACTAATCATCAGAAATTCTAGGCTTTGTCAAGGCGCGAGTATTCGTGCTTCTTCACTTATGTCAACAGATCTCTTACCTTTCGCTACCTTGCATTATCTAACCGAGTGAAGGGTTGGAGGTTATCACATGTGTCGATATGATTGACCCCTGTGTGGTGGCAAAATTTGTCACTCAATTGACGTCCAAGAAAGCCGTCAGTTTTGATCGGAACTACTTGGCAAATCTGAAACAGGCGCCCTCTAAGAGAGTTACGTAGAGCGTGTCTCAGATGGCTTCGGCCACAGAGATAGAACTAGAAGAAAGAACTCGAGGGTTACCTCATGACGAGCAAGGCAATAGTTGCCCAAAAAGTCGGTATGACTCAGATCTGGGATGAAGATAATCGTGTTGTTCCTGTAACAGTCCTCCGAGTACCTCCTTGCCGTGTTGTCCAGATCAAAACTGAACTTAATGATGGTTACAACGCTTTACAGGTCACCTTTGGCGAAGTTTCACCACAAACACTAAATCAACCCACAATGGGACATTTTGATAAAGCTGGAGTCGAACCAGGAAAAAAACTTCTTGAACTTCGACTAGATGAAGTCGACCAATATGAAATTGGCCAAAAAATCGGCGTAGACATTCTTGGGAAAGGTGAACTCGTAGACGTTACTTCAGTTAGCAAGGGAAAAGGATTTGCGGGTGTTATGAAAAGGCATGGATTCGCAGGGCAAAGAGCTAGTCATGGAGCTCATAAAGTTCACCGGAAACCTGGAGCTATTGGCCAATGCGCAACACCGTCTAGAGTCTTTAAAGGAAAGAAGATGCCTGGGCGAATGGGTTCCCAGAAAACCACGATTCTGAATCTAGAAGTCGTCCAATCCAACGATGAAGAAGAAACTCTCCTTCTCAAAGGGTCGGTTCCAGGACCACGTGGTGCAACAGTTTTGATTCGTAATGCAGTTAAGGCATCACCTGTAGGGGGAGAGAGCTAATGGCCACGACTGATGTTCTTAAAGTTACCGGTGGGAAAGCAGGAAGCATTGAGCTTGACGATGTCATCTTTGGAATTGAACCGAACGTTTCGGTGATGCATCAGGTTGTGAATGCTCAATTAGCTACGAAACGCTCTGGAACGCATAGTACAAAAACTAGAGCTGAAGTTAGAGGCGGCGGTGCAAAACCCTGGAAACAGAAGGGAACTGGCCGTGCAAGAGCAGGATCATCAAGGATTCCTCAATGGCGTGGAGGCGGTGTCGCCATGGGCCCCAAACCAAGGGATTACTCACAGAAAACACCAAAAAAAATGAAACGTCTGGCCTTATACTCGGCGCTATCGGATAGAGCCTCGGAAAATAATGTTCTCGTAGTAGACAATTGGAGCTTTGAAAATCCTAAAACTAAAGATGCGAAGGAAGCTTTGAGTTCCATCGGCGCTGAAGGAAAAGTCCTCCTCGTTGTAGACGATTCAGATATCAATGTATGGAAAAGTTTCCGGAATCTAAGCAATACACATGTGATCTCTCCTACTCAACTCAACGTATTTGATGTTCTATCAAACGATGTGATCGTATTTACCAAAGAGAACCTTCCCACAAGTGCGGCAGGAACGAATCCAAAAAGCAAGACTGCAGATTCCGATGAAGATGAATCGGAGGACTCATGAGCGATAATCGTGACATTATTGTAAAGCCAATCGTAAGTGAAAAGTCATACGAGCTTTTAGAACGGAATGTCTACACGTTTGAAGTGAATCCTGACGCGACGAAGCCACAGATAAGAAATGCTGTTGAAAGTATCTTTGGTGTCCGAGTTTTGAAAGTGAACACTTTAAACCGAAAAGGAAAACGAAAAAGAAACAGGCGGAACTTCTCTTATGGCCGTCGATCTGATCAAAAACGAGCCCTTGTCACCCTTGCTGAAGGTGACTCTATCGAACTGTTTGACGTATAGGAATTATTATGGCAATACGAAGACGCAAACCAACAAGCCCAGGGAGACGATTTCAGACTCAAGCTGACTTTTCTGAAATTACCAAGAGTTACCCTGAGAAGTCACTTACTACTAGTAAATCTAAAACTGGTGGAAGAAACAATTACGGTCGGAAAACTTCACGCCATCGGGGCGGCGGGCATAAACAATTGTACAGAAAAGTCGATTTTCGCAGAGATAAGGCTGGGGTCCCAGCAACAGTCGCAGCGATAGAATATGACCCAAATAGGACATGCCGTATTGCTCTGCTTCATTACCATGATGGTGAGAAAAGGTATATTCTTGCGCCAAATACATTGGTAGTTGGGGATGTTCTCCGTTCTGGCCAAGGATCAGAGATACGTCCAGGGAATGCGTTACCCCTTCGGTATATACCAGTCGGTACAGTACTTCACAATATTGAACTACGACCTGGTGGTGGTGGGAAACTAGCCAGAAGTGCAGGGTCTAGTGTCCAGCTCGTTGCTAAGGAAGGGGCTTATGCCACACTTAGGCTCCCTAGCACTGAAATGCGTAGAGTTCCTATTGACGTAATGGCGACTGTCGGTTCGGTCGGGAACGCAGAACATGAACTAATAAAAATCGGTAAAGCCGGGCGGAATAGATGGAAGGGGAAGCGGCCACAAACCCGTGGTGTAGCTATGAACCCTGTCGATCACCCTCATGGTGGGGGTGAAGGTAAGACTTCGGGTGGACGCCATCCCGTTTCACCATGGGGGAAACCCGAAGCGCGAACAAGGAAAAAGAAGAAACAGTCTCAACAGCACATTGTTCGAAGACGTCGTACTCGAGGGTCACGAAGGTAAAGGATTTAACATGCCAAGAAGTCTCAAAAAAGGTCCATTCGTGGATGGTCACTTACTTAAGAAAATTGACGTCCTTAACTCTTCTGGATCTAAAGAAGTAATAAAGACATGGTCGCGCCGTTCCACGATTATCCCTGACATGATTGGTCATACTATTGCTGTACATGATGGCCGAAAACATGTTCCGGTTTACATCACAGAAACTATGGTTGGTCATAAGTTGGGCGAATTTGCACCAACTCGAACCTTTAGGTTCCATGCTGGCCAAGAACGTGGGGTTAATCGGTAATGTCAGTAGTTAAGACCAATGAGCGTCCAGGTACAAGAGCTCAAATTAAGCATGTCCGATCTTCGGCATATAAAGCACGAGAGGTCCTTAACCTCGTTCGCGGCAAGTCATTTCAAGAAGCATCAGACCTATTGCTATTCTCTGAACGAAGAATTAGTGACACAATTCAAAAATGTTTGAATTCTGCCGCTGCTAATGCTGAGAATAATGATGGTATCCCATCTGATGAACTCTATATAACCGCATGTTATGCCGACGAAGGGCCGACTATGAAAAGGTGGCGCCCAAGAGCTCGAGGGCGTGCTACACGAATTCGAAAACGAACCTGTCATATTACAGTGATTCTTGCTAGGTATACTCCCGAAGAACTTGAAGAAATAAGAATGCGTGCGGAGTTGAAGGGATCTTCAATGGCACCGAGCGCTGCAGAATCACGACGCCGAAGAGTCGAGAAATCAAAAGAAACCACACAAGCCGGCGAAGATGAAGAACTCCTCGAGCAAGAGGAAGAAATTCAAGAGGAAGAAATTCAAGAGGAAGAAGCTCAAGAGGAAGAAGCTCAAGAGGAAGAAGCTCAAGAGGAAGAAGCTCAAGAGGAAGAAGCTCAAGAGGAAGAAGCTCAAGAGGAAGAAGCTCAAGAGGAAGAAGCTCAAGAAAGTGATGAGTCGGCCCCCTATGGAGCGGGATCTTCCCTTGCATCAGATGATGGATCTCAACCCTCAGAAGAATTCCAAATTAAAGCAAAGGTAAGCTCCAAGATCTATCACCCTCCAGAATCTCCTTTCTATTCAAGGACCAAAGCTGATGTTTGGTTTACTACATCGGACGTAGCGGAAAAAGCTGGATTTTCTTTGCCCGCGAGTATGCAAGATAGCGATGAAGGTCAATCACCTTCAGATAATGGAGATGAGAAGACAGGTGAAGATAGTGAATCTGAGGAAGGTGAATAATGGGTCAGAAAGTTAATCCATACGGGTTTCGACTTGGAGTAACAACCGATTGGAAGTCGAGATGGTTTGCTGATCGTGAATATGCTGATTTTGTCATTGAGGACTGGAAGATACGTGATTTCCTTATGACGGAACTCCCGCATGCCGCTATTTCGAGGGTCGAAGTCGAGCGAACAGGAAACCGAGACAAGCTCCGTATCGATGTCCATACTGCAAGACCAGGAATAGTGATCGGCCGAAAGGGCGCAGAAGCAGACCGCCTTCGTACAGGCCTGACAGAAATAACAGGGAACCCAAAAGTCCAATTAAATATTCAAGAGATCAAACAGCCTGAGTTAGATGCTGCATTGATAGCTCAAGGAGTAGCAGACCAACTCGCTGGACGAGTTGCTTTCAGAAGAGCTATGAAACGTGCTGTTCAGAATGCCCAAAAGGCAGGAGCTCTGGGTATCAGAGTTCAATGTTCAGGACGCCTAGGGGGAGCCGAAATGTCCCGATCAGAATGGTATCGCGAAGGTCGTGTTCCGCTTCATACACTCCGAGCAGATATAGATTATGGCTTTAGGGAAGCTCACACTACCTACGGTAGAATTGGGGTGAAGGTCTGGATTTACAAGGGGGATATTCTCCCATACAAAGTTCAAGCCGAAGAGAAAATTGCAAAAGAAGCTGCGATGGCTGTCGGGGAGACATCAGGTCCGAGTCACCCAAAGCAAGTAGTTTCTTCGTCCGCTGCACGAAACAAGCCTTCAAATGAAGAAGAATCAACAGAATTAGCCCCACTGGTTCAGGAAGCTGATCCTGAATTTGAGAAATTACTAGATGAAGAAGAGCAAATCGCTCGTCTGACAAACGAAAAACACCAGACACCGACATTCCGACCAGGGGAGGCAGACTAATGCTTATGCCGAAAAAGGTAGCGCATCGGAAGCACCACCGTGGCCGGATGAAAGGCAACGCAAAAGGCGGAAACCAAGTCGTTTTTGGTGAGTTTGGTATTCAAGCACTGGAGCCTGGATGGATTACAGCGCGCCAGATTGAAGCTGCTCGTATCGCTATGACACGTCATATTAAACGAGGAGGAAAGGTCTGGATAAATGTCTTCCCCGATAAGCCTGTAACTGAGAAGCCAGCGGAAACTCGGATGGGCTCGGGGAAAGGAAACCCTGAACGCTGGGTAGCAGTTGTTCGTCCAGGAAAAGTCCTCTTTGAACTCTCCTATAGTGACGAAAAAGTTGCTCGAGAAGCGATCGACCGAGCTATTCAGAAACTTCCAATCAAAGCGAAATTTGTTGTCCGTAAGGAGGGTTTCTAATGGCAAAGGGGAAAGCACTTAAGGAATTGAGTGACAGTGACCTTATTGGCACTCTGAATGACTCCAAAGAAGAGCTGTTTAATCTTCGGTTCCAGCTCGTTACTGGACAACTAGATAATTACAGCCGGATAAAAGAAGTAAAAAAAGATGTTGCTAGAGCAATGACAGAACTTCGAGAACGAGAGATAACTGCAGCCGAAGAGTTGGAGAAGAGTAATGACTGAAGAAAATACCCAGCGACCAAACAGGCGTAAAGTCCGCGAAGGACTCGTTGTCTCTAATGGTATGGACAAGACAGCTGTTGTAGCGATAGTAGACCGTGTTCGTCACCGGAAATACAAAAAAACGCTTCAGAGGACAACGAAGTTATTTGTCCATGATTCAGAAAACGACCTGAATGTAGGAGATCGTGTCCGAATACAGGAAACTCGTCCGCTATCAAAGAAAAAACGCTGGCGCCTGGTGGAGATATTGGAGCGTGCACGATGATTCAGCAAGAATCAAGATTAAAGATCGCTGACAACTCCGGCGCTAAAGAGGTTCTATGTATTAAAGTCCTCGGAGGCTCTAAGAGGCGCTATGGAAGTATCGGCGACGTCTTCGTAGCTACAGTTAAGGATGCTATCCCGGGCGCTCAAGTCAAAAAAGGCGACGTTGTAAAGTGCGTCGTTGTTCGCACAAAGAAAGAATGCCGTCGTCCAGATGGTTCGTATATCCGTTTCGATGAGAACGCTGCTGTTCTGATTAACGAAGCTAGCCAACCTAGAGGAACTCGTATTTTTGGTCCGGTAGGTCGTGAGCTGAGAGATAAGCAATTTATGCGAATTGTTTCTTTGGCACCGGAGGTGTTGTGAAATGAAAATTAGAAAAGGCGATAAAGTCATCGTCCTCTCAGGAAAAGATAAGGGTAAAGAAGGAGAGGTTTCCTTCGCCTCCCCTAAGGATGGCAGAGTTATCGTTGACGGTGTTAATATTTCCAAAAAGCATCAAAAACCGACAAGGGAAACGATGCAGGGCGGCATTATCGACAAGGAGATGCCGATTAACGCGTCGAATGTAGCGATCATCAGCCCACAAGATGGGAAACCAACTCGAGTTGGCTACCGGATTGCCAATGACGGTTCAAAAGTAAGGATTTGTCGTCGGACAGGAGCTGATCTCTAATGGCTACCATCCAAAAACCTCGTTTGAAGGACAGGTACCTAACTGAAATTCGACAGTCGTTACAGACTAGTTTAGGAAAATCAAACATTATGGAAGTTCCTAAAGTTTCGAAAATTGTCGTCAACATGGGAGTAGGCGAAGCGGTAACACGATCAGCTGCCCTCGAAGGTGCTATCGAAGATCTCGCTGTAATCACTGGACAGAGACCGATGATTACCAGAGCAAAAAAATCTATCGCTGGCTTTAAATTACGCGAAGGAAATGCAATCGGGGCGAAAGTAACTTTACGAGGCGACCGAATGTATGAATTTCTTGACCGATTAATTAGTCTAGCGATTCCGCGAGTCCGAGATTTTCGCGGGCTCCCATTAAAGTCTTTTGATGGACATGGGAACTACACATTTGGTGTGACCGAACAGTTAATATTCCCAGAAATTGAATATGACAAAATCGACTCAACCCGTGGCATGGACATAACCATTGTCACTACAGCAAACAATGATCAGGAAGGGCGAGCGCTATTAGATTCGTTCTCATTTCCATTCCGAACTGAAGGAAATTAGCAATATGGCAAAGAAAGCTTTAGTTAATAAACAACGTAAAACCCCAAAATTTAAGGTACGCGCTTATACGCGCTGCAGGCGATGTGGAAGACCTCGCTCTGTGTATCGGAAATTTGGATTGTGCCGAGTGTGCCTCCGAGAGTTGGCGCACGCCGGAGACCTCCCGGGTGTTACAAAGGCAAGCTGGTAGGGGGTAATTACAACATGACAATGACAGATCCAGTAGCAGATATGTTGACACGTATTCGCAATGCAAATACTGCAATGCATGATGACGTCGATATGCCTTCTTCGCGTTTAAAAGAATCTCTTGCAGATCTACTTCAGAAAGAAGGTTATATCCACAATTACGTTGTTTCTAATAATGAGGATGAGCCAGGCAAAACGCTAAAAATTGAAATGAAATACTCCCCTTCTCGAGCGCGAGTGATTTCGGGAATTAAGCGAGTCTCGAAACCTGGTTTGCGGGTTTATTCGAAATCTAATGACATTCCAAGAGTTCTTGGTGGCTTAGGGGTAGCGGTAGTGTCGACTAGTCAAGGTCTAATGAGTGACCGAGAAGCCCGAAAGCGCCATATGGGTGGCGAAATACTCTGCTACGTCTGGTAAAGAAGGGGAATGATAAGATGTCACGCATAGGGAAAACTCCAATCTCGATACCATCAGGTGTTGAGGTCACCATTGAAGGAGAAAATGTAGAAGTAAAGGGACCCAAAGGCAGCTTAAACCTTGCTCTTCCTGAGGGGATTTCCCTTATACATGAAGATGAAGAATTGGTCGTCAACCGCGGGAACGATGAAAGACGGTCAAAGGCCCTTCATGGATTAACGAGGTCACTGATAAATAACATGGTTATTGGCGTCACTGAAGGTTATAGCAAGCAACTTGAACTGGTTGGTGTCGGTTATCGAGTTCAAGCTAAAGGGAAAACAAATCTTGAATTTCAACTCGGGTTCAGCCACCCAGTTAACGTATCAGCACCTGATGGAATCGAATTTGATGTCCCGTCTCCCACTGAGCTGAATATAAGCGGAATTGATAAACAGGCAGTAGGCCAGGTGGCTGCTGATATTCGTGCATTAAAAAAGCCAGAACCATATAAAGGCAAAGGTATCCGGTATGTTGGGGAACACATTATCCGCAAGGCTGGAAAGGCAGTGAAATAGGTTTCAATTATGGTTGATTCAGCAAAACACAAAAGAGAAGGTCGATTGCGTCGCCACAATAGGCTGCGCCGTAAAATTCGCGGCTCAAGTAATCGGCCACGACTTGCCGTATTTCGTTCTAATCGGAACATCTCGGCACAAATAATTGATGATGATAAAGGCCACACATTGGCCTCTGCTTCAAGTCTTGAAACTGAAATCCGAACCACCGGGGTAAAGGGCATTGAAGCAGCAGAAAAGGTAGGGGAACTAGTCGGGCAGCGTGCAAAAGCCGCTGGAATTGACTCGATTGTTTTCGATCGAGGCGGTCTCAAATATCATGGACGAGTAGCTGCAGTTGCAAATGCAGCCCGAGAAGCAGGGTTAGAATTCTAATGGAAGAACAACAAGAAAAAGTCCCGGGAGAACTTAGAGACTCCCGAGTGATCCATATCAACCGAGTTGCCAAAGTAGTAAAGGGTGGTCGACGGTTTTCCTTTACTGCGTTAGTAGTGATCGGTGATGGCGCAGGTCGCGTCGGATTAGGGTACGGGAAGGCAAAAGAAGTCCCTCTCGCTATACAGAAGGGAACAGAAGAAGCTAAACGTAACTTATTTCAGGTCCCAATGGCCGGATCGACAGTAACCCATCCAGTGATAGGAGAAACAGGTGCTGGCCGAGTTCTACTAAAACCTGCGGCTCCAGGAACCGGTGTGATCGCTGGAGGTGCCGCCCGCGTAATCCTAGAAGAAGCAGGGATTAAAGACGTTCTATGTAAATCGTTGGGTTCTCCAAACCATATCAATGTCGCTCGGGCAACTATTGATGGTCTTGCCAACCTTCAACGTCCTGATCAGGTTGGATCTCTTCGAGGTTTAGATCCCGAAGAATTCGTCCCAACAGGAATGCTTAACGCATACAAAGAATCTGAACGTTCCGTTAGGTCAATGAATAAAGGTTAATTATGGGATTAAAAGTCACTCAAATACGATCTTCCATAGGTACTAGGCCGAAACAACGTGGTACTTTACGCGCCCTTGGTCTAGGAAGAATCGGAAAAACGCATATTTTGCCGGACAAACCTGAGATTCGCGGCATGATCGCAAAAGTCCCACACCTCGTCGAAGTTGAAGAAGTAACTGATTAATCACAAGGGCTGAAGAGAGAAGAAAATATGAAAATACACGACCTACAACCCCAACCGGGAGCTAACCGCCCACCAAAGAGAGTCGCTCGCGGAATTGGAGGAAAAGGCGGAAAAACTGCAGGAAGAGGAACCAAAGGACAACGTGCTAGAGGCACTGTACCAGTTGGTTTTGAAGGTGGACAGAATCCGTTATATCTACGATTGCCCAAATTACGAGGTTTTAATAACCCTTTTCGGGTTGAGTATCAAGCTGTCAACCTAGACACTCTCGAAGCTCTTGGGGAGAAGGAGGTCACTCCTGACGTACTGCGTGAGAAAGGCCTTCTTCGGAAAAAATCATTGCTGAAAATTCTCGGACGAGGTGAAATAACTTCAAAGATGGAAGTCTCGGCACACGCATTTTCAAAATCTGCTGAGGAAGCCATTCAAGCGGCTGGTGGAACGATTACTGTTATACCAAAACCTTGGGGAGATAGAAGGCCTCCAGCTAAAGGGAATGCATTAACAAATCGCTAGATACTTAATTAAGTTAAGGAAAAATTATGGCAGCCAATGTCTTGAACATGTTTCGAGTAGAGGACTTAAGAAATAAGGTACTTTTCACGCTCGGCATGATCTTTATCTACCGACTTGGTTGCTTTGTCCCTGCACCGGGAATAGATATAGACGCTATCCAGCTTCTTAAAGAAACCACTGATGAGAATGGTGGTGCATTAGCGTTCCTTCGCTTATTCTCTGGAGGGGCGTTAACTCAATTCGCTATCTTCGCTTTAGGGATTATGCCCTACATCACAGCTTCAATCATCATGCAGATTCTCGGCGTCGTAATTCCTAGAGTTGAGCAATGGCAGCAAATGGGGGCCGTGGGGCAGCGAAAGATTACGCAGGCAACTAGGTATATGACGATCGGTATCGCCCTGCTTCAGTCAACTGCTTTCGCATTCCTATTCCATAATGGTGGAGGCGGATTCGGAAGTGGACCAAGCAGTGGCACGAAATTAGACCTATTACCGAATTTTACAGCTCCCCGAGTTGCGCTCGTAGTCCTGACTCTGACAGCAGGAACTGCCCTTCTAATGTGGATGGGCGAACTCATTAGTCAAAAAGGCATCGGAAATGGCATGTCGTTAATAATCTTTGCCTCTGTCGTGTCGTCCCTGCCTAATCAAGGCGCATTAGTTCGGACGGATGCGGGAATGGGAGGCTTAGTTGGAGTCATAGTCCTTTTCACAGCGCTTCTTGTGGGGATCGTCTTCGTGGAACAGGGGCAGAGAAGAATTCCTGTTCAATTTGCAAAGCGAGTAGTTGGACGGAAGCAATATGGTGGGCAGAATACATATATTCCACTAAAGGTAAATCAATCAGGTGTGATCCCGATTATCTTTGCTAGTTCAGTGCTCTACCTCCCTCAACTCCTTGTTTCCGTCTTGCCTTCCGATAGCGATCCGGCGAACAAGACCTGGGGTGAGTCGATTCAAAGTTGGATTGATAGCAACCTAGTAGTTAGTGATAGCCCCTTCTACCTTCTTTTCTTTGGTTTGTTGATTGTAGGTTTTTCGTATTTCTATACTGCAATAACATTTGATCCAGTTAAACAGGCTGACAACATCCGTAAACAGGGCGGCTTTATTCCCGGAATAAGACCAGGCCCACAAACGGAAAGGTATTTAGCGAGAATCCTGAACCGGATCACACTTGCTGGAGCAATCTTTATTGCTCTTGTGGCGCTTCTTCCGACGTTTATACTTGCAAAAGTTCTTGATCAAGGAAATGTTGGGCAAGTTTCGTTTGGCGGCATCTCGATTCTTATTGCAGTCGGAGTTGCTCTAGAAACGATGAAACAGATTGATAGCCAGCTAATGATGCGAAACTATGAAGGTTTTCTGAAGTGATTTTTTTGCTATCTAAAAATCTAAGGAACGCTAACCTATGCCACTAGGGATGGTGATATTAGGAAGACAGGGTTCTGGAAAGGGAACTCAGGCTGTGAAGATCGCTGAGTCCCTGGGTGTGATTCATATCAGTACTGGAGATATGCTGCGAGCTGCTGTTGCCGAAGGGACTGAACTTGGCCTAGAGGCAAAATCAATTATGGATGCAGGAAATCTCGTACCAGATACGGTGATTAACGGAATAGTTGAAGAACGTTTACTCAAAGACGACGTTAAGCAAGGCGGCTTCCTTCTAGATGGATTTCCGAGAACTGTGGGACAAGCTGAAGCCTTATTAAGCTATGCGGACAATGATCTGTGCTTAGCTTTAAATCTTGATGTTTCCATTGATGAGGTTATGACTCGGATGCTGGCACGAGGCAGAGACGATGATACTGCTGAGGCAATTACTCGGAGGCTTGAGTTATATGAAACTGAAACGGCACCCTTATTGAGTTGGTTTACAGAAAGAGGAATTCTTAAAGTTGTTGATGGGAATGGGGAAGAAACTGAAGTTTTTGGTCGCTTAATGGAAGTAATAGAAGAGATTTTGGGGAAATGATCAACTTATTACATCAATATTACGACATACCTAATTTCGGGTTGGGGAGTGGATTATACGACGGTAGGATTCCCTGTCGGCTTCGCGCGCTTTTGCGAGCCTCCAAATGAAGGAAAATAAGTAAAAAAGGAGTATGACACTGACAAAATCAAAAGAAGATGCGATTGTAATGGAAGGTACGGTAGTCGAACCTCTTCCAAATGCAATGTTCCGCGTAGAACTCGAGAACGGACACAAAGTCTTAGCTCACATATCTGGAAAGATGCGAATGCACTATATACGGATTCTTCCCGGAGATAAGGTTCAAGTGGAATTAACACCATATGACCTTGAACGTGGTCGCATCACTTACAGGTACAAATAAGTGTCAAACTATAGAGGCAAAGTATGAAAGTTCGAACAAGCGTTAAGAGAATGTGTGATAAATGTCGAGTTATCCGCCGACAGGGCGTTGTTCGTGTTATCTGTCCGAACCCCCGACATAAACAGAGGCAGGGATAGAAGATGGCAAGAATTGCTGGAGTAGATATACCGCGCGAGAAGCGGGCCGTTGTCTCTTTAACCTATATATATGGGATTGGAAGAACATTAGCATCACATGTCTGTGAAGCAACGGGCATTGATGAGGAGACGCGAGTCAAGAATCTAACTGATGAAGAAGTCGCAAAATTGCGTAGTTATGTCGAAGGAGAAATGCATGTTGAAGGTGACCTTCGTCGTGAAGTTTCACAGGACATAAAAAGAAAAATGGAAATTGGTTGTTATCAAGGGCTTCGTCATAGAAGAGGGTTGCCTGTTAGGGGTCAACGTACTCATACAAATGCCCGAACACGGAAAGGCCCCAAAAAGACAGTTGCTGGAAAGAAAAAGGTACTGAAATAGTTATGGCTGAATCAAATAGTGGTGCCCGAAGATCAAGAAAACGCGAACGTAAAAATGTCGTTCACGGAGTGGCTCACATCAAAAGTTCATTTAACAATACCATTGTTTCTATAAGTGACCAGCAGGGCAATATTCTCGCTTGGTCTTCTGCCGGTAATGTCGGATTTAAAGGGTCTCGTAAAAGTACTCCATTCGCTGCTCAACTTGCTGCAGAGCAATGCGCACGTAAAGCAATGGAGCATGGGGTAAAGAAAGTTGATGTGCAGGTAAAAGGCCCGGGTTCGGGAAGAGAAACTGCAATTCGTTCACTCCAAACTGCAGGAATAGAAGTAACAGGAATTAAAGATGTAACTCCTCTTCCTCATAATGGTTGCCGCCTAGTAAAACGCCGGAGAGTTTGATATGTCTCGATACACAGGTCCCAAAGCTCGCGTTTCTCGACGTTTAGGTATGAATGTTTGGGGAACTAAGGGAGAAACAGTAGCACTCGAAAAACGACCCTATCCTCCTGGTGAACATGGGCGAACACGACGAAGAGGCAATTCTTCTGAGTATCTATTGCAGTTGCAAGAGAAACAAAAAGCTCGATTTACCTATGGATTAACTGAACGACAATTTCGTAACATATTTAAGGAAGCCAGCCGCCGCGAAGGTGTCACTGGTGACAATATGTTGCGTTATTTAGAGCTACGGCTTGATAATTTCGTATACCGTGCCGGATGGGCATCTACTCGTCCGCAAGCTAGGCAGTTCGTGAACCATGGGCATCTTCGTGTCAATGGTAAGAGAGTTGATATTCCTAGCTACCGTTTACGCAAGGACGATGAGGTCACGCTTAAAGATAAAGCACGTGAAATGGTTCTTATCCAGTGGAATAAGGATGTGTTAGATCGAAATCCACCCGCTTGGATGGATATGATTGAAGATGGCTTTGGGGCTCGTGTTCGCGAGCTTCCAGTCAGAGAGCAAATAGATGTACCTGTACGTGAACAGCTCATTGTTGAGCTTTATAGCAAGTAATCCGAATAATTTAAAAATATATAGAGTCCCAGAGGTGAAATAATGCTTGTGATTCAAAGACCAAAAATAGAATCCATTAACGAAGAGGAAGAGAATAAACAGAAATTCTCGGTATCTCCTTTAGAGCCGGGATTTGGCCATACGCTCGGTAATTCACTACGCCGAACGCTTTTGTCCTCGATCCCAGGAGCTGCTATTACCCAAGTCAACTTTGATGATGCGATACATGAATTCGATGTTATCGAAGGGGTATATGAGGACGTGACAGATATTCTGCTTAACCTCAAAGATGTGGTTGTTCGACTCGATAGTGAAGAACCTGCCATTCTTCGTCTTGATGCCCAAGGCTCAGGTGAAGTGACAGCTGGCCAGTTTGTCCAGACTGCGGATACAGAGGTTCTCAACCCTGAATTAGTAATTGCGACCTTAAGCGAAAATGGTCGAATCGGTATGGAAATAACGATAGAGGAAGGGCGTGGATACCTGTCCGCCGACGGTAACAAAGTTTCTACAACTGTAGGGCAAATACCTGTCGATTCTATTTTTTCACCAGTCCGTAGAGTCAGTTTTGAAGTAGAGCCTACGCGTGTAGAGCAATCAACCGATTTCGATAGGTTAACTCTAGAAATAGAAACTGATGGTTCAATCACACCCCGAGAGGCTCTAGCATCAGCTGGTGGAACTCTCCGAAACCTCATTCAGTTGGTTGAGGAAATGAGCGAAGAACCGCAGAGTCTCGAACTGACTGAAGTTGTTACAGGTACAGCTGGATCCCCAGATCTGGAACTCGGTATCGAAGATCTGGAACTTTCTGAACGACCAAACAATTGTTTGAAGAGAGCTCAGGTCCATACTATTGGTGAACTTATTTTGAAATCAGAAGCTGATTTACTAGCAATCACTAACTTCGGACAAAAGTCTCTCGATGAGATTATCGAGAAACTTGATGAGCGTGGACATCAACTCGCTCTTAAAGACTAGGAAGACTCATGGTAGGGAAGCCAAAGAAAGGTCGCCGATTTGGTGGGAGTTCAGCTCATCAAAAAGCAATGTTGGGGAATCTCGTTGCATCTCTTATCGCGGCAGAAGCAATAGTAACTACTGAAGCTAAGGCTAAGGCAATACGCCCAGTCGCTGAAAAAATAATTACAAAAGCTAAAAAGGGCGGACTCCATAACCATAGACAGATCATCTCTTTCTTAAGGGACCAAGAGATAGCGGATAAGTTAATGGAAGATATCGGTCCTCGGTATGCTGACCGTCCTGGAGGATATACAAGGATCCTTAAAGTAGGCCCCCGTTACGGCGACAATGCCCCTATGGCTCGAATCGAGCTAGTTTAAATTCTCTAGGAATTCTGGGCTAATGAACCGACCCGATTCGCCTTCAATAGCTCTTCCTCTCTCCGGAGAAGAAAGATACAGAATGACCGTCTCTTATGACGGTGCACCGTTTCATGGCTTTGCGAAAAACCCTGGAGTTGACACGGTCGAGGGACTATTGACCCAAACTATAAATAGAGTACTTGATGAGATTCCGTTGCTAACATGCGCAGGTCGAACAGATGCTGGTGTTCACGCAAAAGCTCAGGTAGTTTCCTTTGACTCAGTTCCATTCGATACTAAAAAAATACAGAGATCATTGAATAAACTCTGCTCTCCTCATGTAGTAGTTACTTCGATTGAGAAAACATCAGATAATTTTAGTGCTAGATTTTCGGCAAAAAGTAGGACGTACCGGTATCAGGTTCTTAATCAAGATAACCCGGATCCATTTCTAGCCCGCTATTCTTGGCATGTCCGGGAACCCATTTCAATCGAGAAGATGAATGCTGCCGGACAGAAACTTATTGGAGAGCACGACTTCAGTTCATTCTGTCGAAAACGCATCATAGATATTGATGGGAAACAAGTCGTTGCTTCACTTATGAGAGAAATTCAATCCTTAAGGTGGGAAGAAGCTGACGATAATCTTCTTGAACTCTGGATAACAGCAAATGCATTTTGTCACCAAATGGTCCGTTCAATAACTGGCACCCTAGTCGATATTGGAACGGGAAAAATTTGCCAATCATCTATTTTGGACATCCTAGAAGCACACGATAGAAACTCTGCAGGACAAGTAGCTCCTCCTCATGGCCTAACCTTATGGAAAGTAACTTATTAAGCCTGCAAGAAAAATCTTCTATACAAGCCTTCAGCGGTTGTCTCATGAAGCCAATAACCGTATCGTAGAAAGGTGCCAAGTTACACAAATTGCTTGGTTCACTTAAGCAGCAAACACTGAAAGCAACATGTCTACATATACTCCAAAGAAATCCGATATAGAGCGAAGCTGGCACCTTATTGATGCCGATGGTCTTATTCTTGGCCGTATGGCCTCAGAAATTGCCAGACTTCTTCGTGGAAAACATAAACCAACTTTTTCACCACATATAGACACTGGAGACCACGTAGTTATTATCAACGCTGAAAAGATCGTCTTAAGTAGCGATAAGGCGAACAAAAAGATGGTCTATAGGCACTCGGGATTTCCGGGTGGAATTAAGTCCCGTTCTTATGCTGATTTCCTTCAGCAAAATCCTACTGATGCTGTCCGCCAGACCATTCGGGGAATGCTGCCTAAAAATCGACTTGGCCGTCAACAACTTAAAAAGCTTCAAGTTTATGCTGGAGCTGAACATCCCCATCATGCACAAAAGCCTGAACCGATGGAATTAATTCAGGCAAAATCTAAAGAATCTTAAGGAAAATATGACTGTTCATATTGCACATACAACTGGTCGGAGAAAGCGTGCTGTAGCTCGCGTACGCGTTCGAATTGGTACAGGCATTATCACTGTTAATGGCAGATCGATTGATGAATTCTTCCCATCTGATACTCATCGTATGATAATTACAGAACCGCTCCGAAATACAAAAACTGAAACGGCATACGATATTGATGCGACTATTCATGGTGGAGGGTCTAGCGGCCAAGCTGGTGCTTTAAGACTGGGAATATCTCGAGCTTTAGTCGATATCGACAGTGAATTTCGCGAAGGATTAAAAAAGTCAGGGTTCCTTACTCGAGACTCTAGAAAGAAAGAGTCAAAGAAGTACGGCTTGAAAAAGGCGCGTAAAGCTCCTCAGTTCTCCAAGCGTTAAATACTTTCCCCCTTTCAAGGAATTATGATTAATAGAGTCCGCCAGATAACTTGTGGGGGTAACAATCTACATGGGAACTCAATTTAGATTTTTTGATCAAAATGACTCTTAAGTTCGGTACTGATGGGGTTCGAGGTCGAGCTTTTATAGATCTTAAACCGGAATGGGTAACCAAACTTGCGTTCTCTGCTGCGCACACACTCCAGTCTGAGACAGTAGTTATTGGAACTGACGGTCGTGAAAGTGGCCCAGACTTTGTTGAAGCTCTGCGCATAGGGTTTCAAGCTAAGGGGCTTTCGGTTTGGTATATGGGTACTGTCCCGACGCCAGCGTTAGCTCACGCTGCGTCAACACACGATATCGCCGGGGCGATGGTTTCAGCATCCCATAACCCTTCATCGGATAATGGCATTAAATTACTTAGCGCCGGCGGGAAGAAATTGAATGACGACGCCCAAAAGCAGATTGAAGAAATCCTTGAATCTAATAACTTTCCAGCTTTCCCAGCTGCAGACGCTCGCATAGAACCCACTCATTACCACCTCGCTGGAGACTGGGTGTCCTTTCTTCAAGCGAGCATTAACGGCAGAAACTTGAAGGGCATTTCTCTTGTAGTCGACTGTGCCAACGGTGCAGTATCATCCTTTGCTTCAGAGACTCTCAGAAGCTTAGGGGCGAGAGTGATTAGCATCCATGATGATCCAGATGGATTGAATATCAACAAAGATTGTGGTTCTACTAATACGAGATCTCTTCAATCTGCAGTGATAGAAAATAACGCTGACCTTGGGCTCGCATTCGACGGAGACGCTGACCGTGTTCTTGCCATTGACCGATCAGGGAGAGTTATCGATGGGGACTTCATGATTGCAATATGTGCAGAAGATATGAAAGATCGCAAAGTCCTTAACGGTGATACGGCAGTTGTGACAGTGATGACGAATCTCGGGTTCCACATAGCAATGAAAGATAGAGGAATACAAGTTCACCAAACTCCAGTTGGAGACAGGCAAGTATTAGCTGCGTTAGAAGAGAATGGCTGGTCACTAGGGGGAGAACAGTCTGGCCATATAATTTTCAATGATTTGTCCACAACTGGAGATGGACTCCTCACTGGGATACAACTCCTTGACGTTATAAAGCGTTCCAATAAAGGACTAGATGAACTTGCTGATTTGGCTATGGTCAGATACCCGCAGATCTTAAAGCAAGTAAATCTTCCTAGAGCAACGTTGAATATTGAGGAATTGCTATTAGATGAGATAGCAAAGGCCGAAATAGAGCTCGGGGATGATGGGAGAATCCTCGTGAGGAGGTCAGGGACAGAACCAGTTCTAAGAATTATGGTTGAAGCCTCCTCATATGAAATAGCTGAATCTACTGCAAATAAGCTGGTTTTAGAAGCAGAATCCCATTTATCAGAACCTTAATATGGCGAAATCGCTCTCTTTAGAGAGTTGAGACTTAACTAAGTCTCTAGAATGAATATATGTGTGGAATTATTGCCATAGTCAGACGACGAACGCAACGCTCGAACCCTAGCGCGACGCGGGTGAGGAGCCTTCTTGAAGGTGTTCCTGATACCGCCCCTACCGGTTTACAAGAAATTCAACAACTCCTTGAATCCCTTGCCCTACTTGAAAATGAAACCTCCGGAATGCCAGGAACCATAACATTTCTTGAAAATCCGGAACTGATCAGCTTGCTAATAGAAAAGTGTGAAGGGATAGAGGCCGCGATTGGAGATTTCGAATCATCACTCGATCATAACGATTATGTCTTGCAAGACATCGAGAAGACCAATGCATGCATTATCCAGGCTAAAGATCTCATCTGGACCCTTAGCAATGACCGCGTCAGACTAGTGGAATCCGTACGTGAACTGAGTCAAGAAGATAGACAAGAAGGGTTAGTGGAAACATGTATATCAATTCATGAAGCTCTTTCTGCGCTGGACCGTTTAGAAGTTAGGGGAAGAGACTCAGCTGGATTGCATCTGATGATTCGAGACCATGCATTAGATTTGAACGACCCAATGATCTCATCAGAAATCCAAGATCGCTCCTCTGACGGTAATTTCAAATCTGGTTCCGTTCGTGTCGGAGACGGACAAATAAGTTTTGTTTATAAAACTGCTTCTGAAATTGGCCGACTCGGAGACAACACTCATGTGCTTAGAAAAGCAATCATGTCGGATAAGCTTCTTCGTCGCGCACTTTTGAACGATGAAGCATCAGCAATAGTTGTTGGGCATACTAGGTGGGCAAGCATCGGAATAGTCTCTGAACCGAATGCCCACCCGTTGAATTCGGAACAAGAAGGTAACAGTGGATTACCGTATATTATTGCAGCCATAAATGGCGATGTTGATAATTTTGCTGACCTAAAAGAGCTAGAGAACCTTGATATAGCACCTGCCGTTACTTCAGACTCAAAAATTATGCCCACCTTAATGGCTCAGCATCTAGAAAGGGAAGAAGATGCGCTCTCCCAAGTTTCTGAAGCTTTTAGAAGGACTGCCGGATCGCTTGAGGGGTCAGTAGCAGTCGTAGCAAATGCCGCTTCAGACCCAGAGTATCTCCACCTAGCACTTCGAGGTAGCGGCCAAGGCCTATATGTAGGTTTAGCGGACGATGCCTACATAGTAGCAAGTGAACCTTATGGATTCGTTGAGCGTACTCAGCGGTATCTACGTCTTGATGGGGAGTCTGCCCCTGACCAAAATAGAAACTCAGGGCCAGGTGAAATTGTCTCTCTTTCAAGAAGCAAAGCTGGAACGATTGAAGGAATCACGCGGTCATCATACAACGGTGAATTGCTTCCAGTCGATGAACAGGAAATTGAGACAGCCGGAATTACCTCCCGAGATATCGACCGGAGGGATTACCCTCATTTTTTGCTCAAGGAAATTTCTGAAGCGCCTAAGTCATTTCGAAAGACACTCAGAGGAAAAATTGTAGAGACTGACGGCGTACTTAATGTCGAACTTGAAGAGACCACCTTCCCTTCTGACCTCAAAAACAAGTTGACGGATGGGGGCTTTAAGGAGGTTTTTGTCATTGGACAAGGAACTGCTGCCATTGCTGGCAATAGTTTGGCTTCTTTCCTTAGCGCAGAAATAGATATCCGAGTTGAGTCGCTTCCTTCAACAGAGTTATCAGGTTTTCGTTTACGTCCAGATATGTCCGATACTTTTGTGATCGCAATTAGTCAATCCGGAACGACAACAGACACTAACCGCACGGTAGACCTTGTCCGCTCTCGAGGAGGGGCAGTTGTATCAATAGTTAATCGTCGAGATTCAGAATTAGCCAAAAAGTCTGATGGCGTACTGTATACCTCTGACGGCAGGGATATAGAGATGAGTGTTGCCTCCACAAAGGCGTTCTACTCACAAATTGCTGCTGGGTTTCTTCTTGGGATTGCTATATCAGAGGCAGTTAATGGAACTAGAAGCGATGAAAGTAGCCAAGAAAGACGAAACTCATTGTTGCTTGGTCTTAAAGAACTCCCGAACTTGATGGCAGAAGTACTTTTACAACAGGAAAAAATCTCTGAAATTGCAGCAGAGTTAGCTCCGGCGAAAAAATATTGGGCGATCGTTGGAAATGGCCTCAACATCGTTGCGGCAAAAGAGATTAGGATCAAACTTTCTGAACTTTGTTATAAATCAATAGCTGCTGACTTTACTGAAGACAAGAAACATATCGACCTTTCTGCTGAACCTATGATTCTCGTTTGTGCTGCGGGACTAGAAGGCTCAGTTGCAATCGACGCAGCGAAAGAAGTTGCAATTTATAGGGCTCACAAAGCTACTCCAGTTGTTATTACAGATACTCCTGAAGTTTTTACTTCTGCCCTAAAGGTCATTGAAGTTCCGTCAACTGTTAAAGAGCTTGCATTTATATTATCTACGATGGCAGGTCATATTTTTGGTTACGAAGCGGCCCTGTCTATAGATGCGCAGGCAACTCCATTTCGGGAAGTCCGCTCTGCGATCGAATTAGCTTTCTCAAATAATCCAGAAATGACTGGTGAAGTGATGCTAGCGAACCTTAAACCAGATATTCATAAAGCTTCCCAAACTTTTTTTGATGGGTTACGTTCAGGTGACTATAACGGAAACTTAGAAGCCAGCACGGCAACAAAAATATTTATACTGCTCAAATATTCGCTGGGGACGATTCCTCTAGATTCATACCAATTGGACTTTGGAAAAGTCGGGACGCCAGCAACAATCCTCGAAGATTTAGCTGGATCTCTTACTATTGGAATCGAAGAGTTAACTCGAACTATTGACACGATTAAGCATCAGGCAAAAACTGTTACCGTTGGGATATCTCGATCAGATGAAGAAATTATTCAACTACCACTTGTTCGAGAGTTGCTTCAAGCTGGTACACCCAGAGATCGGGTTAGCTACCGGAATCTACGCTGTCTAGAAGCGCTTAATAACGGAGTTGAAGACGTAACTGGATACATTCGATATTCAATAGATGGAGACCCTGATGACGCCCAGTTACACATCGTTGACCGTGGTGGAATAGCTGCTGATTTTGTATCGAGAGTTGAAAGGGATTCTAAGTTGCGAGGCAGCAAGCACCTTGTCTCATCAGAACAAGATGTGATGATCACTAAAGGAAGAAATGATGCTCGGACGATTATCTTAGTTCCTGAGGTAAAGGATAAGCAGACAGTCGGGCTTACGCTACTTCATGTTCGTCTAAAGAAATACGTTGACGAGTTCATAGCAAAGCAAATCCTTGAGGGGTATCAGAACCGCTTTGCAAAACTTTATGATTTCGTGACTGAAACAGAACCAACTTTCCGCAGCGATCTTCTATCAACAATTCCGCTTGAAGACTTGTTAATCTCCCCGATTGCAGACCTAGCGGAATTGTGGCGAAGTTGAGCTTTTAAGGACCTGTTTCTGATGATACCAATCGTAACTCCAAGCGAAATGAAGGCTATTGATGAATCTTCAGATGAACCTATTGATGTTTTGATACAACGGGCGGGTAGTGCCGTGGCATGGACTGCCCGAAAGTTTCTAAATGGGTCATACGGGAAACGCGTAGTAGTTGTCAATGGAAAAGGCAACAATGGAAATGATGGGAGAGTAGCGGCCTCGTACCTTCGGAAATGGGGCATAAAGACTCTCGAGTATTCGGTTGATGAAGCCCCTAAGCAGCTCCCTATCTGCGACCTTGTTATTGATGCCGCTTATGGAACAGGAATTCGTGGTGAATATATTGCGCCGGCTACAGAAGCACCTGTGATTGCTGTAGATATTCCAAGCGGTGTTGATGGTTTAACCGGAGAAGTGTTGGGGTCCCCTATGCGCTCTCAGCAGACAGTTACTTTTCAAGCTTTGAAGCCGGGACATTTGGTTCCTCCTGGGAGTAATTTTGTCGGGGACCTTCAAGTCATCGATCTAGGGCTCGATATTTCACATATTAAAACATTCCAGGTGCAATCTTCTGATATATCGAGATGGTTGCCGTCTAGGTCAATATCCGCTCACAAATGGGAGTCGGCCTGCTGGATTATCGGTGGTTCGCTAGGAATGGAAGGAGCACTATCGTTAGCTGCAGAAGCCGCTCAACGTGCAGGTTCAGGCTATGTCCGGATCAGCACTCCAGGAACTTTGCCCGCTGGTCCAATAGAGTCCGTTTCATACTATTTACCTGAAGATGGGTGGGAAGATGACCTTGAGACTGATATTGATCGATTCTCTTCTGGAATCATAGGTCCAGGCCTCGCAGTTTCGAGTTCTAACATTAAGTCAATCCAAAAAACAGTGTCGATTTCGGATATACCTCTTGTCGTAGACGGGGGTGCTATCGCTGCCTTAGGAGAGAATCTTGACCTTTTGCGATCAAGAAAGCCAGATACGATTTTTACTCCTCATGATCGAGAATTTGAAGATTTAGTTGGGTATCGCCCAAGCCCTCGGAGGATTGAGGATGTACAAAAAGCTGCGAAGTTGACTAATTCTATTGTTCTGCTCAAAGGGCCGATCACCGTTGTAGCCAACCCTGAAGGTCGTTGTTTGGTCGTAGCAAATGGAGATTCTAGACTAGCTACAGCTGGGACTGGAGATGTCCTTTCAGGGATTATTGGTGCTTTCCTAGCCCAAGGAGTGCCCGGTATGGAAGCTGCTGCAATGGGGGCATGGATACATGCCAAGGCTGGACAATTCTTGCTTAAACGTGGGATGGTGGCATCTGACCTCATTAACCTTATTCCGGAGGCAATGCATGAGACCGACATGGGCTGATATAGATCTTGAAGCAATTAAACATAATGTCCGTCAACTTGATCAAACAGTTTCACCTGCAATTCTTTGTGCAGTAGTCAAAGCTGATGGATATGGCCATGGGGCAATTCCGGTAGCTCGAGCAGCTGTATCTGCAGGAGTAAAGTGGCTCGCAGTTGCCTTAGTAGAAGAAGGAATCGCACTTCGTGAAGCAGGTATTGATGTGCCAATTCTGCTTTTGTCTGAGCCTCGCCCCTTAGAGATGGTCCAGGTCGTTGAGCATGGACTAAGGCCAGCAGTGTACAGCGGAGAGGGCATAGCAGCTGTAGCTGCAGCTGCTACTCAGGTAGGTAGAAAGGTTCCAGTGCATCTTAAAATCGATACGGGGATGCACCGAGTTGGGGTAAGCCCAGATTCAGCACTTACATTAGCTAAAGCTATATCTGAGAAGTCATCGTTGTTGCTTGACGGCATATGGACGCATTGTGCAGTTGCGGATGTCCCCTCACACCCATTTACAGCCAGACAGCTTGCGAGCTTTAATAAGACTGTCAAAGAAATCGAAACTGAAGGTATTGAATCCAAGATGCATCATGCCGCTAATTCCGCTCTCGCATTAAATAACCCAGAAGGAAGGTACGATCTAGTCCGTTGCGGTCTGGCTATTTACGGGTTATCTCCTTTAGAAGAGAAAGATTCAGATCTAGATCTTCGTCCTGCAATGAAAGTTTGTTCCGAAGTATCTTATGTCAAGAGAATAGAATCCGGTGAGAGCGTTTCTTATGGTTTGAGTTGGGAAGCAGAGGAAAAGACCACAGTCGCTACTGTGCCGATGGGTTACGCAGATGGGTTACGTCGTGATGCGGGTCACTGTGGAGCTCAAGTTCTTATTGGAGGGAAACGACACCCAATTGTTGGAAACGTTACGATGGATCAATTCTTGGTTGACTGTGGAGACAATGAAATAGTCGCCGGCGATGAGGTAGTTATTTTAGGCTCACAGGGCGATGAGATGATCACTGCGGCCGAATGGGCTGAAATTTTTGACACAATAACTTATGAAATCATTTGCGGAATAGAGAGTCGGATTCCGCGAAGATATTCATGATTTTTAAGAATGGATAGAAATGTTTACAGATATTCATGGAGTTGAAGTTGGGAACTGGAGCGATAGAAAAGCCGCAACTGGATGCACTGTCGTCCTATTTCCAGACGGGACGGTTGCATCGGGAGAAATCCGTGGAGGAGCCCCTGCAACTCGGGATTTTGCCTTACTGAATCCCAGTCGTTTAGTTGAACGTATTGATGCGGTTGTACTCTCGGGTGGATCTGCTTATGGACTTGCAGCTTGTGAGGGAGTCATGAGTTTCCTCGAAGACAGCGGACGAGGTTTTCCTACATCTGCAGGTAAAGTTCCGATCGTCATAGGGATGTCCCTTTTTGACCTTAATGAGGGTGACCCCTCGAAACGCCCAGGTATGCAAGAAGGAAGAATAGCAGCGGAATCCGCTTCAGGAAGTAAAACCGAGGTTGGATTAATTGGGGCAGGTACGGGCGCAACCGTTTCGAAGTGGAGGGGGAGAGAACAATCGAGGCCAGGTGGACTTGGTGCCGCGTCATGTCGTTCAGGAGATTTAATCGTAGCTGCATTAATTGCTGTGAATGCTAGTGGTGATATTGATGATGGGTCAGTGGGCCAATCAATAGAAGAGGGGACTTTCGAGTTTCCTGAAATCATTCCGTTTGAGAATACGACAATAGGTGTAGTTGCAACAAATGCTAGATTGACGAAAAGTGACTGCTTCCTTACTAGCCAGAGCGCCCATGACGGCTACGGTAAAGCTTTGTTTCCGGCTCATACTCAAGGAGATGGCGATGCCGTTGTTGTCGCAGCTACTGGAACGGTGGAAGCCTCATTATCAACAGTCCGGCTTCTTGCAACTGTTGCAGTTGAAAAAGCTATAAGAAGTGTTGGCGGCACTAGCTAGCTACGAAATATTGCTTCTGCTTCTTTTTGGCGGTGATCTTTGATCCGTAAGCACTAACCTGAGAGAGTGTTTAATGCTAGGACAAAAAGCGCTGAAGAGACGCAAGCTGTAGCTGCGTGCATAGCCGAGCTTGCGATTGCAAAGGACTTACTTTTGCTAGTCGGTGACCTTGGCGCAGGGAAAACTGCGTTTACTCAGGGTTTTGGTAAGTCATTAGGAGTAGAGGAACCAATAACGAGTCCAACTTTTACCCTTGCCAAGGACTATTCGGGCCGGTTAACGCTGAATCATTTGGATGTATATCGAATTGAAGATTTAGAAGAGGTTCGTGATTTGGCGCTGCCCGAACTTCTTGAAGGAGAAACGGTAACACTTATCGAGTGGGGAGATCAGATAGTTCCTGCAATACCTCAAAATTATCTCGAGATTCGATTTGAATATGGCCAAGAAGATAATGAACGCATTGTAACGATCTCATCTGTTGGTGCGAGCTGGCATGGACGGATGGAGGAACTAAAAGAGGCTCTTTCTGATTGGAGTATTCAGAAGTGATTATTCTAGGGATTGAAAGCGCTACGGCACAGGTTGGATGTGCAATTGGCGGACATGAAGGTGTCTTAGCTTCTATTCACTCAGCAAGGGGAAGAAGGCATGCTGAGAATTTAACACCACAGATTGAATTTGTCCTTAAACAGGCAAGAATCAATATGAATGAAATTAGTGTAGTAGCTGTCGATGTCGGCCCAGGCCTGTACACCGGTCTACGCGTCGGTGTAGCCACTGCAGTTTCTATAGCATTTGGTCTTGGAGTCCCAATGATTGGGGTATCAAGTCTTGATTTGCTTGCGTATCCTGTTCGCCATTGCTCAAAACTTATAGTAGCTACTATTGATGCTCGTAGAGGGGAGATTTTCCATGCTGATTATCGTCAAGTCCCCGGTGGAGTTCAAAGAGTAAGCGAGCCATCCGTAAGCACTCCGGATGATTTGGCTGCGGAGCTGCAAGCACATGGGAATGAAGCAATACTTGTAGGGGATGGAGCAGTTCGCTATGCCGATACGTTCACTAATCTCCGAGGAGTGGAAGCGGCTGAGCCGAGTATCGCTTTCCCATCTGCCGCTTCGATAGTGCAATTGGCCCATGCAAAGGCACTTCGAGAAGAGTTTGTTGTACCTACTGAACTAGAGCCAGTGTATTTAAGGAAACCCGATGCAGTCGAGATTGAAAATCAGAAGCGAAGATTGTTATGAAAATACTCAAAGCATCTGCGAATCATATTAAAGAGATTATTGAAATTGACCGGGAAGCATTTCCGAAGCCTTGGAGTAAAAAACTATGGTTGAAGGAACTTTCCCGAACTGAACGGTCATATTGCGTAGCTGTAGAAGATGGGAAAGTTATTGGTTTCGGAGGTGGTTTACTAGCCGGAGAGGATTTTCATATAACTACCATTGCGGTACAAGATTCTAATCTCAGTAAGGGAGTCGCTACTAACATCATGATCAAATTACTTGAAGAAGCGATAGTCATTGGGGCGAATCATCTAACACTCGAAGTACGTATTGGAAATCTTCCAGCTCAGGCCTTATACAGGAAATTTGGTATGGCTCCAGCAGGAATTAGAAGAGCCTATTACCAGCCTGATAATGAGGACGCATTAATAATGTGGGCACATGACATTCACGAGCAGCCTTATGCAGAAATTTTAAGTTCTATAAAGAGAAGTCAGGAATCAAAGGAATCTATAACATCATGAAATCTGGACTTACGCTAGGAATTGAGACTTCTTGTGATGAAACCGCAGCCTCTGTGGTTACTAGCGAAAACGTGGTCTTATCTTCAGTTGTTAGCAGCCAAGTAGATCTCCATGCTCGCTACGGTGGGGTAGTCCCTGAAGTTGCTAGTAGGGCTCATGTGAGTCTTATAAACCCTGTTATAGCCCAAGCCCTTGTAGAAGCAGGTGTCGAGCCCAAAGACATAGATTTAGTGGCGGCGACAAATGGACCTGGCTTAGTTGGTTCTCTCCTAATTGGAGTGAGTGCTGCGAAAGCTCTATCTCTTGTCTGGGGAAAGCCCTATATTGGGGTGAACCATCTTGAAGCGCATCTCTATTCCTGTTTCCTTGAAGAACCAGATCTTGAACTTCCCCTGATTGTTTTGTTAGTTTCAGGCGGGCATACGATTCTGGTTCAAATGGAAGAACACTTACGATACTCAATCCTTGGACAAACTTTAGATGATGCAGTTGGGGAAGCATACGATAAAGTTGCGCGCTACTTAGGTCTGGGATATCCAGGTGGACCTGTGATCGACCAATTGGCAGAGACCGGAAGTAACAACATTGAATTTCCTAGGCCGATGATTAATCAAGGCTATGATTTTAGCTTCAGTGGTTTAAAGACGGCCGTTATCAATTATGTCCGCCAAAATCCTGAAACACCTTCCGAAGATGTTGCTGCTTCATTTCAAGAAGCTGTTGTAGAAGTTCTTACATCAAAGGCTCGCAAAGCTGCTGCAGAAACCGGGGCAAAAGGTCTGTGTATCGGAGGTGGCGTTGCAGCTAATTCAAGATTACGTGAAGAAATCTTTGATATTTGTTTAGAAGATGGCCTCCATCCTTTCGTTCCAAGTCGTGCTTATTGCACCGACAATGCCGCCATGGTCGCTGCTACCGGGTGGAGAAGATTTCTACAGGATGGGCCTAGCCTCCTCGACAGCGGAGCTAACCCGAACCTCAAACTTACATAGTAGACAAGCGACCTAAAATCTTGATCAGGAGATTTGTGGTTCTTTCAGATTAATTACGGTTTTCGATTAAATTCCGGTAAGACTTAGACTATGAACACTTTCTCGATTTCCTCTCTAGATAAAGCAGAACAAGAAAAACACTTACTCAAACTGGTTGAAGAGTTCCTAGAGGAGAACAGTCCTCAATCTATGAAAAATATAGATTTTCGAGGTGCTCGGTTTGATGCAGGACTTGCTTGGGTGCATTTCCCAGAAGAAGAAGGAGGTTTAGGCTTACCCCCAAATATGCAAAGGATTGTGGAGCGGAGAATGCGAGAAGCAGGAGCTCAGCCTACCGACCCAACTACCTTCTTCATGTCACTGGCTGGGCCCACGATCTCGACACATGGAACTCTTGAACAAAAAAAGAGGTTTCTTCGACCTATGTATACGGGGGAAGAGAGATGGTGCCAGCTGTTCTCAGAGCCAGGAGCAGGCTCTGATTTTGCTGGGTTGGCTTGTAAAGCTGAAAGAGATGGTGACGAATGGGTCATCACCGGACAAAAGGTATGGAACACTCTTGCTCATCTAGGTGATTGGGGGATGCTAGTTACGAGAAGCAATCCGGAGCTTCCTAAGCACAAAGGGATGACGTATTTCGCTTTAGATATGCGAGCTCCTGGAGTAGAGGTTCGGCCTTTACGTCAGATTACCGGTGAAGCGGAATTCAATGAGGTATATGTAACTGAGGTCCGCGTCCCTGACTCGTGCAGAATTGGAGACGCTGGAGAAGGGTGGCGAGTAGCTTTAACGACCTTGATGAATGAACGATCGGCTATAGGTGGAAGTAGCGGAGGTTCAACATCCCAACCAGGATCTGGCCCGATCTCAGATGCTGTTTCGATATGGGAGAACCTTCCGTCAGATAGCAAAGATCAGAAGACATTAGATGACCTCATGACTCTATGGGTTAAGTCGGAAGCATTAAGGCTAACTAATCAGCGAGCTTCCGCTGCCGCAAAGGCAGGTAATCCAGGGCCTGAGGGGTCCATAGGGAAACTAGCTTCAGCAGAGCTGAATAAGGCAATTTATGAGCTATGCCTGAATATGCTCGGACCTTCAGGGCAAGTCGGGTATGACTACACATTTAGAAGGCCTGAACTTTTATCTACTGACGGTTCAATACATGGACCTCGATACGCATTTCTTCGCGTTCGGGCTAACTCTATTGAAGGGGGAACGTCTGAAATTATGCGAAATATCTTGGGAGAGCAGGTTCTTGGACTTCCAGGAGAGCCGCGAGTGGACAAAGAGATACCTTGGTCCGATGTTCCCAGAAGTTAAGACTTTTTAAACTCAGTCAACTTAGCCTTCCAAGCCGGATCGCGTCCGGTTATGCCAATTAGTTTATTGACT